>SDBT01001098.1_pt1 | contig 46447 bp, 71 predicted proteins | sample 2277101 | NCBI WGS metagenome assembly SDBT01 (sample SAMN10404973, study PRJNA504765) | marine sediment metagenome | isolation source: marine sediment core GS10_PC15, 103 cmbsf | place: Arctic Ocean: Southern Knipovich Ridge | collected 2010 | reverse complement strand
CGTTTCTCCAACTTGATGCAACGTATATCATCCTATTTCCTTTCTAGGGAGTTATTTATATAAGTTCCCAAACAATACTATCTCTAGTATTTTATACTCTAGTACATTAAAGTATAATAATGAAAATGCTAGTGTAAATACAATTAACTGTGCCTATGCTCTTACGTATACCATATTATTTTCTTTATGTTAAGAATTACTGCTGGTAACGTCTATGCAATCTAGCTTTATATTGCTATTAAACGGCAGACTTATGTTGCTTCTTGTTATTATAGTTACCATAGAAATCACATTAAAACTCAAGTATGGAATTAATGCTGCTTTCGCCATTACCAGCAATTTTAAAAATTTCGAGAGTATCAACGTAAAAAAATCATCTATTATGATGGGTATGATTTCCTCTTGCTTGCCCTTAACTTCAAACATGTTAATACTCTCAATAATCCCTCTCTGAAGGGAGGTATGAGTATACTTATAGATCGTCGCATGGGTGGTATAGGGTACACCAGATGGGTCAGAGAGGGAAAGTTAACGTCTGTGATTAAACTCGTTGGATTCTCATAGCCTTGTTTAATTTCTCATACTCACGCTCCATAAGTACACAGACGCCGACCAGCAATTAATCTATACTCTGCTCAAAATGCTTAGAGAAATGAGTTAAAAAATATTCTTTTTTACTTTTTAATTCATCAACCTTTGCTTGTGCTTTAGCAGTTTGTCCATCAAACATCTCTATAATACTTGATTTTTCAGCAGATATATCATGCTCATTAACAGCACAAATTTCTATATCTTTTGATTCTCTATTTAAATATGCGAATTTGAGTTCAGTTTCATTGTAAGATATAACAAGATATGCGATTATAATTGTAGGTAATTTTTCAAATGCATCAAAACCTATTATAACACCTATATGTGATTTATATTTATCACTGTATTCTTTAAGAAGTATCTTAACAGAATCTCCAACTTTATAAGATTCTACCGTTTTTGCTGTACGTAAGTCAACTTCCATTTTAACACCATTAATTTCAATAATCTTTGGTGCTACTATCTGTTCATGTGTGATTAAATCAGTCATTAGATTATCTTTCTTTTAATATTTTATTTCAGAAAGGGGGATTTTACTCCCCCTCCCAATATTACCACAGGGTTTAAATCTAACCCTCGGATTCCAAAGCAGCAATAAATGCAGCCTTTTGTTCATCACTCATACCAGCCACAGCACTCATGGCAGTTGCCACAGGGTCTTTGGTCTTGCGAGTAATGACACCAGGTACCCATGCGTCAACAGCGGCTTGGATGGATTTAGCGGTGGAATTCGCAACCTTGCCAGCCGTGCGAATTGTGCGATAAAGTTGCAATGTAAGTTGCGCTACTGCATTTTTAAACACAACAGCATCACCAAACTTTTCTGCACATGCGGCTAGATTATCACCGAAGTCATAATTAGCACCATATGTACCTTCTGCTACTTCATCTTCATTTTCACCCTCATCTTCAGTATGAGCACCGATCTTAGCAGTATATTTCATTTTAGCCATTATTAGGCTCCTTCTTTTGTTTTATCTATTTTGCCATGAATTGCATTCATAACATCTTCATTCGTATGATCTTGAGATGCCCTTTTAGGAGTTTCTGATATGATGGACTCAATCTCAAGTTGTTTTAAATATTGTTTTTTGACTTGGGATGTTACGACTTGGATACCAAGGGTATCGAGATAATCGTTAGCATCTTTAGTAGAATCAAATGGAGTAACTTGGTTATTTGAAACCAAGAGTTTTTCAAAATCGTGGATTATAAGTGTAGGGAGAGTAGATTTGTTTGGAATATGAACGCCTTGGAATCGATAGAATTTAACAATAGTTGCTAAGGCTTTGATGTCATATCGAGAAGTTATAAGAGATGTAACAGGGCGTTTAATTGGCATTTGTTTTTCTTATTTAATTTTTAAATTATGAAAAATAGTAGCAGGTGGTAATAACACACACACATACAGATTCAATCCATTGAGTCAAACTAAAGAACTCATATCAAGAATATCACCACCCACTACTAAGAAAAAACACTGTCAAATTCGAGTCTAAAAGTACGACTTTTTAAGCACAAAGTCAAGGACTTTTTGCAATTTTTGCATGGTTTTTAAAGTCGTATCTGAGGTTACGTTTTATGTGTTACAGACGAAATTTACCTTCAAGTACATCTGTTATTTCCTTTTCAGTGACCATATGTGACGTAGACTCAAATTTAGGTTGTTGTGGAGATTCTCTCATTATTTTAGATAAGGTTACTTCATCATCACTACCATTTTTTAATAGTCTATACACCATATCTCTTACATTTCTAGCGTATTCTCCCATATGGTGTGCGTATGCTCGTTGCCTATTACTTTCTTTTTCCGTTTGTTTTACTTTAATTATGAGGTCTCTAACTATATTTAATATTATTGGTTCCATTAATGGTATTAACTGTAATCGTAACTTTTGACCTAAATCACCAATATACCAGCCATCATCATAACAAACGTCTTCAAGAATATGCCCCATAACAAAGTTTGCTAGGACATCTCTAAAGGCAGCAATTTGTAAAAATTGTTTGATAGACTCATCATCCATGTATTCCATCATAGACTGTATGTCTATAGTGATAATTCCATCAACTAATTTTAGGTCTTTCATTGTATTTTTCCTTCAAGTGTATAGTGTCCGAATTTCGAACAGCATACGGGGGTTAGGCATTATTTACTTTTCTCTCTAATAATCTCAAGTTCTATACATTCACCTTCTTTAATTTCTGGAAAGAAGGATAACATGCTGTCTCTAACAACATCCCAAGGTTCTGCTACTGCCCAAGAACCTTCATCAGATATACTAGGCTTTTTATCACTTTTAGATATAGCAATATAACCCCCTGCGGATTCCTTATCTTTTGTTAGCCAAATTTTCATAATTTATCCTTTATCTTATTTTCTAATTTCTTTACACGCTTAAACAACCTATCGATACAAATCTCATATAGCTGCTCACGCTCATTAGTTGTATACCTCGGAAACATATTATTATAGATCGTAAGGTCTTCGTCTGAGGATGCAAATGTAAGTGATGGTACAGTACGAGATTTACTACCTTTACCTATTTGGAATATTTTATGTGACGTACTATTTCTCTCCTGCTTTTAACATCTCATCTGCAAATCGAAATGATGATTCTGCCATTTCAGAAATTCGATCACCAAATCTAATATTAGCTGCAAAACCTATCATCGCTTGTCCTGCAAAATATTCACGTTTGGTGAGACCATAGTATGCTACTTCTATAGGTTGTGATACATTATCTTCTTGTGCATTAAACGGAAATGCTGGCTCTTTACTTTTGTCCATCATAAAACTCCTTGTTCTTTCATTACTTTTCTTAACAATTTAATTCTCTTTTTAAACTGTTTACGACTAACTTTTAACATCTTACAAGCCTCTATGATTTCTTGACGGCTTTTGTTGTCTAGGGTTAATACGAAAACATTTTCTTCGCGTTCATTGATTTTTAGATATGTCATATTAGCCTTTGTTGTATTCTTTCCAACAGATCACAACATTTATTGCTATACTTATTGGATTAAACGCAAGCATGTCTTCTACCATATATCCAAGTATAATCTCTTGAGTAGCAATATACGCTTTCTCTTGTGTATCAAGTGACATAGACGTATACAATTGTCTTACCATATTCCAAACATATACATATGGTAATACAGTTGCTGTTCGTAATGGTGTTTTATCTCCACTATCATATGGTTTGTAAATATTCATTCAATTTCCTTTGTGTCAAAACCTTCAATGATTGCTAAAGTTTCCACATACCCAGCAATATCTACAAGATTATCGCGTTTAGAGTGATTAGCATGTCTAGCTATTTTTGTAAAGATCATATAAATAGCATGATCTCCTGGTTCCATATGCCTAACTTCAACCATAGGATATTTACGTCTAAGGTATATATTAAACATTTCAGTAACGCATTTAAAATCATCCTTTGGATGCCCATAGTCCTCACCACGTTCACCGTAGACTAGAGATTTAGCCTCTTGGAGTATGGTTTGTGGACTAATTGCGTCTATTACTCGTTGTTCTGATAATGTGAGATCAATTAAAGCAGGTTTAACTGGCCGTTGATATTTATGATAGGATTTATAACTTTGACTATCTATAATATCCATCTCATAATATATCTTAATATTATTCGCCTCTGCAAACTTATGTTCCTTCACCGCACCTGTAGATGTTTTCCATTCTGGTAACATAAAAATTGCTGAACATTTAATCAACACTGCTAAATCCATATCATACCAATCACTATTTTTCATATCCTTAAGTTCAGATTCTTTATGAAACCCAATACTATTAAGATGTGGGCAGAAATATGGTATTTTACGTTTAGCGAATTGAATTGCTATCTCTCTAGCATTTTCAATGTTTTTAAGTATTTGTTTCTCGGTTTTGGCTATGTACGGCCCTGCTATGTATATCATTTTGATTCCTTTTAGATGGTTATTATATATTCAATTGTCCATGCTAGATGCATGATTAATAGGGTTATGACTATTTTAAGTATTTCGGTTTGATGTTTGATCATAGAGATTACCTATGTTTTATTATTTGATTTAAATTATTAACCACCATTACTGATGTGATGAAATTCATGAACCATAATTCCTTTTTGGATGGCTCCGTTTTTAAATATCCGATGAGTATTATCATCTTGATTACTGCAATAGCCGGAATGTTATCCTTGGGTAGCAATAGATTAAATTCCTGGCCACCAGTGCCGATGATATATCCGGTTGTGGCAATATCGGCGACTGTGAGGATTACGAGGGCGTTTTCCTGCGCCTCAATCTGAGTAGACAACAGTAATACAATGATGAGACCGATAAGCATCTGGATCAACCAGTGCTTGCGGTTGTCCTGGTTATGAGGGTTGAAGAGTTTCGTCATGATAGTAATCCCTGTTTGCGTATTTTTCGATATGCTACATCTTCAGCTTTACTCCATGATGCACCTTTCGCCATATATCTTTTAATTAGTTCATTTCGCCTTTTTACTATCTTCCGCAAATATGCAGGAGAAAGCTCAAAATCATCCTTAACCATCATAATTCACTCCTTGATTTTTATTTGGGCATACTTCTTTAGGTGGTAGTGCGCCGAGTACGAATATTGTAATCACGTAAATTTTCATTTTCAGGATTTTCTACCCACTTAATATGATATCTTTGACCAACAGCACCCATTGCGTCCCTGTTTTCTGCCATACGCCTATCATATGTGTAATCTGCTCGCCTCTCCTCACCTGAATGTCTGTCGCGATTATCCATAATGGGATCCCTTGAAATGCTTACAGTTAGTCTCTTTTGGTAGCGTTCCAATATTTTTGGATTTAGGGCTATTACAGATATGCCCCTTGCCTGTATGGTTGCGCAACCAAGTTTTGATATCTATTTCGTCACCCTCATATTCTTGATGTTTGCAAAGTCTACAAACTTTATATTGAGGATGACCATCCACAACTTTTAAAGATGTACCAGCGTCAGACATATGCATCACTCCACCTCCCTATAAGCCAACCAGAAGCCCATGATAAGGTCTTCGAGGATGGCGAAAGCAAAATATAATAAACTGTTCCATTTAATAGTTGTCAAAAGCGTTCTGTTAATAGGCAGAGTTCCGTCTTGTATAACTGTATTAAGAGCCTGATCAAACTTCTTTTTATCTTGATGATTAATGACATTTTTATCTTTGACCAGTTCCTTGAGCATTTCGCGGGTGATTATTGTAAGTCGATCATCACTATTAATGTAATACCCATGAAGTTCTGGAACGTATTCAATACTATTAATAATCAAATTTTCTTTTTTAGCAAACGCCTCAAGTATAAACTCACTGGCTTGCTTAATATCTGGGTGGATCATGATCTACTCCTGAAAAATAAATCAATAATTAATAGTAGTATCAGAGCATCTAATAAAGTAGGTATAGGTTCTTTAAGCATAGTAACACTTACAATTATTATTGTTCCCCAAATTATTAATGGTGTTAGTAGTTTCATCTCTAATTTTCCTTCATTTTAGTGAATGCTTCGGCTATTACAGTGGAGAGGTCTGGAGTATTCTTGCGCTCAATTTGAATATAATTAATCTTCGTTTCTAATATTACTAAATCAGGAGAAATCATATAGCGATTATAGGTATCATCTTTATCATAAGCTCACCATTCCAATATCTTAAAACAGATGTTTAGATCACGTAGACTTTATGATCATTTTTATGTCAGGTTTATTCCAATCTTTCATCTTAGCATATAGTACTGCCATTGCACAGGTTTGTTCTGATGATAGTTTGTCAATCATGGTTTTTCCTTTTTTAAATTTGATTTCACTGCTAATCTCGCTATTCGAATATCCTTTGTAAATACCTCAGAAACCTTATCACGTAATGCTTCTAATGCTTTATGTTGGTCTAGCAAACAAGCTATACATGGTGCTACGTGTAGTACTCTTAACTTTTGTACTAATTTCGGTTTTACTATTACAGTAAGAGTTTGTGAGTTATGTATTGAGCAAAACGCAACTATTCGACGTTTATCCACCAAAGGCATTGTTGTCTTTTTCATTAATTTTTTCCTTTTCATATACTTCATTTGTCCAAAACATATCACAATCTTTATCTTGTGTGCCGTTATGTTTTGCTTCTGAAATAATATAAGCTTGATGGTATTCACTTGGAGATGCAGTGTATCTATAACAATCTTCTCGTATTTTACAATTAATACCCTTACACATAGATATATCAGGCATTAATCTTCCCCTCTAATACATCCACATTCCGTCGCGTCATCATCACAATTACCACAAAGGAATATAACATGCTCATGACAATTTGAACAAAATGCTTCGCCATTTATGATTTCATTAGCTGGTTCAGCACTACAACATGTGGAGAGGAGTTCATCATCATTATTATCATCAATTTGATTTTCGCCGTAGTTTCCTGTGATGTGACGATCAAGTGCATTTTTAAATGCGGGTGTGTTTCGTTCGGAGGAGTTGAAAGCCATATTACCAACTCCGATCTAATTCGTCAAAGTACGTCCATCCACGTTTGGTAAACCGTTTAGCAGGAATTTTTTCAAGTATGGGGATTATTTTCTCATGGAATTGTGCGCGGAGTTCTAATTTTTCCTGTTGATATTTATTTGGAATTTTTGTAATTAGTGTAGTATATTTAATATTACCTAAATTTTGATAACTTTGAAAATCCATACAACCCATTAGACCTTTTTCTAAGCTCATAGGGCAGCCATAACAATCTTTATTGATATGGTCATGTACAAGACATAATTTACACGAACTGGTTGTACAAAAGACTTGGCCAACTGGATTTCTATATTTTTTAATCAATGCTCTATGCGCATTAATAGTCTGTTGTTTTTTCGTAAGTGACATTACCTGATTTCCTTTGTGTTAAATACGTGTTCAATAACATCCTTAACCTGTGCATCTGACATATCTTCACTCTGCACATCATATTTAATACATTTAAAACTTTAAAATTCCTGACGATAGAGAAAATTTGTATCACATTCACATTCTAAATATCCTGCAAAGGTATAGATTTTATCATTATCAAGTTCAATGACTAATCGTGTTGTGTTTTCATCGATGTCTATGGTGATACTATGCATTTAAGATTTCCTCTTTGAGAATGATTTCCTTAGCGACGATTATATTAGTGGTAGATGTATGCATACATTGTGTACCTAAAGTATGTGCTTGACGATACTGCACTTTAAATATGCGTCTATACTTTAAAAATCCTGGACTGTAATCCTTTGCTTCTTGTAATGTTGCAAAGATATGAAACCCTTTAGGATACCTTTGATCATTTTCTGCAAGTATTGTTGTATTATTGTATTTACTGAAAGTCTCACTTTGTAACCAACGATTACGCTGTTGTGGTATATGTGTACCGAAATATATTGATATTAACTTACCTTTTCTATTAATTTCTCTTAGCACATACCCAACGCCTGTTGGTTTTGGTTTTCTGGATGTGATTGTATCTAAGCACATAATTTATTCTCCTATTAATTTAAGTGTATATATTGCCAATTTATTCTCATAAGTCACAGATATAAAACTTACCAGACTTATGAAAGGTATTAAATCTGGTGTTTTTACTAATAACTCTCCAGCATATAGACTTTTATATATTGTTGGATTCTTAATAATCCCACCTATATCAACTTTATGTTCAATAGACAATGAGAACTTACGCATATCAATCCTGCGCTTTTTAAGTTCTGGCTCTAATCCAAGGGCTTTGGTATAACTTTGGAAAAACCTATCCATTTTGTCTAAATCATAGTTTTGACCAAGAGAACTAATTTTAGCAAGATAGGCGTTATATAACTCAACAAAACCATCAAGCCAACCATAATTGTGTTTAAAATGGAGGTATGTAGCATGATTGTTTTGGCCTTTTTGTTGATGGTGGTCATTTGTGATTGCTTCAACGGATTTCATAATAAGGTTTCTCCCTTCATCTTCATAACACTTGCGGTGTTATTAAACTTTGCTAAGGTTATCCAACTATCAGATGCCCAGCGTTTATGTTTACCATATTTAAATGGTATAGCACCAATATCTGTCAATTGATACACCCCTAAATGACTACTACTTTGTTCACATAATATCGCACGTATTTCTTGTGTTGTACGTACGTCGTATAGTTTGTACATTTTAATAAATATTTGTGGTAGAATAACATGCCTAGGAATAGTCTGCATGTTGTAGTCATATTCATAAGTTATTTTATGAATATGAATCTTAGTACCTTTACGTAGTTTACGCAATGCTGTGGAGTATAATTGTCCGTCATACTCAGGTTTATCCTTTTGGGTATTAAACCCTAGTGTGTATGCTGGTGTATGTGTCATTTTATTTCGTCTACCTCCCATAGGAATATTACATTTGGATAATTTCGTAAAATTTCTATTCCTGATTTTATTACCTTTTCCCAAATACAATGCCTATTAGCTAATCCTGAACCAAGTTGTGATATTAAAAATAACTTGTCTGGATGTTCCTTTATTGCATTTCCTAATTTTAATAGTTCTTCTGGAAAAAACCAAATATATGATCGTGGGGTATACGAAGCGTCTATAAGATTATCAGGAAATCTTTTAGTGATAAAACCATAAGTATTAGGGGCATCACGTAATGCTGCGGCACCTTCATAACCTTGTTTGATTATATTATCTCCAAACACAAATATATGATCTGGATGTTCTCGAAGGTATTGTCTAGTAATTATAACACTCATATTTTAACCTTTATAAATTTACCGTTGATGACGATATGGGTTTTGTTTTGTATACCTTATCTAAGCACATGTGTGTATTCCTTTGTGTGTGAGTTAAAGATACGTACCGATTAAAAGTATAGTACATATGACTAATAGAATTAATACTGTAGCCGCTGCATATTCTAACCAATCCCATGTTATATTAAATAAGTCATGCATTACAAATGCTATGAGAAAGCAGATCGTTGAAAACACCATCATCCTTATTAAAAAAAATTGTGCTATTGTGAATGTAAGTGTGGTCATGTTATGTCCTTATTCTGTATGTGTTCAATTCGGTTTAAGTTCTTACACCTCCCCTTGCCCGTAAAATTACAGCCCAAACAAACACTTGTCAAGGAAAAACACCCAAATCCACATTACACTTTTTCTTTACATCTAATACCCTCTCACCCTGTATAGTGTCTTATTTTCAGACACTATACACCTATCTACACGCATATTACATAAGTAACTCAATCACAATATATAATATTACATTGAATACCAATAGTACGAAGTGTGTAGGGTGTGTATATTAAAACGCGATCACTGTCCTGAGTGCTATGGCATCCTATCTGTAGATGCTACGGATATGCCAAACTTTAATCACTTTAATCAAATAATCAAATAATCGATTAATTTAAATAATCGACCTCACCCCCTTTCAAAAGCTATAGACAGTATACACTTGTTAGTATACTCATACACTCTTATAGTCATATGTATCCTTTTCTATATCTCTTCTCTCTATTCATCCTTCTTCTTTTTTATTTTTTTTTTTAAGAGAAGTATGTTAAGGACTAAGATGACTATAGAAAAGCCAGTATACTGTCTATAGGTTTCAAAGTGGTGCCCCTTCGATTATTCGGATTATTCGATTATTTGATTATTCGATTAAATCGATTAAAGATTTAAACTTTGACATATTTATTGACTCATATAAGTCTCTTGTACATTGTCTTATTTTCGGACGGCGTACTAGCCCTTTGTATAGTGTCCGAAAAAAGGTCAATGTACAAGGTAGGTGTATAGTGTCTGATTTATGGTCACTATACACCTAGAGTTGAGTGCAAGACAGCCTCAGAGGTTAATCCAAGGCTGTTGTGTGTAGGCTAGAGGTTAGGCTAGGTATGGGGTGAGATTTACTGAATTGATAAAAACGCTTGGATTGCCTTTTGTCTCATGCTTTCATCAGGGAATTTAGTGTGACTAAAGATGGCTCTAGCCTGCTGTTCAACGGGCAAACCTTCTAAGGTCATTCTGCCAGTTTTACCAGATACATCCACCTTGGTTAGTTCCTCAGGAAAATAGTCATGCCCTCTCACAGATGACCGGAAGTTTACCCCTAGTTTATACAAACTGTTATCCAGCACTTCAGCCAAGGTCATCCCACTAAAGTTATACGCTACTTCAAATACTGAGTCAGGTGTTTTGGTCTTGGTACCTGTAGAAGATACACCCTCTTGCTTACGTACCACTACACCACCATCAAAGACATACTTGCCCTTGCTCAGATCGTCTAAGGTAATTTTAATAGTTTCCATGTTGTGTTCCTTTTGTTCTGTTGTGTGTCTCAAAGTGAGACAAGTAAAAAGGTGTTGTGTCATTCCCTTCGACAGTCTAATATTACGACGGGGTGACGTACAGAGTCAAGGTAAATCCACGCCCTTGTTAAACTTTCTCACACTAGATGTATGTTACATATTTTCACATATCGAAGGGGGCTTAGGGGGGCTAGCCTACCTGTATACACCCGAAAGCATACTAAATACAATCGCACATGAAATTAGAAAGTGACAAAAGGGGACATTGAGAAGATGACATAGAGCCCTTTTAGTGAGGAGAGGGGTATGTAGAGAGCAGTCACATCAAGTTAAAAGTACCAAGAAACTCCTTGACTTTGGGGGAAAAATATCGTATATTATACCATGAATTATCAGTATAATATCAGCGATTTGGGTGATTACTCAGATACTCTAATTGATTTTCCTAATACTAAAGGGACATATTATGATCCCAAGGAATTACAGGAACGTCATAAGGAGATTATCAGACGATTATCCCTTGGGCAGGCAAAAGGGGATATTGCCCATGATCTCCAAGTCACCGTTGCGATGGTTCGATATGTCTCTCGATCAACCCTTGGACAGGAATACTTAATTGAAATGCGTGATGGGCGTGAAGCATCTACAAAGTCGGTGCAGGAGCAAATATTTGAACTTGCACCAGACGCGTTGGATGTCATTCGTGAGACAATTATGGGTAAGATGAGTATGCCTATTATTAATAAAAAAACAGGTGAACTTGAAACCATTATCGTTCCTGTACCTCAAAAACTTCGTGTTGAAACTGCTAAAGATGTTCTCAGTCGTGCTGGACATGTAGCCCCTACCAAAGTATTAGGTGAGATTACCTATTCTCATAATGTAAATGAAATTGTCGCAGCAGCGAAAGCTAAAGTAGCGGAAGAGAGGATACATAATGCGGAATTTACTGTGTTACCAATTAAGGAAACTTAGAAATGATTAAACAAGAATATCCAGGATTTGCTCGTAGTTTAAATATATTTAGTGAAATTGGTTTTCAAAATGTATTACAATATGACCATATTCGTAAATTTGGTTTAAATCCTGATACAGATGCTTCGCCTGATGAAGATGTATGGGACTTAGGTGGATTGTACGTATTTCCTGATGACGCTGATGTTGCTATGACGGTATCATCCAGTAGCACAGATGATGATGACGGTGGCTCAGGTGCAGAGAATGTTAGTATTATTGGACTTGATGCAGATGGTTTAGTTAAACGTGTTTCAGCCGTTATGGATGGTCAAATTGAAGTTACTATTGGTGTATTTAGTCGTGTATTTAGAATTAAAGTAATGGGTACACAGATTAATACTGGTATTATCTACGTAGGTTCTGGTACGGTTACAACTGGTGTTCCTGCTAATAAATTCGCAGCAGTATTAGCTGGTATTGGTCAAACTCAAATGGCTATTTTTACCGTACCTTCTAATATGGAAGGTGAGCTTGTTCATTGGGATGGTACACTGCAAGGTGTAGGTACTAAAAGTGCTGAATTATCACCAATGTATCGAGAACAAGGGCAATTACTTTTACCTAAGGATAATAAACATCTAGCACAAAATGGTGCGACACATACAGATAATCCATATATTATTGGTGATTATCTTGCGCCTATGACAGATGTTCTAATCCGTGCAAATAGTGCAGATGCTGATTTATCAGTCTCTGCTGGATTTGATATTATTCTCAAAGAAATCACCATACCTACATCTGATCCTACCAAAGGATTCTAAGTATGCCTAAACAAATGTTACGAAAGAACATATCGTATAAAGAAGCAGAATGCCCTTGTTGTAAGGAATTACCCACACCTGAGTTCTTAGACAGTATGCAAACTTTACGAAGTACGTATGGTTCAGTCCTTAATTTTACCTCTATGTATCGTTGCCCAAAGTATAATCGAAAAATTAAAGGTTATCAATTTTCAGCCCATAAAGTAAAGATCAAAAACAAAGCCTATGGTGCTTCAGATATCAAAACTGCACGATATAACAATCGCATGCGTTGGAATCTCATAATCCTTGCTCTCAAACATGGTTTTAACAATATTGAAGTTGCAAACCTACATACACATATCGCACGTGTACCTATGGATCATTCTGGATATAATAAAATTATATGGGGGGTGTCTAAATAAATGTCTTGGACTACAGATGAAAAGCAACGTATGCAGAAAATTGAAGATACCTTAATGGATATAGATATACTTTTACGAGGTGATATTACAAAGTCAGAAGAAATTGGACTTTTAGGACATATACGTATATTGCTTTATAAAGTCAAAGGGTTTGAGCAGCAAGTTATACGGCTTGAAATTATGACAATCACAGCATTGATATTGATAATCCTTGTACACTTTTTTGACGTAAACCCAGACATTCTCATTTCACTTATTAACAAATGGAGACCTTAAGATGTTTCAAACAGTTGCATACGTACTTGTAGGTATGGTTAAAGCAGCATTAACTGAAAAGTTTTTAATGCGCTTAGTCATACTTGGCGGTGATTGGTTGGTTAATTCAATTAAGAATGAGATTGATAATGAGGCATGGGCTACATATAAAATTACACTCACAAACGAATTTAATAAAAAAAAAGGTATTAAGTAATGTATAAAATAATTGGTGCTCCAGTGATTATACATCGAGATATTAAACTTACAGGTTTTGTACAATGCTTTGTACGCCGTGCAGATTGTTCTGATGTTAATAAACTTGTATTTGAAGATAATAATTCAATTCGAAATTCTCTAAAAAGTAAGTTTAGAGATACAATGAATGTTAGTGCAGATTTTGCATTAAATAACCTTCGAGCAACTCAAGATTCAACTGGTACAAATGGTGATGATGGTATTGTTATCTATCCAACAGACGCACCTGCTCCAACTATTATAGGTATTATGGCTAGTGCTGTACATCCTTCTGATCCATCAGGTAATTATTATCGTCAATGGCAAGGTGTATGGCAAGAGCCAAGTGCATCTGAGATTGTAAAAAGTGCAACTCTTGGACTTAATTTTAATGTATCTTTAGGTGATTGGGATGTTACTGGATATGCTGATGAAGATATCACACCAGATATTGCGTTGGTATTAAATGACGTGCTGACCATCAATTGGAAAATCTTTGTAGGTTAATACCTTATGAGCACTACAATAAAAAATATTAATGATGTAATTTCATTATCTGAAATATTTACATCTGATCCAACTGGACTTATCAAAGATTTGGAAGATACACTTACACTTAGTAGTATCTTTAGTTTTGAGTTTCGTTCAAATTTATTATTTAAAAGTTTTGAAGACGCTATAAGTGTTGGAGAAACTTTTGGTAGTGCAGCTAATGAACGAACAGTATATGGCATTTTAGATAGTATGAGTATTCAAGACATATTTGATGCGCGAGTTAAACTAACTCCAATTAAAAGTTTTGAAGACGCTATTACACTAGTTGATGAATTCATAATTCAACGTACTAGAGCAAAAATTAATATAAAAGATTCATTAACTATAACTGACATCTTCACTGCTGACTATTCTACAAATAATTATGTTAGTATATTAAATAATATGGCATTAAGCGATGAATTCTTTGCAAATGCTACTGAACATTTTGCTAGGACAATTATGGAACAAATGAATGTAAATGATATATTTGTACAACAGTGGGGAATTATTGTCATAGGCGGTACAGGTACTGGTGGATACGACACTGGTGAGATTGTTCAATTACAGGCAACGCCGTTAAGTGGTTATACATTTTTCAAATGGATATTTCCTAAATCTGGGCTTAGTAATATTTATGATCCACAAGCAACAATAACTGTTCCTCAGGGTGGTGGTGTTGTTACTGCGGTATTTACTCAAAATCAAAGTCCAGTGGATATACTGGATATTTTTGATTTCACGTATATTGACAATGATGATCACAATGATGAAATCACAACAAGTGAAACACCAATATCTACTTCAGGAGGCGTTATGAGTGTTGCTAAGCATAATTATGAGATTCCTCAAGGTGCGAGATTTCATAATATAATTATATACCGTGATGTTGATGGCGTTCCAGTTGATCTATCTGGTTATACAGCAGAGATGCAAATACGACAAACTAAAGAATCTGCTGATCCAGCATTGCTAACCCTGAATACTTCAAATGGTTATCTAACCCTTGATGGTGCTACTGGTACAATTACCATAGATGTATCTGCTAATATCACAGATGCTCTTGATTTTGTATGGGCTCGTTATGACCTCGAACTCTATCCTGCTGGTGATACAGATCAGGCGATTAGATTACTTGAGGGTAAGATTAATCTCAACAAACAGATTACGCAATAAACCATGTCAACAATGAATCATTATCTCGAAGCTGATCCTGTAAAGCAGTTTATACAAACTGACATGCGTTCGGATATTGAAGACACCATTGTTGAGATGTATCGATCTACGAAAACTTTTGCAAGGATAATGTTTCCAGAACATTTTTATCGTGAGTTTGACGAACCTTATAGTCAAGTATTTGATGCGTATGACAACCCCTCTATAATGAAGTGTTTGATTAAAGGCCCACGAGGGGTGGGTAAATCATCAGTTGGTGGATTAGTATTTCCAGCGAAACGGATACTATTTCAAGAAAGTCATTTTATTGTTCCAACATCTGCTACAACAACTTTGGCGGTGGATCAGTCGGAAACTTTAAAACATGAGATTATGAATAATCCTCAAGTTAAAACATTTTTTCCTGGAATTGAAATACTTACTGATTCAAAAGAACAATGGATTATACAGCATTCAAATGGTTATCCACAATTAATACGACCTCGTGGTGCAGGGCAGCAAGTACGTGGACAAAAATTTCGTAAATGGCGTCCTGATTTTTTATTACCAGATGATCTTGAGAAAAAAGAAGAAGCATTATCTGATGAACAACGTGAGAAATTGAAAGCATGGTTTTATTCAGATTATGTATTGTCAGTAAACAAGGATAATGCTGATTGGCGAATTTTTTATCTTGGTACAGTGTTACATGCAGATTCACTTTTGGAAGAACTTTTTGAAGACCCATCTTGGGAAGGTATAACACTTCCACTCTGTGATGAGAAGTTTAATTCTAATTTTCCAAATTATATTCCAACTGAGGATATAGTAGACGTAGATGGTAAAGTTACTCAAGGTACAAAATCCTTGGCTCAGGAATACCGTGATAAAGGTCGTATTGATACCTTCTTCATGGAGTATATGTGTGAACCACAATCCTCTGAAGATGCTCTTTTTCAAGAAAGCATGTTTAAATCATGGGGTAGTGATGATAAGGATGATATCAAGTGTACATTAAATGAGCTACTTGACTCTTCTAATACTGAGGCCGTTATTATTGTAGACCCTGCTAAAACGGTAACTGGTACAAGCGATGAAACAGCCATCGTTGGTGTGGTAGTAGATTACAAACGCCATAAACTTTTTGTAGTAGACGTTATTCATGGGAGATTTCATCCTAATGAACAGTATGATCATATTTTTGACATGGTTGAACGACTCCGTGCTAGGGTAGTTGGTATTGAAGTTACAAGTTTAAATGAATTCATTACCTATCCATTTAAAAATGAAATGGCTAGGCGGAATGTTAATATTCAACTAGTCGAACTTCAGGCCCGTGGTGGTCATGGGACTGGTAAAGGTCAGGGAAAACTTCGACGTATTGCAGCACTTGGCCCATACTACCGTCGTGGTGAGGTTTACCATAATCGTACTGCTTGTGGTGCATTGGAAATTCAACTTCTTGGTTTTCCAATGAGTAAGAAAAAAGACGTAATGGATGCTTTTGCATATATTGTAGAAATGCTTGAAAAAGGTATGCGATATTTTTTCCACGATTGGTTTGATGAAGAAGGTACATATGAAGAAGAAGGTAAACATATCGAGGACGAATATCGTGAACTTGATATTTATGATGACGAAGCATTTCAATTTGTACCTATTGTAGGAAATCCACTTGGCAATTAGAACTTATAGCGTTGGATCACTTGGGCCGTTTACATTTGATGATGGAGTTAATCCTGAAGCATTTGTAACAGATGCCCCTATACGTACTACGCATGTACCTGCGGTGGGTAGTGATATTCTTCGTTTAGATGACGTTGGTAGTAGTGGTGTTGCTGCGCCTAGTGATGCAAGTTACGTTGTTATTGGGTTTGATGGTGATCTTAGTGCTGAGCGACAATTGGCAGTGGGTAGTAGCTTAACATTAGTAGACAGTGGTGCAAACGCTAATGTAACATTAAATACTATTCAAAATTTGCGAATAATTGATACCCCTACATTTTCACAATTAGTTTTACTACAAGTTGGTAGCTCTTTCGTGTACCAACCTATAGATTATAAAAATATTGACGCTAGTATTTTAGCTAGTAGAATACAGATTCCATTTAAACTAACAGATCAATCATCTGTTAGTCATATAGCAGGCTATATAAAATTTGGACAAGAACAATCTTGGACGTCTACAGTAAGTACACAAGATGCTTATTATAGTATTGAACTTTCAAAGAATGGTACCGTCGCTGAAAAACTAAGACTTGGCAGTAATGGTGATCTTACAATTGTAGGTAATCATATCCTTACTAATACCCAGGCTATTGGCATATCAGCATTTGATGAACGTATTGAATTTTACTCTGCTGGTAATATTGCTTTGATGAACGCTAATGTCGGTATCGGGACTATTTCACCAGCACAATTATTTGAGGTTGCAACAAATAATGTGTTTGGGCAAGCAAGTTTATATAGACAATCTAACGGTATGAATCATGGCACGTTGCTTGAATTTGCTCTAAACAATTCTGGAAATGCACGTACTATTTATGGTGATATTTATGGTGCGATAATGACAAATACTGCTGCATCAGAAGATGGGTATTTGGTATTAAGAACCATGCGATTAGGTACGATTACTGAAGCAGTCAGAATACTATCTTCTGGCAACGTCGGTATCGGACTCACACCAACATCAAATATGGTAGGACTTTCAATCGAAGCAGGAATATTAACCATAAAAGAAACTACAACCCCGATAGCAGATACAAACTATGGTAAAGTATACACAAAGTCAGATAATCTACTTTACTTTCAAGATGGTGTAGGTACAGAACATACAATAGCGTATGTCTAAGCAACTGTATAGTGTCCAAAAATCGGACAACATACAACAACGGAGTATAGCATGAAATTAAACATCTCATTAAAAGATCTTAAAGGTAAAGATGTTTTAGATGAAGACAAAGAGCCAGTAATGATTTTTGAGTTAATTATTGACTCACTTTTAAATGCCAAAGTTAAAGAGACTGAAACATATCGTAAAACAAAACGATTCATTCTTGCAACAAAACTTACAAATAACGAAACAAAAGATGTTTCAAAAGTATTAACAGCAAAAGATAAAGTTGAAATAATGGATGCTGTAAAAACAAATAGACCACCGATTGTAGTTGGTCGTATTGCAGAGATTATTGATCCTAATTCATTAAAAGAAGACACAGACTAATGCCTATTGAATTAACTGATCCTAATAATACTTCAACAAGATCACTTAATCTTGATGATTTGCGTACTACGGATTTTGAATACAAGTATCCAAAAGATTTAGACTTTCATCCAGATTCTGAATTACATAAAGATGTATTGAAAAAAATCATGGATTACACTCAGGAATCGTCAACAGATATATCTGGACGTCATGCTGAGTGGGCTAAGATTGATACAACCTTAACCGCGTTTGTACCAGATTCTACCAAACAAGCAGCGAAGGATCGTGGGGATAAAACGTCTCCTGTGATTATACCTTCGTCATATGCGTTATTGGAAACACTTCTTGCATATATGGTAGCCACATTTCTACAAGATCCAGTATTTAAATATGAACCAACTGGCCCCGAAGATGCTCGTGGTACAGCATTACTTGAAATTATTATCCAAACTCAAGTTATCAAAGCCAAGATGGGGCTTAATCTTCACACTCAATGGCGTGATGCTTTTGCATATGGTCTTGGTGTTGTTGCCCCCTTTTGGAATGTGATAAATGGTCATAAACGAATTAAAACAGTTGTTAATGACGCAGGCATTGATCAAGTTAAGATCACTCGTGAAAAAGCAGTACTATACGAAGGTAACTTCTTAGCGAATATTGATCCATTTCTCTATCTCCCTGATCCAATGGTGGCTGTACAAAATGTACAAGACGGACGTTATGTAGGTTGGGTATCTCGTGAGAATAAAATGGCATTACTCACAGAAGAATTTGAAGATGATGGTGGTTTGTTTAATGTAAGATCACTTAAGTTTATAAATGGTCAAAGTAAGTACATGACCACAAGTCGTGAACGTAATGATACGGCTGCTAGTAATGCCGGACGTGCTGCTTATAAAACTCAGATGGATTCTCCAGTTGATATCGTAACGATGTACGCTACGATTATACCAGATGATTGGAATTTGGGTGATAGTGAGAAGCCTGAAAAATGGCGCTTTATGATTGCAGGTGATACAGTAATCATCGCAGCACAACCATTGAATCTTGATCATAACATGTATCCTGTATCCGTTGCTGCTCCTGATTATGACGGTTACAGCGCAACACCAATATCTCGAATTGAAATGTCACTTGGTATGCAAGTAATTATGGATTTCCTTTTTAATTCACATATTAGCAATGTTCGTAAGGCTGTTAATGATACCTTAATTGTTGATCCATCAATGATTAACATGAATGACCTTCGCTCTCCTGAACCTGGAAAAATAGTTCGTACACGTAGAAGTATGTGGGGTAAGGGTGTAACTGGTGCGGTTGAACAACTGAAAATTAATGACATAACCAAGGGTAATCTTGGTGATATCGCTATGATATCTGGTCAGATTAAGGAAGCCACTGGTGCAGTTGATTCGGTATCTGGTCAGATTAGATCAGGTGGTGAACGTCGTAGTGCTACAGAGTTTAGAGATGCACGTACAGGTGCATTGGCTAAATTAAACAAAGCAGCGCGTATTATGGCTATGCAAAGCATGCAAGATCTTGGCTTTATGTTTGCCTCTCAAACTCAACAATTGATGTCTGAAAAGATGAAAATTAGAATCTCTGGTAGATGGGAAGAGGATTTAAAAATTGAATTTGGTGGTGATAAAATTAAAACAGTTGATCCATCAGATATTCTAGTAGACACAGATTTAGTTGTAGGTAGTGGTAACATCCCCGGCGGCGAACCAACTGAACTATGGATACAGTTATTACAAACTGCATCTGGTAATCCTGAAATGTTGGCTCAGTTGAATATTCCAAATATATTCATCCATATCGCTCGTCAACTTGGGGCTACTAATACAATTGATTTCATGCGTTCGTTAGAGATTAGACCAACGGAACAAGTAGCACAACAAGCAGCGGCAGGTGAGATTGTACCTATCGCACAAACGGAGTAAGTAATGGAAGTATCAATTCAACAAGTTGAAGAATTTATCAATGGCCCTGTATGGTCTGAAATGCTTAAAGGATATGAAGATCGTAAGAAGGTACATATGGTTGAGTTAATAAGTGGATTTAGTGTTGAAGGGAATAAGATGACTATGGATGATATCAATCATCGTCGTGGTCAATTATTGGAATTGGAGTTTACCATTCAACAGCCACAGATTATTATTGCAGAACTTAAAGATACCAGTGAAACTAAAAATGAAGACGGAGATGACTAATGCCTAAGGAAAAAGAGCGTAAGCCAGAAGAACAAGTTAAAGATGACGTTAGTGCAATGGTTGCTGCTTTGGGAGTGTCTATTAAGGCGGATGATGAGAAGGATAAAGATAAAGGTAAAGACAAGGACAAGGACAAGGATAAAGATATTGATAAAGACAAGGACAAGGAAAATGATAACGAAGATACTGACGATGACGCATCAGATGATGATAATGAAGATTCAGACGACGATTCCAATTCTGATAGTGATGAAGAAGATGATGATGACAGTAACGATGACGATACTGAAGATGAAAGTGACGATGAAGACGAGGATACATCTGATGAAGACGATGAGAATGAGGACGATGATATTGACGAACCAGATGATGATGAACTAGACCTCAAAACTCGTCTTGCAATTGCTGAAGCAGAGCGTGATGCAGCAGTGACAAAACAAGAGGAAACTAAACCTACACAGGATATCAAATCTGTTGATTTTGTAGGTGACGATGATGTTGAGGAATTGATGAATAACAAGGATGCATTGAATAAATTACTTAACACTGTACGTCTTGATGCTTATAATCTCGCGCTTCGCAATCTACCATCTCTAACAGCCGGACTTGTGGATAAACGCCAGGCTATTAAAAATGCTGTGGTTAAATTTTATGAAGATAATCCTGATCTTGCAAAAGTTAAAGACTACGTATCGAGTATTGCTCAAAAGACACAAAATAAATATCCGTTATTAGACAACGATACTTTGTTCAAATTAACAGCCAAACAGGTACGAAAAGATTTAGGTATGAAACCTGAGAAAAAGAAATCTAAAAATCTTAAAAAGAAAAGGCGTGATGACAATAAGGAAAAACCCGCAATGCGTAAAAACAATGCTGGCGGTGGTGGTAAAGGACGCAAGCAAAAAGATGCCCGCACCGTATTTGAAAAAGAGCGCGATGCTATGTTAAACGTGTCATAGATAGTATCATAACTAAAGGAAGCAAAAATGAGTGGAATAATCAATTTTCTTAAAACTTTAGGTGTTTACGCATCTGCTGGCCCTGATTTCCGTTGGGGATTCAATGGTCATATTCGTTTTAAGAATACGGTTAATACCGATGCTACTACCACAGCACTTACGTGGACTACCGCGTATTTGCTAGGTGGATTACTTGTTCGTGATCCTACTGGTGGTACTGCTACTGATACGACTCCAACTGCTGTAGCAATTGTCAAAGCCTTAGGTAATGGCGTTGTTGTTGGTTCATGCTTTGACCTGTTTGTCAAGCATACTGGATCAGCAGGTGAGGATGTTACAGTTGCAGGTGGCGACAGTGTAACCTTATCACCAACTACTATTAAAGTAGACGGTGGTGAAGTATTACATCTTCGGTTTGTTATAACAAATGTTGTAACTCCTGCGATAACAGTTTATAGCCTTGGTGTGCAGGTATTAACATCCCCATAGGTTTAACATAAAATAAGAGGAGAACATAATGGGTTCTTTTTTCGATTGGGTGATTGGAAAATCAGTTGCCAAATATAACGGGCGAATTGTCGGTGCTAAGTTAGGTTTAGATGGTCTAAATGTATCGTCATTATCCGCTGCATCTGTCATTATGACAGCCGATCAAGTACTAGGTGGATTGATTATATATGATCCAGGTGGTGCTGCTACAATAGCAACTTATCCAACTGCTGCATTATTGGTTGCTGCTTTGGGTGACGCTGCTGTGGTTGGTACTAGTTTTAAATTCGCTATTCGACATAGTGGATCAACTAGTGAGGTTGTGACTCTAACCGCAGGTGATGGTAATACATTGAGTCCTGCAACGCAAGCACTTGATGGCGATGAAATCATAACACAATTGGTGAGAATAGATAACATAACAGAGGACTCTGAATCAGTCACTTATTATGGTACTGGTCTACACCTAATGACAACTTAAGAAAGGAATAACAAATGAGTGTTTTAACAGTTGATCCTTTTTTGGGTCTACGTGGTAGTAACGATTTCACAACTGGTCAAAAACCTGAAGATTGGCGTGAAATGATTGCAAGATTATTTCCGAACGGTGATATGCCTCTTACGGCATTGACCACGATGATTAAATCAAAGCATACGGTTAGTGCTAAGTTCCATTGGTTTCAAAAAAATCTGCCTAGTCAAAATGCAGATTTGGTAAGCAGTGGTATTTATACTGATGCATCTTTAAGCACAGCATATACTTCTGGTGGTGTTTTGGGTAATACAGTATACGCTAAGATTGCTGTGGCTGATATGCCTAACTTTCGTGTTGGGCATACTGTAGCAATTCGAAAGGCTACTGATGTTCGGGGTGATACCATGACTGAAGTTATGTCTAAAGGTGCTAATTACCTGCAACTTGAATTACTAGAGGCTGCTAATACGACTATTGATCTAGACGTGGCAACCATAATATCAATCAAAGGTAATGCACAGGCTGAAGGGGCTAATCGTCCTGACGCTATTGTATATAAACCTGTAGAGAATGATAACTATACGCAAATTTTTAGAAATGCGTTGGATATCACTCGTACTGCTGAAAATGAGGAACTTCGTACAGGAGCTGCCTATCAAGAAGACAAGCGTGATGCGCTTGAACTTCATGGTATTGAAATGGAGAAGGGCTTTATATGGGGTGTGAAAGCACTTCGTGTAGGTAGTAATGGTAAACCTAAGAGAATGACTCAGGGTTTAATCAGTTCTATCAAAGCAAACTGTCCTGATAATGTTAAGGATTTTCGCTTTGATACTGATTATTCAGGTAAAACATGGCAAGAATCTGGTAAAGATTGGCTCGATACTAAACTTGAGTTAATTTTCCGTTATGGTGATAAGTCAAAAATGGCGTTTGTTGGTAGTATTACCATGAAAGCTATTTCTGACCTTGCACAGTTGTATGGTACTATTAATCTAACTCCAGGCCAAACATCTTTTGGTCTACAGGTTACGGTATGGTTCCATTCTGCTGGTAAGCTGATATTGCATCAACATCCATTGTTCCAAGATGAGGCTGCTGATCGAGCAAGTATGATTGTATTTGAACCTCGGAATTTGGTGTATCGTTTTGTCGATGATACTAAGTTCATTCCTAACACCACAAATGGTGGTGGTGATCTTGGTATTGACGGTCGAGCCGAGGAGTATCTTACTGAGGCTGGTTTGCAATATGACTTCCCACAAGGGACTGGCTACCTTACTGGTTTTGGTTCAGACAATTCTGTTTAGGCCATAATTAAATAAGGTTATGTGTAGGTGGTTATGGGGTAATACCTTGATACTTAAACTCCGTAGGTATTGCACATGAGTGCTAACCACTTACATTAATTAAGGAAAACATTATGTCTTTATTGAGTGTACGTATACAATGTGTGGAATTTAGTGGTAGGACAGATTTGGTAGTTGATACAACAGATCATGTTGATGCTGGTATGGACTTTTTTATCGAAGCAGGTCGTAAGTATTTAGATTCTAGAGTTAATACAGAAAACTCTGAAGGTATTTTTACAGGTACATTAGCAGTTGATGATACAACATTTAACTTTGGCGGTTGTAGGTCAATACTTGATGCTTGGTTTGTTAATGCCGTAGGGAATAAGATTGTTCCTAAGAGATTAACTTTTGATCAGTTTAATAAAACATATTTGGAGAATCCTGCAAGTAGTACTACAGGGCCACCTGTTGCATGGGCACCAAATACTATTCGTAGTGCTAGTACGCCTGTTGCAGCGAATAATATACTTAAAGGTATTGTATTCACTCCAGCATCTGATATTACATACACCGTTAAAATCAAAGGATTATTTTTCTCTGAGACTTTGACAGATGACGCTGATGAAAATTATTGGACACAATTGTATGAAGATATATTAATATACGCAGCATTATATAAACTTGAGGCTTCGTATCGTAATACAGAAGGTAAACGTGATTGGCTTGAAACACTGAATGATGCATTACTTGGCATTGATCTAGATGTGGCTAATCAAGCTGCTGCTGGCAGATCACAAATGGTGGGTTAATTATGAGTACTAGAATAAAAAGATCACGACCTGATATGAAAAAACGTGGTTTGAGTAAAAAGGCTAAGAAATCTAAAAATATATCTAATGTATCACATTTTCAAAGTACCGTATCTAGAAATAAGGACTTTTTTAATTATATAAATGCTAGAGATTGCGCTGTACGTGATATGCATATACAAGCACAACTTACTAATATTACTCAGTTTAAACTATTGATGTATGTTACTGGTATGGATGGTAGTATTATCACTTATCCATTTGAGTATAAAGTTAATGAAGTTAATATTTTTCTCAACGATGCCCTTGGTTTAGTTGCAGGTGATAGACTTCGGTTTGATATACAAGATATCGATTCTGTATACGCAGATATTTCTAATCTAGGTATTGGATTTATACTGGATTACGAAGGTGTTTAAATGAAAGAATTTTCCTTTTCATATTTCAAAGCCATAGCGCAGGGTATTCGTAATCGTGCTGGTGGTATTTGTTCTGATAATGGTGCGAGTTCTATTGTTAATATGCAGTTACGTGAAACTGGGCCAGAACCTTATGATGACGTGGTAGCATTAATCAGTACTGCTGAATTAGCAGCGAATGGTATTGTTGTTGATTATCCTTTTCCTCAAGTTTTCAAGGGTAAAGGAATTATGTTACTGGTGGATGAAGACGCAGTGTATGAGGTAAACACTACTGATTTCACCTTAACACAATTAACGACTTTTGATGCGTACAGTACACAAGATACAAAAGCTATCACTGCTGATGGTGTATGGCATTTTGCAGACTTTTACGATACTTGGTTTTTATACAATGGTACCTCTGTGGTGTTTAGAACTAATATAGACGCTATTGATTTTATGCCAGATAAAACATATGTGCAAGAATCGGTTACTATTGGAACTGGTATTGACTTTCGTGGTAGACTGATAACCTCTGGTTTTGATCCGGCTAATTTTTGGAATGAGGATTGGCAATTTGCATTAGAGTGTATGAAAGAGAATTTATTTAACGGTTTAGAAGCTGATGAAACTATAAAGAATAATTTCGTTTGGTGGACTATGATTGCTAATGGTGATACTTTATGGCAATTTTTTCCAGAATTAGCATTAGCTAGAAACCAATCTAATGAGTTTTCAATAGTTGGTTCGAGATATCTAGAAGCCATTGAACGTAATGATATGGGTTTCATGCCTATGCCTTTTGAAGGTGCAATTCATATTATTAAAGAACTCGGTGGTAATGTTATTGTTTATGGGCAAAACGGTATTGCAGCATTAAAACCTGTATCCAGTCTTACACCTACTTTTGGTTTAATACCAATTCAAACCTTTGGAATTGATTCACGTGCAGTGGTTGGGGGGGATGATAAACAGCATTTATTTATTGATGCTAAAGGTCAATTATGGAAACTTAAAGCAGATTTAACTACAGAATTATTAGATTACTCTGAGTTTATACAACCATTACTTGATGATAATTTAGGTATCACTTATGATTCCAATACACAAGAATTTTACATTGGTTCAGATGACACAAGTTTTCTATTAGGCCCACAAGGATTAACTGAAGTTCACCAAATTGTAACTTCAGTTATTAATGAGAATGGTAAAAAGGGAATATTTGAATCCACTGGAGTAACCACCAGTACGATTGTATCGAATATTATAACGATAGGTAACAATGCTTTAAATACTTTTACTTCTATTGAAGTAGATGGATTATATGAGGATGGTATTAAAGTCGCTGTAGACTATCGTTATAATCGTTCGGATGTTTTTACACGATCACGGTTTGTTAATCTCAATTCAATGGGATGGGCAAGGTTTAATTTTGCTGGATTAGAATTTAAAGCAGTAGTGCAAGCGCCAGATTTCACTAACTTTAATCCTTCTAATCTAACAATTAAATGGAAAAGTAATGATAAAAGAAATATACGGGGTATAAATGTTAGTCAAGCTTCTACCTAATGATATTGAAAGAGGTTGGGATGTTATTTCAAAAGCATTAGAGACATCCTTACCAGCGCATGTTAATGTTGACGAGGTTGGGATGTCTAATTTGCTTTATGCTTTATTAGATGATAAACTGCAATGTTGGCTTATCGCGGGTGATGATTTTGTAGAAAGAGGTATGACTGGAATTATCACAACATTGACTGTGATTGATCCACCAAGCGGTACTAGGAATTTGTTAATATACTCTCTAACCGCGTATAGACAATTGACACAAGAAATTATTAATGATGGTTACGAGACGATTAAAGCATACGCAAAAGCTAAAGATTGTTTTAAAATTATTGCATACACAGACGTACCAAGAATTGAACAAATGGTATTAGCCCTTGGTGGTAAAAAAGGGCATACATTACTTGAATTGGAGATTAGTGATGATGGAAAATAGATCACATTGCTGGTTTGATGCGGATCAGGCGGGCCCTTGTAGACCCTTATATAAAGGTGGTGGTGGATCAGCTGGTGAAGTTGGTTTTGCAGATTACGTAGAAACTGTACACACTGATTGGATTGGTAATGCTACTGATAGTAATGCAATTGATACTACCATTCCAGAAGTGATGAATTCATTATTTACAACCGCTGCAACTGAGAATAATCCTAATCCGTATTTTAACTCTGAAGCGTATGATGCTGAAACAGACATGGCTGCAATAGTTTCTGCTTATACTAGATTAACTGATGTTGATGGCTACTTGCATTATTTTGATCATACAGACCGACCAGCACAGACTAATGTTGAGTTTGAAGCGTTATTAAACAATGTACAGAATAAAATTGATGCAACGAATATAACCTTATCTGCTATTGATATTTCAGCAATTGTACAAACATTGATTACAAAAAATTTAGCTAGTTCGTTAGCTATTGCTTTACAAACTGTTTCGGATAGTATAACCAATACTGATTCAATTGTTGACGGCGCTATTGCAAAGGCATTGGAAGTATTAAATAGTCAAGATATTACGGATACTATCAAGGTATTCTCAGATCGAATCAGTACTGAAGTTAATCGTATCAAAGGTACTTTCTCTGCTGGTATGGTGGATATAAATGCTGTGATGTCTTCTGCATTTATATTTGGTAATAGTAATATTGAAGTACAGCGGGTTAGAAGTATTGCTGAATTTACAAATAACCTCACAACCAGTTTATACAATCAGGTTATTTTAACATACATCCAATCTGCTGTAGGGTTATCATCTCAAGAATTACATGCGTTTAATAACGTATTTGTGAATAATTTAAATGGTGAAATAACTTCAAATCTTCAAGCGAGACAAGTTAGAGATACTCGTTTAGATCAAGATACTGGACTTGCGTCTAATATGCTTTTTGGTAATATCAGTAATGAACTTGCTCGTGTAACACTTGCACAGAATACGTATAATACAAAAGCATTACAATTGTATACTCGTGATCAAGAAGACTTACGCATCAATGCTGAGTCTCAGATATGGGATATGAAAATATATACTGGTGGTGCGGGGATACTATCTAGTTTAAATACAGGTGGTGGTCAATTTATACCTGAAGGTTCGTCATCTACAGCACAAGCAGCGTCTGGTGTATTAGCAGGTAGTGTTGCGGGTGCGACTATTGGGGCTAAGATTGGTGCTGCTGGTGGGCCTATTGGTGCATTAGGCGGAGCAGTTATTGGTGCAGGTATTGGTTTAATTGCAGGTCTAGAATAGAAAGGAATTTAATATGTCAACAGGATTACTATCTCCAATAATGTTTAATTTACTTAAAGTAGGGGAAGAATTACTTAGTACTGCTCCAACAGTCCCTATTGATGCAACACCTGCACAACCTGTTGTAAATGCTTTGAGTGCTACACCAGTATTGACGGAATTTCCATCATTACCTATACCTAATTTTCCACCTGAAGCTAATGCACAGCAACAAGTAGTTAATGCAGGTCAATCTAAAGTACAGCCATCTACACAACCTGAACCACAGATTGCACAAGCATTAGGACAAGCACCACAAAGTGTACAGGCAATACAACCAGTCCAAGTGACTACACCGTATATTAATGTTCCTGAACCTGAATTAGTTCAAAACTTATTGGCCCCTCAGGTAGATAGTGTCCAAAAATCGGACACTATACAAGAAGACCCTGATGGTGGATTGATAGGTGCATTAAGAGCAGGGGCAACAGCTATAGGAACTGATCCAGTTATACAAGATCAACTTGCACAGATTGCTCAGGCATTATCTACTAGATCACCAAACTCATTTGGCTTTCAACTTGGTAGTTCTATACGAGAAAGTGCACAGGGGAGGCAAGTTGACATACAACGTCAGGCTACATTGGATCGTTTAGCTGGTAGAGAGCCAGCAATTGATCCTAGTTCATTGACGATATCCTCAGGATTAAAACTTCAGGCTACACAGTCTGCATTGGGTGAAGTACGTACAGCCGCAGGGATTGAGGATATACTGACCAATAAACCCACCACGGCTGAACGTCAACTAGACGCTAATCTAACAGCAGCACGAGAGGCTGCATTACGAGCAGGTATTCAAACATCAGTAGAACGTGAGCAAGAGTTTAGATTAAACGAAGTTCAAATACAAGCAACGGCAGCAGTGGCCCAACAACGTAATGTTGAAATGATGCAAGCATTACAAGGTACTGCTGATTTGGAAAGTATTCATTTCTCTACACTTAGAGAGATTGGTAATCAAGCTAATCTTGCTGCTACACAAGTTGCAGGTATTGCTGGTATGACTACGGATGCTTCAGGGAATAGATCGTTTAGATTTAAAAATCCTGAGGCTTATGAAGCAACGTTTAATCGTATTCGAAATAATGAGATTGAGGATGCTATTCAATCTGGCGTACTACCCTCATCTGTACGGACATTAATGTCTGGTGCAATTGGTCAACAGATAATTCAGCAGAATCAAACAGAAGCAGATACAGCAATACAAAAAGCATTCCCTAATGCTAAACTTATTAATACCGAATCTAGAGATGGTTCAATATTTTATAATTATGACACTACAGGTGACGGTAAAGCCGATCAACGGTATGTGAAAGTAGTAAAATAACATGAGTACTGGTAGAATAGAAGAGATAGTTGATCCTATTCAGGTAATACCTGATCCACAACAAGGGGTTATTGAACCTATTGCTGAAAGTGATTTGAATGTATCTGGTCAAGAGATTGCTGCTAGAGAGACAGCACAAGCACTTAGTCCATTTACAAACTTCTCAAATGCATTTCAAAAAAGTTTGATATCAGGTACCAAGGCTGATCTTGCTGAATTACTTGGCGAGCATGAGCAAGCTATTGATATTACTAGAGAAGCAGATGAAAGACTTCCAACTGAAAGTGGTGTTGCATCGTTTTTAGGTAATTCTGTTGGATCAATTGCTCCGGTAATACCTGCATTGATTGCACCTGTTATATCAATGCCTTTACTTGCATATTTTGGTACACGAGCATTAGGTCAAGGTCGTGGTGCAGTTAGGGTATATGAAGATATCTCTGGTGAGGATGTATCTGGTACACACGAAGCATTGGTTAGTGCTGGTTATGGTCTTGCTGTGTTTGTAACTGAGAAAATGGGTTTAGGTAATTTACGTAATGTGGCTAATAAATTAGCACCAGCAGCATTAACTAAAGTAATGCAAACCTATGCTAAAGGTTCAGGCAAGGCTACGGCTCAGACATTGCTTGGTGAGTTGGCTAAGATATCTACCAAAGGTGCAATTAAAGAAGGTCAACAAGAAGGGCTGGAACAGATTGTTACTAATGTTATTGACATGACTTATGGTGCTAAGGATATTAATGACCTTCTCCAAGGTGTACCTGAGTCTGTTGCGATGGGTGCAGTAGGTGGCGGACTAATAGGCGGTGTTAGTTTTGGTGCGCAATCTAAAAACATTCGTAAAGAATTACAAAAAATAAGTGTACAGCGTGATATTACAAAGTTTAATCCTAATATGGATACTGATGAAGTAACTCATGTCAGTCGAGTTATTGATGCTATATCTGAAGTAAGACAACTAAGTCCTAAAGAGACATTTGCTGAAATTAATGCTGATGCAAAAGGTGTAGATAATCTACGAAATGAAATTTTCACACTTCAAAAACGTATGAAAAAAGGTACAGTTGGTACGTTTGTTGTGGATTCCATGCCTATATTTAAACGTGCTGTGGGGTTTGAAGTATACAACACTCTCGAATCATGGGCAGGTGTAAAAGAAGGCGCGGCATGGAAACCAAAACAAGCCAATAAGTTTCGTAAAGAATTTGATAAGTTTATTAGTAGCGAGGATACTAAATCCGACGCACCAATTAAAGCCTTTGAACAATACCAATTATGGCTTGCCAATACCTCTGCATATACATTTGAAACTGGATTTTTTGAAGGTGCAAAGGCTCCGATTACTACGTTTATAGACCAAGTACATGGTGCGTCTGAAATTACGTCTAATTCTCCATTTGATCGTGAACAAATTGCTAAGCATAAACAGTTTACTCAAGATTGGAAAGAGAGATTTGTAGATCAGATTGATACTCGTGCAGTATTCAATCGTGTAGGTGCGCCTAATACAGGGGATGCTATTACTAATCTTGCTTCGATACAAGATGTTATACAATCTAAAGTCGAGGGTGTATCGCAAACTATGTCTAAGACATTGCAACAGAATGGTTATACAGGTGAGCAGTTGACACAGATTCGTCAACAATTGCCATTGCTACTTGAGAACGAAGCGGTATTTAATAAATTACCTGAAGATCAAAAAGCCAGACTTCAACCAGCAGTTAACATCTGGAACAAATTTCGTGATGACTCTTTACAAGCATACAAAGACGAAGGTGGATTAGACCAAGGATTCTTTGAGGAGATGAGAGATAAGTTATCCGAGCAACGAGCTAATGCAGGACGCAAAGGTGATAAGGCATTATTGAATAAAATTGATAAACAACTTCAGAATATCAAAGGTGCTGGATTTGTACCTATTCCTTATCGTATGTGGTTTGAGAATATGCTTGTTAATAATCCAAGACGATTGAATAAGGTACTTGGATTGCTTGGAACTAAAAAGCGTAGAACTATATTTATTAAGGATTTGATAAAGAAGAAAGTTATCAAGCCTGAGGATGTAGATATATTTCAAATCATGGGTTATTACGGTGGCCGTATGGCTAAAGATATTCCATTGCTTAAACTTAAAAATGCTGGTGTGGCTGAAGGATTGATTAAACCAATTGGGGAAGACGGCCAAGTTGATTATCGTGGCGGCTTTACTCGCACACCTAAAAATGCACCAATATTAAAAGGATTCCAAGTACGTGCGCCGTTGGGGGATTCGTTAAATGATATTATCAGCTATCGTAATGAAGTAGGTAAAGTAGATCGTGCTTTGTCACTTATGAAAATGGGTCAGTTTATCAATCCATTATTCTTACCAGTATATGACGCTGTGCAGGCTGCAATGCTTGGGTCAATCAGTCCAATACGTGTAAGTAAGGGAAAAATATCATCACCAATTGTGGCTAATATCAAACACGCTGTAAATGATTTTCGTACTCAGTCTGATACTTGGTATGAAGCAGGTATAAATGGTGCGAGGTCTACACCGTATGCTAATCCTTTGGAACAATTTGAAAAGCAAATTCAGAGAATTGCAGAACACCCAAATGCAGCAATTCGATCTTTAAGAGGATTGCTAAGTAAGGATGTATTTAGAGAAGCGTATAGTATATCATGGAAAACTGCGTGGGCATTGGATGGCTTTATTAGACAAATTTCATATCGTCATCTAACGGATCAACTTGGGTATAGCCCTAAGGAAGCAGGGCGTATTGCTGCATTGTATCATGCTGATTACGCTGGTGTACCTGCTAAGACTAGACGTACATTAAATCGTGTATTCTTTACACCTACGTTTAAGATTGCGATGGGTAAACTATTTACCCGAATGATAAAAGACAGCATGAATGTATCTTTAAAAGGTGGTAAGATAGTTGCACAGAAATTAGTCGGTAAACGCCCAATAGTTAAAATTACTGCTGAGGAAAAACTTCATGCTTCCTCTCTAGGACGTACTGTAGGGATACTCATGGGTATGGATTTATTAATGACTGCCTTTTTAGGATTCGAAAGGGATCAATGGGGGCGGCGGTATATTAAAAAGAACGTAGAAACCGCACAAGGAGATAAAGATGTTGTGTTTACAATGTCTTCTCCTGCTAATATGTTTTTAAAATACACTGCTAGAATGCAGGAGTCGTTTGGTGATCCCGCGATTACAAAACCCTTTGAAGCCTTTGTTAAAAAGAACAGTTGGGAAGTACATCCAACTTGGCGTATTGCTATGGGGTTAGCTAATAATCGTAAGTCTAATGGAGATATGATTGTACCGACGTTAGCGAATAAAACTGAGAAGATAGAAAAGTATACTGCGTATGTATTACGTGAAGCATCTGCATTGGTGGATGAAGTTGCCACAACTGCATCTGGTCAAGGTGATGAAGCGGAGACTCGGAAGATATTACAATCTGAACTTGGTAAACTTGGTGAGTTTGCAGCAAGGATGTTTGTGTTTGCGTATTTGAGAACATCTGGTGAAACTAAACAAGAGAGACAAATTAGCCAGATTCAACAGATTATGAATCAAGAGATGAAAGCGATTATTGATCTTGAAGGAAACTTTTCTCCTGTTATACAGGATCAGATTATTAAGAATGCAATTGATAGAATTCAGAAGATTGCTAAGTAAGAGTATAGTGTCCGAAAAATGGACACTATACAATTACTAATGTATTATTAATGCTGCTGATTCGTACCTTCAACTCCTGCATTAATACGTAATTGAGTTCTGTAATTAAGCCATAACATAGCTTCTTCAAGTTTAGTTATAGCAATTGCATTTTCTCTACATCTAAACTCCCCACTTTGAAAACCCTCTAAGCGATCTAGAACTATTGCTATTAAGTCCTCATTATGAATACCATTAACACCGTTTTCTTTTATTGGGCCCTCTTGAAAATAAATATGAGTAAATATTTCAGTAGGTTTTCTTGAATTTGAAGGTATACTTACTATGTTATATTTATGATTTGCATGATTACCTAAAGCAGGAGCATCAGACACTTCTACTTTAGTAAATTGTTGAGTACCATGTTGAACTATTCTACTTGCTTTTTCTTGATTATTTAGTGTTTCCATTTTATTACCTTTTTGTTTGTTTCGTTAGTTAAGATACATCGAACTCGTACCTTTAATATAGGTTGTGGAAGAACTACAACAAGCATTGTTTATGAAATTACCTTTGTAAAATACAGGGTACGTGGTAGTAACCCCACAAGTATAACAAGTTAATGTTTTTATCTCATCACTAGTTACAAATAACATATGAATTTGCCAAAGTTCTAGCATATCATCGGTTTGGTCATCTATAAATCTAAACGTATATTTCATTACTTTATAACTTTATACACAACCACACCCTCAACATGTGCAGTAGTACAAAACCCCATCTCCACTAATGTCTCAAGTATCTTATCCATATTATACTTCAAAACATCATGGTAAAACATATACAATAGTTCTTTATAAGTAATAACCCCACGACTTGTTATCACATCCATGATATCAGATGTAACCTTTGCAGTATCTGCTGAACCACTTCCACGGAATGTTTGAAACATTTTGACTTCAGTTCGTATGAGTAAATCCAATGCTCGTGCAAATATCTTCTCGTCTACAATTCTATCATTACTCCGTGAGGCTGAAAGAATGACACAAAGTTTAATAAGATGTGTTGCTCGACGTTCAATATAACCAGAGAAGCGTGTATCATTCGTAGGTCTATTAGCGTCTATCTCATTATACCAAAGTTCAAATGCAATTGCAAATTCTGGTGTGGTTGTGAATTCACCTTGTATGAGATTTATCTCCTGAAGATCATGTTGCAAATCAGCAACTAATGCTTTGTCCTGTTTTTGCATTCTAGTCAATGGTACAGATTTACCCTTTTTTGTTTCATATACAAATATAATTCTCGATGCTAATCCACCACCTACTGTATCACGCGGTAATGCACTACTGATTAAATCTGGTGTGGTTGCTCCAAGCATGTTAACCCATACGTTTTTTATACCCTCTTCCCCACGACCTATGGTTTTATATATCCAATTTGCATCACAATCATACCAATCAGTGAGATCGGTGAGTAGTTCGCTTTGCCCATAGCCAAGGAATACAGTTAATTCAGGACTGTAGACTGTTAGTGAGCAATGTGCAGGTACAACTGTACCATCAGTAGTTGCGTATTGATTGGTAACAGCCTTTATCATTGAATCAATAAGTCCTACTCGACTTGTGGCATTAGGTGATTTTTTGATATCTATATAGTCTAACAGTTCTCGCCCATTTCGCATGGCTATACTTTTTCTACATCTTCCACTAGGCCCAACGAGTACGACATACATATTTGGAAAGAACTCTAATGAGCCAAACTTAAGGTAAACCTTACGCTCAAGTGCAGAAGCAATTACTGATATCGCTACCCATTCTTTATACAAATCTGGTGGTTCGGTATTATCAACATGCTTAATATAACTATTCTTCCAATCTTCTAGTTTTCTCGACATAGCATAAGTCTTTCATAAGCAGTTGTTAGGTTTTGTGTAATATCTATAGTGCTTATGTTATTACTTATGTCTATGTCCAGCATACCTTCTGGATTAGTTTCTTTATTATTTTTACCAAGATTGAATCCAACTTTTGCATCGAGAGGTATTTTAAACTTTCTAGCCATCCAACTAATCTCTGTTTCTAATGATTCACGTAAGCGGTGTACTATCTCCGCGTGTTGTGCTAAAGGTAATGATATTGGTATTTGTAGAACGATTGAGTCATGTACTTGATTTAAAAGTTCTACAGGTTTAAATAAGTCTTGTCGTTCGTAGAGGAATATGAGACCTTCACGATTTATTTTATCTGCTACTGTGGATTGTGGGATGAAATTATATGCTTTACGGTACATCTCGCCACCACCACGACCCATGAATTTTCTATGACGGCCATAGTTGTTGACAAGGGTATTATTAGTACGTCCTAATTCATCTTCTACCCATGAGTGATACCGTTTAATTCCAGGTAGACCATTGTGGTAAATATTGATGATTTTCTTTGCATCTTTCTCTAAAATACCTTTCTCATGTGCAAAAGTTTTGTAGCCCATGTTGTATGCTAGAGAGTGATTTAATTGTTTTCCCCAGTATCGCCATGTGTGTTGGCCATTACCAAAGGTGCAATGTATATTTGCTTTGTCCTCTATTAAGATTTCTTCAATAGTTAAGTCACATAGCATACTTGCAGTACGAGCATGGGCGTCAATACCTTTTTCAAACACTTCAATCATTGCAGGTTCAGGTGCGATGTACGCTACAATACGACTCTCTGCTTGTGCAAGATCGAAGTCGTATAGTAAGTAACCCTTATCTGCAAGTACAAATCGTTTAAGTTTCTCTGGCATATTTTGAGCATTAGTACCTTCACCCTCGAAGTTCTCTGAGGATGAGAAACGACCATTTAATGTACCTACTGGATTTGTACTATTACGAAAACGATTATCGTCGCCTAAGACTACACCATAGAATTGACTTGCATAAATACTATGGTGTCTATAGTCTTGTATACGGCTAGCAATTTTATAGCCCATTAGATGAATCTTTTTCAACGCTGGATCGTCTACGGTTACTGATCCTTTAGCGCGAATGGGTTTGATACCTAATACACCATAGAAATATTTTTTAAGTTGTGCATGGCTGTTGGGATTGGTTATAATACCTTCAGAGAATTCTAGTATTTTCGCTTTAGCCTCATCACGTTTAATCAACGCATTGTGTTTGGCTTTCTTTAAACCTATAGCATCCATACGCATGCCAAGGGTATTCATATAGGCTAAAATTGGTACAAGTCGAGTTTGATAATCACAAGTTTCTTGATTACCCTGCTTGATAAGATTGGCTTCAAGTTTTGGATACGCCATTGATAATACAACACTGTCTTTAATATTATATCTTGCCATGTCTATATCAGTAGCAAAACTAATACATTTTTTAAATCCAGCGTCGTCTTTATGATACGGTACTTCAGTTTGTGTACTGGTTATGAACCCTAGATCTTTTTTTAATTCAGGGTATAATACAGCGTGCTGGATCATTGTATCACCAAGATTATGACAACGAATACCAAACTTGGCTAAAATGACAGTGGTGTCGTATGTACCATTTTGAGTTAGTTTTTTAATCTTTGGATTTTCTAAAAGTTGACCGATTAGAAACCAGATATACGCTTCTTCTTGATCAGTATAGTAAGGAAAACCTCGCCATACAAATGGAATACTAATTCCTTCAGTTACTTTATATGAAAAAGATATACAACGTATTTCTTGATGTGAGGTTTCAATATCAAAAGATACCCACGGTTTGGTCATACAAAGTTTTAAATATGCACAAGCTTCTGTGTACGTTGGTTGAGTTATATGGTCTATCTGTGGTGTGATGACCTCAGGAAACTTTGATTGTTCTTTAATTCTAGATAAATCTGCAAGGATACTATAGTTTATTTCAAATTGTTTAATAGATCGTTTGGGATGTAGGGTACCTATGACCTTACGACCCTGTATTGCGTCTATACCTGCATAGATAGACCCTCTACGATCTTCTAAACCCCATTGATTTGCTAAAGCAAATAGAGATGCATCACCCATAGGTACAAGTACATTAGCTTTAATGCTTTCGAGTTCAGCATAGAATTCTTTGGCACGAGTCCAATAATCATCATATTTTAAAATGGTCTTTGATAGTTTATCTTTAATGATGAAAGTTCGTGGTGGTTTGTTTTTGAATAGGCTTGTAAAATATAACTCACCACGATTGATAACTACATTTTGGAGCAATATACCAAGGTGTCTACCATACCTACCTGAAGATGGAAACGCTACACCACGTGAGATTTCCTCATCTTCAGGATAGTCAGTTATGATTGCTATTTTGGCTTCCCGTATACCAGAAGGGGGTACTTGGATTTGCATGTTAATTATTTATACCACTAGCATTAAAAGAATCATAATCTCGTTTTGTTATTTCATTATAAAATAGAATAACACCACCGTCTTTCATACCTTTCCAATCTATTGGATGATAGTCTAAAACTATATTATGTATTCTTGTAGGCATAAAATAGTAACTTACAAAATAGTATTTTAATTTAGACATCTTATTATTCCTTATTAACAGATAAAAAAGTATTAAATTCTGTTTCATGTAACAGCATATCTTTTGTTATACCTATAGGAGTATCTACACTATAAACAGTAGCACCAAAATTTTCTTTAATATATTGTACTATATGTTTATATTCTGATATTGTTACACTAGGTTGAATAGGTATAACTTTAACGTAATCTCTACTACCTACTTGTACAACTACAACTACATAACCTACATCATGCATGACCCCAATATCTAAATCCTGTCTTGCAGTTATTAATTTAGATAACATACTACTACGATTATGTAAATCTATTATCTCAAGATGCAGGTTACTAATAGTTGTATAGTACTCTTTAAACATTCAGTGCTTAAGTTTATTAAACATCTCATTCACCCTTCTTTGTTCTATAATTCGGTGGTTCACTAGCCATCACATTATTAATAAATCCATTCTTAAATTGCTTCTCAACGTCATACCCCCAAGCAGTCATATTCAAATTCGCAGCAGCAAGAATACTATTACCCGAACCCAAGCATGGTACAACGATCACCGCACCTTCATCTAGAAACGTAGTCATAATCTCCTGCTCTAATTCAACAGGTTTTTCAGTTTGATGAATACGTACTGTGTGATGTGGTACACTGAATCTGAATAGATTTGTTTTACCCTCTTGGTGCTTTATGATTGGTCTACCTTTACGAGCGTAGAAAAATGATTCGTGAGCGTTGCCAAGGTAGTACGTAGGGTAGTGTGAGAAGCCCTTATTCTTTACCCACAAGCCTACGTTACGACTGCACTTAAAGTCTGCCCTAAGTATAGCCTGATAGGTCGGTTCAAACCAAGGTTCAGGGCCAAACCATACGATTAGCCAACTATTGGGTTTGAGTAGGCGATATGCCTCACTGAGGAGTTTATCCAGAGTTGGAATGTAGTTCTCCATTGTGATCCAAGTATCGCCTTCAGTACTTACTACACTACGATCTGAGATTTCAGATGATACATCCTTGCCTAGAGCATAAGGCATATCAAGAATGACCATATCTGCAATTTCATCTACAAGTTTTGGAAATGCAGAAAACACACCTGATTTTAAAGGGTTTGTATCACGGGGGACAATGTTATAATAGTTAATCAGTATTTCATGTATCTTAGCAATCCCAACATCTGTTGCTTTAATTTCAATTCGTTTCTTAACATTCTCAGCAGCAATATTACGCTTTGCCTTTTTCACAAACGTAATTGCGTCAGATTTGGATTTAAAGTTTTTTATTTCAGGTATGGTAGTCATAACCTTTGCAAGATTTAAATCTTCATTCACTGAACTAGGGGAACGGTTAAGCATCTTAGCTGTATCACGCTCGCTATGGCCTTTGACATTCGGCCCACCTACAGTTTTAGTACCATGGATTTCAGTTTTGAGTTTATGTATGGCTTCAGTCAATTCTACGCTTTCAGACCAATGAAAGTCTTTACGATGGAGATTTTCCATAAGTTCAATTTCTCGAACTTGAAGGTTAGTAAGATTGTCAAGATAGACTATTGCAGGAACTCGAGTGATACCTGCTATCTCTGCTGCTTTGAATCTACGACCACCAGCGAGAAGTTTGTATTGAAAAGTACCCTCAACTTTTTGTACTGCGAATGAGGATATGATTCCATTTGTTTTTAGAGATTCTGCAAGTTCTGTCAGATCACCATAGTCTTTACGATACCGTTCACCAAAATCGATTAAGGATATGTTTATGAACTCAACTGTTTGTTGCATTTAGTTTGTACCTTTATATAGCATGTAAACATTTTGATAATTCTATATGGTAATGAATATTGCCAAGGATTTCTGACCAATAAGGTAAGTCCATATAACCTATCATCAGGCTATCATTAAAGCCAGTATCCTCAAATTCTATAATTTCTGCATGTTCGTATATTATATGATCTCCTGAGTAATGCTCGCTAAATAATACCACGTCATCTTCATAAATGTCTATATCATTTTTATCTTTGTATCCAGTAAATTGACCTTCGGTACCTTTAACAATATGATAATCATGAAATCCTGTTTTAGTATTTATACGAATCCAAGGCTCCTCATTTACATAAAATAAATAGCCATACACCCATTTATCTTCTGCTGGATAAAGAGCATTCATTTCAAAAACGTAACGTCCACGAAATTTTATTATTCGCATATTACCGCCCCTTTAACATTTTAAGTAATTCCAATTTCTGCTCTTGTGAAAGTTTATTAATCAAAATTTTATTAGTCTTTTTATCTGGCTTTTTAGTAAATTCACTTCGCCGTTTACGAGATGCGTTTATAAGCGCAATTCGTTCAGGTTCGAGTAATTCGGTTAAACTTGATTTGAGATCTGAGAGGTTAGCCATGTAGAGTCTCTAAATTATCAAAGTCTATATCACTAACATTATCTTTATTAGCTCCACGCTCTAAGGCCTCACCAACTAATTGATCAGCTGTTGGGGTACGTTCACAAGCAAATTGATCTGTTAGATAGTTAATATTTATAAGCCATTCACCTGTTGCTTTTTTGCGTGGAAAATGATTATGCCATCCAATAGTCTTATTAACTGCTGCTTTAATGCCTTCTGTTGAACGACAAACAGTACAAGATTCCTGTAGGGCGTCCTCACGCCAATAATGATCAGTCGCAGTATTAGCAATTGTCACACATGTAGGACAAATGAATATCGGCATTACAATATCCCCACTTTATTAATAACTTTTATCTTCTTTCTAAAATCTTCTGCATATCGTTTGGCATCTTGACTGTCCCAATACTTATATCCACCATTATAAAATGCCCAAACTTTCATCCAATCTTTGCCGAATTTTTTGATACCTCGTTGAAGATGTATAACTGCGTGTTTAATTGAAAAATCAAGATCATGTTTTATCATTTCCTGTACACGCCATAACATTAAACCTGTAACATCTTCTTTAAGTAAAACTTTAAATTCTCTCATAACGGTATGTAAATAACTCAATCCCAATGGCCCACCACTACCTTCACCTTGTTTATTTTCTAATTCAATCCCAAACGATGACTCTCTCCAAGCAATTACCACAAGTGTTTTTGATAAACCATATGGTTTACCAGCGTTGTATAACTTTCGTATTAATTCTTTTTGCTTTTCTGTCGTACCTCGATACTGCTGTTCTAACGTCAATTCTTTCGCATACATGGTTGTCATAGGTACAACAAGACTGCTTATTAAAGTAAGAAATGTTGCTCTTTGCATATTTAACCTTTTTATTTGTTGGCAGAGGATGCTTGCTGACGATTATACGCAGCCCGCATGTAACGATAACGTGTTAAGTTTTCGTTATGAATTTTATTAATTGCGCGTGTCCATATGTTTCCTGATGAGAAATAGACGATTGCGATAGACTTTGGAAATTCTAATGGTGCTTTTAAAATACCTTTGAATAACTTACTACCTGTATCATTAGCCTTGCTATATTTTAAAAACTCTAAATGAATGTCTCTTTCAGGCACATCTGTTATTGCTCGATAAATTTTATCATTCTCATTAGTTTGTCCAAAGATTATATTAGCCATCTTTCAATTCATCCTTACGTTCCATCAAAGGTTTAACATAATTTTCTAAATGTAAATCCCCGCCGCATAAAAGTCCAATTACAATATGACGCTTTTCACTTTTAAGTAATCGTACTAAATCTTTAAGTATAGCATTGAACATCATCTTCTGCTGACCGTGAGCAATTAGAGAACGAAATTCGTATAGTAACTGAAGATCATCCACTCGAAATGAAACTCGATTATCATTGTTTGAGGTCATACTAACTGCCTTCTAATAGATGTTTATTAAGGTCATAAGAAAGTTCATTAAACATTCTATATTTTCTAGTATTCCAATCATTTACTTTATCCCATCTCTTACCATTGGAGAGTATTATTGAATGACAAAGGCCTATATCAGCTTTAATAAGCACTAAACCTTTTACATATCTGATTGCAAAATTAGAGTATTTTGTATAATAATGATAAGTTAATCCATTTTCAATTTCAGTATAAAATATTAAATTCAACATAACTTAACCCTTAATAAATGAAAATTTCCATTTTTCTATATAATAAAATTTAGTATATCCATATCATTCAGAAAATAAAGGTGGATGTTTTGGAGCATATAATACATGAAGCCCATAACCCAATAGTCTAAATCAAAATGCTGTCTTAGAATAAGCGTAATATAGCATAAATTTTTCCTTGTGTATAGTGATCTTTTTTCGGACACTATACAGATAGGGGAGAACCGTGCTTCCCCTATCTGATAGTTGTTGATACTTAACTTTGCATCAAAGCCTTGATTGTATTTTTCGCAGCGTATCCTTGAGCATCATTAGCAGGTTCAAAACCAATAGTTGCGATTGATTGTAGATCAGTCAATTCCTCAATATTTTCTTCCATAGCTTCAGTACCAGTAATAGCACTAAAATCATAACCCATGCCAATGTAGAAATCACGAATCATTCCAAGCATGATTTGTCCATTACCTTGAGGATCATCACCTGCCATAGGCATCCAAAGTGTATGCCAGATTGGTGAAGCGTCATTACGATCTTCAATGATGAACATAAAGTTTAATCCTTTACGCCCAGTCTTTTTAGAAGTTGTGATATTGGCTTTTTTGATAACTACCAATGCTTTGGTTGGATCAATTGGCCCTTGAACAGGGATATCATTTAGATTAAAACTGAGAAAGTCACTCATTTTTAATACCTTTTCTTTTTGTTTGTTATTAAATTATCCGATGATTTTATCTTCATATGGGAGATTAACTTTTTTAAGAATATGTTTGAAATTCGCTGGCTCATGTGTAGCGAGAAGATGTTTAACTCCTGCCAATCGTGAACGACATTCGTACATACCATCAATGTCTGTGAGGAATTTATACCGATCTTTCATAGGTAACTTTGGATCAACTTGCATTAGGTAGACTTCATCAAATGCAGCAGGTATCATTTTTTGTGAATAAGGATTAGCCACAATACTGGAGATATACTTACCAGTCATCTCATCCTTTTCCTTAGTTACATGTGCAGTGAGAACGAAATTACAAGGCAGTGTCATTATTTTTTGAATTACTTGCACGAGTTGCATGGTTGTTAAACGGTAGTCGTCCAACGCTGGAAGTCCACGATAACGTTTAATGCCTGCTTTTTCAGCCTCATGCTTCTCGAACATCAATGCAGCATTGAGCCAATAAGTTAATGAATCTATAGCGTAGGATTCAATATAATCAAAGAATCCATTTTTTACACGTTCATTAAATTCAGTCAACCAATTATTAAAAGCATATGGTTGGTCTTTATCATCAACGTCATACAACGTAGGATAAATATCTCCTACTTTAATCTCATCTGAAATAGATCGCATACCATGTGGATCAAAGCAATCAATTGCTAATGGCTTTGGTAAGGTTGTAAGGGATACAGTTTTACCCATACCTACACCACCAAGGATCATAGCACTCATGTATGTCGCAGCAGCACTGTCTTGGTATAGATTGTTTATATCAGCAAGTTTTGCTTTGATGTATTGAAAATCTTGTTCTTTGAGAGAAGCGGACATTACTCATTTACTCCTAAATGTACGATTTTTTTAGCTCTTTCTTCAACTTCACTTAGATTACTCCATTTGACTTTAAATCCCGGTGGTGGCTCTGACGCGTGTCGTAGTGGATTAGACCAAATTTGACAATATGGCAGAAACTCACAACCGAAATACTTAGTACAAGACTCACCATTTTTAGGAAAGCATGAAAGGATATCATCACTTTCCTTAGCCTTGGTTAGTTCATTGATATTCCATTCAATTTGCCCAAGCCAATGACGGACAATCCATAACCATTCAGCCATCATTTGTTTGCTTTTATTGACTGGGATACGAACAGATTCTTGCTTACCATGTGCGGTAGTAACAGCCTTATACAAGATTATTGCATTAATTTCAACTCCATGTACTTCACGATCAGGGAACATCATATGAGCAACATGCTGGTATACACCAGTTTGCATTTTATTATACCAACCGTTTATAAGGTTGTTATTACGTTGACTGGCTGTTTTATGTTCTTGCACAAGTAAACCATCTTTGGTTTCAAATAGTGCATCAAGGCGGAAGTGGATTAGATGACGGTCATCTACTGATACAGTTCCAGCAACCTCAGTATGGAGTAGTTTACGTTCCCTGGCTTCATGTTGATAAAGGTTTTGATAATACTTCAACGCCTCAAAAGCATCATTTGGTTTTTTGGCATATTTACTAGGTATCGCATCATGTTCTTCTGTGAATGTTTTACGGTATTCTTTTAAAAATACCCCATAAGCACCACCAATGGATTCAGGAGTTAGCCCACGACGAATCATATGCTCTAGCCCGTCATGCCATGCTGTACCAAATACCAGATGTTCATTTGACGCTAAAAGTTGCCATCCTAGCATTCGCTGATAGAAATACTTTCGTGGACAATCTTGAAAAAGTTGTATTTTAGATGCTGAAGAATCATTCACTGACCAGACACGGTCATCTTTATTAAAGTAAAGATCTTCCTTTGGTGGTAGTTCCTCTAGTATGGGGAGAAAAGGGATGTCTTCTGGCATTATGTGTCCTTTAATATTTTAGTTGCCATTTTTTGAATATTACCACAAGTACAATTAGCTCCTGCTTTAACTTCAACAGTTTCAATACAAATAGTGCAAATTACAGATTTAGTACCTTTTGTTACTGACTCAAATAACCCTTCCATGGACTTAATGAAATTATTATATTTATCAACGTATTCATCATGAGCATGGCCTTGACGCATATAGTTTGGTACTTCTCGTAACGCACCTATTATGTCACGAGTTGTTATTATTTCACTCATCTAATTCACCTGACTTGCGTTAACATTAACATCTGTTATCTTTGAATTCTTCAACTCATCAGCCCGCATTAATCGACAGATGATTTGAGATGCGTATACGATTGCATACTCCTCACCTGTTTGTTTATGTTTGTATAATGGATAAACCTTTGGGTCTTCACGCATTAGAACAATATCACCAAGTTCAATCTCTTTACAAGCATCAGATGTACCTTTACTGTATATGCTTATGGTATCAGGTGGGCGTACATCTTTACCTACTCCCTCAGGGAGAATGATATTACCTACGAGAATTTCTTCATTTGTTAATTTGCGTTTTATGACTATTACGCAATCACCTATGGCTTGGTACATTTAGAGTATTCCTTTATGTTTCGAGTACTTACGAGTTTTGTATGTAGTATCTAATGTTTTTTCTATAATTCTCAAGTTTAGTATTGTAATATCTATTAAAGAAGCATTTAATTCGGGAAAATCATATTTCAATTGTCTTATTGTCGTTCGTACTGCTGTTAGCCTACCTTTATAACCCCAAACTTTATGCCAAAGTGAGCATTTATTTCTTTGTTTACGTTTCCCTGTTTTTATCTGATATACCTCAACTTCTCTAATCCTTCATCAGGAATAAAATCGTCAGCCCACCATTTTGTATTTAAAAGTCGAGTACAATCAAGCCATACATTACGTTTGATTATTTCATTACCCACGCCATTTAATTCTTCTTTGTAGGTGGAATTATAACGAAGTTCGTTTAGATGGGTTTGATAGGAGATATGGTCTTGGTATTTATAATTATAATCTGGTCGAGATACAAATAATGTAATTAATACAATTATACCTCCTATACAAGTTAGTATAATTATAAACATTGGCCATATATTAAGATCAATATAATACTCTAATACACACATTAAAATAATTATTACTGTAAAAATTACTGCATACCACATATTAATTCTCCTCAACTATATCTTGTATAGCAGACATAATAACTGTAAATATTAACGCAAACAATAGGAATTATACACTTAATTCCCTTTTATTTTTAGGGCATTCACCAAATGGATCAATGCCGTCAGGGCCACCAGATCTGGTGCTACCCATCCAACAGCCACAACCATGTCCACAGTCAGTATAAAAATCATCATGGGAGGCACATTCTGGGTAATAGTGAGTACCAGCATTATGTTCTTTAAAGTTCAGCACGGCAGCAAGTTCATTCAATGATGTGACAACTTCTGCCATTTTATACATGAGTTCGGGCTCTCCATCATCTAACAATATGATTAGCCTCTTCCCAGCACCGACAGCATACCCCGCCTCAAGATGAGCCGACCGACCACAAGGCATTACCAATACGCAAATATCAGCAGCCTTTAGCGCATCCATATCGTTCTTAAATCCACTCACGGCCAAAGGATGCTTCAAGGCTTCTCTATACTGATCCATTGTCCATTCCTGCCAACAGGGATCAATCTCAGACCAATGGAAGCCACTGTCACCCACTT
>SDBT01001097.1_pt1 | contig 46458 bp, 72 predicted proteins | sample 2277101 | NCBI WGS metagenome assembly SDBT01 (sample SAMN10404973, study PRJNA504765) | marine sediment metagenome | isolation source: marine sediment core GS10_PC15, 103 cmbsf | place: Arctic Ocean: Southern Knipovich Ridge | collected 2010 | reverse complement strand
TGTTATCATTTGCACAAAGACGTAGGCTTGAATGGTGACTGCGATAACTACTCCCCCCGCTGGTACGCCCGCATAAACTGGCCTGGTGTATTGATGATGGTAACATTATTGGCTTGTGTAATATTTGATATATGGTTAATTTGGTATTTACTGAACTAAGGAGACATCAATGACTCTAAGTAAAAATGCAGAATTTTTACTAAAACAGCGTTACTGTAGAAAAGGTGAAACAATAAAAGATTTATTTGAGAGAATAGCTGGAGCCCTAAGTTATGGAGACTTTGACTTCGGACTTCGTCTTGAGAAAGCTATGTTAGAAGGATACTTCTTACCAGCTTCTCCTACTATAAGAAATGCTGGTATTAAGAAAGCCTTGTTACATCCATGTCATGTATTACCTATCTCAGATAGTATAGAAGGAATAATGACATGTTTGTCAAATGCTGCTACTGTATTTCATCATGGAGGAGGAGTTGGATTTAATGCTTCTACACTGCGACCTAAAGGAGATAGCCTTTCTTTAGGAGGAACATCGAGTGGAGTTGTATCATTTTTAAAACTCTTTGACGATTTAACTGATGTAGTTAAGCAAGGCGGATTTAGACGGGGTGCTCTTATGGGAGTTCTTAACCATGACCATCCAGAGATAGCTAGTTTTATTACATCTAAATTAACTGGTAGTCTTACAAACTTTAACATATCAATATTAGTAAATGATGATTTTATGACAAAAGCTACTATGAACAATAAAGCTAAAATAGATTTATCATTTAATGGTGGAGTTTATGAGTCAGTAAGAGCAAATGATTTATTTGACCAGATTGTTTTCTCTGCATATATTTGCGGAGACCCTGGTTTGCTATTCTATGATAGGATAAATAGAGATAATTTAGATGCTTTAGACAATCCCATCACTGCTACAAATCCGTGCGGAGAAGTGCCACTTCCTCCTATGACTGCTTGTAACTTAGGTTCTGTTAACTTGACTAAATTTGTAAAGAAAAGCGGTAAGTTTGATTTTAAGTTATATAGTCAATATGTAGAACTTGGTATGAGAGCACTTAAGAATGTAAATAAAATAGCTTGGTATCCGTTTGAAGATATGACTAATAATATGAGAGAGCTAGATGTTTGCGGACTAGGTCATTTTGGTTTAGCGGATGCATTTATAATGATGGGAATTTATTATGATAGTAAAGAAGCACTTAAGTTTTTGGATAAGTTAAGTAAACCTTATGTAAAGATAACAGATGAAATTGGCGAAGATAGTTATTATAAAAGGTCTCAAGCTCCGACTGGTAGTCTTAGTATCATAGCAGATTGCTCAGCTGGTATAGAGCCTGTATTTGAACGTAATTTTGAGAGGCATTTAACAGTAGGAGTATTGTCTGAAGTTAGGGACCTTTATAAATCTAAATATTGTAAGACTGCACATGAGATAGACCCAGTTGACCACTTGGCGATACAAGCTAAGATACAATCATTTACTGATGCAGGTGTTTCCAAGACGATTAATCTATCACATGATGCTACGCTAGATGATATTAGAAGGATTTATATAAGGGCTTGGAAACTTGGGTGTAAAGGTATTACAGTTTTTAGAGATACTAGCAAAGAAGGCGTGTTACGGAAGGTAACTAAATGTAATGATGATAGTTGTTATTTGTAAAGGATTTTAACATGGTACCGCATCATACTAAAGCTGAAATTGATAGATATGTAAAGGATAGAATTATTACTGGAAGCTTCTTACATGCTGTACTGTCTAATGATTTATTTGGAGCTGTTATAAAAGCAGATGATTTTAACAGAATTGCTCTGCCTGACATAGTTAGTTACATTCATAACAATGCTCCTATGGGATGTTACGGTTCAGCACAAGTAGTTGAAGATTGGATAGAAGGAAAGGATTTAAAAAATGATGGTATGTAAAGAACATAAAGAATGTATAGTAGTAGTTGAAGGGTTTAGATGTCCTGTATGTAAACTTGAAAAAACGATAGAAGAATTAGAAGCTATACTATCTACTTACGAGGAGAGTGTAAAATGACTATACCTTGTAAAGATGACTACTTTATGCACATAGCTAAAGTCTGTGCTACTCGCTCACCTGACCCTAGTACGCAACATGGCTGCGTAGCTATAGACAAGCATGGAGCAATTTTATCTACAGGTTATAATGGACCTCCGCGTTTAGTAGATGACACAACTGTTCCTACAACTAGACCTGAGAAGTATATTTACTTCGAGCATGCAGAAAGAAATTGTATCTACAACGCTGCACGGATTGGAATTCCGTTAGAAGGATGTACATTCTACGTAACAGGAATACCATGTGTAGATTGTATGAGAGCAATTTATCAGGTAGGAGCAAAAGAAGCTGTATTGTTATCTAAAACTTGTTCATCTACCACAAATAGCTGGTATGACTTTATTGGATTTATAGAAAAATATATGAAAGTGAGGTATTTGTAATATGAAAATTTTTAACATATGGACTATTCCAAAAATTGGATTAGGTTTTATATATAAAACTAGTGAAGTTTGGTATGTATGGCCTTGGAGAAGAAAACCTATAATTCCAGCAGGTACAAAAGTAGGAAATACTACATACTTACAACAGCAAGGAGGGCATAAGTAGATATGCTTAGGTTGTAATAGTGGGTTTAGTTCATTAAAAGAAATAGATGCGTTTTGGAAACAGTATTATGACTACATAGAAAATGAAAGAAAGGAAAGAAATGATAGTAAAAATAATTGACATAAGAATGGAAAAGAAAGACAGTGTTACTAAGAGAGTGAGAACAGATTTCGGAGATATATTTCAATTAGCTTCTAGCATAAAAGCTAATGGTCTTCTACATCCTCCAGTTATAAATGACGACCCGACTGGAGAGAAGAAATATATTCTAGTCGCAGGTGAGAGAAGAATTCGGGCATGTATCTTTAATGGAATGACTGAGATACCTGTTACTCATTTCGCAGACATGAATGATTTAGATAGAAAGATTTGTGAGTTAGAAGAAAACACAGTAAGACAGGACCTAAGTTGGCAAGAACAAATAGAAGCTGTTAGACAGTTAGATGAATTGAAGAGAGAAAAATATGGAAGCGGAACGCAGTCGAGACAAAGTACTGGCTGGACTATTGAAGACACAGCCAAGACACTTGGTGTTAGTAAAGGGTCAGCAGGTGGGGATATTAAGCTTGCTAAAGACTTACTTGAAAGGCCCGACTTACGGAAGAAAGTTAACAAACTTCCAAAACATGCAGCGAAGAAGATTGTGAAGCAGACGCTAGAAGAAGAGAGACTGCAGAGACAGATTGAGATGAAGCAGTTGACAATAAATGCGGATTTGAGATTGGGAAGTTGTGTAGATTTAATTGATGAGTTACCTAATGAAAGTGTAGACTTATGGCTTACTGACCCACCTTTTGGAGCAGCGCATATAGTTGGAGTTAGTGGTGCAAATTCTCCTTCGGGTGGGATGCCTTTATACAACACAACTGAATCTAATGTCGGAACTGATGAAGAGATGGGTAAGATATATAAACAACTAATACCTAAGGTTTATAAGAAGCTAAAACCTGGAGCGCATATTTACATATTCTTCGGGCATGCTTGGTATTGCAGACTGTTTAAAATGTTAACTGAAGCAGGATTTCATGTAGATGAGCAGCCTCTAATATGGGATAAGTGTAGAGTTAGTGTGATGGCTAAGGACTTACATTACATGTCATCTTATGAAGCTGTTTTCTTTGGTTACAAGCTTCCAGCAGGTAGAATATTAACTAAACCTATTGCTAATGTTTTGTCTATTCCTGCTTTATCGCATCAAGTTAAGACACATCCTTTGCAAAGGCCGCATGAACTTTTGAAAATTATGATTGAGAATAGTTCTAATATAGGAGAGACAGTTTTAGATACTTTTGCTGGAAGTGCTAGTACGTTGGTATCTGCGAAGAAGTTGCAGAGAAATGCTATCGGATTTGAATTGGATAAAGGGAACTTTTTGAGAGCTCAAGCTTGGATGACTTTAGAATTAGGAGATTATATAATGGATTAAAAGGAGATTAAATATGTTAGTACTGAGTAGGAAAAAGAATGAGTCAATTATGATAGGAGATGATATTAAAATTATTGTTACTGATATATCTCCACATAAAGTTAGAATTGGGATTGAAGCACCTAAAGATATTATAGTTGATAGGAGAGAGATTTATTTATTGAGAAAGGAAGAAGAAAATGAAAGTTTGTAAAGATTGCTTATACTGGCAAGAAATACACGGACAAAATAATAATGTTGGATTATGTAAAAGATTTCTAGAATGGCTAAGAGTTGAAGATGTATATTACTGCGGTTCATTTGTTAGAGAGGAGCAAGATGTTAGTTGAAGATTCTGGACCTTTAGACGCTAAGATAATGCTAGTAGCCGAAGCACCTGGAGAGACTGAAGAAAGAACTGGGCAGCCTTTTACTGGTAGTAGCGGTCAGCTTTTAAAGCAAATGCTACAGCACTCAGGCATAGATTACAACAGTTGCTATGTTACAAACGTAGCTAACGAACGTCCACCTAATAATATGTTCAAGTACTTTTACGATGGAAAGACTAGGAATGAACCTTCTGAACGTTTGTTAGAATGGCAAAGTAATCTAAGAGATAAAATAGAAAAGATAAAGCCTAATGTAGTGATAGCATTAGGAGCTGAAGCACTTAAAGCTATTACAAATAGGAAAGGAATTAAATCTTGGAGAGGGAATGTACTTACGTATAGAGACATTAAGATAATCCCTACATACCATCCAGCTGCAGTTATGAGACAATATAGTTTTCATCCTATAGTTGAGATGGATTTAGCTAAGGCAAATAGAGAAAGTAAGTTTCCTGAGATTAGAGAAGGTAAATACAACTTGTTGATAAAGCCATCTCTACAACAGACTCTGTCTTGGTTGAAAGATTGTAAACATAGTCCAAGAGTATCTTGGGACATTGAAACAGTAGGTAAGCATATTAGATGCATAGGATTAGCTAGAGGTTCTCAAGAGTGTCCAGATGCGATAGTGATACCTTTTATAAAGTTTCCTTCTACAGACATGATACTTCCAAGTGAGAAGAATATTTTAAGAATTGGAAGTGTGTCAGGGGAGATGTCTTCATATTGGAATTCGCACGATGAGATGTTAGTACTTAGAGCAGTAGCTGAAGTTATGGAAAGTAAATTTATTCAAAAGATTGGGCAGAATAGTATAAGTTTCGATGCTCCGATTTTACTTGAAGAATTTAAGATGGAAATAAAAAACCATTATTTAGACACCATGCACGCGTTTCATCTCATGTATTCTGAACTGCCTATGGGACTTAGTTTCTTGAATACGATAATGTTAGATTATAATAACTACTGGACTGACAAAAGAACTGATGATGATATGAGCGAGTGGAAGTATTGTGGAATGGATGCAATATCTACATTAGTTCTCTCTTACAAGATAGAGCATGAGTTAATAAACGCAAATATGAAAAGTTTGTATAGACATATCAACAACTTAGCAATAGCATTAACTAGAGTTCAAGAGAGAGGAATAACTATAGACGATGATGCTAGAAAGAAGATGTTAATCTTTCAAAAAGATAAGTTAGTTAGCATAAAGAAAGAGATAGAAGCAGTAGCTGGAAAAGAGTTTAATCCTAATAGTCCAAAGCAAGTCAAAGAGTTGTTATATGATAAGCTAAAGTTTCCTGCTTCATATAAAGATGGTAAAGCGACAGCTGATGAAGCGAGTCTTAAAAAGATAATGAAGAGATATCCTGGTGAGACTGTAGTTAGAGACATAGTTAAGTATAGAAAAGTTAGTAAGTTAATCAATACATTTTTAGATATGAACTTAGACAGTGATGGTAAGATGAGGACGAGTTACAATGTTTCTGGAACTAAGAGCGGTAGGATTAGTTCATCTAAAACGCTTTGGGATACTGGGATGAATCTTCAAAATATTCCTGCAGGAAAGAGTAAAGGTGTTGAGAATATTAGAAACTTGTTTGTTGCGTCTAAAGTAAGAATGATAGGAGAAGCACATGAGCAAAATTATAAGCAAAAGATATTTGTTAAAGCGGATTTAGAACAAGCCGAAGCACTAGTCGTTGCAGAGATACTTCTCAGACACAAAGACAGTACATTGTATCACTTGCATCAGGATAAAAACTTTGATGTACATAGCTGGATGGCTACGCATATATTTAGAACGCATGTCGAAGAAGTTACAAAGCATCAGAGAGATATAGGTAAACTTGCGAATCATTCGGGTAACTATGGAGCTGGGCCAGGAGTGTTAGTTAATAAAGCAGCTAAGGAAGAGATAGAAGGGATTGATTTTAACATGGCTAAGCAGATATTAGCTGCAAGACATAAAGCTATTCCAGGTTTGAAAGTTTGGTGGAGATGGGTAGAGAGACAACTTAGAAGTACTAGAATATTAACAACTTGTTTTGGTAGGAAGAGAATATTCTTTGGTAGGATGGATGAACATACATTCAGAGATGCATATTCATTCGAGCCTCAGTCCATTGTAGGAGAAGTTACTAATAGAATACTAACGACTATAGAGCTTAATCCAGAAAGTAAGATTGATTTATTATTACAAGTACATGATGAAATAGATGGTGAGTGCTATGAAGAAGATTTAGATTGTGTAGTTGAAGAAATAAAACAAGCTTCGATGATTCCAATCTTTATAAATGCTGTTCCGCTTATCATACCCATATCAGTTGAAGTAGGACCAAATTGGAGAGACTTAGTTCCTTATGAGGAGTATAAGAAAAATGGAAGAACTTGATTTAGTTAAGCTAACATTATACACACAAGATTTGAGTAGAACAATAACAGTTTTAACTTACGCAAAAGAAGCTATGGCAGCTAAAGAAGTATTTGCATCTTTAGGTACTGATATAATTCATGTAGATGGAAAATTAAATGACTGTGATAACAATAAAGTTAGTCTATCTATATTAAAAGAATCACTTGGAGCAGTTGAAATAATGTCAGTTAATAAAATATAACATATCCAAATTGTGAATATGTAAAAGGAAAACAAATGAGTAGAAAACTACCTGATGGAATTTTAAAAGCTTTTGCAAAATACACAGAAGAAACTGAAATACCTGCTATCTTTAGTTTATGGGTTGGAATATCTACAGTGTCTGCATGTTTGAGTAGAGACTGTTTTGTAGACTTGGGACACTTTGTAATATATCCAAATATGTACATTGTGTTAGTAGCTGGTAGTGCTAAGTGCAGGAAATCTACATCTATAAATACAGGCAGAAAATTTATGGAAAAAGTAACTCCAAAGATAAAAATGTTATCACAGAAGATGACACCCGAAGCTTTGATTGGAGCATTGAGCGGAATGACTTCTGAGAGTGATACTATCATATTAAATGAAGCAGAAGGTATATTAGTAGTCGATGAATTAGCTACATTATTAGATAAGAATGCTTTTAAAAGCGGAATGGTTCCTGTACTAACTAAGCTATATGACTGTGAAGATTTTCCATATGAAACTAGAGGACGTGGAATAGAAGATATTCGAAATCCTTGTTTGTCGATTTTAGGAGGTAGTACAACAGAGTGGATAAAAGAATCTATACCAGCTGCAGCAATAGGTGGAGGGTTTACTTCTAGAGTAGTATTTGTATTTAAAGATTCTTATGAGAAGCTATGTCCTTGGCCCTTAATGTCTGAGAGCACTAAAAAACTTGGTGAAGTTATACAACATGATTTAAATGAAATAGCTAAGATGAGAGGAAGCTTTGCTCTCAGTGATGATGCTAGAAGTTTGTTCGAAGAAGAATATAGAAGATTCATTGAAGATAGTAAACTATTTGACGACCCGAATTTAGCTGGATATGCTGGACGTAGGCATATAACTATGTTAAAAGTTGCTATGGTAATATCGGCATCTTTGAGAGATAGTAGAATGATAGATTATGTAGATATGAGAATAGCTATAGATGCTATGAAAATGTCAGAGGTTGATATGCCTAGAGTACTTAAAGCAATTCGATCTGAATTTGTTGGAGATGTTAGTGAAGAAGTACTTAGTTTTCTAATGAGTAATAAGACTGTGTATAGGAGTACGTTGGTTAAGAAAATGTCTTATAGACTGAGTTCACAACAGTTGAATATTATTTTAGATACTCTTTTAGAATATAAAGATGATAATGGAAATGCTATTATTACAGTTGTTACAGAAGGGACTAGGACTAAGTATGTTTATCTTAAATAAAAAGAGGACTAGGGGAAATCGCAGTGAGCAAGCCAAGAAACTCATTACGCAAAGCCTAGCCCTCTCGGAGGAAGATGATAGTCCTAAGTTGCTTGTCCTCTTTTCATAGCTGCTATGACAGTATTCTTCCTTCTGTTGTCGAAGAGTAAACCAATTCCACCTCCTGCTATTAGCATGTTTCCTAGTGCTCCCCAGTTAGTTATGTTGCCAGTGGCTAAAGATGTTATGACTTGTGTAATCATCTCTTGTTGTTCATACTGTCTTTCTAAGTCTTCAGCCGCAAGTTTAAACTTGGCGATTGTAGTATCGTAGTCAATTTTTAATTTATCAGCAGTTACTACATTACCAGTTAATGGACTTGCAGTAGTTGGAGTACATCCAAATGCTACTATCCAAACTATCAGGATGAGTACTGGAATTACTATTGTAAATCTATTGTACTCTATCCAATCTAAAATTTTCTTCTTCATATTTTACCTTTCTTATCTAGATTCTCTTCTATTACCAGAACTTCTTCTTTCTGTTCCGCCATCTATATCTTGACCTTTTAATCTCTTTTTAATTTTCTTAGTTGGAGTTGGTACAAATTCTAGAGCTGCGTTAAACAAAACATTTGATAGTTGTTTTACAGCTTCTTTTTCATCTATATCTCCTTTAGAATAACTATAAGCAATCATACTTATCATCTTGCCTGCTTCAGCTGTTATGCTGACTACTGGTTGCAATATGTTATACGTTTGTTTTCCTATTGTATATGCAGTAGGAAAACCTAAAGCTAAAAGTATCTTATCAGCTGTCCAAGAACCTACTAAACCTTTTGCAACGTTGTTAGCAGCACGCTTAGCTTTTCCGTAGTTTTTATCTTTGACTCCTTCTAAAAGAGGTTTTACTCCTCTCTTAACATACAAATCATATTTACCTCTAACATATGTATATATACCCCAGAAGAGACGCGATTGAGTTTTTCTTTCTACTCCGGCACGTTCAGGTACTTTGTAGCCTCTATGAATATCCATAGTATTTATATTAGCTACGTAGTTAGAAAGTTCTCTAACTTTACCAGCGCTTAGTAAATCAATAGCTGTCTCAGTCTGTGCAGATGACATCATTGTATCTATTGAAGTTGCGTCCATGAATTTAGACATGTTAATTTTATTAGATAAATAATCATTAGCTGCATCTTTAACTGTCTTATATGAGCCCGTCCAAGCAAATATTCTAGCTATCTCATCAACTGCTACATAACCGCCTCCACTTTTATCAAGTACTAATGTTGCAAAGTCTACAACTTGTGTACTCAATTTATCAGTCTTAGCTCTCTTTCCCAGTTCTACAAACATTGCATCTTCATATATAGACTTCTTTTGTGATACAACTGAGCGAAAGTTATTATTAAAATCTTCAGCCATCTCAACATCTATTGACTCAAGACCTTTTCCTGAAGCAAAAGCTTTAGATACTTTTAGAGCATTCTTTGTAAACTTTCTAACATTAAGAACCTGACCACCTTCAGCCAATGTTTGAACAGCATTTCTAGCTATCATGTTTAGAGCAGTTTCTGTATTTAGTAATGATAATCTAGCTCTCCACCAAGCACTAGACATTTTAGTAAAGAATTTCCAAGGTGGTACAGTTATGTCACCTTTCATTAGAACGTTACTATATAATTCATTCAAGTATATATTATCTCGCGCTGATAACTCAACTTGATTTAGCCTATCATATAGTTTTGGTAAATCATTTGCTACAGAATTTCTTATCATAAGACGCTGATAAGATCTCATTATGTTACTAAATACTGAGCCCTTCTTTATTCCACCATTTCCTTTTCGTGGTAAAGTTCTTCCTCCAATTAGAGATGGTGCGACTGCTTCAGTTGCAGTAGGTCCAGCTAATTCTGTAGCAGTTACATTTTCAAAGAAGTCTGATATTGCATCATCATTTTGCTTTTCACTTTGATAGTAGAAGTCTGACCTGATACCGAATTTAATGTTCTTGTCAAATAGACTTTTGACATATACTTTAAGATTATCATCTGCTTGTGCTTTTTTACCACCTTCTAAAATGTCTTTCTGTTGTTCAGCGTTATATTTTTTATTAACATCAGCAGGTTTCTTGTTATAGTTCATCCAGAAACGTAGAGATTCTTCCATGCGCTCAACTGCTATAGGACCTTGTAGAGCAAACTGAAGTCTGTTAGCTATCTTCTGTTCTTTGTTAGTAAGAGGTATAACTTCTTTTCTAGTTTCTTCACTAAACAGCCATTTACCTATTCTATCATTTTCTTCTTTAGTAACACTTCCTATTAACGCTTTAAGATTATTAGTAACTTGCTGCATTTGTTTTCTGTTAAGCTGTTGATTTATAGGAATACCTGCTACCATTTTTCCCAAGTTACTTTCAGCATCAGTGCTGGCTCGAGATGCTTTGACGTTTATATCATATGCGGTTTTAGCTACAGGAATTCCAGTATTGTTTTCAAAGTCAGCAAAGGCTAATCTAGTAGGTTCAAACCAATCGAGATAGTTATACTCACCTAAATCTTTTTTAGCAACTTTCTTTTGATGCTTAGATACTCTTTGCGTTCTTCTCTGTATTATATCTTCCTGTACTTGAGCTATGTTTTTATCAGATGATATTGTTTCTTCTATAGGAAGTCCACTATCTCTAGCCTTTGTCATTCTACCACTTACCATAGCATTGTTTAGAGAGTCAGTTTTTTCCATGGTAGATATAAATGTTTGCAGTTCTTCTTTATTCATATCAGCTGCAGATGATTTACCAGTAGTTTGTTCAGCAATTCTCTGTCTGTGAAAATCACTTATGCTTTTCTCTTTGGCTACTTTGTGAGATTGTTTTTTGAGATTGTTTAGTTCTTGTTTCTTTGTTACGAATTTAGTAACTTTACCTTTAGCTACTTTCTCAGCTCTACTAGCATCTTTAATAATTACATTTTCTGCTTCTTTAGCTACTTTTTCGGCTGCAACTTTTGCTACATTTTGAGGGCCTTTTCTCATTAATTCTTGTATAGCTTTTTTGTTATTAACTACATCCCATCTTCTAGCTAAAGACTTTACAATATTTCTACCAGTTTTACTCAAGTGTGTTATGTTAAGTTCGTCAGCTATTCTAATTCCTTTACCTTCGAACTCTAATTTTAAATCATCGAAGACTGCTTTCACAGCTTCTTTACTGGGTTCGCCTCTAACTTTAGATGCTATTTTAGGAAATGTAGTATCAAATTTTAACAAAGCTTTTTCAAATGTTTTAGTACCAAGACCAAACTTAGCTGTCTCTACTATAGCAGGAGCTGCAACAGATAGAAGAGCTCCCCATTTTACTCCATTAGCATAGCCTGAACTAAAACCTTCTCCTCTTCTAGCACTCTCAGTTCCTCCCCATACTCCCATAAATTGAGTTGTTTTAGGCAATGATTTAATAGTACTTCTAACTACATTCTTTGCAAGTGTTTTAACTCCACCATAGTTAAGTAGTAGACCTTTAGTACTCATAGATGCTAACTCATTAGATACTATCTTACTGGATAACTTAGTACCAATAGCTCCGAGTAACTTATCTATTCCAGTTAACTTAAACACATAGCCTAGAGTTTTGTATTCTAAAAACTTCTCCATGCCATATCCATAAGCTTCAGGTAACTTTTTGTACCATTCTGCTCCTTCTATACTCTGTCCAAATTCCATCATTTGCTTAACTTCTTCATCTGATTCAGCAACAGATGCTAGTAAAATATTTCTAAGACCGGGAACTGCAGCGTCTAGTCCTGCTAGTAACGGTCTAGCAAAAAGTGTTTCTGCTAAAGGATAACTGATACCAGGTTTAGTTGGGTCTGGAGGTTCACTAGGGTCAGGAGAAGCTAGTTCAAGAGGGTCTTGTTCTCTGTAGATAGTTTCAGCTACAAAATCTTCACTCTTAAATGTAGTCTCTTCAGGTTTAAATGTGCTCTCTTCTGGTACAAATGTAGTAGCCATTATTAGATAGCCTCAAATTCATTTGCTCTTTCTCTATACTCTTCTATTGATATAGGACCTACTTCTTCAGTATCAAGTTTACGTACTCTAATTGTAGTTGGTTCTTTAGTATTTTTACCTTTAACTTGTTTAGATACTCCTTCTTTAACTGTAGGAGCTTCTAGAGGACCTGCAGCATTCCAGTCTTCGTCAGTGTAACCTTTATTCTTTGCTTCGGTATAATCTAGAAGTTCATACCTGTCTCCAAAAGGTAAGAATCCTGGACGACCTCCTGGAAATCGGCCCTTCTCTATCGCACGGATTTCTACTTTAGGAGTTAGTCCTAGTTCGGCATTTATAACTCTAGCTCGCATGCCTTTAGGTAAGTTAGCAAATTCTTCTTTACCGAAACCATAAGATGCTCCAGTCTGCTTAAGTTCTTTTTTCTCACCAAGCTGCTGTTGTTCATAAGTTCTAGCTGCATCAACAGATTGAGTTTCTAGTTCAGTTAACCTAACAGTAGCAGCTGCTTGTTGTTCTGGACTTCCGGTAAGTTTCATTTGAGTATACTTAGATATTTGATTAGCTATTATATTACCTTCTGCAGACGGAACTACATCTCTGACTGCATTACCAGCCGTTAGAGATTGATCATATACAAATTTATTTGCTTGCATCTGTTGTTTTAAAAGATTGTTAGCTTGGTTAGACGAATTAATTTGAGCTCTAAGAGCATCATTTTCAGATCTATTTTTAACAGCTCTAGATTGAGCTAACAATCTATTTTTTTGCTCATCAGGAGTCAGTAAGTTAAAAGCATTTAACTCTGCTTGCTTAGTATCAGCTTCAGCTTTAAATCCTCTAGCTTTATCAACTTGTATTTGTCTAGCTAAATCATTAGTATGAAAATCTACTTGCTTCTCTAAAGCTTTATTATAAGACTCAGTTATGTCAAGTCTCCTTTGCTCTACTTGCCTATTTTGAGCAGCTTGAAAGCTTGTATTAAAAGCTTCAGCTATATAAGAAGGAGCAGGAGCAGGAACTACAGTAGCCATTTTTAATCCTTTCTATTTATTAAGCAAAAGCAGGTCCACCAAAGTACCCGCCAGCAGCACTGGCAGCTATACCTGCCCAAGGGTCTTGCTGTCCTTGAAACGCTACATTTTCTATAGTTGGAGCAGTACCAATTCCTTGTATCAGTTGACCATACCTGAACGGGTCGTTTCTGATATACTCTTGATATATTCTATCTAAACTTGATTGTTCTTGACCTTGAATTGCACTAGATACACCAAATCTTTCTGCAGTCTGCTGATAAGGCAATGCAGTAGCAGCACCTCGTCTAGCGAAAGCATTCTCCAATGACTGAGCACCTAAAGCTTCTCCAGTTTGTAGAGAATTGTACAAAGTAGGAGCTACATTTGCACTAAAGAAATCGCTACCTCGTTGAGATAAGTAATCACTAGTACCTCTACCATAAAGTGTTCCAGGTAAGTTAAGAGATTCTTTTATTACAGGAGCAACAGTTTCTCTCCAAGCTTGCATAACAGGCTCAGCGAATGTATCTCTCCATCTATTAATAGTACTAACAGGGTCAAATTCGTAAGCAGGACGACCCTCTATTAAATCACTAGTAGCTTGATTTATCTGACCTTCATATGGTTGACTAGCAAACTGCTCATATGCCTGATTAAACAAATCTGGAGTATCAGCAGTAAGCTGACCCGGAAAAGCTTCTCCAGCTGCTCTTCCACCAAAAGCTCCTTGAGCCCACTCTAGTACTACATTAATCGCATCTCTCTGTTCACCTGATATAGTAGATTTACTTTCTACTTTACCATCCTCACCTCCACCATATCTAGCATGACACATAGGATTTCTATTCATAGTAATTTCATTTACTACAAAAGTATCTGTAATGTCAATCATAAAATTCATTAGTCTATCTCCTTAGTAAATACTTTAGCATGCTCAGCAGTACCATATATGCCTTTAGCAAATACTTTACTACCAGGATTAACTTCACCTCTTATTTGCTTAACTCCTCTTTCTCTACACCAATCAAATAATGCATCTTTACTTTGAATTAAAACTTCTAAGCCCGAATGACTATCTGTATCTTGCTTCATACTATCTACCCAAGCATAGCGTTTACCGCTTATAGCATTATTAACTATTCTAGCTGCCACATGACCAACTGCTACATCTCCGTCCATAATCAATACTAGGCAAACATCTTCTGGATTATTTATCATCTCAGCATAGTACCATTCCCATGCAGTCTCTATCATATCTTGTGCTACTAATCCGATTGCTAATGGATTAATTGCTCTAAAGGCTATCATATTATTTCTCCTTATCATATGCTTACAAAATCGCTCGGTCGCTTCGCTCCCTCACTCACTCGCGGTTTTCCTAAACACGGCGGATTTTAAGTTATTTCTTTCAAGATATTCAACATTTGAATATGTTAATTTCCGAATATACCATCTTCCAAAGTTTGTTCTATATATAAGCTACCCTTTAGAGATTCGCGTAGTACATCTTGTAGTTCTGTTAAGTATTCTTTCATTTCATCTGAGGCAGAGTCAGGTATTATTGGAAAGTTTATTTCCCTTATATTAAATTCATCTGGCATAGTTAATCCCTATCAGTTGTTCGCATAGCTTTCATGTGCATTGAGCGGATTTGAAAATCTTTGTCTGAATTTTGTTCGATTCTAAATCGGACTTTTCTATCTTCTATATCTATTGGTATTCTATGCTGAGTCCACTCATTTGCGAGTCCGCTAGATATACTGTAATTAGTGTTTATGTTTGTGAAGCTAATTCCGCCATCTGTACTGTAGTAACAATCGACTGTAGCAAGCATTTTAGAAGACATAGCACTAAAAGATAACCAAACTGTTCTGAATCTATGTTCTTCTTTATCAAATGTTATGTCCATAGTATCATATATACTATGTATGTTAGTGTCATTATCTAGACCTAGTTTTTCATCTAACTGAAATACGTAACCGTCATGAGATATTATGACAGCAGTAGGATGGCCGGATTGAGTAAATGAAGCATCCGCATAAAATGTAGTTTCGTCAGCATATGTTCCTGCTAGCTCAGAGCCATCAGCGTACCAACTAGCTAAATTACTAAATACACTAAAGTCTCTAATAGTATCATTAAATTCATGATACTCCCAAGTTGGAGGACTTACTTTGTAGTTATATGTATAAGCTTTGTTAGCATATTTGTCAGATGATTTAGGAAAAAAGAAATATAGTTTATGCCTAGCTGGGTCAAGACCAACTGATATTCGGTCTTTCTTAGATACATCCAATTCAGTAAATAGTGAATCTTCTATAGCTAAACCTATTTGAATTAATTGCTTGCCTCCAGCATATCCATATAGTTTCTGGTCAGTTCCTATGAAGTAATGAATATTTACAAAGTCCCATATTCCTTTCTCACTAAATAGACCTGTCTCGTATACGAGAGTAGGAAATATGAATAAAACAGTTCCACCTAAGTATCGACATGTACTTATAGTGTTCTCAGAATATATTATCATATCTGAGCCGAGTTTTTTAACTCGAAGTAATTTACCTCGAGTATCAGTTAAAGTAGTAGAACCGCTAGTCCCACTAGTCCAGTTGTCTATATCACCTAAGTTTGTAAATGCTAAACTCCTAACATTTGCGTTTCCATTGTTATAGTTAAAAGCAAAAAAGTGATTCCAGAATTCTTCAATCTCTTTTACTGTAGCTAGACTTGCAAAGTCTGATACGTCCAATGGAACTAATCTAGATGTAGAATGACCTTCAAAGTAATGTATTGGGTCTACATTATTAGATAAAACCAAAGCTGTTCCGCCATTATTAGTAAATTCATTTGGGTCAGTTGCTAATGAATGACTCCATCTATTTGTGAAGTCTCCAGTAAAAGCACTACTAGCTCTTATATCGTCTACAAGAATATAGTCTCCATCTACTAGAGCAGTTTCTGTATCTATCTCAATACTAGTAGCTGTGTCTATATCACTTAAGTCAACTTCTCTTAATACATGATACCAAGTGTTAGCTGAAGTAGCAACAAAAGATAAAGCTTCTATATCATCAGGACCTACGCTATCTTTAATGTGTACAGTTATAGATACATTTGCTTTAGATGAATAGAACCAAAATGATACGTGTGAAATTGCATCATAGTCAGAAACATCAGCACTATCATCAAATGTAGTTGTAGATGCAACTAGAGCACCGATAGATATATTAGCATCAGCTTCTATTCTAAGTGCATTAGTTCCTTCTCTATTTTCTGTAGAGTCAGATAACGTAACATCAGCTCCAGCGGCCCACTCAGTATTATCTTCACAATCTTGCAGTTGAGTAGATGGCATGATATCTACCCATTGCTCTGTGTCAGTATCATATTTATAAACTGCTCTAGTAGTAAGTGCAAGATGATGTAATTCACCTCTAGCATCAGTGTACTGAATTAACTCCATACCTATGCCACTATCACCACTTAGTACAATCGGTAAGTTAGTTCCTAAAGTAGAATAACCTAAACGCTTTCTAACGCCCCAGTTTTCAACCATCATGTTAACTATGTTGGGACTGGCTGATGGAATCTGTGTAGGTTGCAAATCCTTATTAAGCCCATTAGTAGCTATTGGTATTTGTATAGTTTGATAGTCAGCCATTATAACTCCGTTATCTCTAGAGCAACAGATTTAATTTGGTTTTCTAACCATAATTTATATTGAGTCAACGCATCGTCAAGCTGACTTTTTAAAATCGTCATAGGCGTTCCAAATACAGCATGCCCAGGATTAACTTTTATTATGTCTGTATGAACTCCGAAGTTAAAGTTAGCTCCGGTATTCTGAAGAGCTACTACTGTATTTCTTTCTTCTATCAACAGTGCAAGTTTTAGTACTAATGCATTCATTTTTATACATCCTTATATTAGTCAGTAGATATTAAAGCTATTGACATAAAAGTTTTTGTTGTGCCTCCTGTATAATTTGCTTCCTCGCTACTAAAAGTATATAGTTGTAAATAATCTGTAGAGCCATTACAGTGTACTATATCTGATACTGGCATAGCTATGTCAGTAGTAGTATCATCGTTGTAGTATGTATTTATAACAGTAGCTACAGCAGACCCATTTTTATAAATTTGTGTGCCGTATTGGTCGAAATCAGCTAAGCCAGAGGTCCATGTAATGATACCATTTACTTGATAATAACCTGCGATTGTCGGAGTCATTCTAAACGTACCAGTATTTGATATAGCAGCAGGGTCAAATGAATCTGTGTCAAGTTCAACAAGAATAGAACCGTTAGCAGTAGCACCACTAGAATCATACATTCTACAAACTTGCCCAGTAGCTAGGGTATCAGCATATATTTTATTAGCAATCATTGTATCAGTAGTTGGTAATGCTGTTGTAGCCATTCGAGATTCATCTGCTAAAAGCCCAATTCCGCCTAAAGCAATCTCGTCAGCAGCATTAACTTTTATCATGTCTACATTACCATCTCCTGCATTATTCCTACCTTGCAGATACGATTGATTAGCGACAACACCGAGAGTAAATACTGGCGAAACAGAGAATGTCTGTATGCCAGCCCAAGTATTAGCTACTGCAATTATCTCAGCTATCAGAGATACAGACATAAGTGTCCATGTCGGTACAGAGTAATCTGTAAGAACATACATCAAATTATCAGGAGTACTATTAGAATCTATCCATATAGAGCCATTATCATTAGCCTCAAAAGGTGCTCCGCTAGGTCTAACTATAGGCTCAGCATCAGCCAGAAGAACTCTCGATTTCAAGAGGTCTTTTAAATTCCTAACTTCTTCTGGCCAAGCTGAGTTAAGTGTATGGTCTATTGGATTTGAAGTTACCCAACTAGAAGCCATTAGTATTTACTCCTACCATTTTTTCTATTACCATTTCTTTTATTTTTCTTCTTACTATTTTTACTCTTAACTACACCTATTTTTCTAACCGGCATAACTTACTCCTTTCTAGATAACAGTTCAAGAACAACAAACTTGACATCACTTATACTACTTTTAAAAATATCAAGAGTTGTATCTATCGCATCTAATAAAGATTTAATCTCTTCAAGTTCTTTTCTGACGTCTTTAGGTTTCATGTTTAGTACCAAGTAAAAGTTCCACCGTATCTAGGAGCTCCAGTTATTTGATTCATTACTGCTACACCATTCTCTCTAACTGGACTAATTCCTCTCTCAACATTTTTAGATTCAGCTGATGTACTTCTATCTTGCTCTATAGCAGCTAATAGCGAACCACCAATTTCACCTTTATTGTACCTACTCCCAAGAGCCATAGCAAACCAAGACCAATAATTGTCATTCATTTCCAGAGACAGAAATACCATAGCTGTAACATATTGCTCTACATATAAATCTAAAATAGATATAGGGCACTCTGACTCGTCAGAAGCAAATGTAGGAATTACAGATACTCTTAATCGCAGTTCCAAATTATTTTCAGAAGGTCTATCTAAAATCATATTTGTTCCGAACTTCAAACCGAAGTTAGGCCATCCTTTTTGATTATCTTCTGGATTAACTACATTTCTATCCCACCACTGTCTATTTTTAATTGTGAGAATTTTATTCCTAGTCCCATCAGCTTCGACTATTCTAGCAGTAATAACATCAGCTACTGTTCCGACACTCGAAGAACTCTCTTGTAAATCCGAAATATCTACAGAAGTTGCATCTTCTGTAATAGTCTCATCATCACACAGCTTCAAGATATCTTGAAAAGGGTGCCTAGTAGCAGCAATCTTTAGTGCTGTATCACATACACTATCTATCAAAGTACCTTTATCTGTTCTACCTGTATTCAGTGCTATGAGCGCTTTTATTTGTGTTCTGGTTCTAGCCACGATTTATCTCCTTAAGCACTATAACCTTGAGCAATGACAGTAATAGGTGCTCCAGTTCCTTGGTCTATATTTAAAGTTCCTGTAAGTTTTAAAGGTCTTATAAACTTTAAATGTATATGACCACTCATCTCAGCAGTTGTAATCTCAAAAGGTCCTATTAAAATAGCAGCAACATCAAGAAGAGTAATCGTAACAGCATCAGCATCTGTTATTATGTCTATCGCCTCGAGATACAAATTACCTGTAGCTGGAGCCACTTTAACAATTTCAGTGTTTGATGCATCTGCAGAGTATATTGACGCAACCCAACTTACTTTTTGCGTATCTCCTACACCAACCGTAGTAGCATTGACTGTAACAGCCATAACTAAATCTCCTTAATTATGCGTGCAATTTAACAAAAGTTCCATTTGTACTTGCTGCTGGAGCAACTGTGCAAGTGTAACCATCACTATTAGTATAGTCGTACAAATAGTCTCCAGCACCTACAGGATACGTAGCCTGACTACCTGAATCAACTGTAGGAGCCCCACTGCATCTCCAAGCTTTCTTTTTTGCATGCCCTATCCCGCTAATACTACCATTAGCAGATATTCCAATAGCAGCAAAAATCTTTCTCATGATGTTAGTACCACTTCGAGCTTTCACTATTGTAGTATTATCAGCCATTTTTTGCTCTCCTTAATAAATGTTAAACAGCTTTTCTAAATTTTTCCATATTCCCTTTTATATCAAAATCTTCATTGGGTGATAGCTGTGCATATAGTTTAGCGATATTTTCTATATCAAACTGTCTAGACCATTCATATACTCTCTCACTATAAAATTCGTATAACTTAGAATCATTCTTCAACATGTAACATTTATCAATTAAGCTAGCTACATCAATTGCTTCTAAAAAATATGTCCCTGCACACAAGCTATAAGTAAGCTCTGGATATGCAACAGTTGGTATCTTAAATGACCCAGCATTAAATATTTTTAAAGGGTTCCGATATACTGGAGGTCTAACTGCTACGCTCGGAAGTCGATAAGCAATTTGAATATCTATACTCATATAAAAATCAGCGACTTCTTTACGAGTAGTATCATCTGCCGTCTCACAAATTAATACTTTAAACTCTAACCCATTGTCTGCAAATGCTTTTCTAAGTGTTAGCATATCAATATCTAAACACTGTCGACTACCGACATATCCGACTACTTTTACATCATCTCTATTCCTAATTCTTCTTTCAAAATTACAACTATGTTCTGGAATCACGACTACTTTATTACTAATATTATTTTCAAGGTACTGCTTCATAATATTAGTTATAGCAATGATACCAGCGTGAGGATATCTCTTAGCTATCTCTATTGTACTAGGGCTGTCTATCAAATCAAAATACAAGTTATTCAAATTACCCAACTCGTCGAAGTGAGTTTTAACTCCTATAACTGTATCATCAACATTTTCTATTTTTGTATCTATTTCACACCCTAAAGCACATGCAATTTGATGGCCTCTAGTATATTCAGACGGATAACCCATTTTATTAGTAAAAAATTTCATTATATCAACCTCGCAGGTGTCAAGTACTTACCATGTTCACCGACTTTAAGTTTCAGCGATTCATTATATTGAAACTTAAATGCTTTTAAATCTGCAGCATTTTGCGGATATACTATAAGATTAGATGCTTCGTGCCCTACCAAAACTCTTGTATCAATCCAAACTTTCTCACCATTAGATCTAAACATGTCGCATAGATTAATATCACTCCGCATGTTATGTCTCTTACCATCCGCCATGATTTCACAAGTATCTCTAAACCAAGGCTTTTCTAACTTCTGTAACTTGGTCATATTAATAAGCGTACAACCAAAAGCACAAACTCCAACTTCATATATCTTCCCATCAAGAGGAACGCGAGCTGAGATATATTCATTAGTATCATCATCTTTACCCCAAGCAACTTGCTCAAATGGATGAAATCTTCTAGCTATAAGTCCAGATACCATTGCTTCATCTTTCATCTCTAATAAATATTCAAGCGCTTCAGTTGGAATAAAATGGTCTGCATCCAGAAAAAATATATGTGTACATTTTTGCTCTATCGCGATATCACATATTAACTCTCTAGCATCAGCAGCCATCAAACCTTTGTAGCCTAATAATTCTATGTCAAATAAAGTCGCCCAATCTTTCATAATGGACATATGATTAAAGTGTACATCGTAATCGACTACTGAGTGAGCGTGTGTAGCAAATCCTATCTTTAATTTTTGTTCTGGCTTTTTTTCATTTTTCATCAATTTTTCCTTTTAATTAATAGAGCCTACCTTTTACAGTAGGCTCTATTACATTTAATTTACAAACACACTACATCAACAGCAGCACTACGAGCAGTATCTGCAGTACCTTCAGCTAACTGAACTAAGAGACTAACGCCCTTAACAGTTACAGGCAAATCAGACGCACTATTATCAGTCTGAGGTACATCCCAAAAAGCACTAGCAGGAAGATTAGTACATATAGACACAAGACCTGCCGCACCTGAACCAGCGGAAGCTGTATCAGACATTATCATCGTAACTCTAGCAGGTCCTGCTACCTGAATCCATCCGTGGTCTCCAGTAAGTGAACCCGATTGAGCGATTGCAGTAACAGGAACACCTCCAGGTACTCTGAGAGATGCTGTATGTGCAGTAGCAGTGTCTACACTCCTAACATTCATGTTAATTTCTGCCAGTACAGACGTAAGTGCCTTTAAGCACGCACCTGCAGCTACCAGAGCAGTAGCAGATATATTCTTAACATATCTGTAAACTTTGCCTCTCTCATCAGGCCTTAGAACACCTCTACTATCTACATCTACGGTATCAAGGTCTGTCAACTTAGTCTGAAATAAAACCTTTTCAGCCATTTTTTATTCTCCTTTTTAACAAATACACAAAAATATTACATATCCACAATTTGAATATGTTATTAAGAACTATACTCCATAACGACATGCCTACGAGGTTGGTCAGTAATAAGACCAGGAGTCATACAAGCAATATAAGCAACTCTCTCAAGCTGGTTAGTATTCTCTTTCCAGTTCGTCATATCAAACCACATGTTAGGATTGTAAACAAACTCAATGTGATTCAAGTTAAGCATGAAGATATGTCCTGTAGCGTCTAACTTAGACGAGTAAGACATAGGAGCACCTTTAAATGTCAGAGTCGAGAATCCCAAGTCGGCTGCTTTGTCATTAAACGCAGACCTAACAATCTGTTGCTTATCACTAACTTCATCTTCATACGCTTCAAACACTAGCTGGTCCATAATAATGAAGTTAGGAGCCTCTTGATTAGCATTAACAGTATTGAAAATATGTCTCATATCCGGAACTAAGTTCAACGAATAAGGAACATTAAGGTCAAGAAGCCTATTAGCTACATTCTCAGTCTGACTATCCGCAGCTGCAAAATTTCTCCAATACGTATTTGTCCTACTAATGTTACCATTAGATGTCCCAGTAGCATAAGTGTCGCTAGCACTACCTGTACCAACAGCACTCTCAGCAGTAATATTAGGACAAATATCATAAATACCGTTAAAGCTATCATCTTCATCACTAGGATTATACTTACCCCACCTAAACAAATCTCTCTCAATTCCTGTTGCAAGTCCATCTTTTGCAGCTTCGATTCGCCTAGATAAATAATCCTTAATCTTAAACTTCCCTGCATTCTTATTGTCGTCAATAAGAGACCTATTAACGTCAACCAGGAAATACCTCCAATCCCACCTAGCCATAGTATCAAGCTTAGGTGTAGACTGTGTTAGTACTGAACCCTCAGAAAACGTCTGCGTTTCCTTTTCGCCATATCCTATTGTTCTCGTAATGTACTCACCACCAACTTGAGGAGTCATAGAACCAAACTCCTTGAGGGCTAATGAGAATACATTAGACTCAAGTACATTATCAATAACTTCAGGACGAATCTCATACCAAGTGTTTACAAAATCGTCGTCTAGAGTTCTTGTTAAAGTTGGAAGAGCCATAAATTGTTCTCCTTTTTAATATAGTTAGCATTACATAGTTAGTTACAATTAAAGGCTTACCAAAAACCTCAGTATGTATAGCTACTTAAAATTTGACTATCTTGCTATACGTTAATAGTCTTACGAATTTCTATTTGCGATGACTCTATCCACAGCACTGTGAATAGAAGATCTTAAACTCCTAACTTTTGACACTCCACCACCACCTTCTTTCCTTATTTTCTCGACTCTATCATCATGCCTCTTTTGAGCATTAGCCGCTCTTGTTCCCAAGTTAATCGGTTTCTCCGACTCAATTTCTTTCTGAGGCGGTTCATTCCCAACTTTATGACCTTTAGCTAGTATATAAGCATCATCAACTTTAATTCCTGGATACATATTAAATATGTTAGAAATCTCTTCATTGTAATCATCAAAGTCTTTGTAATCACTCCTAGCTTTTTCAATTCCACTAGACGCTTCTTTCTGCAACAGATACGTTTGCATCTTATCAAGTCTTTCTGTTATCTCAGAAAGAGGTTTAACCATCTCAGATGTAGCTAGCTTGGTATTAGCTCCAATAGCAGTATCAACAGCTTCTGCCATTACTTCTAGCATCTCTTTATTACTTAAATCATCATACTTCCTATCATCTCCACTACCGCTCAGAAGATTCTTAATGTCAGCCTCAGCTTTTAATTTAGCAGCTTCCTTATTAGCAGCTACTAATTTATCTTGTTCTAATTTTTTAGAATCAGAATTACCCTTATCAGATACTAGCTGAGTCAGAGCGTTTATTTGTTCCTGTAACTGAGACGTTGACAGTTCCTCTAATTTTTTCTGTTCCTGCTGCTCCTTCAATTCCGCTTGTTTCTGTGCTTCTGTCTTTTCCATTTTCGCTTTCCTTTAATTTATTTTGCATTGTTTGTTTTCGATAATCTCTTATAGATTGTTTGTGATATAGCTTCAAAGCTCTAACAGCTCTAATAAGCTCTCTTTTTGTAAGATGACAATCTACAAATTCTACATGTACAGACCCACTGTCTAAAATTCTTATCTCGACTTTTCTAATCATTATAAGTATCCTAACTCTAATTTATTTTCTTTTGCGTATCTCTTCATTTCTCCTTTAGAATGAAACGTCTCACCATTAGCACTTACATGTTCTAGATAAACACCGTCAGCTGGAAATACATCAGCTTGAACGCCAGTAGGTACTAACCTTTTCATAGCATCTCTACATCGAGAACATTTAACTTCTTTGCTTCTAATCCTTGTAAGTACATCTCTTTTAACAGAACGGCAATTTGGGCATATATAATCAAAAATAGGCATTTTAACTTCCTCCAGGACCAGTAGCCGGAATAGTAGGTAAATTATTCTGACCTTGTTGTCCACCTTGATTCTGAACCGAGCCTAGCATATCAGCAAAAGCTGGGTCACTGCTAGCATCAATAACGTATTGTTTCATAGCATTTATATTAACTCCAGGAATCTGAGCAAGTTGAGCTATCATTTGCAGCGACTCTATTTTTCTTTGAGCCATACTTAAATTCCGTTTAGTTGATAAAGTAACATCATATAAATAATCGCCTTCTAACTCATCTCCTGTAAACTTAACCCACTCACTTCCTACCATCATGTATCTAGGAAGCTTCCAATATTTAAATACTATCTTATTTATCTTTCTTATAGTCTCTGTGTATAAATTAATAACAGTAGACATTCGTCTAGATGTTCTAGTTTGAGAACCCTCTCTAACAAATGTAGCTTCTCTAGCGGTACGCCTAGAAGAATCGTCAAACTCTCCTAATTGATTCCTACTAAACCCTATCATGTCTCTAGCATTACCTCTATTAGAATTAGACTGCATAACGAAGTCTAGCAAATTTCCTTGAGGAAATGCCATAAATACTTCATTTAAAGGCCTAGTAGTGTCGACCATACCCACTGCACCGACATCTCCACTAATAAACTTATTAAGTTCATCCTCCTTAATAGCTTTACTCGAAGCAAGAAACTTTAAAGTATTTATTCTTCTCTGTTTTTCCTCTTGTAGCGATATATCATACTGAGTCTTCTGAATCTGTCCCAAGTAATAAGCTTGAGGAGTAGACCAAAATGACCTAGGATGCTTAACTAAAGTAGTACTAACAAAAGGCAATCCTGCAACTTGTAGAGCGTCTATAGTATTTCTAAGAAACTTATCATAATCAGGAGATACTACCATAACTCTACCAGTCATTTTATCATGAATTTCCCAAAGTACATTAAATATACTCTTAACATTTTCATTAAATGTAGCATTAGTAGTACTAGATGCTCTTCTATCCTTAGCCATTACATGACCATAACTTTGCATGAACGATTCCATAGAAACTCTAGATTCAAGTCTAGAAGTATTCTTATACTTTGGGTCTCTCTTAATATATTCATTTAATCTAATAACTCTATGTGCTATCCAAGGAGCATCCTCTATAGACTTAGTACCCCAAGGAACTACAATGTCATGAGGAGACACAGCAGAAACCCAAGGCATCCCAGGGTCAACTCCTCCTGACTCTAACCTCTTACCCTTTTTGTCAAACTGAGTAAAAGTCATTCCCATCAAGTTATTACCTTGACCTATGTCATAGTAAGGAGACCATCCAAATTCACTATCATATCCAATCTTCAAAATTGCTCTACTAAAAAGATACGAGTTCATAATAGCATCTTCAACTGCTTGTTTTAATCTTAACTTTTTAATGAGCCAGTTATCTGTTGCTTCTAAAACCGGCATTCTAGATACAGCAGAAGGATGCTCAGCAGATATTAAAATTTCTGGGTCAGGAACAGTTAAACTACTCAAAAGACTATCACCCATTGAGTATATTAAATTAGGTCCTACAGTACAATCAGAAGCTGGGTCATTAGTATAATCAAGTTCTAATTTATTCCAACTGTCTTCTTTACCAAATTGTCTTCTATATTCAAGACCGTTATCTATTTCCACTAGCCATTCTTCAGGACTAAGCATACTCGTATCTCCTTAGCTGGGTATGTCTTTCTCTATCAGCGTTTATACCTATATCGTATGGATATCTCTTTAAATTCTTAGCTCTTCCTGTGAGTTCACTAATAATAGATTGCCCAAGCATTTCATTCTTATCATTTAACTCTTTAGCAGCTTCCGTACTTTGTTCTCCTATCTGATACCAAAAAGCTATTTGCATGCTAAGCGCATCTATAATATCATCATGTGCTCCATTAGGAAATGATATTAACTCTCTTTCTAGCTCTGGCATTGTAGATCTAATTTGCACTCTACCAGCAGCAAAATATGGCTGCAAACCTCTTATTCTATCAACTTTAGACCCATGCAAACCTTTTATAGGTTCTACATAAAATGGTAAGTTCAAATTTTCTTGTCTTTTTCTAACCCAATATACTAATGTTCTTTGATAAGCTATAGCTTCAACCTTAACTACTAGAGGTTTATATGCTCTATAGTGGTCAAATATAGCATCAATTTGTTCACCAGGATTCATTCTATCTCTAGTATAATGTATAATATATATCTGACCAGTTGGAGTATGAACTCCTGTAGTCAGCACAACTGTATAATCAGGGTCGGATGAATTCTCTTTAGTTGCAGAAGCAGGGTCAACTGTAGTACAATACACCATATGATGGTCAGGTTGAGTCTGATAATAACTAATCCAGTCTCTCTTAAACATCGAACTAATACCTGAAAGAGGCTCATTCAAGAACAATGTAGAAAACATGTAAGGACCCATGTTTACTTCTAACTCTTCCAAAACACTTTCATCATATCTATCCCACACTATGTTGCCATTTTCTCTAGCTGACCTAGATAATATCTTATAGTCTTTACCATTCTCCATAATCCAACCAAGCAAATCTCTCTCACACCATCTAGTACCAATTATAACAATTTTAGATTTGCTAGGATGAAGTAATAGAGGATGAGTCAGTCTATGAAAACCAATCGCCTTTTCAATCTCAAGCTGTGTAGGTTGCTGCATAACTCCAGTCATATCATCAATCTCAGGACTGACTGTATCATCCTCTATTATTAAATCATAATGTCGCGAAGTAACAGCAGTACCAGTTCCAGCACCTTCAAACGTACCTTCTGGATAAGCCCCGCTTCTCTGCACAGTTAAACACTCAGCAGTCCACACACTCTTCTTACCAGGTACCAAATGAGGAAACAGAGCAGTCAGCAATTTATTTTTCTCAATCATTTGTTTTATAGATTGTAATTTCTTTCTAGCATTACTCATTGAGTTCTGTACTACTAATATCCTAACATTAGGATTATTTATAGCTCTCCAAATAGGATACGCGATAGAACCAATAGAAGATTTAAACCAGTCCCGAGGAAGAATTATAACAATTCTCTTATTGTTCTCATCGTCTTGTAAAGCTTCGCATATGGGTTTGTGTATATGAGCAGTCAAATCATTAAATCCAAGCACACCTCTAGCCAAGAAAAATAGACTCTCTTTACATCTCTGTCTAAGAGTATCTATAGTTTTTTGGTCAAGTGCTACTTTATTTTCTAGATTACTTTCCATTAATTTTTTTCTCAATTCTATTTAATGAATCTTGAATAGCTTCTAAAAGTTTTGTATTACCTTCTTTATATTCATTAAAAGTTGCTACATTAACTTTCTTATTTAATTCTTTTACATTATGTTCTACTTTAGCTCCTATAGAACCCCAAGCTATTAAACTTGGTGCTAACGCCCCTATTAAAAGTCCTACTACTAATCTCCACCATCCATTAATTGAGTTATCTGCTTTCGTCATAGTTGTCTCCACAATTTTACCATCCACTTAAGTCAATTATCCATTGATAACCACTGATACTTCCATCTTCAATCCGCATAAAGAATACATCATAACCACTAGTATCAAATGCGATTCTAGACATCCCATTATTAGCATCTCCATCAGCAACTTTAACTTCAGTTATCCATCTATCAGTAAGAGTCATCTGATGAACATATTTATTATTATCAGTCGATAACTGCTCTCCTGATGTGATTGCTAAAGAACCAATCAAAGATATATCATCAAAAGTCCCTGCAGATTTATCTAAATATCTAGCTCCATAAAATCTAGCTGTTCCAGTCTTACCAGCACTGGCAGATGTACAAGCTATTCTAACTTCCATATTATTCATAGCTTCTGGAATTTTATAGTAATCTTGATTTAATACATTTGCTCCTTTTTTCTCAGTATTACCAAGAGCTGCTTCAGTAGCACTTATAGTCCTAAATTTGACCCAAGGAGCATGCTTAGTTTTAATAGTAACACTAGCCATAACATCTTTCCTTTTGAAATACTTGTTTAATTGGCTTTTTCTTCTAGCAAACTTTCTTAAAATAATTTCCTGTAAATTCATATTATTACTCGCTCTTATTTGTTTCTAGTAAATCATCTAACTGACCATAAAACAATATTGACATATAAATCTCACACCGTTTTTTGATAATGTTCAGTTCGTCAAGAGAGTAATCCGTATCTTCGTCAGCGACCTCAATCTTCATAGCCAGTTTGTATAGTTTGATTTTTTCTTCACCTGACATTGACGCTTCTTTCTGACCAAAAGCCAAGAGACTGTCAAGTACCCTATTCTTAAAAGTCAGTAATACTTTTGTTTTTTTACCGTCTTCTCCTTCTTTTAAGAATTTACAATCAGTTCCGTCAATGGCTTTTATGGTTTTGTTGAAATTCACCTTCATTTTTCTTTCTCCTAAGTAATTTCTTTGTCCATAAGTGATTCGTTTAATACTAATTTTTTAAGGTGGTCTACCATCGCAACCTTCTTATATTCTTTCTTTGCTTGGTCGAGCATCCAGTTTGCTATATATTTTGCCTTGGTATCATCATCCATCTCATCGTACATCTCTGGTGGCAGTGCCCCCAATATACTGTAACTAAGGTCTTCAAATACTTCGTCTGTGAATGTCATTAGTGGTAGTGTTACCATTGTTAATCTCCTATTCTAAAAGCACTAAAGCTCACTGAAGATACGGTTAAATTAGTAGTACCTGAGAGATTCGCGACATACACTTTTAGCACATCACCACCGGATAAAACGTGTAGCCCCGTAGCTGAGATAGACCCAAAATCAGCCCCTCTTACCATACGATGAACTTCCATATTGCCCGGATACAGTATCGTAATATCTCCTGTAGGGCTACCCTCAGTGTAATCACCGTTGCCTGTGGTAGCAGTGCCATCTAAGGCGACTATTTCAAAAGTGTCGGTTGCTTTGTTATCAACAATAAATGAACCATTCGCGGCAGTGTTTCCAACCACTCCTGTAATTTCTACCATATCACCGTTCTCAAGACCGTGAGCAGCACTTGTAATTACGATAGGGCTAACACCATTATCGGTTACATTAGTTATATCTTTTGGAGTCGCCAAAGTTATGCCAAAAGCAAAAATCATTTCTTTGTCTTGCCCACCAGTTGCCGTTATAGACCCGTGAAAAGATACTTCATACTCACCCCCTGCTATTGCAGCAAGTGTGAGGGTGTTTGTTGCACTGCTACCAACCAAGTTTAAAAGGTCGTCCTCGTGCCCAACTACTGTAAATGAATCTATGATTGTAAATACATCTTGCGTTGATATTGTTACTTCAACATCCGCCACTGCATGGAACCAGATATTTGAAAATGCGTCACCATGTAAAAGATGTTCTTCTCCATCACCCGATTGGTAGAATAATTCATTATTGCTCTTTGTATAAAGTGCCCCAAAACCAGGTATAGCCGTTGGGGTTGTGGTTTCTTTGAAGTTAAAAACCCCTGCGGTGTCGATAGTGAAATTCCCACCCGCAAATTTAGCACTGCCATCGTCACAGTTTATAAATGCTGGGCCTCTCGCAGCTGCTGAACCAGGTGGAACATTAGCAAAATTAAATGTGGCATCATCAGCTACGTAAGTAACACCCTCAACATTTACTCCATCATCCCACTGAATAAACCCTGGGGTGAAAATAACACTGATAAAATCTCTGCCTAATATAGTCAGCCCTTGGTTGCCTCTGGTTACATTAATAGTTGCTTTTTGGTCAGCGTTAAGATCACCACTAACAGAAAGTTCACTGGCTACAACTAATAGTCCTCCTGCTGTGGTAATTGTGTTACCACTAATCACTATGGCTCCACTGCTGGTAGTTATTGAACTCATATTAGAAATAGCATTTCCGGCGAAGTCAACAGCTTGCGTAGAGGCATCTACCGTAAAAGATACTTTTTCGTCCGTGCCAAAACGCAAATCACCATTCTGAACACCGATTATCAGGCCGTTACCAGCTACGGAACGCACTTCACCATACCCACCTATTGCAACTCCAAAGCGTGTAATTGTTCTTAAATCAGCATGTGCAAATAAGAAGGTTCTTGCAGAAGTTGACATAAGGTCTATGCCTGAAATTGAATCCGCATGGTTGTTTGTGTTCTCTATAGTAAATGCAGAGAATCCGTTTTGGTTATTCGTTATTGTTATATCGTCTGTGGTGTCAAGTGTAGTAACAGCAGTAATGGCATTACCATCCATATCAAGAGTAGCATCCATTACATGACCTGCTACAGACCATGCAAGATTACCAAGTACATCATGATTATGAGTATGACCATCAAGAGAAAACGTACCTGAACTATCTGGAAATGTAAAAACTCTATCTTCCGTCAAATCTGCAGCTTGAAAATAAGCCTTATAAGGATGGCCTTCATCTCCGATACTGAAATGAGTATCTTTGAAAGTCGTTTTGTCCAAGCGTCTATATAAACCACTCATGTTAAACATCCCAAATTTAGACGACCGTTCGGTGCTACGCACCTCACTCTCGCAAGCTTCGCTTGCTCACCGCGGTTTTCCTAAACACCGAGCGGATTTAAGATAATAATAAATTATAACATATTCACGAATTGAATATGTTGTGAAGAGGTTGACCGTGTTTAGTCGGACTGACACCGCGAAGTCAGTTAGTCCGTAGGCAAGCCAACCTCTTCAGCTATTTTTTCGTTAGCAAAATCCGCAATGTCGGATGAAGAGAGAGAAGGTGAGTCTAGGTCTAGAGACTCTTTTAAATTATTTAGGTCAACAGAGTTGACAATTATCTGTGTCTTAGCTCCGACATCACCACTCACCTTCTGTTCTTTTGGATAACCAGCGCGGTCAAGTAATTCAGTTGCGGATTTAAGTGCAATTTTTTCATCTGGGGAAGCTATACCAGATATCAGTTTGTCCGCCGCGGCTAGGGCATTTTCTTTTAAAGCGTTAGCTACTTCATCAATTTTATTGGATTGATGCTCATGTTGGACTGTTTCATACTCACGCCTCCGAATGGCGAATTGATGTTGGAAGGATGGAGAGTTCATGACGATTGATATTTGCGAACGTGCCATGCCCATCTCTTGAGCTATCTCTGTTGGCTTCCACCCTGCGATAGCATAGTCGAGGATTTTGTAGTGCCTTGGCATTAGTTTTAAAACTTGTTTAGAAATCATAGTAGTAAAAATTCCAAAATACAAATGACAAACAATTAAATGACATGGATATAAGGCGGTTTTTTGATGAATAACAGACAATTATTTTTGTACAAATTTTGGGGTTAACCTATTTTCGAAAATTTTTAGAGAGGGAGTAGTACTAAGCGAGCGGAAGGGGGTGGGGGGTTTTCGCTATAACTGGTCGAGAATATTGTAGATATAGCATGCCCACACAATCCGCTTGTATGCGTATAGCGCGGGATACCAACAAGCGGACTCCGAATATATAGCGGACAAAATGAATCCGCTACGTCGTGGACGTACTCGACAATGTTACGCTATAACAATATATAGCGCTCGTAACAAAATCGGGCCGTTGCAAAAACGCACCATTGACAAAAATCCGTTGACAAAACGCAACGCGTGTAAGTCCTTGTGATATAACGGTTTACGTTAATTGGTTTACAATCGCGTTGTATTTCCGCAACGTGGTCAATACGCGGGTCAACAATATCAGCAATATCCCGAATCGTAAGTCCTTATACCACAAGGATTTATAAATATTTTAAATATATTTCGTATTTTAGCGGTATTGGGCCCGTATTTGCAATATATAATAATATAGCGCAAAAAACTGATTAGTGCTATAAAGATAATAGCGGATAACAAATAACCGATATTCGCAAAATGTTCATTAAAAATTTAATATTGAGATATGGTTCTCGATATTTGTTTGTTTAATTTTCACGAAAGGGAAATATCATGGCTAAAAAATCAAGAACAATCGAGAAAAACGGTCTTTTGTATTCGGTTCATAGTACTGCCATTAATAATGGTACTAAAAAGATTCAGGACATCTTCTGTCCTAAACCGACTGCCAACACGTTACAAGCGTATTTTGAAGCCAAAGTGTTGACTCTGGATATAGTTTGTTCAGAGTTCAATCACGGCTACGCAATTACGTTACAATCAGCGGCAAGGCGAGCAGCGACATCGAATAAAATGACCAAAACTGAGTATGACGCATTATACAATGAACTTATCACCCCTGATATAATGCAGCAAGCGTTTGATGACGAAATGGATACTAAAAAGTTTATAGACGAATTTATTATCGCTGAGTGGGATGAGCGGCGATCTGTTAGTTGTGAAAACGAAAGCGATGAAATTGACGGCGAAGTCGATACGGAATAGCCCCATATTACCCTGTACTACTAGAGTCGATAGTTGGCTCTAGTAGTATTATTTATTTGGAGTTGTTAACATGAAACTAATTAAAGCAATACTATGTGCATTGTTAGTCGGTCTCAGATGCTTGTTTGAGCCTAACTATTCCAAACAAACTACATTTAGTATGATGAAAGGACATTAACATGATTGTAAAGGGTAATTTCAAAAGAGAGAGAGTTTGCAGACACACGATTAGATATACACCTATAGACAAAGCAGCAGAAAAAATTGGCGTAGTGTTTTACATTAAGAATGAGACGCTCGAAGCACTAACTAATCCAAATGAGATAACAATAACTATTGAAGCAAAAAGTTAACAAAAGAGATTATGAAAGGAAAGTAAGATGCTAACTGCAAGAAAAATTGCTGATGGCAGTATAACAATAGCATACAATAAGCAAGATGTACTTAATATAGATAATGTATCAGATGACAAAACAATAAACCTATTTTTAAGTGCTATTGACGGAACTATTTTGGAGACTGACATATGGGATGATATAGAAAAACCTTGGACTCATGAAGTCTTAGTAGCAGTAAAAGAGTAACATATTCATCGTTTGAATATGTAAGATTGATTAACTACATTTTGGGAGATATGGAAATGGACAGGCTATTAGAAATTAGAACACGTTTAAATAAATTCATCAACAGAGAAGAATTAACAGAAGAGATGATGGAAGAGATAGTTAGAGCCGATGATGATATGATAGAAGTAATGATAAAAGCAATAAATTCACCTGCAGCAAGTTCACCTGAAGTTGCAAATAAGTATAAAGATGTAGCTACTTACAATAAAATGAGTTTAATCGAAAAACTCATGTTACATTTCATAGTAGCTGCAATAGTTCAAGGTGATTCAAATATGCCAGTATTGAATTTGATGTTTGTAAAAGTGCTTGTAATTAAAGAAAGACTTAAGAATAAAAAATAGGAGTAAGTAGCATGGATTTTTCAGCTAATCAAGAGTGGAACTCCATAATACATCAAAGAAAGATGTGTAATAAAGTTCTCGAAAATGAAGCACGTATGTCTCTTAACATGGATGATATTAATGATTGTAAGAGAGCGGTGTTTGACGTCTTTAAGACGTTTCATGAAAGATTACATAGTTTAAAGATGAGGATATTGTCATGACGAAAGTATCTAAAATAATTCTAATAGTCCCAGCTTTTATATTCGGTAGTATTGGAATAGCAGTGTGGTTTATAAAGTCTACATTCATGATAGGCTATACAAACTTTAAGTAAATTCAGAAAGGATAGTGTGCAATGACAAAGTACATAGAGCTACTTACTAGTACATAATCAATATTGTCGGTGAGGTATGTCCACAACCGGAAGGTCTAGGTATTGTGGACATATTTCATCCACAGGCTGTTTTTACGACAGCCTGATTTTTAGGGCCCTTTTGTCCAGCGTCAAGTACGTACTTATACCTAATAGTATATAATAATAATATATATAATATATATATATATATATATTTAAAATAAACAATATAAAAAACCTCCCCTATCTGAAAAGGGCCCTAAAAATCGAGCTGTCGAAAAAACAGCCAAAATTGTCGATATTTCTGATACGTAATTATTTTATAAAATATAATTATTTTGCCTGTTTTTTATTGATTTTTCGCCTTATATTAATATGAAGGAAGTCAAATTCACAAATAATTCAAAATTGAAAGCGCTTGTAGATGATATAGATTATTCTATGATATGTAAGTATAAGTGGTTAGCTACAAAACAAAGGTATGGTAATAAAATAGTTTATATTCCAATGACTAGTATCAACGGTAAGTGTGTTAGGATGTCAAGAATGATAACAAACTGCCCTAAAGATTTAGTAGTTCATCATGAAAATCATAACACACTTGATAACAGAAGAAGTAATTTAAAAGTATGTAGTAGGTATGAAAATGGCCAATATAAAATGTTAAAAACTAAGAAGTTATCCTTATACAAAGGTGTATCACCATTAGATTCAGGTAAATATAAAGCAGTTATAAGATATAAAGATAAAGTAATACATATAGGAACATTTGAATCAGAAGAACACGCAGCAGTAGCATACGATATTAAAGCAAGAGAGTTATTAGGTGAAATAGCTATAACGAATTTTTAACATATTCAATATTTGGATATGTTGCTTAAATAACTTGACACTTACACAGAGAGGTTTTATTATGACTGATGACATTAAAAAATGTGGAGAAAAAGAACAGACATTAGTGTTGAAATTTACATCTAAAGAATACGGAAGTGGTGTGGAATATGCCGTATCCATTAACAATTATTCACAAGTAGAGTGTATAGGGCTAGTAGCTAAAGCACTTAACTCAATGTGTAGTAACCAGATGATGGAAAGTGGAGATAACCAAAAATGCACATAGAAATATCTGAATATAGTCCGCTATTTGAGCCGTTTGATTCTAAGCGAAAGCAAGAGGGATTTACAACATTTAAAGCGGCGATTTTAGAAGCGATGAAATTGTACATCGTTCATGATAGTTTGAAAATAAAACAATCTTGCTCTGACTGTTCTATTTGTGAGAAGAGAACAGAATGTGGTATGTTCAGTAAAGAAGCAGTTATGCCTGAAAATGAGGATAAGTCATGCAAGACTTGTGATAGAATAGCTTGTAGTTTACCTAAAGGGGCGAATATTCTTAATTGCTCCGCACATAGGAAAAACTTATAACATGAGGCAGTGGCGTGGTAGCCTGAGCCAAAACATACCGCTGTGATGAGCGTTTCAAGGTACGCCAAGCATGTAAACATAGCTTGCAGACCAACTGCCTGTCTCGTTATTATTTAAAAGGATTTAAATATGTTAGAAATTGTGAAGATAATTTTCGCTCTTTTAATCGTCGGATTTATCTTGGTATCTGGGAGAAGAAGATGAACATTAGAAACTACATAATAACGGATTTACTCTCACGAAACTACAGAATATATGTCTCTATATGTGACGAAAGTTTCTGTGTAGAGAGAAATGGAGTAGTCGGTTCTGCTATTATCATTTTAACTACAAAAGGGTCAAACAATCGGATTTTACTTGACCTGCGACGCAAGAAAGACAAAAAGACTCTCATTGTAACTAACTACACATACATCATCGGATTTGAAGAAGATACAAAAAACATATGGCTCATTCCTGTAGATGATATTGCTGATAATAGAACGCTTAATATGAGCGATTCTAAGAATCATTATCTTCTGTTAGAACACCATCCATCTAATGACGAGCCAACCATTTCTGCACTGGCGTTGAGAGAAGCGGTTCAAAATACTATAGCAAAAATGCATGAAAAAGATAAAACTATTTTAGTAGAACATAATCAAAAGGAACAGATTGATAACATTTTAAATGAAGGGATTTGAAGATGTTTTCTGTTAGACAAAAAAGGCTAATTGCAGAAAAAGTACAACAAATTTTAAGAGAAACAAACCATCCTGAATTACCAACTCATGAGATAGCATTTAAGTTAAATATAAGTGGTGCTGAAGATTGGTCTTTCGCAGAGATACTTAACAATGGAGCTGTTTTAGAACCAAGTATAAATCCACACAATGAACTTATGGATGAGGAGAACTAACATGTTTGCAGAGGTACGGACATATAGAGCTTTTTACTCACGAGCACAAATACTAAATGAAGATAGATTCGGATATATGCTGTTATACATGGCGACAGTTTTTAAAGGTAAATTTCCGAGTTTAAAACCTAAAACAGATTATGTTAATAAGAAAGATATTATTAAGATGAGAATGTACAAAGACTAGTTTTTGGCCAGGTGGTGTAATGATAGCACGCTGAGTAACAGACTCAGAAGAGCTGGTTTGACTCCAGCCCTGCCCCATTTTTAGGAATTTTAAATATGAGATATAGTCTCCAAGATAAACCTACTTCTGGAACATTAGTTGAGATAGTTCCTATTAAATTACTTACAACTAGCATAGCTATGTTAGATACAAAGCACTGCTACTCACAAAACAATACAAAAGGGATAGTCATCTCAGATAAAGAATACATAAAAACATATCGGACTTATGAAAGATTAGTGAAGTTAAAATATCTAATACCAATCAAACTTGAAACAGGTGATGTACTTTTAGTGCCTCCATCTTTCTTAGTTTCAAAGACTGTTAATCTTAGTGGAGGAAACAAGCGACGTAAAGACATAAATATTAAAGAGAAAATACTAAATCGAATCAAAGAACTAAAAATGTTTAGAAAAGGAAAGGAAAAGTACAATGAAAGAAGTTCTGAAGAAAGTAAGACACAAGAGTCAAGTTGTTGCTGAAGTTAATCTTCCTGTCTACGAAACTGTTGACGAGATCATTGAGTATGTAACAGCAGAACAGATTGTAGCAGTCTTCAACAACGGAAATCATGTTCGCATTATGGGAAATGAGCGAGCGAAATTCTCCGGTACAAAGACTGGGAAGAAGAAACGTAATCAGCTGGCGTTTAATTGTCTCTCCGTTGACGAACTCATGGGCGTAGCACAGAATGCTGAAGCTATGCAAGAGTTACTCGACAGTCCTGAAATTCAGGCGAGAGTTGATGCACAACTTGTCGAAGCAGGAGAAGAAACGGAAGCAGCATAATACCCCTCTGTGAACGCGGCTTGGTTGCTTTTGCTCCCGCTCAAGTGGCTGAGCCGCAATTTTTAATTAACATATTCATAGTTTGGAAATGTAAAATGTTCTTACAACTAACACAAGAAGACCAAATGTCTCTAATACAAAAACTGCAAACAATGCGGAATTCTCTTGTATCAAATGCAAGAACCAAAAGACTCCTAAAAACACGCAAGAAAAATCCGCCAAAGAAAATAGCTTTTAAGAGCGAAGAACACGAAAAAATATTTAACTTATTAAGTCCCGAAATGCGGAAATTACTTCAATAAAATAACTTGGAAGGAACGTAACATGGATTCGGATAACGTAGTAGAAATAACAGTATATACAGTGATACTCGCATTTGTTATATTATTCATAACTGCAATTTGTATGCCTCACGATTTTGAAGGGTATTATCTGTATAGCGGAGATATCTACGCAAAATACGACTGGCAGCCAAATGAAAGAGCTTTCGACTACACAGAAAAATTGTGGCAAGAGATTTTAACTAATAATTTACACGTAGAAAAGGTAGAATAACTTAAATCCGCTCGTGATGGGCATAAACCGTCGTGAGCGAAAGGCGAAGCCTTGAGCGAGAGCGAACGCAGTGAGCGGTCAGTTGCACAAAAATTCAAAGGAGTGTAAAATGCTAGAAGACGACATTGTTCTAAAGAATTGTTACTATTGGGCTAGTAAAATGGTTTGTAGAGGGGTCGATTTTGATGCGCTTGTGTCTGTTGGTTATATAGTAGGTAAGCCGCTTAAAGATGCACGTCTGTTGAAAGATTGGATTCACTTTTCTATGTTAAGATACATCATTGATGAGGTTAAACATAGGAAAAAGTGTATTGATGTTGAGAATAGTTACATAAGTAATTTAGTTGCTGCGTCTAAAGAAGCTAATTACTCCGATTTGTATATTAGTATAGAAAAGGCGAATTTATCTGATAGAGAGAGCAGCGTTTTGAGACTTTGTTTCTTTGAAGAATTGAGCCAAGTGGATGTAGCTAAAAGGCTTAACATAACACAACAGACAGTTAATGTTTATGTTAAGAGAGCGTCGGAAAAGATTAAGTTAAATTATTTAAGAGGGATTAGAATATGAATGAATCAATAATGAGAGCTGCAGGATTGGGAGACATAGTGGATAAAGTTAAATTAGGCAAGTGCCCATTATGCTCAAAAGAAGTAAGTAAATATGATTTTAAAGATGATCTGAGTTTAAAAGAATTTAAAATTTCTGGAATGTGTCAAGAATGCCAAGATGAAATGTTTGGAGAGTAAAAGATGATAGAAGTAAATGAGAAGTTTGAAATTAATTACGTAGACCCTTCGTCTCTGAGTGCTTTTAACAGATGCCCAGCTAAATACATGCTATCTAGACTAATGGGACTAAACAAGCCTGATAGAATGAGATTAGCAATGGACTATGGAACTGATATACATGAGTCTGTACCTTATTGCTATGATAAAAATACAGTTGAGCAAGCTATATCTATCTTTACAGAGAATTGGGAAAAGAGAAATCATCCGCATGATGATAAAAGAAATGTAGACTGTGCAGCTGCTACACTTTACGAATTTACAAATTCTCACTCTGTAAACTGTCCTTATGAAGTTGTAAATATGGACATAACTGCTCCAACTCAGATAAAGATATCTAAAAATGAGATACCTTTTCTTATCGACATAGGAGGGCCGTTAGCTCTAGCAGGAAGAATCGACACAGCTGTTAGGTGGAAAGCTGACAAAAGTCTTTGGGCTCTTGACTACAAAACCTCTGGAGAAGTATCGGCTCGACTTTTTAACAACTTTGAAAATTGTCCACAAGCTTTAGGCTACACACTAGCTCTCTCACAACTTACAAATGAGAGAGTTAGGGGTCTTATAGTAGAAGTCATTAGAGTAAGTAAGAAGAACGCTGAGTCGCAGATGAAAATGGTTTTCGTGAAAGACCATCAGCTCGAGCATTTTATAAACTTTGCAAATAGAACTTCTGAAGAAATTTTGGAGTGTAATGAGAAACAAGAATGGCCTATGAAATGCTCTGGATGTTCACCATATGCCATGTTTGGAGGGGCTGGCTATCTTTGCGATTATCTAAACATCTGCGACTCACCCAATAAGTTAGATATGATGAGGTTTTTCGAGCGTCGAAATCCCTTTCATCCCTACATTATTAAATCTTAGTTTTTTAAGAAAGGACTTTGTGAAATGGAAAAAGAAAAAAGTGTTTATGAAGTTGTTATTACTGGTACTGACAGAATAATATCTCAAATGGTGCTAGCAGAAGGTACTGAAAATGCAAAGATGATTGTTATAGCAGCAAATAGTGCTGATATTAAGCCTGATAGTCAGGTATTGTGCCGTCCCTTTTGCAGCTGAGGAAGATACAGAATGTCGGGCTAAAGATTATACTTTAGCTAATATTCCTAAATGGTTGATTAAGATGTTTGGTAAACATGGGTTTTTGATACTTACTAATATGGACAAATTTTGGAATTATGAGTTGTCTCGTACTAGTAACAATCTGGATGTAATAAAAGAAAGCCATAAGGAATTTAATGTATATTTCGATTTTTACCTTATTTCTGGTGATGGGCATAAGTTTCTGTTCTCAGAAGCATTTGATTATTTGCTGACTGTTTGTAATCGAAAAAAGCTTAACTATAGCATGCAAAGACTCGCAAGATATGCTAAAGTTAATCCAGAAACGACGATGAATTTTAGTAATAATGGAAGAAAGTTACTTAAAGACATACAGAAAGGACTCTAAAGATGAATTCGGAACTTTGCTACAAAGAAATTAGTAGTACATTAAGGCAGATTGTAAACATGACTCCTAAAGATTCTCTTCATAGAATTAAAACTAAAGCGTTGACAGATTATGTTAAGCATTTAGTTAGAGCTTTGACTGATAATGCTTACAATTCCTAAAAATTGTAAATTCTGTTTCTTTTATCACGTAGAGAAACACATTTGCTTAAAGCACCGGCTGCCAGTTGGAAATGTTAATACTTGTACCAACTGGCAGCCTGGAGTTAGATGGATAAGCGGGTATGAGATGCCTGTTTTTGTAGAGTATGAACAATATAAGTTGGAGATGTTAACATGAAGGCGAAGGATTTATTGTTACTGAGTAACTACCCATCAGTCTTAATCTACGGTTCAGCTGGCTCAGGCAAAACTGCTTTAGTTAGTCAAGCTAAAAATTCGTACATGCTAGATTTTGATAACGGGATGAGAACTGCTGCGATTTTAGATGATAAATTTACATCTTTAAGACAAAACTGCGAGTTTGATATGTACATAGATGATATTCCGAAAGCTCCGAACGCTTGGCTTAGAGCGGAGATGAAAATTGAAGAGCTGTCCACGCTATCAGCTAAGAAATCTCTAAAATATGACTGCATAATTATAGATAGTTTAACTGGATTAGTAAAAGCTGTTCAGTTACAAATTATGGCTATGGCAGGAGATTCTTTTAGAAAGCCTCAAATACAACATTGGGGAGATATGGTTAACGCGATTGAGAAGACATTGACGATTCTTAGGTCTTTAAAATGCTTGTTAATTATAACTGCTCATGAAATGACATTTAAAGTTGATGAGATAAATTTAGTCAGGCCCCTTTCTGTAACTGAAAGACATAGTAAGAATAAGTTAGCTTGGCTTTTTGATGAGGTTCTTCATATGAGACTTAGGCAAGCCGGAGCAAATAAGCATAAATATATGATATCAGGACATAGCACAGAGTCAATACTTGCGAGGACTAGGTCAAAGATGGGAGGTGAAATTGACATAACTGATATTGGATTAGTTGGAGTTTTAGATAAAATTGGGTATAAGAAATAGGAGTAAGTTATGACTATTAAAACTGATGTAGAAGAATTAAAAGGTCAAATACTTCAGACAAATGCCAAAGTAAACAGTCTTGAAAGAAGTGATACTAGAAACAAACAAATGAGATGCAAACATAATAGAATATCCGTAGAAATAGAAAATGATGGTTGGGCTGGTAGTATTAAATGTACTACTTGCGAAAAAACTATCAGTTCCTCGTTTAGATTCTTTTCAGCATGGTTATATAAAGTGCTATTGAAAAGAATGAATAATAAGAAATAAGTATAAACTAATGACTGTAACTATAGAAGAAATGCGAGACTACTGTGAGTCTCTAATAAGGAGAGTTGTTAAAAGAGTATACGGAAAAGATGCGTCATTAAAAAGCTATGATGAAGTAAAGAAACTATTTTATAAAGATTTAAGAGAAAGGAAAATCACATGAGTATTTTAAGCATTGACACTACTAACCCTGATTTGCTGAAGAAAAAGAACTTTGACCCAATTCCTCCAGGGAAGTATGTGTGTGAAGTAGAGAACAATTTGAAAGTTGAGCAATCAAAAAGTTCAGCTAATCAAATTGTTAAAGTCGAGTTACGTGTAACTGATGATGGTGAGTTTAAAGGAAGAAAGATTTTTGATAATCTCGTCATTGGTGCAACTCCAGAAACTAGAAGCAAAACGGACTGGAAGATTGCACAGTTTGCTGTAGCTTGTGGCGTTTGTACTAAAGAAACAATTAATGAAATTGATTTGGAGCTGTTTAAAGGTAGTACGTGTGAGGTAGACATTGGTGTAAAAACTGAGACATATAACAATGAGACGAAAGCCAAGAACTTTGTGAAGCAGTATCTGTTTGAAAGTGAATGGGAGTAATTAGGAGATTTTGTTTATGCAAAAAAGAAAGACTATATCGAGACATACGTACGCCAATGAGTCACTTTTACATTCTTCTATTTGTCGTTGCTGTGGAGTAAAATTTAAATATAAACAAAGATACTTAAGAATAGACTCTAATGGAATACCTGGAGATTTTGGTTATTGCTCAATAAAGTGCGTACATGAAAGAATTGAACAAATAAGTTATGAAATAAGCGACTATAATGAATTTACTGAAAACTGTAAAAGAAAGGAAGTAGTTATGTCAACATCAAACATTTACTCTACTGTCGTAGTAACAAAGGATGAAGATGGTAAAATAACAGAAGTATCACATACACCAGTTTTAGTAGTAGCTGAAAGCGGACCTAAAGCTATTGTAGCTCGTTCGTTGGTTTTAGGTGCAACTTTAACTGAAAACACTGAAGTTGTAGCAGTAAAAATTGATTATCAGCAAGTCGGATAAAGACTTTGGGGAGTAGTTTATAACTAGCTTGCACAAAAATGTGATGCAGTAAGTGGTATAAGAATGCGACTCTGCATCTTAAAAGCTAGTAGACACAGTGGCGGAATAGGTAGACGCTTAAGACTTAAGGTTACTACTAAAGTATCGAAAGATTGTAGTAGTGTGATGTAACTATGTAAGGTTCGAATCCTTACCTGTGTCTTAGTTAAAACAACATATTCACATATTGGGATAGTAGAGACGATGATTATAGGCTCAAACTGCTAAACTTTTTACAAGATAATTCCGAAGCCTTTGGAGAAGAAGAAGTTAATGAACTAGAAGCAATGATGCGATTAGATTGAATAATTAAAACTAATGAGGTTTATCAATGGCTAGACATGAGAAAATTATTGTATGTAATGGTTGTGAAGGTATAGGGAAAATACACAAATGCAGAGATGTAGGAACTCACCATACGGAATGGGAGTATACAACTAAAATCTGCAAAAAGTGTAAAGGGAGCGGAAGGCTAATGCAGTCAACAGAAATACTAACTCAATCTTATGACCCTAAAACCGCTAAAAAAGAATATAGATAAAACTGCGGACTAGAGCAAATAACAGGCTCCGAGTTGACGGTCTCGACCTGAACCATCACGCTCTAGTCCGTACTTTATATTTCTCATTTCCGTGATGGAAGTAAACCGTTCTTTAACATGTATTATAGGAGCAAAGCCATGAGTAGGAATTTAAGTGGTGGATTAGACAATAAATACATAATATCAAAGAGAAGTGGCAATCTAGTTGACCCGAAAGCGGATTATTTTGTATTGCGACTTGATAAGGACCCAAATGCTATTAAGGCGATATCGGCCTACGCAGTAAGCGTTATGAACGATAACCCTGATCTTGCGTTTGATTTGTTCAAGAAAGCGGAGAGGTATTTGAATAAGTTACCTAACCATGACTTAACCTTACTGCGTAACGCTTCATTAATAAAAGAAAATAATCGATTCCTTAAACGAATAGTGGAAATGCAACTTAAAATTAACAAAGGAGCAAAGCCATGAGACAATACAGAGGTAAGCGAATAGACGGTAAAGGCTGGGTGTATGGATATTATTTTTGCTTAGAAAATAAACCAATGGACAATGAAGACCCCGGCTATAATGCAAGAGTAATTCATGGGATTTTTGACAACAATGAACTCTCTAATCCTGTTGATTTTGAGGGTACGATTCATCGAGCGTCTTATGTCGAAGTCCACCAAGCCAGCGTAGGGCAAGGGATAGGGATTAATGCAGTAGGCGGTAAAACAGAAGTTCATGGCGGCGATATATGTAAAGATGACATAACTCAATTGCACACAGACGAAAAAATATATCGTACAGGAGTTATAAAGTGGCAAGACGGCGGTTTTGTTTTACATGAGATCGGTGGAACAGGGTATACTTACTTAAAGCCTGAAATGGAACTTGAAATAATCGGCAACACAACCGACAATCCAGAGCTTTTGGAGGCGGGGGAATGAGTAGAGAGTGTAGACATTGTAAATGGTCAATAATACTTCCACTTGATATATATTGTGTTGCGAAAAATCTTCATTATGAGTTTTACAGTATCGGTGCTTGTCCTTTCTATATTCGGGTTTGGTGGAAATTTATACGCGAACGATACAAAGATTATAAATATAGACTTTGGAGGCAAAGCCATGACAGACAACAAGAAATGTAATATATGCGGTAAGCCAGCAGATAAGCATGAGGGTGGATTGTTCTGCTGTCCGTTTTGCGAACGCGGAACAGGAATAATGGCTTACGAAAATGGATTTATAGTGCCTATGTGGCATTTTGTAAAATGTCGTAAATGTGGGGCCAGAGGGGCGTCCAGCGAAACTTTAGAAGGCGGAGCCGGTTTATGGAACACCCGGCCAGACCCTTGGACGAGCGTGGAGGATGGGTTGCCGGAGGCAGATTTTGGTAAATATTTAGTTATCAGAAAATCTTACGAAGACGAACCAGAAATATCGGGCTATTTAGCAGATGTGCCCTGTAATGGTGGATGTCATGGTTGGGACAGAGGTATGCCAGTTTTGTACTGGCGACCCATAGACACGCCGGGAGGTGAGTGATGGAGAGATTTTGCTCTGATGTTTGTCCATTTTTAAGTATAACAGAAGATGAACAAGAGAATAATGCTAAGAAAACAGGGAAGAAACTTGAGCATTTTTGCAATAAATATTCAGTAAGAGTTTATCATTTGATTTTTCATCCGTTAATAGTAACTTGTGACAAGTGTGATAGGAGAGCAGATAAATGAATGATTTTATTGGAGACAGGAATTGTGTTACACATCACTATGCTTGCGATTGCAGAGAAGAGAACTTTACAAAGATTGAGAAAGAAAACCGTGAACTCAAAGAGCAGTTAGCCAAGCTTCAAGCTACCCCCGCCCCGACAAAGTTTACGGCAGATATGCGGAAATTATTAAACGATCATACGTACCCGCAGGGTGATAAACGGTACTTTACAGAACTTGCTGAAGCCTGCACCATGATAGACACCCTGACCGCTGAAAAAGGCATGGCAGATATGGGCTTTGTAAGTGAGGGGGCTGGTAGGGAAATTGAACGGTTGACGGCAGAGAATAAGAAACTGAGAACGCCAATAGAAGTAGCAGGATTTAAGGCTAACGGGTTAATGGCAATCGGCCAAGAGCTTATAAGTAGGGCCACCCGCATAGAGCGGTTGGAGGGGCTACTGAGGGAAATTAATCAGCAAGGTTTTATAGCTACGCACGACTTCTGGCAAGATAGGATTGAACATGCCCTCAGCGGGCAGGAGAATAGCAGCCTTGTAAATCACAAAGCAAATACACAAGAAAACGTATCAGATACATTAGGCCAAGTTTTCGGACAGGAAGGCGGTAAGTGATATGGGCCAGAATTGTAATTGTAACTTTTGTAAGCATGAATACAAGTTTAAGTTTCCTTATAGAACATGGGCCGAGATAGCCAAGGTAATGTATGACAGAGCAGTTAATGAGTTTACTCCCGTTGAAACTGTCACATTCATGTTTAACAGCAGGCCGTGGATAATCTCTGCAAGTTGTGGTTATCACTGCAATGGAGTAGCAACTAAAATAAATGGTGAGTTGAATATAGAGTTAGTAGAGCCGCTTACACAAAAACAAGTACCGAAAGTACATAAAAATTATACAGTATCAGATTATCGATGGGAGGATATTGATAATCTTCCTTTGAACAGAGATATGCTTTTACTAAAAAAGATAACTAAAGCAAACGCCAAACGTGATATGTGCATAGATGTTTATGATGTATTTGGGGACGATATACACCACTATTGTGGCGTCAGAAAAGTTGAAGGCTGCAAGGATGTAAAGATATTTTTAGAAGAGGCGTGGAGCTATGAGGATTAGATACTGGCTACTTGCTATAGCGGTAGGGATAATAACGCTATTTAAATACGATTGGGGCGAAGATGAAGCGGTGTAAAGATTGTAAATACGGACAAATTATGGGCAATGTAAACTTTTGCCGGTTTCGTAATGAGTGTAGGCGGATTTATTGTTATCATTTGCACAAAGACGTAGGCTTGAATGGTGACTGCGATAACTACTCCCCCCGCTGGTACGCCCGCATAAACTGGCCTGGTGTATTGATGATGGTAACATTATTGGCTTGTGTAATA
>SDBT01001096.1_pt1 | contig 46458 bp, 79 predicted proteins | sample 2277101 | NCBI WGS metagenome assembly SDBT01 (sample SAMN10404973, study PRJNA504765) | marine sediment metagenome | isolation source: marine sediment core GS10_PC15, 103 cmbsf | place: Arctic Ocean: Southern Knipovich Ridge | collected 2010 | reverse complement strand
TCCAATAACTTCATCTGCTACTGTACCGGCCGCCGCTTCTTCCGGTCCAGCACTGGCCCCTTGTACAAGCCCCGCCATAAGTGCCGGGTCGGGGGCCTCGTCTGTACGCCGCTCAATAACACCGGCCTTACCAGTCATGGCTCCCGCTTTACGTTGGGCCATTGATTCAGCAAGTCCAAGTCTAAATGGTACGCCAACTTGTTCTTCGTAAGCAGCCGGAGCACCGGCAGCGATTGTCGTATTAAAAAGACCGGAACTAATAAGCTGCTGTTGCTGTTGGGCCAAATCTCGTTCTTTTTGGCGACGATAGCCCTCTGTAGCCGCAGCTTCCATTGTCCCGCCTTGACCAAAACCGCCAATTAGGTCATCGTAAATCCCTACGGCCTGTCCGTACCGCTCCTCATTTGCGAGATTAGCAGCGTCCGCCTGTTCTTGAAATTGGCCTACGAGATCGGCGGTTGTTAGCGGGGCCGTTCCACCTCCCGCATCGGTAAGTCCGGGATCACCGCCTGGTAATTGCATGTCAGTAGGCTGGTCTGCCAGAGACGTAGGCCCTCCAAGCGGGGCATTAACAACCGAACCATCCATTCCTATAGTTTCTCCGGGAGCTAAAGTTGATGGGTCGCCGCCAGGAAGCATCATGTCACCGGCTTGGCCACCTACTCCCGGAGGTCCAGCAGGTAATTGCATATCACCAGGCGGCATATTTCCAGCCCCCATTCCGGGCGGCAAAGTAGAACTTAATGTTGGAGCCGCTCCACTAACCGGGGCTGGTAACTTCTTCTTCTGTGCTGTACCAAAACTAGCCAAATTCGGTGTAACTGTGTTACTTTCATACGTTGGCATATTATCACCTATTAACGGTCAGATTGGTCAAATGCAACTAAATCGGAAGCATACTCGATTTTAGTACCATTAAGTTCTACTGTATTAGATGAATTAGACGCCGGTACAACATTAAAATGGATGACGTCTCCGCCTTCTATATTATTGCCGGACAACGAAAATTCATGCCAGATAGATGCAGCGGTTAAAGTAACTGCGTCAGGAGCGAGATCGGTCGTAGAGGCATCATCTTTATATGCTGCCATTACAAGAGTACCTAAGTCAGCACCTTTAACTTTTAATTTAATTACCAACTCATCTTTTGTATTGTCGTAATCAAGCGGGACTGCAAAATCATATCCCGCCTTTACAACTTTTGTAGCCGCCCAATTCAAACCTGTTATATTGGTTTCATGTTTGGCCCAACCAGGATTTGTAGAAGTTGTAGTTGTAAGAGTAGCCCCATCCGAGTCAAGATGATAATCTCTATTCGGAAGAATCTTTTCTCGCAAAAAACCGAGTCCGGTTATAATACTATTTAATTGGTACAAGAAAGTACCGCCAGTAATACCCATATCATTCTCCTTTAAATTTTTTAAGTAGGTGCGGACGTATTATACGTTGCCGCAGTCCAAGTTCGTTCTCGTTTTCCTCTAATTCCGTAGCGAGAGAAGGGCGGTGAAACCTTTCGCGGAGACAGACGGGCATCAATAAGATGAGCCTGTGGCAACGCTATCTGGTTATAATTTTGCACCCAACCCGCTACTACATCGTTTATTTCCATTTCCGCCCGTGCGAGACAGGCAGCTAAAATTGTTTCATCAAACATAAATCCGGCAGGTTGTTGATTTAAGGCCGGTTCTACGGTATAGTAAGAAGCAGTTGTTGGAGTTGAAGCACCTGATAATGCAGAAAAAGTAAATGTAGTGGTTGTTTTATCGTAATCAATTACTGTAGCCGTTTCTAATTCTCCTGGTCCACTTATTACTGTTAGTATCCAATCATCGAAGTATTTATCTGCTTCTTTGCGGGTAGTATCAACAATAGTTTGTGCTGTTGCACTTGTTGCTAAACCACTCTCAATAAATAACTTATCAAAATACTTCGTATACGGAAAGATCAATACATCAGCCGCTACCGGATACGGGTAAACTAAAAGTTCCCATCGTCTTATCCCATACGCTCTAGTCGCGGCCTTATACGGATAAGAATTCTCCGGTACAATCTGTACGTCGTTACGAATGTCTGCTTCGTGAGTCCAGCCCATAGTAGTAGTGTGGTTCGTATCTTCAATGTACTTGATTGGTCCGTCAACCTCACCGCCAAAGTCCTGCGGTAAAAGGTAACGGTGCCCAACACGATACTCACTGTCTGTACTTGGGGTACTCCCACCGGATAAAGCAGTAAAAGTAAATACGCCCGTATCGCCTGCGTAATCTGTTACAATAGCTGTCTCTCCCCGCCCGGTTCCTGCTGTTATTTCAAGTATACAATCAATGTATATATCATTATCGGCAACAGTAGTAATTAAAGCAGTATCCGTTAATGTAGTAGACGAACCACTTGTAGCAGTTCCTTCTTCGGAAGCAACCATTCGCACGTACATCTGCCGATGTTGCCACTTCCAACCATTCGGCGGGCCGTTAGCAATAAACATGCGAATGCCATTATTAACGATCCTACGACACTCTGCCAAGTCATGCTTATTAACTGGAACTTTAGCAACTTCGTCTCCAGCCGCTCCATACCAAGGCATACCAATAAACCTGGCAACCTCGGTTATTAACTCGCTCATTGTTTTCGCCGACGTAGGTTCTGACATTACTTACCCTCTACTTCTTTCCACAGTTCGTGTATACGTAAGATCAACGGCTCGTGTATGGGGCCGCCAAACATTCCACGACCTTCGACTGCGGCGGCAAGATGTCGGTCCAAACAAGTCTTTATAATCTCGACTTCTTTTTTATTAAGGTCTATAGAATTATGTATTGTTTCTTCATTACCTTCGACATTCAAAATCGCTTTTGCTAATATAATAGCTTCAACAGTATCTTCGGTGGTCTTAAATAACCCTGGAGTCCTCAACATTTGAGATAAATTATCCTTTAAAGGATATTCCTGCTTTTGCATCTCCACCTTTGGCGGACCTTCTTTTTGCGGGACATTAACTTGTACGTCCACTTCCCACGTCTCTAAATTCAACTTAACCTTATCCATAACCTTCTCCTATAACAAGGGGTTAATATTGTGGCCCCCCCGCTTCCCTTGTTACAGGAGCGGGAGGAACCACTAAAATACAAATTACGCCTGGTTACTAACCATTATCCAATAATCAGTACCAGCAACTTCAATCTTAATTATATGACTAACTGCGGCAGATGATTTTGCAGCAAATGTTACAGCATTAGCATCTTTAGCAGTAAACCAATAATCGGGTTTATCGCTACCCTCAGTTTCAAAAATTAACTGGGAGTGCGTACCGGGGTCTTCATTTAGTTGGGTAACAAAACGAGCTGCGGCCACTTCATTACTTGCTAAAGCAGCGGGCGTACTGTCTTGATTCTCAACCTTACAATATAATCCGGTAAATGTAGCACCGGAATCGGCAGTAGCTCCGGTCTTAAATACCAAGTGTGTGCTTACTGCACTTGTACTTGCAATGGAAGTACTGTTTACGACACCTTCCAGACGGATTATTCCGCCGCCTTCACCAGTACCACTATCAGCACCATTAAGTTCTCCACGAATTCTAAGAGCGTTAAAGGTGCCGCCAGTTTGAATAGTTTTAACACTAATCATATATGGAATAAGTTCGCCACTGGAAGCACTTTCTCCTACTATTAATTGATTAGAAGTTGCTCCGGGACCAACACTAAGACCGTTTGTAAACCGCATCCAGGTCAAACCGTTATCTGAACTGCGATCAATAGTCTCAACGGCAATACCAATAATACGAGAAGGAGCGGCACTCCCGCCGTAAACCGGATTAGTGGCGAAGTAAGAACCGGACCTTACAGCTAATATAGTGGCATTATTTGTGACACTGAGGTCAGTGTAAACAGGAATTACAGCCCCTTCAACGGGAACCAAAATTTCTATAATGTCACCATTACCGGCATCATTATGACCACAGGCCACAAAACCTGCAAAGTTCAGAACATTGCCACTCGAACCTTTTTCAACTTCGAGGTATCGGGCATTAAAGTCCTGGCTACCTTCGGCAAAACTTACTGCAGTTCGTGAAAAAGTATTCTGAGTAGCAGTATTGCCTTCCCAGTCTTTAACGGAATCATAATTATAAAATAACGCATACCCTTCTTTTACTGTATCAGTTGTACTCGCAGGGCGGAACACAACAGTTTTCTTTAGGACAAGAGGCTCCTGTCCGTTTTGGATCGTTGGACGACTCATATTTTTATCTCCTTAATTTTAAAAATTGGTTGTGGAAAACTTTATGCCGTTAATTCTTTATGCAATAAAAATCCGGCCCTTCGCCGATTTGTGCACAAATTCTGGTGCATACCATCAAGAAACACGGTAAACACAGTATGCTGCCCGGTCTGCGTCTGAGGATCGCCTTCGGACATCCAATAGTCAGCCTGTACATACGGTATGAACCGGGAGAAGTCAACAACATAAAATGGGGACAAAAGATCAGTCGTTTCGGGGTCTTGTATCCCGTTCAATTCCGTAATGTTAATAAACGGAACCTTATTAATATAAGTAACGCCGTCTTCGCCGTTCTTAATCATAACCTTACCAAACAAATCGTCCGGGGTATGATTATCATCACGCTGATCGGCCATCTCCATTAATCTGACAATATTGTCATCATCACAATATCCACGTTTAGAAGCAATACGAGGATCACTCGGATCAGTTATAAACTGCGGAACTTTAAACTTGGTTTTTACAAAGGCCGTTCTTATAGTTTTCAAGAAGTTGTTATTGACGGCTGTATAAAGGGCCGCATAACTTTTCCAAGGTGCATTTGTATTGGCGTTTATACCAGCACATACCTTAGAAGTACTCCCATCTTGAAATTTTACAGTTTGCCCTACAAAACCATCGGTTGTCGTATCTTTATCCATCGAATTTAAGTAATACGGAACACCAAACGGGAACAGATCATCACTGGAATTCGTAGGAGTTTTCCAAGCCCGTTCCTCGATCAAATTCGCCAGTCCCCACATTTCAGAGGTTCGGCGGGACTTAATCAAATCGATAATACGAACAGCGTTATTCCGATTCTTCAATAACTCTGTCTTATCCCAAGAATAATGCGTACCTATACGACTCCAAGGCACATTAATCTTAAACATTTTATTAGTAACCGCAGGTTCGTCCGTATCAAAAGCCCGACGATACCGAGCGTTTCCACCTGGAGAAAGTTGGATAAACCTTGTGATACTTTCGCCGCCATCAATTACCATGCGGTCGCTTTGATAGATTCGGCAAAATTCATAATCAGTATGATCCCAGGCCACTTCAAAATTTAACTTTGGCAGGTTTTCCAACGTGACTGTTACCAGATCACGTAGATCAACATCCTTTACACCACCCATAAGTTACTCCTTAATACTGTTGGATGCCGCGTTCTTTCATAAATTGTTCCACGGCAATAGTTGCACTTTCGTCTGTTTTTTCAGATGCTTTTGTTTCGTCCTTTTTGGAACTGACAGCTCCGAGGGATAAACTAGATTCACGTTTTGTGACCGTATCTTTAATACGTTCCATGATTTCCGTTTCTGCGATATGGGCAGTTAGTTGCATGTGGGCGAGATTCATGGCTTCAACATTATTAATCTGTTTGCCGTGATACGCGGCCCCTGCAATTTGCTGATCTCCAGATACTAAAACAGCATTTCTATTATTCTGCTGTTCCGCAGTAAGTTTTGTCCAGTTATCTCCTTCGCCGTAATATTCCTTCATAACTTTAGAATCAAATCCGCCGAAAAACTTATCGACATCCACTTGTATACCTTTAAGTTTATCTTCACGATCCGTATTCTGTTGAGAAGTCATAGCGTCTGAAACCGTTTTTTGTTGCTGTTGTATCTGAACCATTTCATTTTTAAGACTGGATACCGCATTCATTAGCGGTTTTACAACGGTCTTATATAATTCAGGATCATCAACTATTTCTTCTATTTTAGAAGTATCAAAATCAGTAGTAGTTTCAACCGCCGTTTGCTGTTTGGCGGCTACTTTCTGTTCCGGCTGTTTAATAGTCTGACCAATTTGACCATACTGAATACTAAGACGGTTAGTCGATTCTAAAATTCGCCCCAGTGTCTTTTCAGCTAACGGCTGATCCTGTTTCCAAAGTCCAACAACATCTTCTTTTGACCATCCCTGGTGTACAGCAGCACGTATGTAAGCGTCAGGAATATTTACTTCCTCACTCTCCTTTTCCGAATTTTCCTCAGAAGTCGTGCCGCTTTCCGTTTCCTTTGCCTTTTCTTCTGAGGCTGTAGTCTCCCCACCTTCTTTAGCTTCTGGAACATTTGTTTGCTCGGAATCTGTCGAATTGTCCCCATCATTCGAGGTAGATACCTGCGGTTCAACTCCAGCAATCTTTGAAAGTTGAGCTTCTACGGCGTTCGTTAAATCCATTTCAGTTGAGTCGTTATTTTCAACCATTATATACTCCAAAATATATTATTTAGCGGGGTAGAAAGGAACCATTCCTATCTGCCGCTAAGAAATTTTTTGGCTTTTCCTTTTATTTTTAGCTGGTTTTTTTTGCCAGTTAATTGCTTCTAAATGTTTTTTATGATCGGAAACGTTATGAAAGCCTAGTTGGCCCTCTGGCAAAACTTCTACATTTGGGTAACGTTTTCGATGTTCGGCGGCCTCATCAGGATGAATGCCCAATGCTTCGGAAACAAAAAGTTTAGGGTAGTTTTTATTTCCAGAATTAGGAAGGTCGGTTTGATAATCCCGCCGTGCTTTGCCATTGCAGCGAGGACAGAATGCTATCTTATCCGATTGTATCATAGGCTTCACAACTTCAAACTTAATAACACATTCATCACAAATACAACTATAAATGGGCATGTGTTTCCTTTAATACTTATGAGGATTATTACTTTTATTCATATCATTTAATTTATTCTGAACTACACTTGTTAAATTTGCTTCTTGTGTTGCTGCGACTGCCGCTTCTGCTTTACGTTTTAATTCTGCTTTTACTAACGGATAAAATTTCTTATCATTAATAATTTCTTTAGCTCGAATTAAAGAATCGGCAGCACTTTCAATTTCGTATTTCTCATACCCTTTAATTTTCTTCTCACCATTCATCATTACATAACTCCGTAATTTGCTTGTTGTGCCTCACCGGCCGTTGCTTGTGCGTTTTGATTAAAACTTTGCTGCGGACTGGGCGTTTGTGCCTGAGAATTCGGATCGCCCCCGTTCTGCAAAACTCCCTTCATTGAAAATTTTCCGCCCTTTTTCGCTGGACTCGCCGGACCAAGTGTCATATATGTCGCTAACTTTTGCATGTGATTCGGGTCAGTAAATACCCCGGCAAGCGTATCTTCTAAATCCAGTTCTTTTGCTACGGCCTCAATAGCGGCCGGAAGATTGAATTGTTGGCCCATCTGTAATGCTACCATCGCTGCTTGTGTTAAAGACGGAACAACATTTTGCATTAATTGCATCATACGTTGCGTGCGTACCTGTGCGGAAATCCGCCCCATACTTTTCGGCACGATAGTAAACAAAAACTGTATCCAATCTTCTTTGGTTGCGGTTGGATCGAGTGGGTCCTCTGCGACATACCAGGCGATCTTTCGGCTAATCTCAGCCGTCTGGGTATAGATAATGTCTCGCATGTCATCAGTAACAATACTTGCATTACCCTGCATGATCTGAGCCTGAGTCGCCGTTTCAACATCCGACTGTATCCCGGCCATCTGATCGGGGTTAGCAGCCATATAGTTAAACCAGTTTTGTAATTCCCCTACCATCTGGTTATTTTTACTATTTGCCCCGCCCAACGATATAACGTTTACGGCCTTTGGATCGGTTGATGCAATCGCCTCGCCATCATACGCTTCTTGTAAGTCATTGGCAATTTCAGCGTTAGCCGGGGCGTACAACATTATATCCCGTTGTCGTAATCCTTGATTTACAGCCTTTTTAAATATATCATTCAAAGACTCATTCAAGTCATACCACAGACTTACCGGGGCAACCGGAATCGGATTATTCGGAACCGGCTGGGTAAAACAAAGGAAAGTATAGGGGCCGGTTTTCGGTCCATAATACTCTGTTTTTCTAAGGAACTTATTGCTTTTATATTGCGAGGGATCAGCAACGGTGACTAATTCATTTGTTTCTGGAATCCAAAGTTCTATGACATCGACCATATCTCGCAAGTCTCGAAATTCTCTACCAAACTTTTCTGCCCCGGATACATCTCTCGTATCTTGTTTAGAGGACGTTGGATTCGGAAGCCGCCTTACTTCCTCTTTATTATACCCTTTTGTATCCAGTAAGACGTGCCTCGGAACTCTTACTCTATCACCAAGAAATAAGGCGTCCTTAAACAAATGTTGCGTACAACACGGATCAAAAACAAAATTATCCATGTCCACATTACCAACAAACATCTGTCCCGGATCGATATTGAAATCATCAATCGTTATAATATCGCTACTCTGTTTCAATCCAGTTTTAATAATTCCAAAGCCAAACATTGTATCAACAATGCAGGCTCGTAACGTCGTGTATAAAGAAATCTGTTCGGCGATAGAATCTAATTTCCATCGTAACTCATCCGTTTTTCCACTCGCCGGTTGCCCGAATTTTGTGTATACCCCGTGCTTTGGATTACGCATTATTAAATGCGGCACAATAGCCCGGATCGCATTAAAAATGAGATTGATTGGATTCTCGCCAGCCGCATCCCAATTTTGTATGTTATAGTATTGTCCCACATACGCCCGTATAAATTGCGTTCTGGCCCGGCGATACCATTTCAATCGTTCTTCACTCTTAACAATAGCTTCTTGAAACTGTTGCGGACTAATTTTTTCCATATATTATCTCGGTACTAAAGCTCCGCGCCAAGCAAACGTATGTTTTCGTTTGTCCTGTCGTAACTTTTGTTTTCTCCGGTAATCAAAACTTCCTACCGGAGCCATTTTTATTTCTTTTCGTTTTTGAAATTTTAGTTTCATTATCCGCTTGGCAAGAGCGTCGGCAATAACCTTATCACCATGAGCCTTTAAGTTTCCGGTTGAAATATTACTCAAGACCGATGGCCCAACCGCTCCATTCTCAAACGTAATATAAGTCTTAGCTTGTTGAATTGCGTCCTTACTATAATTTATAATCTCGCCCTGGGCCAACGCCTGAGCATACTCCCCAAGCAAACTAGCCTTCTTTTCCGTATTGGAATGAAAACCATACTTCTTTTTCTTATTAGGTGCTCCGATCACTCCCATCGCCTCATCACAATAGTAATACGGATACTGTAAAACTTTGACCATCATCCGGCCGAACTCAATACCAGGATCGCCGTTTGCCTCCCAAATTATATACGGTAAACGACGAGGGTTACAGCCACCCCACCAGATTGCAGAGGCAGTTACGATTCGGGCAAATTCATGTGGCGGTACGTAAGGACTTGCCCATTCACCAAGTTTCTTCCTGGTCTTTTCATCATACGCCACGATAACTGAATCGCTGGCCCCCTGTCCCTTGCTAATGTCAATGCCAAGTAATACGTCAAAAGACTGATCGGGTCGTTCCTCGATCAACGGTGTCCATAATGCCCAACTCTTGGCAATCTCGTCCTTGCCCATTGGATGTTTCACAGTCACACTTGAGAGTAACCGACTTCGGATAATACCAGGAACCATATCATTTGCCGTACCCTTTTTGAAGTTTAGATCAACGTGAGAGTTCGGCGGTCGGCAATGAGTAAGTTCGTAATTTTCTAACTGCGGTATGTTAAAGAACGTCGCTCCGGCTCCCTGATGATTCATGTCCACTTCTTCGGCTAAGGACTGTGGATCGCGTCGTTTCTTTTGGTCTTCGTACCACGGAGAAGTAATAAAATAACTTTTGGTAAATGACTCGTAATCTACTTTACGATTCCTACCTTTGTCCGGGTGCTCCCACCAGGGCATAGTAAAGACTTTAGTTGTTTTTTCAGTGACCCAACGGGAATACTCTGACCCGGCATGAGCCGTACCGTTAATAATGCGACAAGCAGCCACATCATCCGTCGCTTTTCGCATCGCCGGTCCATTTTCAACAACGCAAAACTCGTCCAAAAGAATAACGGTTCTAGTATCCCCTCTCGCAGCATTCTTAGTCGTCGCTTCACCATTAATTGCTCCTCCATTCAAAACATTATCAAGGTGCATCCGTCGGCGGTACTTTCCTCCCGGCAAACATTTCGGAGGACACATCCAAGCCGGCAACCATTTATTAATGTAATCATGCTTTTGAAACAGTGCCTTCATGTTTCCGGCGTCATCGACATAGGATTCAGTCCGGCTCAATTCTAAAATCTTGGAGTCCGGCCGAAATAACCAAAGGTGGTGCAGACATGCCAGGACAATCCAAGAGGCCCCCATTTGACGGCTCTTATCAATAATTAAGTCTCGACCTTCCTTAATACATGCCATAATTTCGGTAATAAGGCGGTCCTGAATCTCCCAGGTAATAAAGGGGACATGCGGACGGTCGTTGTTAATTTCCCGTCCGGTTTCTATGTTAACAATCTTCGGAACGAAAGTAAAACAAAATATATTGAACCAAGCAAGCGGCGATACCTCACTAATAAACATCAATTCTTTCTGTAACTTATTATCAGCACTAGCTTTACGTAATAACTTAGCCCGGAAATCCAGATTCTCTATCCTCCGTTTCGGAACTTTTATGCCCGTAACAGGACATTCCCAAATATCCGGGACATCCGGGAACGGTGTTGATAACTCTGGTTTTATTACTACATTAATCACTAAGAGCGTTTATTTCCCCAACATGTAATTGCTCTATCGACTCTACATTGCGTTCTTCAACATTCGTCTCTTCTGATTCCGAATACGCCATCTGCGGCATAACTCGGCCATCGATACGATTGAAAATTTCAGTGATGGCCCACTGTTTAGGTAGTTCAGTTCTTAATTTACCATCTACTGTTTTTATTTTGGTTCCTAATGCGGCATCCCAAAGAACGCGGGCCAACTTCTGAATCTTATTAATCCCGCATGTTTTTCCGTCGTTATCGGATACGGTATCACAATACTCCATACCAATATCAAATAATTGTTCGGTCAAAAGTCGAGAGGCAACTCTTTGATACTTCCTTGATTCTTTCTGTATCGTCATTCTGTAAGTTTCCTTAGATACGCTTCACCATCAATTGTATCGGTGGCAAAATGTAAAGAAGTGATTCCTATTGGTATTTTTATAACTGTGGTACTACGAAGTGGACAAGCCCATATAATATTTGCGGCAGTCGCCACGGTCGCAACACCAAAATAGAATCCACCAGTTGTTAATGCAGTAATTGCATAAGTTCCCCCTGCGACTACCGTAACTGTATCATCTGAATCCGCAGTTCCATTAGTCAGCGTTTGCCCACTACCTATAATTGGATCGGCCATTTGCGGATGCGGCGGAACTCTATTCCCATCATTATCGTATGAATAACCATCTTGGCCCATTACTTTACCTCACTCTTTAATAACGCGACCCGTTTCAAAAGTCGCTCGCACATTTCATTCGCTATAAATTTATCTCCGGCCATAATAACCGGGATACCAAAGTCAATCATAATTTTACAGGCCAAGCCTTTGATAGAGTTCGGAGCGGCCTTACTAACGTATTGATGTTCAAAAATGTCAAACCAAGACCCCTCAACAATAACCCACTTATGCTCAAACGCTTTCATCCGCTCCAATTCCTTGAAGAATCGGATACGGTTGTGAATCAGACTGTTTACAAAGTCCTCGGTCGATTTTCTCTCAATACAAACAACATCTTCCAGTCCGGCTATCGTATAATCTCCCGTTTTCATTCCCTGGACTTTACTATTCTTAAATTGCCAGGGAGTTTTCTCGCGGGTATCGATAATTATTGTGATGTCCATTTTAAACAAGTTCTTTAATAGTTTTCCAAACTTCTTTTTCTTCCGGCCATTCGCCAGTATTCATATCAGTTATACCTTCACGAATGTCGCTATTAAATAAAAACGTTATGCTAAAAAGTACTTCGGATTCTGATTCTAATCTTGAAGTAATTAAATGGTGTGCACGACGCTCATTTTCAGCCCATATATACATATTAATATAGTGGTATCCGCCAATAAGTCCGTCACATCTAGCTCTGTAAAGATTCATATTTTTATATTCTCCATTTTAAAGTTTCCGTGCCGTAGTAATACACCCTACAGGAATATGCGTAACTGCATTTACATGACTTGAATGAACGGCGGCAATACCGGCTAAAATTACAAACTTGTCATTCTCCCGCAAAAAATATCCGGCGGCCTTACATTCAGTTTCTTTATCATAATCTTCTATGTGATCTGACTCCTCCCAATCGGAAGTAATCTGAATATCGTCCCAAAAGACTTCTATCAAATCTCCGGCACTAGGTGTAAGGTCTTTCATTTCTCCACCTTTTTCTCATACTTTCTACCGGAAACAAAACCATCTTCCAGACCACGTTTATAAATCGCCTCATTCAACCTGGCCCGCATCTTATTTCCCATGCGATTTCTATTTCGTATTTGTTTAAGGGCTTTCATCTTATACCTCCCTTTTGATTTTGACAGAGATCACGAAACTTTTTAAGTTGTTTATTTTCTTCGCGTAATTCTTTATTTTCTTGTACTACTATGGCACACTTATTATCATATTGAACCCTTTGGGTTTCCCATGCATTTTTATGGACTGTCATAAAGCACCTCATACCTTTCCAACACATTCTGTATCGCCACTACATCACACCCCATGCTTATATCGGTCATCATATACCCGGACGTAATCAACCCCACCACCTCTCCGTCCTCACAAAAGATCGGGCAACCAGAATTCCCTGGGTTCGAGTCACAATCGACATAAATCGTTCCTTTACTTGACTTCCGGGCCACGTGTCCAAAGCTCGCCCACTTCTCTAAGCCAAGCGGAAAACCGGAAATCCAAATTTCCGTGCCAACGTCAACGGTGTCAGAACAGAAAGTCAATGTTTCAAAACCGTAAACATTTGCAGGTATTTCTATCCGGCAAACCCCCACATCCCAGGAACGGTCGGTGTAAATGGAATTTGGATCGATCTTAACCATCGTACCATCCTCCAACTCTACCTCGCCGTCCCAAATCCCTTCAAGAACGTGACCGGCAGTAATAACAATGCCATCATCAGAAACGATAAAGCCGGATCCGGACCACATAGACCCTTTAATCTGGACCACGCCGCTGAGTTTTTCAGGCGGAGCGTGACGTATGATTAATTGCATAATATCGTGACATACTAAAAGCAATACTGCAATAATTGCTACGGCGAGTAAAAAAGGTATAATCTTCTTCATAACTATCCTATCATTTCCACTCCCGTGTTTCTATCGGCACACGGGCCAAGCCGCGAAAAGGTACTGGCATGGCAGATTTACTTCGCCCGACATCAGTACACTTTGATCTCTTTCCCGTGATTAACTGGCTCACGGGCGAGGCCAAGATATGCGACGACGCATACGGCCGCATCCAAATGTCATTAAGTACCCTTACTTTCTTCTTCTTCGGTTAAAGTATGGACGAGTATTTTCGTAGTATCTTTTAATGTATTTTCTTTTACCCACTGTCTTAATGCGTAACTATCCAATTCATTTTCCGGTCGAAGAATTAAATATCCTTTTCGATTAATCGTTACCTTCATTATGCGTCTCCATATAAGGTTTCGGTAATTCTGTCAATTAATTCTATCCCGGTTGGATGTTTTACTCTTTCAGCTCCACCATTTTTGATAAGTTCCCCGGCATACTCAATTAAATAATCTAAATACTCATATAATTCTATTAATGAAAAACGCTCTAATGATTCCGGTTTAATTAACCAATTAAGTTTACATATATTACGTATTGCTCGTTCTGGTTCGGTATACATTTATGTGTCTCCATACAGGGTTTCGGTAAGCATATATACAAATTATAACACATTCCAGCCGAAAGTCAAGTAAAACGGTGACAAAAACTATAAAAAGTCACCATATTTCGTGACCCCCCCAACCTCCTAACCCCTACAACCCCACCTTCTTACCCATCTTAACCCTCTATTTTGGTCAAGTTGCCATTTTTGCCAGGGCATTATGGGTGGTAAGTCGTTTAGTACCAGGGGTTTGTAGTTTGGTTGGACAGAAACACCTGCATTTTTATACAGTTGTGGGTGTGGCGTGGGGACAATCATATGGTCGGGGCCCCTTGTCTTCGACAAGCCGAAGGGTACCACCCCGGAGGGGTGAATGTCCGATAATTTGCCGCCAACGCCCGCCCGCGTACCCGCGTTTCGCACGCGTTCCATTCCTTACAATCATTACAACATGACAGCCACTACCTTATTAAGACAATAAATAAAAAAATTTTTATTAATTCGCTTGACAACAGGCCAATCGTATGCCATACTTGGGCAGTCTTTAATAAAGGAATAAAAAATGACTAGAGAACAAATGATTGATTACTTAGTTAGCAAGGGCCTGGAGCGGCACAGACTAGAGCATTATCCTGATAATGAATTGAACCTCTTAACCAAAGGATATAAATAATGAGAAGCGTATCAATGAGTTTTGCTATCGGCTTAGCTGTCCTACTTGGCGGCTTCATAATGACTATGGTTTATGTTTGTGAGAGTTTGGGACTTTAACCTTTTAGTATGGAGTGAAAATGAAAACATATAGAGCTAAATTTACTGGACGAAAAATTAACGCTATCGGAATGATGTTTCCTTATATTATAGAGATAAAAGGGCATAATGAAAAAACAACTATAATGAATCTCTATAATAAATATGAGCATATAACATCATTAGAATTAGACTGTATCTTTGACGATGAAATATCTGCTACAAAATGGGAAATTTTACAACAAAATAACTTTTTTACTTGACAAAGGGATGGGGATATGGTAGGATTGGGATTGTTCGAGGACACGACACTAAAAAACACAAAACTTTTACGGAGTGAAAAGATATGAATGAAAACGCTATTGAAACAATGCTAAAGTTTTTAGATGTAGCCATAAGAACAATTAAAACATCTATGATTAACGTTCAATCATTAGATGAAAAATTAATTTATGCCAAACGTGAACAAGAATTACAAGCCGCTCGTAATACCCTACGAAAAGAATATTACGCTTTTGAAGATTATATTGAAACAGGAAAATATGTTACGCCGGAAATAAAAACGGAAAAATAACAAAATGATTCAAATATTCACGGACCTAAAATCTAACCTCGACAACATCCGGCGTGAAGTTGAACGGTTGAATGAAGAGATTGAGAAGGTTAGACAGAGTAATGATGAACTTATGGCTTTAACAGAAAGGGAAATAAAATAATGTATTATAAAATACTATTAGATGATAGAGAAGTAAGAGCAATAACAGAAAGTCTCCAAAAATCTATTGATAACTCCTGCATTGAAAAAAATAAAATATTATTAGATAATGTTAGAATGAAAATAAACGACCAACACTTTGACCAAAAAAAATAACAATCTTTTTCACTCCTCCCTTTTCTTGCCGTAAAACCTTGCCCGGAACTCGGCTAACCGGGCGAAATTGTCTTTTGAAAAGGAAAATTATGGAAAAATTACATTATTCTTATCAGACAAAAATGAAAATGTTAGAGAATGTTCTCGATCCAGAGGATGCAAAAACTATAGTAGCCTTGCTGGATTGCTGTACTTTTGACCAATTAAAAGAATTAAGTGAATGGATAAAAGTTTTTTCAGACGGAAAATAACTTTACTTTGCTACCCCTTAACGGAGTGTAAATTATGACTAAAAGATATGTTTATGTTATAAAGTATTACGATCAGGATTTTACTACCTACCGTTCATCATATAAGAAAGCAAAATCATATATTATGAGTACAGTAAATGACACAGTACAAAAATGTACTTCATTTTATTCTGTTATACGTAATAGTGGTAAAACTATAGGATCGGTACATCAAGAACGGATATTTTAACGGAGTGTAAAAAATGGACATAATACATTGGATGTTGATTGTTAACCTCTCTTTTACCATAAGTATCTGGGTATATACAGTGTTATTGAAATAATTTTTAACGGAGATAAAATGAAAAAAATATTATGGCGGTTCAAAACTAAAAATGGAGCGTTATATGGTCTAACTTTACAGGGACGTTTTCGCTATTATTGGCATAAATACCAGGAAATGAAAACAGGTAAGATGACAATGTGGAATCATTTTCGCAGATGGCGATATATGCAGTGGTGGCGGAAAAGGAATTTAAGGAAATGAATAAAAAAACGGAGACAAAAAATGCCAATTAACGGAGAATTATTAATCTGCGATATTTGCGAACGATCCATCCAGCCAGGTGAATCGGTACGGATGTTGCAGGATGATAGAATTGTTTGTACTGATTGTAAGGATAAGGAGAATTTAGATGAGTAATATAAAATTGGTGTTGTGTGTGTGGATTGCGATTCTTAATTTATTCTTTGCATACGCTGGCGGTGCGTGTAATGAAAAGCGTTTAGCAACAGGAATAGTAATACATAATACGATTTTTGGAATTTTACTTTACTTTGCATAAGGAAAAACGGTATGAAAAAAACAGAGTTATATTTTGGCGACAGCATTCATGGTGATAAAAATCAGGTATCAAAACAAGACTGGGAAAAGTTTAGGAATGACTTGATTTTGCCCGCCTTCCCTTTTGGCTGCACTATTTTTGATGCCGTTGGTTTTTGGCAACAGCAAAACGAATGGGTAACAATACAAGAGCGAACGAAAGTAGTTGTGTTGATTTACGACCCGGATGAGGAGACGGAACGAAAAATCCAAAATATTGTTCAGCATTACAAAGATTACTTTGAACAAGAGAGTGTACTACGTGTTGATTATGATGTTAGGGTTACTTTTTAACGGAGTGAACAAACCATGAACGAACCCAAAACAAAAACTGATATATTGATTGGTCTTGCACAAATTAAGGATGCAATAATAAAACTACCAATAGCCCCTTGCTATATTTCATACGATGACGTAATGTATCTGGGTAGTGCAGCAAAGGTAGTAAGGAATAGGTTTGAATGTCGTTCGGCCTGTACCTGCACACGCTGTCAAGCGAACAACCGGGCTTGGGAACATTTAACAACGGCTATAAATAGATTGGAAAAAACCTTATGAAGTATAAACAACTTTTTAGCGAAAAAGAAAAGGAAAAACTTGCAATGAAAACACCAAAAACAAATCTCGGAACGATTGACGGAGCATTGAAACGGTTGAATCTTATTACGGCTGGTTGTAATGTAAGTTTAGACAATGTGTTTGAACAGCATGAAAAAATTGAATTGGGGAATGATAAAATAAGTATTTTCAGCAGTATTGAAGACTTATACACAGAACTAATGAACCTCCGTCACTGTCTGAATAACATCGAAACGGAATTGAAAGTGGTGAGGGAAGCTAACGGAGCGGCAATAGAAGAACTGGCGTTTTATAAAGAGGAGTATTATAAACATGCAAACGGAAGTGAATGAACTTGTTGAAGCAGTTGAAAAAATAATAAATAATAATGAAATTGAATATGTTAAAGACTGCGAATGTCCTGCTTGTCTGTATTATAAAAAATTACAAAATAATCTTAAAACAGCCGTCGAAAAAGTGAAGGAGTTATTATGAAAATAGCAACCAGTAAATGGAGTAACCGAGTATTTGGGCTTACATTTTCGCACGCTGCTATTCACTTATTAATCGGACGGCGTACTATAAGATTTGCCTGGGGTATCGAATAATGTTCATCAACCAAACAAAAACCAAACGTTTCATCCTGGCTCGGATCGCCGAACTCCGTCCCCACCTTCCCTTGACCCGCGTGTCCGCGACGGTGTATGAGAAGCTGGAACAGGTAGTGAGGGACCGGATCGAAGCGGAGATAATGAGCCACCCGACGAGGGGTAAAACGTTTTATATGGATTGAAAGGATTGGGTAAAATGCAATTACATACTTTTTGGAACCATTATTCCAGTTGGGCTTTTGGCATAGTCACTCACGGAGACGGAATAAGTATCTATTTCGGACCTTGGGAACTGGAATTAATTTGGAGAAATTGTGACGATTATAACGATTAAAGGAATTACGCCATGACAAACCGCAGTCGAACCGCCCTACTCAACAAGGGAAAAACCCGCCAAAAGGTACTTGAGTTATCGGATGAACTGGTCCGGGAGGGGGAGATCAAAATCGGACCAACTGAAATATCGGACCAAACGTATGAGAAGTTGGAGGAGATAGTTGAGGACGCTCTGCTTAAAGCTCTCGAAAAATGGGACGGCAGTGCAAGGTTTAATCTACTGGGTGAGTGTATAATACAATACCGACCTTGGTGGGAAATGGAGGGTAAAACACATAGCCCAACCGGATTCAGTAATCGACGATGAAAATAGCGGGCAGTTATTGGCTTATTAAGATCGTTACCTTCTTGTAGCTTATTGTTTCAAAAGTATAGAAAATTTTTACAGAATTGAATAAAAGAAAGAAGAGAAAAGAGGAAAAGAAAAAGTGAAAACAGAAAAAATAAATTTTACAACACACAACAGTAAGGGACAGAACTTTTACTATCTTAATAAAGGAATTAGCTATGGGCGGATATAAAAAGTGTTTGCCAAGCCTTTCACTTGATCAAAAATTCGGAAACCTGACTGCTATTATCCCCGTATGGACAATACGAGACGATGGCTCCAGATATACTCGCGTCCTTTGCGATTGCGGGGCCATACGCCCCGTGCAGGTCGGTCCCAGACAACTTTTGATGGCAGAACAGGGTAACTTCCGTTGCAGGCAGTGCTGGCGGTCCAGGAGGCCTTACGTGGTGTGGCTCGATCCAGGGGAAGTTAAGATAGGGAAGTTGATTAAGGACATGAAAAGGTATTATCAAATTGATGCGATTATTAACCAAACATCTAACACGCTTATCGCGGCGAGATCAAAAGCAATAGCCATAGCGGTAAACCGGATGTTCGATACCACTGGTATAATTGGCGACGCTATTATTCAACATTCCGCCTGAATTCGGTTGACAAATGTGAAAAAATGTGTTATACTTATTTCATGGACGTTGAAATGATAAACCCCGTGCCAGGCTTTCCCGGATATTTTGCTACTACTTCTGGAAAAATCTGGTCCGCGTTGAGAAACGGAAGGTTTTTAAAATCTTCTTTTGCCACTGGAGGTTATCGTGTGGTGGGGCTGCATAAGAATGGGGTGAGCAATATCCGGCTTGTGCACCGTGTTGTACTCGAAACTTTTATCGGACCTCCTCCTGATAAAACTATGGCGTGTCACCGTGATGGCAATCGGCGAAATAACCGACTTGAAAATCTATACTGGGGGACTTCGCAAGAAAATCAGCAAGATCGGATTAAACATGGCACGGATAGCCGGGGTGAAAAGAGTGGTCGGTCAAAACTTACTACCTGGCAAGTAATGCAGATTAAAGGGATGGTGAAATCGGGGGAGTTTTCTTATCTGGAAATAGGGCGTATATTTAGAGTGTCCTCTGCAACCGTCTCAAGTATAGTTAACGGGAGAACTTGGTCTCATATATGATACAATCCTCACGACCGGGCAGGTAAAAATTACAAAAACTGGGTGATTTGGGTTGACAAAGAGGAGAAAATGTTGTATGCTTGGGTATGAATACTTTATACGAAAGATGGATAAACGCAAGGATAGAACAAACGAGACAATTAGGTACATATTTAACCACGGAGAAAACCATGCACATCATAAAAGTTATTCGATCTAAAGAAGAAAAGGAAGCCAAAGTAGTAGAAGTTACCCTCCCACAGTTAGAGCGAGGAGGGTATCCAGAACATGGACACTTTCTTGCCGTTTTTGATGGGAGTAGTGTTTATTATATAATCCGGCAGGGGGGGAATTATGGCATACGAAATATACGAGACTTAGTATCCGGCTCCGTTCCCGCCTGGAATAACCACGTCAAAACGTCCGTGCAAGGAGTTATCCGCTCTCTTTTACAACACTCTGTTTGGACCGTTTACGGCTTCAAATCCTTCAACGACATGATTGATTATTACAATGATAACTTTAGGAGCTAAACCATGAAATTCAAACTTATCCAACCGAACCAACCAGAAAAAGTAGAGAAGCCGGAAACGGTGGTGGAATTTAGCACTGAAATAAATGAAGATGATGGTGATTTCCATATATACGCCCGAAATCCTGGGAGTGAGAAACAGCTTATCGCCTTTTTTGATCCTGACGACGGACATTTTTATAAACTAGACAGCATAAAAATTAAAGGTCTGTCCACTGATAAAAAAGGAAAAATAACTTAACCCGAAACCCACGCGGTGTCAGGACAAGGCTAAACTATTTATGGGACGTCCGGCGATTTATTAAATGAGCTTGGTTGTCGGCCGCGAAAGTTTTTTAAGGAGAGATGGAATGACAGAATACAGATTAGCTTCGACAAACGCACAAAGTGACATTATTTACTTAGATGCTCTTGTAAATAGCTTTTGCGATCCTAAAAAGTTTTATTTGATTTCTGTAGGTCTTGGTAACTACGCATCTATAATTAGAGAACGGTATAACAGGGGAGAATTCCAAGTCGTAAACCTTGCAGGAGAACTTACAAACCATAGTGGCTGGCCGGAATGGGGGGCTGATACTATCGCGGGGGTAATACATAAGGTATTAAATAGTAATTGTGGCAGCACGATAATAAGTAAAGTCTTTTCCTTTTCCACCTTCGACAAAATGATCGAGAAGTACCAGGAACTGAAAAGCAATGGGTAAAGGCAGTCGGCCTCGGCCGGTAAACAAAGAACGGTTTGATAAAAACTACGAAATAATTTTTTCTCACCGTAGTAAGGGCGATAAGCAAAAAAAATGGGGCTGTGAATCTTGGATGTGCCAGCAATGTAAGCATTATTATAAATATCTTACAGTCTCGTCATCGCAAGACCTGTGCCGTAATAAAGGGTGCTTTTACGAGGAAGGAAAGGCAATAAATGACTGACAAAAATAAAATAAAAATTCAAAACTATTTCTCGCCGTAGCGAGGGGAACGTAGAAATGAAAGAAATTCCAAAATTTCCTGGGTATTTTGCGACGAAAGATGGTAGAATATGGTCTGCTTCAAGAATAGGTACGTGGCGTAATGGAAAGTTTTTAAAACCTTGGGTAAATCGTTGGGGGTACGAATTAGTTGATTTGTGTAAAAAAGGAAAAGTAGTACATAAACAAGTACATCGGCTTATACTTGAAACTTTTTTAGGGCGTTGTCCAACTGGAAAAGTTACCTGTCATAATGATGGCAATAAAAGAAATAACTGTCTTAAAAATCTCAGGTGGGATACTCGCAGTAGTAATGAGCTTGATAAAAAGAAACACGGGACGGATAACCACCCTTCAAAATTGAGTAGGAAACAAGTTAGAACTATTAAAAGTCTTTTGAAACGCAGAATTATGACCCAAGAGAAAATTGCTAAAATGTTTGAAGTTACGCAAACGGCCATTTCTGACATCAAGACAGAAAGAACCTGGGCTTGCATATAAAGGAATTTTATAGCTATGGAAGATCGACCAATAAAAGATAGCGGCGAACGCCGAGAGTTTAATACCGGGGCACAGCGAGATTTGGCTGTAGGAAAAGGAAGGTACGATTTAATCTCTCCTGTTCTTATTGATCGTTTAGCAAAACATTTGGAAAAGGGGGCGATTAAATACGGCGACAATAACTGGACTAAAGGAATTCCGCTTCATTGTTTTGTAGACTCGTTAATGCGACACACTCGAAAAATAGTGGAGGGGGAAGTTGACGAGGACCACGAAGCTGCCATTGCGTTTAACATTATGGGGCTGATACACACCCGCGAAATGGTAAGCCGTGGCTTGTTACCGAAAGAGCTTGACGACCTTCCTACTTACACACCGAAGGGAGACATGGAAAAATTTAAAGAGAATATACAAAACCAGGCTCCGGTCCAGGAAAATGATTTTCGTGAACGTATATCAAAAAAACGGGTAGAAAGTGCTGACAAACTAGAACGTCTATTTAGATCAGTATTAGACGGCACTTATAACGACGGATTAAAAAGTTCTTATTGCGGTCCCTCGCTCGATGAATATACCAGGGACGACGACGAAGGTTTTCCAGAGGATGATTACGGCAGCCCCGTGGTAAAAGCAATGATAGATGCTAATATACGTATGGAAGCCAGAATGAAAAAGAGTTTAGAAACTACTCTTTTCACCTCGCCCCGCATCAAAGCCTACCTCTCTCATCCGATTCGGGGATCAAAAGGAAAAGACGCGACGGACGAGGAAATGAAAGCCAATCTTGACGACGCGATTAAAGTATGTGAACAACTCCGTGCGGGGTTTCCAGAGTTAGACATTTACTGTCCGGCTGAAAAGGATGAGGCTCTAGCATACCTCCTTGAAAAAAACTATATTACAATCAAGCAATTATTAGAAGCAGATTGTAATATAATTGACAGGGTGGATTTGGTGTTATATTATACGGCTGATGTAGGTTTATCTGGGGGGATGCTTGTCGAACATAGCCACGCATGTAGTAAGAATATACCAGGACGCTATTTTAGCAAAATAAACGACTCTATAATAGCACAAATTGATAATTTTATTAATACACGGCAGGAGAGAAATAGTGGCTAGAATTAGAGTGCGTGTAAAGAAAGCTATCCCTGGTTTTCCTGGGTATTATGCCACCGAGGATGGTAGGATATGGAGCAATGCTAAAGCCGGTTCCGGGGGACACGCAGGCCGGTGGTTAAAAGCGGTAGTAAGTTGGGACGGCCATTTACGAATAGTTTTATATAGAAATGGGGAGCGGCATCGTAAGTTAGTCCATCGATTAATATTGGAAACATTTATAGGTCCGTGTCCGGTGGGTATGGAAACCTGCCACAACAACGGAAACCCGTCTGATAATAGAGTGGAAAATTTAAGATGGGATACACATAGTAATAATAACAGGGACGCTGTTAAGCACGGGACACATGTTGGTAATACAAAGTTAAATAGTTGGCAAATTAGAATTATTAAAAGGCTATTACAATTTGGGAGCCCTACACAACGGGAGATCGCGGGAGTGTTTAAAGTTTGTCTTTCTACAATAAGCAATATAAGAGCTGGTAAAACTTGGGAAGGGGTTTGATATGAGCCGTGTACTTATTATCGGGGACACACATTGTCCGGCAGAACATCCTAGATACATGCAATTTTGTCTTGATTTGCAAAAAGAATGGCAGTGTGACAGGGTAGTTCATATAGGTGATTTAATAGATATGAACTCCATCAGTTTTCACGCGAAAAACCCAGAATTACCGAGCCCTAAAAGCGAATACGAGCTTGCTTTACAGTGCGTACAACGTTGGTATAAAGCCTTTCCTAATCTTACCGTGACAATCGGTAATCACTGTGAACGAGCATTTAGAAAAGCCGCATCTGTTGACATACCTGCCTTTTTCCTTCGGGATTATAACGAAATTTGGAAAACTCCAAAATGGAAGTGGGTGTATAGTACTATTATCGACGACGTATACTACACGCATGGCACTGGAACGGGGGGCATGTATCCATCATTTATCCGTGCGAGGAATATGGGCATGTCTGTTTGTTCTGGGCACGCTCACTCTGCGGCGGGAATCTGGTGGACGGCCAGCCCTAAGAGTCGGTTCTTTGGAATGAACGTGGGATCGGGCATTGATGTAGATCAAATGGCCTTTGATTATGGTAGGGGATATACGAGAAAGCCTATTGTTTCTGCTGGTATTATTTTGGATGGTATACCCTACCATGAAATTTGCCCGATTGGCAAGGGGGAGAGGTATGCAAAATAAACTAAGAACTCTTACGGATAAATTAGAAGGCGTTGTTGAATTCCTTGTAAGTATTTTAATGGTTACTATTTGTAGTAGTCTTTGTATACTGATAGCCGCGTGCGTTTTATATGGCATTAAACAGCTAGTTTTTGGAACTTAGGGGGGAGGTACGCGAAATGAAGTGTATTAATTGTGGCGGAAATGTGCTTTGGGATTGGCCGGTCAGGTGGGACGGCATAAATCGGACAACATGTCAAAAATGTGGAGCTAAAGACTCACAAGTAATAGAAGGCAAAATTAATGAGGATGAATAATGTCGGGACCATTTTCGATCACCGTAGTAGAAAGGAAAAGCAAATGACTGACGTAACATGCTATATTTGTAATTTCAAGGGAAAAGTCTCACTCGCCCGCCAGGTTAAGAAGTTTAGTAAGGCAAATAAAAAAACAGGCAGACGTTATTTACTCGCCGTTCCTAAAAGTGAAAAGGGGAAGCCCGCGACTGCTGTACCGTGTCCTAAATGCGGGGCACATAAGTTAAAGCGTGTGAGGAAAGTACGGAGTGTTGCATGAATCAAGTTAAAAAAATCCTAACCGACATTGGTTATCCGACCGACGTGCTAGTGTATGACTTTGAAACATTTTTTTCAAAAGACTACACCATGTCAAAAATGCCAATGTTACAATATGTTAAAGACCCACGGTTTGAGTTGATGGGGATGGCGGTGAAATATAACGGCGGGGACACTCAATATTTTGATCCGGTGAGCATAAAACGAATTCTTTCAAAACCAAGCGGTATAGGAGGCGTTGAATATTTTAGAAATAGTACTATCGTAGCTCATAATGCTATGTTTGACTGCCTGATCCTAAAAGAACACTTTAACATCTGTCCGCCGTATTGCATTGACACTCTGAATCTCGCCCGCTACCAAGAAGCCAGGGCGGAGGGTAGTAAGGCCCGCTCCAAAAACAGCTTGGCAGCCTGTGCAGAACGCTATGGTTTAAACCCGAAGGGGGAGATTAGTTATGCGGAGGGGAAGCATTGGGAGGATTTAACGGAGGAGGAGCAGAAAGAATACGCCGCGTACAGTTGTAACGACGTTGACATTACCTATGATCTGCTAAACATTCTTTTACCGTTGCTTCCTAATGTAAAGGATGAGTTGATGATTGGAAATGATATTTTACACCGTTTCCTTAATCCGGTCTTGGAGTTTGACTTTGAGAAGGCCGAGGAGCTAATGGCAGCCATGCAAAGTAAGGTTGACGAGGCGGTGGAGAAGGTGGAGTTATGAAAATAATAGGTGTTGATAATTTCGATAGAGAGAACCACAGTGACATATTAGTAGCCGAATCTTTAAATGAATATTACGCCAAAACAATAGTTGAGTTTTTGAATAACAAATATGGTAATGAATATGCTCCTTATTATTTCAGAGTTGTCCCCGATAATTATAAATTATACAGGTTTGAACCATGAAAAAACGAAAATCAATAGCGGAAAAAGTACGGCACTATATGGAAGGTTCCAGTCTTATGTGGAACTGTAACCGGGACGAAGGAAAATTTGCCTACGATAAAGAAAATTTAACCCGTTTTGTCCGTCGCGTGGTGCGGGAGGAAACGGCAGAGTTGAGAGAAAAATTCGATACTCTTGAGAGGTATTCACGTGGTAGATAGACAAAAAATCCTAGCTAGCGATTTGCAGTTGGCCGAACTTCTTGCCCCGCTGCTATTAGTTCGCGGCGAAAGATTGCCTTCTGTTTCTGGCAAAGCCTCGAATAAATCTAAACGCTTGGGCAAGTTAATCGGCCCGAACCGAAAGTTAGACTTGTCAAAGGATTCCGAGGGCATTCGCAAACTCTTGCAGCATGAGGACGAGCAGATACGAAACATTGCCAAAGCCCGGCTTGCAGTGAAAAGTTGGCCCCTCCATCAAAAGCGGGTTTCCAACCTGATAAACTATGCTAAAGTTAGGGACGGCAAGATTGGTATCCCCGTGTCTTACTGCGGTGCTCATACCCATAGAAATTCTGGAACGGAAGGTATAAATATGTATAACCTTCCGAAGCGTCCCAAGAAAGGTTACGAACTTCTTAACGAAATCAAAACTTTAATCACCGCTCCCAAGGGCTTTACCCTCTTAACCTTTGACTTCGCCCAGATCGAGGCCCGGTACTTAGCCTTTATGGCAGAACAATGGGACTTAGTTGGAGCCTTTGCACAAGGCAGGGACGTTTATAGTGAGTTTGCAACCGTGTTGTTTAGACGTAAAGTACGCAAGCCTGTAAAAACCGACCCCCCGCCTGTTAATAGCCGATTAGAACTGCATAGAAATTGTGGCAAAATGAATATTTTAGCTGACGGATATGGCCTCGGTGCAAAAACTTCTTACGCCCGATGTATGGAGAATGAAGAACTGCGGGAATTTGTAACGCCAGAAATTGCACAAGAGTTTATTACTACCTACCGCAGCACCTATCCTAAAATCCCTCGGCTATGGAAGGACGTTGAGACAGCCTTTAAGTTTGTATTTAAGTACAAGCATGAAGTTTGGAAATTACACGGCCTGGAAATTCGGTGGGATGAAAAGTATGCCCGGATGATTGTTACTTTACCTTCCGGTTCCAAGTTGTATTACCCGGAGGTAGAGGAGTGTTCTGGCGGCTACGGAAAAAGTTTGAAGTGGAAATACTCCAAGGGTCTGTCGTTTTGGGGCGGGGCAATGGTAGAGAACATCATTCAATCTGTATGCCGCGATCTGCTTGTCTTTGCCATGAGAAACTTACTTGACAAAGACTATCGTATTGTCGCCGACCTTTATGATTCCGTAACAATTTTGTTGCCAGGAGATAAGACGGATGAAATCGAAACTGTAAAACAAATTGTCACCGTCACGCCGCCCTGGTGCGAAGGTTTGCCCTTGGCGGTGGACATGGAAATATCAAAACATTTATAGGAGAAGAACATGAAATTTAAAATCTTTACCTCTTACGCGTCCCCAAATTCGTTGTCCGTTCAATACGATAAGTGGGCAAAAGAAAATATGGACGTTACTAGCGGCGTAGCAAACACTATGTATCAGGCCGTTTTTGACAGGGTAGAAGGGCAAATGGAATATTCAATATGTGTTTTTTACCAGCCCCGTACTCTTGTTACGCCGTCGCCTAAAGAGGAAGCGGTAGAAGAAACAGTGGAAGAAGTCGAAAAGGAAGTTGAGGAAACCGGTCAGCTACAAAACGGTGAAGGCGAAGTGGTACAGAATAACATCCCCCCGCATTTACGGAGTCAAAAAGATGACAAAGATAATTAAACTTTCACCCTCCGCCATATCTTCCTTTCGTGCTTGCGGAGGGAGATACTTTCTCGGTTACGAAGAACGAATAACTACCGTAGAGGACAAAGAGATTTTACGTTTCGGGTCTGGATGGCACGACATGCAGGAGTATAGATACACCGTTCCAGATTGTACCATAGAAGTTATGAGTGCCTATCTGGATGAACGGTATGCCAACTGCCCCCAATCTATCTCCATTGAAAAATGGGAAGTGGAAAAATATACCTTACTCGCCGCGTTCATTGCCTACTGTGAACACTTCCAGGAAAAGGAAGACATTATTTCCAGTGAACAGCGGTTTGAATTAATGCTTCGGCACCCCCAAACCCACGTCCCTATTAGAGATGGTAAGCTAGTGGGTCGAGTGGATAAGTTTAAGCGGGACGGGAATCGGGTGAAAGTGAAGGAGTATAAGACGACCGGCCGGGATATTAGTACCGGGTCCGACTACTGGCGGGAGCTTGAGCAGAATATCCAGCCGAGGTCTTATGTTTATGCTTTACACCGGATGATAGAGAAGGGGGAGATTGATCTCGGAGCGATGGTAGGCAGTGTTGAGTATGACGTGTTCAGGCGGCCAGGCATTAAGCCAAAGGCTTCGGTGAAGAAAGAGTTGGTAGTGTCAGGTGCCCCGGCTGGTAAGTATATATACTACGGGATGACGTTTGCAATATCAAATGGAGAAATTCCTAACATTGAAACCCCCCCAATGTTCTTCGCCCGCCTCCTGGCCGACATGAAAGACCGCCCGAACTTTTACTTTGCAAGGCGGGAGATTGCTATACCCACAAAGGAACTGGAAGATTTTGAACAAGAACTTTTCAATCTCTACCGGCTTATAAAATTTTGCCGGGAAAACAAGGCATGGGATTTTGACAAGTCAGCCTGTAGTAGTCCGTTTCATTGTACGTATAAAGATATATGCTTGAACAATGTTGACATTACAGAGAACCTCCCGCCGAACTTTACAAGGAGAAAATAGTGGTTAAGAAATCGATACCTAGTTTTCCTGGCTATTTTGCTACGGATGATGGGAGGATTTGGTCCGGGCCGAAGAAAGGTTCAGGCGGCCACAGTGGTAGATTTCTTAATCCAAGAATATCGACAACGGGCTACGTGCGAATAAAATTATACCGGGATAAAAAACATTGTTATAAATATGTTCATCAGTTAGTGTTAGAAGCATTTGTTGGTAAGTGCCCAGCAAAAATGGAAGGTTGTCATTACGATGGCGATAAGACTAATAACAGGGTTTCGAATTTACGATGGGACACGCGTTCTAACAATGTTAAAGATTCAGCTCGACACGGAATCTATAGCTTTTCATGTAAAGGAGAAAAGCACCCTGCAGCTAAGCTAAACAATTTACAAGTACGAGTTATTAAGCATTTATTGAAGTCTAAAGAAATAACGCAGGTAGTAATAGGAAAACTGTTTGGTGTCGTGCCCGGAACTATAAAACATATAAACTGTGGACAAACTTGGACCCATATTAAATAAAGGAGTTTATACAAAATGCCCCCAAAATCAATCCAAGCCAAACCAAAAACTAAATTCCACGTCGGACCCTGGCAGGCTGAGAATACCGGAGAACGAATTATTGCCTACGGAAGTGGTGGTGTGGGCAAGTCAACCCTTGCTTCTCTTGCTCCGAATCCGGTTTTTATTCCGTTGTCAGACGGTTCTAAAGGAGTTAGAAAACCAAACGGGGAAGCAATTGATAGGGTTTCTGGTATTGAAACTTTTCAGGACTTGCGGGATGCCCTAGCCGAACCGTCTCTTTGGGAACCGTATGATACAATCGTGCTCGACGATTTGTCGGCTTTAGAAGTATTGATTGAACCGTACATCTTTGATAACTTTTCTCTCCCAGGAAAAGGTGCTGGTAAAGCTGGCTCTATAAGAGATTACGGCTACGACGGAATGAGTCATCTTGTTGAAGTGTTCAGGCTTTTTATTGCCGACATGGATAATCTTGTGTACCGAAATAAACACTTTTTCGGCATCGCCCATTCCCAGTTGGTTAAAATTGCAAGTGCAGAAAGTTTTGACTATACAGAAGGCGGACCAAATTTGCCTCATAATAATCAGTACAGTGTACGTAATACCCTTTTTAATTGGGCCGACCATGTAGTATCTATAGATTTTGTGGACCGGATTATTACTAAAGGTAAGAATGATAAGTTAGGAAAAATTGAGGCCGGAGAGGACAGGGCCATTTTTACGCAAAAGTCTGTTCAGTATTTGCGTAAGAGCCGACAGCTTGGATCGAGTGGAGTTTCTCTCCCACCAGAAATAACGTTTAGTGACATAACCAATGATAGTTTTTGGAAATTCGTTGCAGGTGCAACAGTAACTAAGGAGAATGAATGATGTTGATACAAAACGAAGGAATTTATCTAGGCCCTATTAAAGACTCGGGTGTAAACGAATCTTCTGGAGGTTATCCACAGTTTGTGGTTCAATTGGAGGCCAAAGAAGTTTGGAACGGCGAAACGTGGGAACCTTATGAAACAGATACGGTTGAAGAAATGAGAGGTTATTTGATCCTCGCCGATAAGAATGAGAACAGTACGTTTAATGCAACGGATATAAAAACTGCTCTTGGTTGGTCTGGTAAGACTTACGGGGAATTAAACTTTACGGATTATTCTGACAAGGTTGTTCAGTTTAGAGTAACCCCCAATACTTATCAAGGCAAAACTAAATTGCAAGTTGCAAGTATCGCACATAAGGATGCGGACCCGAATCGGACGGTTAAGAAACTGGACAAAGATCAGATTAAATCGCTGGACGCTAAATACGGAGCCGCTCTCCGTACCATCCGCGACGTAAAGAAAAGTAGCCCGGCCAGTGCTGCCGCTACAACGGCTCCGAAAACTACACCTAAGAGAACTCGCAAGGGTAAAGCCACGGTAGAAGAAACTGCCGAGACGATATGGAATAAGTTTGCCGAGGCCGGAACGAAGAAAGAGATTTCGGATGATGAATTGACTACCCTGTGGGACAACAATTATGCAGCAATGTATAATACCCGCAATGAAGATGAGTTGTCCAGTGATGAGTGGGCCGCGTTTGGCGTGGAATTGGCGACTAAGTTATGAGTATAAGTAATTGTACGGCCCCCGATTCAAGCGACCCGCGTTATTGCAAACATAATGTTGATTGTAAGGATTGCGAATATTTTTCATTAGAAGAAGAATGGGAACGGGCTGCGGGGGAGGTCAAAGAAGATAGGCACCAGCCCGGAAATAATAACGGGTATGAATGTATCGCCTCCATAGAAGAAGGTGTAAACAATTGTATTGGCGAGTGTGAAATTTGTCCGTTCCGTAAATTTGTAGGGCGGACGGCTACGGTAACAATATATGATGAATTTGGAAACTACGAAACAAAGGAGAAAGTTATGAACGTTTATGATTATGTTATTCTTAGTGTTGTGAAAGATGATAAAGCAACTTTACTGGCGGAAGGTAGGATATTGGCCAAAGATATGTCTCAAGCCAGAACGACCGTCGGTCAAAAAAATCCCGACATTGACCTGACAGGAGCAACGGTACAAATCCGTCCCTTTTGCGAATAGCGGAGTATCTGATGTAGATTTAAAGGGACGTATTGAAGCTACGTTAAAAGATATGCCGCAAGGGTGTTTAGAAAAGGCTTTTGATAAGGCAGTGGCTATACATGAACAATGTAAAAAAGAACGCGAAGCTAAGGTACTCCTTAGAAAAATTAGAAAAGCCTTTTTAGAAACTGAGTTCCGTGGCCCGGTTCACGGATTTTATATGGCCGAAGAAGAACGTAAAGAAAAACGTGACAACCCGCCCCTTAGAGAAGATTGGTGGAAGTATGAATGACCTAACCCAACTATTTGAACTGTACCGCCAAAACATTTTCTCTGCTATGTTGAGAGACTTCGCCGGTTCTCTGGGGCTTACACCCGACCCGTTTTTAAAACTCGGTATCGGGTACAGCCCGGAGGACGGGTCGTGGATTTTACCAGAACGCGACTCCTTCGGCCAGATAATCGGCCTGGCTAAACGGAAAATGGACGGCGGTAAATTTATGGTAAAGGGAAGTTCTCGTGGTTTTACCTATGCCGTAAACCCCAACTTCTTCTCCGGGTCACGCCGGTACAAAGCCGGGTCGGTTCAATGGGATAGAATTTCTCAATCAACCGATCCTTGCCCTGTTTGCGGCCGGGCTAAATGGTGTATGCGGTCCCAAGATGGGGCGGTTATCTGCTGTACCAAGAAGAAGTCCAAGGCTCCTCTTGGCGAGGCCGGTTGGATACACGTGCTTGATAGCGAGAGGTACGCCCAGCTTTCCACCGCTCCGGTACTTTATGAATCCGAATACCCTATCCTTATAACCGAGGGGGCTTCCGATTGGGCTGCGGCAACCGAACTGGGGTTCGTGGCAATCGGGAGGCCCCAGGCCAAGGGCCGGGAAAAGGAATTGGTTCCGTTGTTAAAGGGTAAGAAGGTAATTATCTTCGGGGATAATGACCCCAGTGGGGTAGGGCGTAAGGGCGTGGAGGTTTTGTTTTCTACGATCTGCCGGGACTGCGACGCAGTAAAGGCTTTTCCGCCCCCGGATATTAAGGACTTGAGGCAGTGGTACACCAAATATGATCTGACCCAGGAACAGTTGTTAGAATACGTAGCGGATACTGGAGATGCAAAAAAGGACATTGATGATCTGGAAGATAATACATCCAGCAATATCGCAGAAAAATGGCTAGAGTGTAACTATACCAAAAATGACATGGTAGTTTTGCGAAGTTACGGAAAACAGTGGTATGAGTACTCCGAGGGCATATATCAGCAGATTGATGACGACCAGATTAGGGGCAGTCTATATAACTTCTTACGGAATAAATACATTGTTGTTTATGATGCTTCAAATACAGGTAAAAAAAGGGCAATTAGCCCTACTCGTAATACAATCAATGATATTATCGATGCACTAAACGCATACTGCCCCATTTATGGCGACGTTCCCATGTGGCTGTCCTATGGCAACCGACCGTCTCCAGAGAAGCTCATTGCTTTTAAGAATGGTATCTTGGATGTCAAGAAGTACCTGGCAGACAAAGTAGACTATTTCTACCCGACTACTCCTGAATATTTCACCCTGACTTCCATTCCCCACATATATGATCCGACTATCGAACCGGACAAAGACGTTATGGAAGCGTTACACCAGATTTTCAACAGTGAAGATCAGATCGAACTGCTGCAAGAATGGATGGGCTACTCTCTCATACCGTCCCAGGAGTTTGAAAAGATGATGCTTTTCGTCGGCCCACCCCGATCCGGTAAGGGAACGGTATTAGAACTAATGACCTCGTTGGTCGGCTCTACCCAGGTTGTCTCAACCAGTTTCGCCAGTCTTTGCGGGGACTTTGGGTATGCCCCGTTGATTGGCAAGCTCCTGGCAGTATTGCCTGACGCTGCGATACCCCGGTACATTGATTCTACGACCGCCTTGGAAAAGATTAAGCAGATTACCGGGGGAGATCCGGTGGGCATTAATCGGAAGTATAAGAATCCGATGCATGCTGTTAAGTTGACTTGCCGGTTTACTATCGCCGTAAATACTTTGCCGGAATTGCCTGACCATGCGAAGGCTTTGGAGCCAAGGTTGAATATTATGCGGTTTGAGAATTCTTTTATCGGTAAGGAAGATCGAGATTTGAAACGGCGGTTAGCGGACAAATCCTCTACTATGATTAACTGGGCTTTACTGGGGTTGAAGCGGCTGTACCAGGAGAATAAGTTTACTATACCGAAATCCTCGCTTTCAATTAGTAAGGAGTTCTCTCGGCTTTCAACTCCATTGATTGATTTTATATCGGACTGTTGCATTATAGGAAACGAGAATTCCTTTACGGAGAAGATGCAGTTGTACGATTGTTGGTGCCGTTGGTCCGACAAAGAAGGAGCGTTCCGTCTTTCTAATCCTAAGTTTCGGCAGAAATTTATCTCGCTTAATCTTGGCGTGGAAGTCGGGCATCAAGTAATCGGTACTAGTCGTGTAGAGGGTTTTCTCAATATAGAAATAACAAAAAAAGCTCGGATGAAGTATCTGGGCGAGCCGGAGTAATAAATGATGAAAATACCTTTTTACATCCACAATAAATTGTTTACAGTACAAGACATACCTGAAAAAAATGGAGTCGGGGATACTTGGAATATCGCTTTGCAGTTTGGATTAGGAGCGTATGCTTTTAATTCTACTGGCTGTTCATTGCCGTACTATATTATCCGTTTTAAATTTGAACGTATACAGGGGTTTTATTCTGACAATGAAATAGTAATAGGTGTCTGCCGGGATAAAAAATTAACATGGCAGGACGATAAATTACAGGTATTAACGGAGGTACGAGAATGAAACCTATACATCTTTATATAAATGACGAGTACTTGAGAACAGATATTGTAAGCGAAGATGTCGCACATGGAAACAGTTACTCCATAGCCTTAGGCTATTTTTCTACTGGCATCAGGGTTGTCAGCTTTAAGTTAAATTATATAGCTATACATTCTATGGCGAGCGAAAATTTTGTAGTTCTGGGTGTATATAGCAACGATGATTTTAAGTGGGAAGACAATAAGTTGTGTTACCTTGGCAAAGAAGTGGAGATAAAATGAAACATATCCCAGTACATCTTTATATTAATGGTGGATATTTAAGAACCGATATTGTAAGTAAAAATATCGCACATAGTGATAGATATACTATACCCCTACGCTTATCTTTTACCAATATTAAGATTCTCACGTTTAAGTTAAATTACATAGCTGCGTGGGGCATGGCAGATGAAGATTTTATAGTTATAGGTCTGTATAATAATGAGAATTTTAAGTGGGAAGATGATAAGTTATATTATCTTGACAAAGAATTGGAGATAAAATGAAAACTTTCCATGTCCATCTTTACATTAACAGCGGGTATTGGAAAACGGATGTTATAAGTTTAGATTTAGTATTTAGACATATATACAAAGTAGTTATTGATTGTCCGGGAATAAAAGTACTTGAGTTTATAATCCGTAGGCTGGCTTTTTCTTCTGGTGGAGATGAGACTAGACAAGATAATTTTGTTTATATTGGTACGCTTAATGATGAAAAGTTAAAACTGGTAGACGGGAAGGTGAAATTAAAATGAAAGACTTTAGTATATTTGTTTTAATAGTCTGGGCTATAGTAGCCGCATTGTTAGTTGTATCTTTTTTTGGCTGCCAAACCTTTCGCCCCCGGCCTCCGATCATCGACAACCCGCGAGACGCTCTAATTCAAACGGTAATAAAAACCGATTGGATCACTACCATAGCTTTGCTTGGTATGGCTGTAGCCGTGGCAGCAATGGTAAACGGTAGTAGAACGGCTTTTCCTGCTTTTGCTGGTTGTGGCTTTGCTCTCTGGTCGAATCTTACAGTGATACGGTATGCCGGAGTAATGGCCTGGTTTGGATTGGCGGCGTCGGTGTTGATATTTGTGTACGTTGTGTTTGTAAAGAATCGAGCATTGAAAGAAATCGTTGCGGGGGTTGAAAACTTTAAAAATCATGGAGGTACTTTAATTGGATGTTTAAATGACCAAAAGGTAACTACAAAAAAGATCGTTAGTGGGATTAAAACTAAAAATGGACTAACCAAAGGAGAAACCAAATGAACGAACTGACTGTTAACTTACTGTGTCTTATAGTTGGGGCCGTAGCGTACCCCTTTTTAAAACTTATTTACAACCGATTTTTATCGTCCACAAAGGACAGTAGTAAAAAGTGGTAATGCCAGCTATAAACAGTCGAGACGATCTGCTTGCCTGGCTTCGTAGACGAGTTGTTTACCGGAGTATAAGGCGGCAGATCGACAACGGGGATGTGGAAGTGATGGGAGGGTTCACCGCAGTTCCCCCACATTTTCATCCCGGTTGGATAGTTACCTTTATTGTGGAGGGGAGTACAATCATGGTATTTTCTGTTTCTTCAAAAGGAGCGGTAAATAAAATTAATGCCGAGGACATTCTGTGGGAGCACTGGTGCGGGGAGGGGAGAACGAATACTGCTTACCGGGGTGACGATCCTGAGTGGTGTAAGAAATTAAAGGAGAAAAATAATGGACTTAACAGAAACAAAACATAATATATTTAATATTGCTGGAGTAATCCGAAGCTACCCCAACATAGGTAAATACAACGGTCTTAGAGAAGTGGGCATGTGGGAATTTCTTATGAAGTTAGAGAGTATGTGGGCTTGTTTATCTCGGTATCAAGAAAATGAACAAAAAAACATAATCGAGTTAAAAACTGCTTTATCGATTCTTAAAAATGTTATAGAAGTATTGAAAAATGATCTAAAAGAATTTCCAACTACGATTGAATCTTTGGCATTAGAAAGAATTAGAGCAGAATTACGTTCTAATGAGGTCGAGTTACAAAAACTATACCTTGAAAATAACCGCCAGTAACGCCCTACCAAATACCGGAACACTTACAGCCAATACTGCCACTGCTCCAATCAAAGCCCACTTTACCCGGCTGATTTGCTTTCCGTAGGGGCAGACAGCCACGTGGGTTTTCATAATTTCTGGAAGCGTGTCTTTAAGAAACTTGTCAAAATAATTTTGTATCCTGAGGTCCATGAGTATTTTTACCTTCTCGTCGTCCATTATTCATACCATTCTTTTTTCTTTTGTTTACCGGCTTCCATCTGATACTTAGACCAGATTAAGCGTCTTACATCCTGCGTTTCTTCTGTTGTTAAATCCACTACTCCTTCGGCGGTGCGAATGGCTTGTCCTATTGGCAGTCCTCGCGGTGTGAAAAATCCAAGAGTTTTAATGGCCGGGATAACTATATCTCGCACGTCTTTGTCTTCTTTCAACATAGCCTTTACTGTTTGTTCCGCCGCATCAAGTCCTAGTGTAGCAACCGTACCCTTTCTGTACCCTTGCCAAGACCTCATAGCTACATTACCTATCCAATATAGCGGACCAAGAGCGTGACCAAGTTGATCCTGGGCCACTTCTTCCAGGTCAACAGGCAGACGTCCGCGAGATATTACGCCTAGTATAAAGGCAGGTAAAGTGTGTGACATTAAGACTCTATAAGCTACCATCGACGGCCCTATCTCTCCACGTTTCGTTGCCCCAACAATATCATGTGCCCAGAAATTATAGTCCTGGTTTACTTCATTCTGGAATATAGTAAGTAAATTACTAAGAGTGCCCCCGCGAAATAGTTCTGGTAGCTGTTCTATGTTCGCAGCCGATTGCAACCTAGAAGCAGCTTTATCAGCAGCCACGACAGAATCTTTATCAGACAGTCCATCAGCAAGACTCATTTCATAGAATGATTTCCACACTATAGAAGCGTGTTCGGTGTCAGCTTTTTTTATCCAATTAAGAGATCGCTCGTCTAAAGTCTGTTTACCCCTCATTTTTCGACTAGCTTTTTTTCTTCGTTTCTTTGTCTTTGTACTCTCCATTTGGGCAATCTCTCGGAAGTCCCGCTCCATATCTCGCGTTGACATGTATTTTGATTTGGCGTTCACATCTTTTACAAGCTGTTTTAAATCACCCGGAGATCGATAACCGATCTCGTTTTTTATAATATACGCCCCAGCTTTAGGACTTTTTGCTATCGCTCTAAATACAGCGACTCCCTGTCGCATACGGCTTAAAATATTAAAACCAATTAAATAAGTTCCGGCGTTTCGTTTAAAACCTTTTGTTATTTTATTTGTTAGATCATTAGTTTGCTGTGTGTACCCCCTGGAGGTGTCCCCCACCCACTTATCCAACATTGTAGGCAGAGTCCCTCGACTTACTGCTCCTAACTGCGTTCGTAAATTTTCATTCCGTATAATTTTTGTAACTTCTGTTGCGACAGGGGTCATATTTATAAAGCGTTCTATTCGGGATATATTAGTTAGGAATAAAGGTATCGCATCTATATCAATCGGGCGATTTGTCCCAGCCGTTCTTTCTTTTGTTATGTGAGATTCTGGCAATACTGCGTCCTTAGTAACCGAAGCAGCTAAAAGATCGGTAAGAAAATCGGCTTCTTCTCCAATAAACTTATCTCCCTTCATGACATTGATAGAGAAATACGAGTCTACTTTTCTTAGGTCTTTACCCAAATATTTTTTTGCGATTGATTGTATGAGAGGAAACTTACTTTCATAAAATTGAGATATTTTCTCTGCAATTGACAGTTCTCTTTCTGTCATTGAGTTATTGAAAGCTGTTATATCTTCTTCTGAAAAACCATTTTCTTCTACAATGTACCTATGGGCATCTTCGTCTTTAGAAGCGAGATAAATACCGATCTTCTCGGACGAGGTGTAAGTATTTTTAAGTTCTTTTCCTTTAGAGTCAAGTCGTGGAGACAGTCCTTCAATAGCTTTTGGAGTCATCAGAAAATCGTCCATCTCTTTTTCCGACTCAAAAGAAGTGGTAAAATCTTCTGTGTCTGCTTTTGTCATCATGTCAGTATCTTGTCGTTTACCAGACATAGGTTCATATATTACATTTTGTAAATCCCCGTTCGGCCCCCCGTCAGCCGCTTCCAAATGCCTATCAATACGTAGTTGGTCGCCAAAATACTGTGTTATGTTGTCAACCAGCCCACTGCCTAATTTATCCTTTATCTCTCTGGACTCTCTAAATCCTACTGTTTTGACATCTTCACCACTCTCAGATCGACGATTTCTTAGGTCTTTAGCTAAGGCGTTTCCGGCATACGTGAGTTTTTTAGCATCCGTATCTATCCTTTTAATTTTTTGAAACCGCACATTGTCAGAAACAAATTCAAGCGGTGACTTTGTTACTAACATATCATTTTGTTTTAATTGCCCCTCGGTTGTTTGGGCCTGTAATTTATAGATTGCATCTTCTATGTGAGCCATCTCATCAAGTTTATCTTGTTCTGTAAGATTTGAGTTTTTTCTGATATTGCCATATTGATTTCTTAAAACACCTATTTCCTGCTCAATTTGCCCTTGAATTTCTGGAGTATTTGTACCTGTTTGCCTAGTTGTCATACCAAGTGGTAGGCCGAGTACCAACGGTTGTAAAGCCCCCATCATAGCTGCTGTTCCCAACGTAGATATTAAATCAGGGCGTTCAGACGCTGGAATAACCCCCGTAAGTTTATCCACAAAATGCTGCCCGAACGCAGTAACCGTTTCTTCAATTGCACCCTTTGGGGCATCTTTCAAGGCAGAGCTAAATACATTGTTCATAAAGCTCCCTATCCATTTTGTACCAGCTTTTAACCCACCCCCTTTTATAGCTTGTTTCATGCCCGGTAAGTTACCTAACAGTGTTCGCCCAGCCCCCTTTGCAATCTGCCAACCAAACATCTCTCCAATAGCTTCCATTGAAGCTCCGGCAGCTACGTAAGTTAAAGCATCTGTCGTGCTGATCTCTTGTCCCCCGGCTTTACGTTCTGTAACATCGCCTATCCTTCGCCCGGCTTCTGAAATACCAAAGGCCGCACCAACTCCTCCAGACTCCTTAACAATAGATTTAAGTCCGTGTTTCCACCCCTTTCCTAATATCTGAGATTTGCCGCCGACTCCACCAACAAGTAAAGAGAACATTGTATTGCCGATCAGCTTGCCGGCCACACCAGAAACACCGCCTTGCGGTTGTAAAATTCTCCCCAATTCATTCATTTGATCTTGCCAGTACGCCGAAGCTCCTTCTGTTACGCCAAGAGCATCAGTTATACCGGCTCCAAATTGAGTGAATCCTCCAGCCTGGGACATTACGGTATGAGAAATGTTGGCTAAAAAATTAGTCCAGCCTGACTCCCCTGTTTTCTCTCTTTGGAGTTCAGCGAAAAAATCTTTTGGCACTGCCCCTCCAGGACCGACGTCATAAAATAATGGTTTTACCCCCCCGATTTGACGCATCATATCCGTAACAGCGACTTGTTGTCGCCCAGACATTTCCTGTCCGGCTTTTTTTGCATTTTCAATATGTTCGGCTGCGTAATGATAATAATTATTTTTATTCACGCCGTAACGCACTGATCCAGATAACTCAGACTCTACTTGTTCAGGAGTTTTGCCAAGTAAATTATCAGAAAGCCAAGACCTGATTTCTTCTGGCCTATTAATTGTGAGGGGCATTGCTGTGATTGCACGTTTAAATGTATCTATTTGAGAAGGCATATACTAATCCTTATTCTTGTGGAACGTTACGTAAATTAGCAGTTAGTTGAACTAATTTATCCAAACTACTTTCTGAATATACTCCTTCTTTCCCTGACGAAGCCATTTTTTTCTTTATTGATTCTGGAGAAATATCTAACTGACTTGCTACGGTTGTATTATCGTATCCTGCCATACTTAATTTCATGGCAGTAACAGCATCAAGTTGCCCCTGTACGGCCGGGTCTAATACATCGTATGCGGCCGTGTTTCGTAGAGCTTTAATACTTTTAACTGCTTGTGCTATATCCTCGGGTCCTGGCGTTCCCCACGGATCGGGAATAGCCGCTCCGAGTTTATCTCCGAAATCAGCCAAATCTAACCTCCCCCACGGCTTAACGTCTTGAGGTCTGGGCGGTGTAACTCCTGTGGGTATGCCGCCCGCATTACGCATGATATTATATTGGGCCTGCATTTTTTGATTCGGAGAAAGATTAGAAGCGTCTATTCTATCTAGCCACTGTTGTTGAAATTGCAGGCTATTGCCAGATTGTTGTTTTTCAAAGTCCCACTTCTCCTGCTGTATCATCTGTGTTTGTTGTTGTGTCTGTAATTGCTGCTGCATATTCTGGAATATCCTTGCCTCTTGAGCCTGTTGTAACTGGAATGTGTTAGCCTGTGCTCGTATATCGGCCAGTAGTTTCTGTTGATTTATTGCTAAATTTTCTTGAAACTGTTGCTGCTGCTGTTCCAACTGGGCTTCTTGTGTTTTTCTTTGGAAAATAGCAGACATCTCTGCAACTTGTTGTTGCCGATACATTTGTTCTTTTGACAGGGCAGTACCAGTAGCAAATTGTTCCTGCTGTGCTATTAACTTACGTTGCCATTCCTCACGGGAAGCGGCGATTTGTGTAGCTTGTAATTGTTGTTGCGCTTCTATACCGCGGGCTTGAGATTCTTCTTGTTTTGTATAACTCTGTTCTCTTACCGCCTGTTGAGCTTTGCCAGATTTAGTAGCTAATTCACCAATAGCACCAAACGGCGTATACGTTTTTTTAAATGGCATAATTATGTTACCTCTATATCTGTTACCGACGCCTCTGCTTCGCGGGTAGCGATTCTTGATTCATGCCGTCTTACAGTTTTTATGACCAGTTTTGCTATCTCGGGTTTCACAAAATTATATTTATCTTGCTGCGTCTCTGGCTCGTTTTCAGGATCGCCGAACAAAGTTAAAATTGCTGTGTACAGTCGTACCTCTTGCCCTTGCGGTATGTTATAAGTTATTTCCATTATGATCTCCTAATTAAAGTGCAATACGCATCTTGCTAAAATATGCGTTCCGCCGCCGCCGGCTACAACTGACTCTATGCAATTACCTATTTCGTTAAAATGACTGAAAGATGCCGGTGCCGGGGGGGCTGCATTTGTTGCGTCTGCGTACCCTGCCTCAGTCACAGATGACCTCACCCAATTCCCTCTTGTTGCCGCTGTGTCATCTTCCATAGCCACGTCGGCAATTCCATAGACAACTATCCATGCTTCGCTTCCGTCTGGAATACCCGCGTCTAAAAATACTCCCATAGTTTCTTCTTCATCTGTTCCTGTTAATCTTACTGCATCATTTGTAGTTGTATCAGCTTGGACTAATTGACCGGCGACACTGTTCGCTCCTGTTTTATTTGTTAATTTTATAGCGTAGCCGCCGAGAGAGGTGAGTTTAATCTTCGTCGTTGAACCACCGGCTTCAACTTCGCCGTTAATAATCGTGTCGTTATCTACAGTCAGGCTACCGTTGACATTTACCTGTCCATCAGCCGTAGCACCGTCACATAAATGTATTGTTTTACCGTATAAAAAGATATTCAGTACATCATAATAGAGGTCTCCGCCGCCAGGGTCGGACGCTCCGATATATATATTGTCTTGGTCGGGAGTCCCGTTATTATCAATACCAAGCAACGCCTGCATGGTGCCATCTTTTGTAATCGAAAAATCGTTTGATAGGTCTATGTCACCAGTGGGTATTATAAGGTTCCCGTTTCTATCGAACCGGGCAACTTCATTTATAGAATTATTATCGAAACTCGTATAAAACGCTATGCCCCAGCTATCATTAAGATTTGTTGTACTTTCCCTTACCGACTTAATCCCCGCTCCGATCTCAGCAAAACCAGTACCATAAGTACCCCCGAAAAAAATACCCGCTCCTGACCCCAAGACATTGAAAGAATTCACATTATCATATAGGTTTATCTGCCCGTAAGACCTGGTTCCCTGGGTTTCGTCCTGTGCTCCAAAAATGGCTAGTGTTGAGTTTGCCGCCCCCCATACAGTTCCTTCGGACAACTCGTTAATTTGCATTTTAACAGACGTAACCGTTGTGGTTCCAACGCCAACTTGATTCGTGACAATTAAATCTCCGAAATTTGCCAGGCCAGCAGCAGTTATATCGCCTACACTATCGATTACAACAAGGTTGTTTCCAGATACGTCTTGCCATTCTTGTAAATTCCCTGTAAATGGCGTGGCTGCGAAGTCCCAAAAATCTCCGACCTCATGTCCTTGTACAGAATCGAAAGTAATAGTAATGCCGTTATCTATCGCATACGGAACTCCGGCAACTATTGTAACACCTTCTTCGTTCCAAATACTCCCCCCGTCATCACTCCATCTGAAAGAGTTCGGCGGGTCAATTGGCGGTATCGCTCCTTTGTCAATTTCAATTCTATAATTTATTACGGCTGCACCAGTAAATATTCCCCCGGCAGTCATGTCATCAACGCCATTTCCCGTGTAACTCGGTGACGAAAGTGTTGACGTCGCTCTTACTTGAAGTGTGTCTGCTGTGTCAGAAACTGCCTGTAAAAAAGTTTGCCCAGAGACATGTAAGGTTGTTGAAGGATTAATCGTTCCTATACCGACAGTGCCGTCTGCCAGTATCCTCATCTTATCTGAACCGTCAACTGTAAATCTGATAGACGACGATGCTGTTTCGTCTGCAAAATCTGCTTCTAAAAGTAAAAATCCTCCGCTCCCGTCAATACGAGCTATTGGAGTTCCGCTCGTATTACTGTCTCTTAATCTAATAGCCGGAGTCACCCCGTCAATGTGCAAAAGTTCTTGCGGACTCGTCGTCCCAATCCCCACATTCGCTCCGGTAATCTCTACATATCCATTAGTCTCATCGAACTCAATTTTGGGACCGGGTGTAGGAGTGGTGATAAAACCGCCGTTTGGCAGTTGTATATTTCCGCCAGTAATTATGGCGGAACCATCAGTAAGTGAAGTTCCTGTTATAGCTCCCGCACCAAGAGTTCCGGTAGTTAGTAGATTACCGTCCCCAAAATTTAAATCATAACTAGCTTTATTACTATCTAATACTAAATCTCCGTCAGCTTGGACAGTAAAAATAAAATAATTGCTTGCGTCGTAACTTAATTTTAATTGTGTGCTTGTCGCGAGTATCTCTAAAGCCGAGTCAGGATCAGTGACTCCAATACCAACCTTACCATCCGGCATAAGAAGAATGTCGGCCGCTGCTGCGGCGGCATCCACAGTTGTAATTGTTAAGGCCCCGTCAGCCGCTACGGTAAATCCAGCGTAATTAAGGGAATCATATTGCAATCGCAACTGCTCAGTCGCTACGGAAATGATAAGTTCGCCGGTCATTGTATCACCAGCAGTTAATACATAAAGGTCGTCAACGCCTATTGTACCGTCGTCACCTACTATCAATCCCATCCCGGTCAATAAATCAAACCGACTTAATTTCTGAGAGAGCCGCCGAGTTCTAGCGTCTACTCTGGACTGCTGTATTCCTTTTAGCCACGTCCCCATTATTTTCTGCCTTTACGAGTAAGACCACCTTCTTCGGCGGTAATTGCCACTGATTCAGTAGCCCACTGCGTAGTTGTTGTCGCCGGAGACTGCAATTTAAACTTTAAAGCGTTCGCTCCTATTTTATGACTAACTCGTCGATTAATACCGGCGACTAGCCCCCGTTTAACCCTGGTTGTAGGAGAGGTCAGCCCTTCGGCGGTAGTTGCAGTATATGTATAAAAATCTACATTCCCGCTTGTTATTCCAAGTATAATATCAGAAGATTTGATATGTAGCCGTTTTCCTGGGCTGGCAAAATAGGGTCCCATTTCTATAAAAGAATTAATTCCGGTACTATCATCAGTCGCCGAGGCGTTATTTACTTTGCGTACAAAACCATCTTTACATCCAAACAGCATAAAACGGTCAGACACATCGTCAGAATCAAACATATAAAAAGAAGTAGGCCCCATAGTAGCGGGATAAGAATCAACCCACCAAGCATCCGACTGCCGCTCCCAAAATAAAACGGTTGACATAGACGAAAAATCTTGAGCGGTTAAGAAAACGTAAAGACCATCTTGATTAATATCCCATTCTAGCCGCACATAAAAAGTACTCAAATCCCAAGTTTCTAACCTTCGTTTCAGTCGCCCATGTGTCATTGGTTCCGGTTTTCCACCTACCGCCAGTCTATAAATACCGTCTACGGAGTGGAAATACATTACTCCGTTTGGATCAAAAGCCCAGGCTTTACCAAAGGTCATGCCGGTATCAGATACTTTATCAATTGATCCCCCGGCTGCTGGATCACCCGCCATAGCCCATATACTGCTATCACATCCAAATATACACAGATCGTCTGTCCACGGGGCGATACCATTTATAACGTCCCCAATTAGTCCGGCTTCTGAATTATTTCCAGCAACAGCTTGTAAAGCCGTAGTTATAGGGGGAAAATAGTCAAAGTTAAAGGGGTCTCCCACTTTAGACATGTACCAATTATATGGATCAAGAGTAGCTCCGCTCAGTACAATCCGTCCCCTGTATAAAGAAATTAGTTTACACGAAGGCGGTATCGATCCTGATGTTGCGTTCCATACTTTTATTTCGTCATTGGCCGCCGTAAAATTTATATCATAATATCTATTAGTGGACCCATCTACAAAAAAGACATCATTAAAAGCTGGTTGACTCATTACCCAGGCGGCACTTTCTAAAACGTCTCCACCATTAGTTATTAAAGAAGCACTTCCGCCGCGATACTTATAAATATCTCCTGCAGAAACAATAGTAAGTACTTCTACAGTAGCAGTCTCTATGGCCGTACCTTCTATCCTAGCGGAAACATCGTTTCCAACTGTGCCAGTATCCGACTCCCATTCTTCATTACCATCTGCGGCAGTAAGTTTCCATACGGTTTTACTGTTCTCTCTAGTGCCTGTTGCATATATATAAGTTCCTTCTTCGTTTTCTTGTATTCCAAAAACAAATACATTTGACGCCGCTCCAGTTGAGTAACTCCAAATATTTGTCCTATCAGAACTGTTTATTTTTTGAACCGTATCTGTATCCCCTGCGGAACCATCAAACCCTAGATAAAAATGACCATCTACAGACCAGTCGCAACTTCTTATTCTGTCTTCTGATCCATTAACAATTAAAGCTGACCAACTTACCGCCCCGTCTGTATCTAATTGCCATACATTTGCAGCAGTCGAAGTTAAAGGAGAGGATATTCCCCAAGACGCTATCGAACCACTGGCGGTTACTAAAATATTATCGTCGGGGTCAATTGAAAAGTCAAAACAAATATTATCAACATCGTTAAATGAAAATCCCCATTCTATCGCACCAGTAATAGGATGTATCTTCCAAAAACTTCTTTTAAGTCCGTCCCACGTAATTCCTCTAGTGCCAACGTAATAATATCCTTGTGAGTCCATTTCTACATTAGCCGGAGTTGCAGCAGAAACACTCGCCACGACTTCCCCAATAAATGTTCCGTCAGAAGCGTCATACCAACGTAAACCATTTCCACCTCCGGTAGATACCACAACTCTATTACGTATAAAATCGTATAAAAGCCCTCCAACTCCGCCGCCAGTAGCTATCCTCCATAATCTTGTGCCATCAGAATTATATACCGATAATGAATAATCAACCATATCTTCGGTGTCCGTAGCATGGCCAACATATACATTACCCGCACTATCTTTTTTAACAGCCCGCGTGGCTACCCCACCAGTTACGTCCACAAATTCTGTAGCGGTGCCGTTATCAGTTGTAACTTTATATATTTTGCCGTCTTCTTCTGCTATGAGAACAAACGCAGAAAGTCCGTCTGATTTTGGAACAACGGCTTTAATCCTATTCAAATCCTGGATTATGGCCCCACTATTTATTTCCCCGGAAATATACTTAGACAGACCGGCCCTCTGTCCACCTCTTAACCTTCCTTTTAGTGCGTCAAACGCCCGGACATTCAAACAATCAGGACAAGTGCCCGCAGGTTGGTTTTCGTAACTCGCATTTTCATGCAGACCTTGAAACGGAAAAGTTATTTTTTTCATCCGTTACTCCACGGTAGCACCAAGTTTTTTCATTCTGTCTACAATACCCGGATCGCTCTTTAATTGCCCGGCACTAAAGCTAATGGCAGAAAAACCTCCTCCTTCGTGACTCATATAGGCTACCTTGCCTCCTTCACCAGCCCGACTTTTAGCGGAGTCCAATATAGACGACTGTTCTTTATCTGTTAGGCCCCCCGCCACTCTCTTTTTATACTCTTTATGGCCCACTATTTCACCAGTATGGCGATTTTTGTACTCCCCCGGTCGCCCCTGGGCGGTCATAGCTTTCCAAGTGGGTTTGTCACTCGAAGATTGGACACCCCCTCCTGCTACTGTTGCTGCTTTAGCAAAATCCTTAGAACTCATTGCTCCGCCACCGCCCCCACCTTTACTTGGCAGTCCTTTAGAAATGGTTATTTGAGCTTTTTTTGGTGTGAATGCGTTTTTGTCCATAACATCACTAAGAGACGGGACATCTAAACCTTCGGTGGTAGTAGTGTCCATATCTTCCGTTCCAATAACTTCATCTGCTACTGTACCGGCCGCCGCTTCTTCCGGTCCAGCACTGGCCCCTTGTACAAGCCCCGCCATAAGTGCCGGGTCGGGGGCCTCGTCTGTACGCCGCTCAATAACACC
>SDBT01001095.1_pt1 | contig 46460 bp, 35 predicted proteins | sample 2277101 | NCBI WGS metagenome assembly SDBT01 (sample SAMN10404973, study PRJNA504765) | marine sediment metagenome | isolation source: marine sediment core GS10_PC15, 103 cmbsf | place: Arctic Ocean: Southern Knipovich Ridge | collected 2010 | reverse complement strand
CTCATTCAGTCCCCCGTCGTCATCGACAAGCAAAAGGTCGGGCATGCCTACCAGAAATCTCCGGCTGAATTCCTGATTGAATTCACCGTTCTGGGCGGTGAACGTCAGGATAAACTCAACGAAGCTTACGGGGAAATCTTCCGGTACTGAAAAGATAATGGGATCGCCCTGGTTATCAAACGGCTCATCCGGCGGCGTTTCTCCAATCCAGGAGATAGAATCCGTGAAGATGATACGTGAATCCGAACAGCTTCCTATTACTGCCAGATCATCCACGAAAGCCCTTATATTCTGGGCAGAGAATAACAACTCCAGAGTCTCTCCCGGCTCGGGACGTTGATTACCATTGCCGCTGATCTCGTCAAATGACAGGTCCAATAGCTCATACAAGGGCCCGGTATATTGCACCGCGAGATCTGCAAACATGGTGGAGTCGGAATCAGAGATCTCAGTTACCGAAATCTCTGAGGGCTGCCCGTTATAAAGCCAGGCGTCGGGCCTGGAGAAATCGTCAAAAGTACGATTATCGGTATAGCCCGGATATGGATCTCCTGCGTCGGCACCACGGCCGCCCTCGAGATCGTACTCCCCGTCGGCCTGTTCAACAATCACCTTATAATGATTTTCGTTGCTGTTATTCTGTACCGACTCGTCAACATGGATGATCAACAGGCCTTCCCCCGGCATGGAAAAATCGAATAGCTGCCGTCTCCTGTTCTCCACAAGGAAGTATTCATAATGCGGTATTCCCAGACTGAATAACTGGTAAACATCGGGCTCGAACTCAACGGCATCGATCTGCTCGTCATAGAGGGGTTCTTCTATTACGGTTGGATTTATCCATCCCAGATCATACTTGCACCAGGCATCGAAATGAACGGGCCGGGCGCCGCCGCCGCCCCAGGACCCACCGGCCATAACCGACCAATACCCCATCCCATCTGAGCTGTAATCGGTATCATATAGATCCGGCAGGCCCAGAACATGGCCAAACTCGTGGCAAAATACTCCGATTGTAACCAACTGACCGCCACCTGTCTCCTCCGGCTCCTGGGAATATCGATATACATAAACTCCATCAAGCGGAACGTAATAGCTGGTTACCCAGGCATGAGACCATATAAAATTCGGGTTCCCGCCGCTGTCTTCGGCTCCGGGCCCGGCATGGACTACAAATAAGGCATCCACCATGCCGTTGCCATCGTTATCGTATATTGTAAAATCGACGTCGGGGTCGGCAGCCATAACCGCATCCTCCGTAAGCCGCTGAGCATTACGAGGATAGCCCCCGAAACCATTCTGACCATTAACATAATAATCATAGGTCTGAGGCATTCTATACCATTCAGTCACCTGACCAATAAGGAAAGCCTGCCCGTAGGAATTCTCAAAATAAAAATCGGTCATGCTTCCCGGATCGGTTATGCCGTCTGAGAAAAGCAGCGTGTCGAAATCTTCAGGCACCGAAACGCGACGGTCGTCGTAAGGGTTGTCATCAAAATCCACAAGTATTATCAAGCAATACAGGGTATCAACATCCGCGGTGACACCGAAACGATAAGGATCGGGATTGGCCTCCCAGACACCTTTCTCCATGGCCGCACCAATTCTCTGGACTACTTGCTCGAGTTGTCCGCTGGCCTTCAATTCCTCCAGAGATTCTGGAGACAAACCAACAGCCATTGCAAGACGGGATACCAGAAGAAACGCCATAATAATAAGAACCTTCGATTTCATTACTCCTCCAGAGAAAAAGTGAGGTTCACCAATTTAGACCATCCAACACTATAAAATATATTCTTAAAAAAATATGTCAAGAGCGTTTTGCATCATGGCGCCATCTTCAGCTAATAACTTCCCGCAGGATTGACCTTCGGTAGCCTCTGTATAGTAATCGAAACTGAAGCTGGATTTCTTTCGATCAGGGATTCCCGGCCTTTAACTGCTCCAACATCTGCTGAATATCAGTGGTAGGGAGATTACACACATAATTCCTGCAGACGTAGGCAGTGGTTCTGCCATCGATAGTCGTCTGGTTCCGGACGAAGGGCGCAACATGTACGATTTCCGACATACTTTCATCAACCGGTCTTAAAATAACCACCTTATTGGGTAAAAAAGAGCCGAACAGGGCCAGTATCATTTCCCTTGTTTCGGCGGATTTTTCATTGCCCACAATTACTACCTCATATGAAGGTCCAACACCGAAATCCAGGGCCGTCAGCAGCAACGTGAACGCAGATGGTGCTCTGCCGACTTTGCCTGAAAACAGGCTATTAATTTTAGTAGCAATTTCCTCGTAGCTATTATTACCTGTCATCCGGGCCAGCCTGATCCCGTTGTATGCGGCTACGGAATTGCCAGACGGTATAGCCCCGTCGTAGATCTCCTTTTGTCTGACTAAAAGCTTTTCTCCATCATCCGGAGTAAAGTAAAATCCACCGTTTTCGTGATCCCAAAAATGGCTTATGAGATCATTGTTCAATTGCAGGGCCGTCTGCAGATGCCCGATATCGAATGTTGCCTGGTAAAGCTCGATCAATCCCCAGATTAAAAAGGCATAATCCTCGAGATTGCCGGTTATGGCCGCCTGCCCGTCTCGGAATCGATGCAATAACCGCCCGTCTTCCTGGCGTAGATTTTCCAGTATGAACTCAACCGAGCGGCCTGCAGCCCGGGCATATTCGGGCTCATCGAAAGCGCGGGCCGCCTTGGCTAAGGCGGCAATTAAGAGGCCATTCCAGTCAGTCAATATCTTATCATCCTTATAGGGATGAATTCTCTTTTCACGAACATCGAAAAGCTTCTTCAGGGCAGACTCGGCCTGATTATTAAGAACCGTTTCAGATATTTTAAGACGTGATGCCTCCTCAGCCCAGGTTCCGGTAAGATGAAGGATGCTTTCCCCGGTCTTCTTACGGCTCGCCTGATCTTCAAAATTCCCGCCGCGTTTAACATTGTATAGCCTTATGATCAGCTCAGCCTCTTCATCATTCAGCGCTCTGTTGATCTCTTCTTCGCTCCAGAAATAAAATTTCCCCTCTTCGCCTTCGCTGTCGGCATCCTCCGCCGAATAGAAACCGCCATCCGGATCGGTCATATCCCGCAGTACGTAGGTGAAAATCTCACGCGCCGTCTTTTCATATTCCTTTTTGCCGGTTGCCTGGTAAGTTTCCGTATAGGCCATAGCCAGCATCGCCTGGTCATACAGCATCTTCTCGAAATGCGGCACCAGCCAGCGGGCATCCGTGGAATACCTGTGAAAGCCAAACCCAGCATGATCGTAAATGCCGCCTCTTCTCATGGCCTGCAGAGTTTTCTCCACCATCTCCAGGGCTTCGGGTTTGCCGGTTCTTTTCCAGTAGCGAAGCAGAAAGAGAAAATTGTGAGGAGTTGGAAACTTGGGGGCGTTTCCGAAGCCGGCATTGCGCTTATCGAAACTCTGCTCGAATTGCCTGTATGCGGCATGCAACGTAGATTCGCCCAGTTCACTGCCCCGAGCGTAATTCGTTGAACGTTCAAGCTGATCAATCACCTTGCCAGCCGAATTGAGCAGCTCTGCCCGCTGCGAAACCCAAGCCTGCTTTATTCGCGGGATAAGCTCCATCATACCTACCCGGCCGTAGCTGTTCTTCTTCGGAATATAGGTCCCGGCAAAAAACGGCTTCTTATCGGGTGTCATTATAATGGTCAAAGGCCATCCGCCGCGGCCGGTCATCATCTGACAGACGCTCATATAGACGTTGTCGATATCCGGCCGCTCCTCCCTGTCGACCTTAATCGCGATGAAAGCATCGTTCATCAAAGCGGCAACTACCGAATCCTCGAACGATTCATGCTCCATTACGTGGCACCAGTGACAGGTGGAATAACCGATGGAGAGAAATATCGGTTTATCTTCCTTTCTGGCTTTTTCAAAAGCCTCCTCGCCCCAAGGGTACCAGTTTACGGGATTATCCGCATGCTGCAGCAGATAAGGACTTTTTTCGTATGCCAGATGGTTTTTATGCGCCGTGGTTTCATTATTCATGGCAATTGTCCATTGTCGATTTATGAAAAATAGCAGGACAAGAAGACCGGATAGGAAAGCTCCCACTAAAACAAATCTGGAATATTTTGTCAATTTAACCTGCCTTGAACCGGTTTACCTTAATTCATGTAAGACTCATCCCGGTAAAGAACTATGGTTTAAAGGCATCGGTTCCATTTCACCCGTTCGCATGAGAAAGCAACTAACGGTCATTGCGAGGAGTCCGCAGGACGACGAAGCAATCTATACTTGAATCAGCAGTTAGATTGCTTCGGCCTTCGGCCTCGCAATGACGATATATGTCGAATTTTGTGCGATCAGTTGGGCGTTCAGTTGAACGCCCCTACGAACGTCTGAATATTTTCGCAGGGACAGAACATTGTTCTGTCCTTATGGGTGGGCGGCCTGCTTATCTATCCCTCAGGATGGATGCGAAGCGATATCCTGAGGATAAAATTCAGTCATTGCGAGGAGTCCGCAGGTCCTACGACTCGTATGAGACGACGAAGCAATCTCTATAAAAAAGCAAATCCCCCGGAAACATGACCGGAGGATTTGTAGAGAGGAGGGAGCGTGAGAAATCTTTATTTCAGAAATATCATCTTTCTGACCTTTGAATCGCCCTCGGAAAGTTTGGCAAAATATACTCCCGCGGCCACCTCGGCGCCGTTTCGGTCGGTGCCATCCCAAACGACCCGGCCCCGGCCGTCCAGGGGCAAATTGCTGACCAGCCTGCCGGCGATATCATAAATATTCAGAACCTGGTTCTCCAGGAGATCTCCCGAGGCTTCTATGATCGTACTGCCGTTAAAGGGATTGGGATAGTTGGTAATCACGGAAAAAGACTCCGGAAGAATTTCTGTAAATTCAGTTCCTGTCAGACCGGGATATAATAGAAACGCTAATTCGGCGTTGGATATGAGTTCATTCAGATCGTCGCCGGCCGCAAAAGCAAAGGCCACCACCTCGAATTCTCCGGGATCGATTCTGTACGGCCCGACCGTGATAAGATGAGAATAATTGCCGGGAGTCGAATACGAGACATTATCAAAACCGGATCTCATAAGTTCGAATTTCTCCTGATCCGTAAAGCCGTCTTCGAGGAGACCGGAGTTATCGATGGCCGCATAGGAGCTGGCATTCGATGTTATCGTCTTCACGCCAACCGAGACACCTGTCGATAGATCGGTCACATACCCCAATGATTCGTAATCGATATAGCCTACGATATCATCGCTGCCGGAGGATAACGGCAGATCCCAGTCGCAGAATATGCCAACATACAATGATTCTAAGGTAACTCCGGAGATATTCTCAATTGTGAATTCCACCGTGACGAACGGGTAGGCATCGGGAGCAGTCCAGCAGAAGCTTCTCTGGGTTGTTAGAACGCCGATGGGATCCTCGGCGGCGCTGTCTGAATAGATGGCAAACCCATCCTGGTCGGAATATAACCCCGGCTCCACTATTCGAGGATATCCGCCGATGGCGGGAGCAAAATCATCATCTGTGGCATCAGGATCAGATGATATGGCGCCGTCGGAAACATGGTAGGTGTCGGTGGCCAGCACCAGCGATCCGTTTCTAAGAAAATCGAGACCGTCGGCAGGATACTTAAAACCCTCTCCTCCCAGCGGGTTCAAGGATTCCGGCCCCAGGCCAAACTGCCCGATATTCGATATGCTGAAAGCCAGAAGGCTGTTATCATGAGTGACCACACCCGGTTCGACCTGTCCTCCAGCCGTGATAATAAAGTTCAACTCTCTCGAACCACCCGGATAGGAAAAATCGAGCCTGAAAGACAATCTCTCGCCAACGGCGACATCGGAACCGAAAGAAACCAGCCAATCACCTACGGCTAATGTATCGAGACGATCAAAATAGTCTATCTGAAGTTCGCCCGATAATACAGTCACTCTGGGATCGAGTGCCGTCAGAATTACAGCAATATCCTGAGCAGGACGGCCCAGATTTTCGATTTCTACACCAAGCTGAAATTCCTCACCCGGATCGGCGATTCCGTCACCGGAGATGTTCAACGAAACCAGAGCGGGGAAAATGCCTTCCGGCGGCGGCATGAAATAGAGCGCCTGCCTTACATTGATGTTTCCCCATCCATAATCGTTATCTTCGCCCGACCAGCCGAGATCGGTTGCGGAATACATAAGCGCCTGTTTTATCTGCGACGGTGTTGCATTGGGATTAAACTGGCGCAGAATGGCTACCGCCCCCGCAACGTGCGGTGTAGCCATGGATGTCCCCGACATGGTTGTGTAACCGCCGGTTCTGCTGGTAGAGCGGATCGCCACGCCCGGTGCTGTAACCTCGGGCTTAACAGTCAAATCATCGCACCCTGACGGCCCGCGACTGGAGAAGCCTGCCACCGGAAAATCGTTCAGGGCACCGTTGATGGCACCTATTGAAAAACAGCTGAAATCGGTGGCAATTCTATCGGCCGGCGTGCGAATTGTGCCTTGATAAGGACCCTCGTTACCGGCGGCAAAAAGACATACTACGCCTGCAGCCTCGAGATTATCAATTGCCTCCCAGAAGGTTTGATTGCAGGCGGAATAATATCCCAGAGGAATTCCCCAGGAGTTGTTGATGACATCGGGAACATCGTCAGTGGTCGAGGGATCGCCATCGGGATCGATCGCCCACTCGAAGGCCGCTAAAAGATCCGATATGGATCTTTCAATACCACCGCCTCTATCCACAACTGCGGCGGCGATCCACTGTGCTCCGGGAGCGACGCCAACGGTATCCCCATCGCTCGATCCAACCATAGTGCCCATGGTGTGCGTGCCGTGACCATGATTGTCTATCGGGTAAATTGTGTTGGAATAGGGATCGAACCAGCATTCGCTATGGTCACTGCCATTATTACCCCTGTATTTCGAAATTAGCGCGGAATGATCGCCATACACACCTGTATCAAAATTGCAGACCAGGCTACCTGAACCGTTAAGCCCCATTTCCCAGACTTCCGGAGCCTTCACAACCCTGATTCCCGTCTCAGCCCCGGCGGACATTATGACCGCATCACCTGTGGCTACCGGGGCAATAAGATCTATGGGAATGTCATCGAAAGCAGCCTTTATATCGGGTCTTTCTTTAAGAATGGCCAGGATTTCTGCGTCGCCGGTCACGGTTACGACGTTGGCTATCCAGAATCGCCGGTAAGATTCTATCTTACCCTTGGCCTTTAGCGATTCTAATGTCGCTATAAAACCAGATTGAGATAAAGTCGCCCGGGCCTGGATATTCTCAATTACCATCTGATGACCGGCCCTTTTATCTCCTATTCTCGCTGATTGCGGAAGAAGAGGACCCTGCGATCTGAGATGAAATATGCTCGTTTTCGAAGTAGCATCGGAGACGAATATTGAAATCATCATTAGGACCGACGCAAGAACTGTTAGCTTTCTAATTTTCAAAAGCCCCCTTTCTCTATCTTGACATAAAGTCAAAAGCCATGCCGAACAACGGCAGCAATTCCCGGATTATATATCTATTGTAACCTATTGATTAACAATAGATTAACCCTCGGTGCCGGTGATGCTCTATTCCCTTTTTTAAGACGATTTAAATATGCGTGCAAAACCTTGCGCATTTGCTGAAAGGGACGTCTTTTGTTGGCCATGAAACTGGCCTTGAGAATTATATGCCAAACGAATATTGACTCAAATCAGGGTAAACTGTGACTGAGGCAAATCAGCAAAAAAGAAAAGGAGCTTCCCCGGGTAAGAGAAGCCCCCGCTATTGAGAACTGGATGAATCCAGGAGTTATTTCAAAAAAGTCATCTTCTTAACGTCATTCCCATCATCTGTAGATAGCCTGTAATAGTAGATACCGGATGACACCGAGCTCCCGTTATCGCTGGTGCCATTCCATACAACTGCTTTCAGGCCGGTTGTGACAGTTTCCTCAAGGAGGGTTTTGACCTTCTGGCCGATGATGTTATAAACCTCCAGCTTTACATGCCCGCTACGGGGAGCCGCGAAAATAATCTCCGTGGCCGGGTTGAACGGGTTAGGATAATTGCCGATTAATTCAAACTTCTCGGGCAGGCTGCCGTCGGGAACTGAATCGTTTATACCAGTCGGCGTGGTGACGATGACACGCATGATAAAATCGCCCGTTTCGAGGAGGCTCCAACCGGTCTGGCCGGAATACCAATAGGAACGAAGATCAGGATTTGCGAAGTCGTTGCCTGCGGCTGGTGATTCCGGGCTAATCTCAGGCCAATGAAATATCAGCCAGAAATCGCCGGACGTAATGACAGGCCTCTGATCCTCCGGGAAAAAAGTTACAGCCCAATCGCCCATATTTTGGAAGCTCACGAACGGTCCGGCCACGATTTCATCCGGTTCTTCATTAGAATCAGAATTTACCGTGAATTCGAAATCAGTTATATCATCAACGAGCACCATGGCGCCTGTGACCAGAAGAGGATATTCGACCGGTGTAAATCTAACAGCAATTTTATTGTCATCCCATACGTCGCCTACAATCCAGAATTCTTCCGCGGAACCATCATCATAAACCATCTCCCGTCCCTCGACAATCTCCATGTTAAATGGATCTGATGGGCCCGACTCCGGAAGCATGGCTTCGTTCTGATAAGGTGAGTTATCGATTGCCTGAATATAATAGAAAACTGTGGTGCCAACCGGCTGAGCGGGGACGTTGCCGACCCAGATGTCCCCCGAAATGTTATCCATGGTGATGTCTAAAAAATCAATTCCATCGGTGGAATAATACACCGAGGCCGAGAAGATGCCGGTATCATCGGTAATCGTAGCCGCGATAGGATGATCGCCTTCGCCGGAGAAGCCAAGGATTCTCTCCTCGCTCAAGATCGTCGGAGGAACATCGTCAGCATCATAATATATTACAAAGGCCCTGAAATTTAGATCGTATTCCGCTATAGTCTCCCAATATTGTCCGGGTAGTTTCAAGGCAGAACGTCCGGTGCCACCGTCATTATCGAGAGTAACAAAGGGAGGCGCAGGCTGAGAATATTCCACCGCTACATGAAAATCATTTTCGCCGATATCGACAGGGGACGGCAGGTTAATGATCTGACGGGTCTGGTCGCTTGCCAGTGTAGCCGTAAAAGGTGTGATTATATCATCACCGGGTTGACCTTGTTCTTCATCATATATGTGAATAATCGCAGGACCTGATATACCGGGCGGATCAGAATAAGATACAATCGATATATATGTCAATGAGCATGCCTGTATCGGTGTAAATCTAACTGCAAATTGAGTGCCGACCTGATTATAAGGATAGTTGGGATAATACATTGCAGGACCGCCGTCATAGGCTATCATATCCTCAGTGATATCCATTGGAATCTCTGATCCTGGAAAATGAGAGGGGGTTATTATGGAGAGACTTCTTAACTCAGCAGCGGCGGTCATTGCCGCAAACATGAAAATCGCAGCAAGTGCAAGCGTCAATACTCTTCGCAATACCATCTTCTGCCTAAAAGTAATGCTTAAATTATTCCCGCTGATTACCAACATAACCGGGAGTACCCTTGTTTCAAACCGATTATTAGTAACTGTTATGCCTTGTTTACAATTCCGTCAAAGAACCGATACGATCTCCTTGAATAATCTCTGGAGGCCAAACGTAACCTGTCATCCCGATTCATAACAATGCCGGGTTTTGTTACAGTATTCGATTATAACGCTTTTAGCGATAGGCACCGATAATAAAACCTCATCTTCTCGCCAGAATGCGCATCGCAATTCATACTTCTTTACTTTTCTTGCAGACAATATAATCGCCGAAATTCCGAAGTCAAGGGAATTTATGATAGACATCGATGCAGCAATTCCTATGGGCGCCTGGAGATATTGAATCTATTTATGAAGCTGAATTAAACAAAATAAAAACCCCCGGATGAAATTTGCCGGGGGCTTTTTTAAGAGAATTGAGAATTTATTTATTTCAGGAGCACCATCTTCCTGGTTTCGGAAGCGTTATTGTATTCAATCCTGTAAAAGTAAATGCCGGTAGCAACATCGGATGCATCCCAGCCAACGAGATTCTCACCGGCCTGAAAATGACCGGAGAGATCAGCCACACGTTGTCCGGCAATGTTGTAGATTCCGATAGAAACGTCGGATTCGCTATCGATTGAGAAGCTGATATTGGTTCTGGCATTGAACGGATTCGGGTAATTTTGAGAAATACTGAATGCTCTTGGCGTAACCTCATAATCGTCAATCCCAGTCTGCCCTGCCTCAGCCGTAATTCTGATCATTATGTCCGAGGTTTCTCTATTCCGATCCGGAGCCAAACCGCCCGTGTACTCCCAGCCTCTGTTCGAGAGTGGAGGGTCGTTATCCATGCCGAACCAGAACGTACTCTGATTGGCGTGAATGACGACGACGAAGAATTTTTCGTTCGCTCCAAACGTCAGGTCTGCCAAGCTGAAATCTATATTCACCCAGCCCGGGACAGTGACTGTGACCGTATCTCCGGCAAGCGGATTGGCCTCATCAGGATTCCCCGTGCCGTCATCCGGCAAAACCCATACGTAGGCGGGGCCGGAGGAGGAAACGGAATTCACATTAAATGATGCAGACGTTACTTCTATCGCCTCAGGCATTTCAAACTCTACGCCGAAACCTGAGAAATCGCCGTTCCAGGCACGGCCTTCCTCGGCTGTATCATCGCAATACTGTAACTCCTGAGGCAGCTCGTAGGAATCCAGCTCGCATATTTTTGTATCGTTTGAAGGGTTCTCATCATCGGACAGATCCGCGGTGAAAGTAACACTAAACGCATCGACTTCAGATGGCGTAAACAGGTCAGCAAACTCTACCCAGCGTGATTCGCCCGGTTCCATGTGATCGACATACACGGTATCATTATAATCAGTACCGGGAAGGTATATCCGGCCGCGGACACTGAGGTCGTCTTCCGGTTGGGTCCCGAAATTCTTGATCAGAGCCTTAATCGTATAGGACTGATTATTCGGAATGAATTCCGCACCTGAACCCTCATTAAATCCGGCAACTATTCCAAAATCATGGAACGAGAAATTCGGATCGGGATCAGGATGGAATTTCAATGCCAGCCCATCATGCCACATCTGATCCGGTGGATTGTTGTTGCGCAGATACTGAAGACCGACTCTACCGACCACGTCTTCAATACCGATTACATCGGTTCCGGTGAAATTGCCCTCGGTATCGCCGTACTGGAAGAGTATCGACGAGTCTGCAGCGGAGAAAATCACCTGGAAAGTATGATGGGTCTGCGGTAAGGCAAACTCCCTGACATTGATCCAGGATACAATGAATGTATCCGCATTATTCGTGTAGTAATAGCAGGAAGGGTCCCCCTGCGTAAAATCAAGGTCTCCGCCCAGAACTGCAATCAGGTCGTTGGGCTGACCCGGGTAAGGGATATCTGAGAAGGGATGAGCGTAATTGGCGTTCGATGAAAACGACAAATAACCGTTGGAGCCGATCCAGCAGCGGTTGACCATATACCAGTAATAGGGAAAATCGAAACCAAGCGGGAATGGCCCGACGTTATTGTCGTCTGCGAGCCCGGTAACTTCCTCGCCGATACCGGTGATGTCGATCCAGTTATATTCCGGCCCGCCCCCGCCGTCGTTATCGACCCAGGTATAACCGTAAAGATCAGGGCCGCCATCATCGAGTATCACCGGCGCCGGTACATATTCACCGTCTCTTGTTGCCGCCGAAGCTATCCCGGCTAAAAACAAAAACATAACCGACCAAATTGTAAATTTCTTCATTCAATCCTCCTTAATGAAATGGAAAGTTTTTTCGAAAAGTTTGATTCTGTCTTATAGTTTAACCTCCTTGTTAAACTTACTCCAATTCAATTTAAAAATAATCTCAAAATTGTCAAATGAAAACAACCTGTTTCTCATCAACCAATGGATCATGCTGCAAAAAGAATGCCCGAAAGGCGATCTGATTTCCGCATTTTTCAGGCATTGTACTGGAAACGAAGGAAATCCGGCAAAAAAAGCCCCGGTGGATCCCGGGGCTTCATATTCTTGTACTTATCTGGCTGCTTGCTTATTTCAATAACAGCATACGCATTGTCTTTGAGCCCTCGGGGCTTTCCAGTCGGTAGAAATAGATCCCGGATGCCACAATATTCCCGGATTCATTGGCGCCATCCCAAATGATGCTGTGTGCACCCGCATTCAAGAAGCCCGATTGCAACATTCTGATTCTCCGGCCAAGCAGATCGAATACCGCCAGAGTTACCTCCCCCGGCGCCGTCAGCGAGAAACGAATGGAGGTCTGAGCGTTGAAAGGATTGGGGTAGTTTTTCAACAGCGCAAATTCCGCCGGAACCTCCGGAGCCTCCTCAACAGCCGTCACCACGCCGGTAAAATCGTTGCTCCTCCAGATGTCCCTGCCGAGGTTTGCCCATTGCAGGTCAGCCGGCGAGGCGTTTTCCTTATAATCAATCACCATTAGGTTTGCACCGATACCATTTATCCCGACGGCGATCTCCATATCTCCATCGCTATCGAGATCACCCAGAGCTACTGTAGCGGGAATCTGTCCGGTTGTGGAACCGGCTATAGGGAAATTACGGATCGTATTGCCGTCTGCTTCAAACGCGTAAATGGTGCCGTCCCCGGCCCCAAATACGATATCCGCCGCGCCATCGCCGGTGATGTCACCAGCTACCACACTGGCCGTAATAGAGCCCCCGGCCTCCACCGGGAACCCTGCAAGCTCTGATCCATCAGCGTCAACAACGTGCACCATACGGCCATTATCGCCCAATATTATCTCCGGAGCACCGTCGCCGTCCAGATCGGCCATGGATGGAGCCGACTGCACATTACTGCCAACACTTACGGGAAAACCTTCAGCAATTGTTCCATCGTGATTGATCAGATAAAGACTCCCGGACCACGTCGCCGCTGCGATTTCCAGAACGGCATCGCCATCGACGTCACCGACGGATACCGAAGACCTTATGACATTGTCCAGTTGTACCGGGAATCCGTCGACATAGCTACCGTCAGCATTGAAGGCATGAACATGGGAATCGAAACCGGCATAAATGATTTCCGAAAGACCGTCGCCGTCCAGGTCGCCCGATGACGGCGAACCATACCATCCACCTTCTCCAATAAACGGCCAGCCGGGATAATCTGAACCATCATGATTCAGGACATAAATATTATCATCAGAGAAAGAACCCGCCACGATTTCAAGATCATTGTTGCCATCGAGATCTATAAGCATGACGCCCGAATAGAATACACCGCCCTTGTCCACCGGGAAATTGGGCAGAAGAGAACCGTCGGCGTCCCAGGCATAGAAACTCCCGGTTTTCGTTACGGCGACCACCTGGAATGAACCATTCGCCGCCAGATCTCCCACTGCCGGACCGGATATAACGTCTCCGGAAACCGACTGCGGCCATCCGGGGCTGTTACTTCCGTCGGCCTCGATAGCGTAAACCTTTTCGTCATTAGCCCCTACAATCAACTCGTTCTCGCCATCCATGTCAAAATCGAATATCAGGGGGGAAGATTCGATATTGCCGGCGATCTCTAAAGGGAAACCGCTCTGATCGAGTGAAATGGCAATAATTATGTCAAGATCGGTTTCGTAATCGGCATCCGCCTGGATGTTCAAGACCAGAGTCGATGTTTCCGGGATTGCACCCTCGCTGGATACCAGCACGAATGGGTTATCGGTGTTATCGCTGGATCTATCATGGGGAATATCGCCGAATGAAGCCACCGAATCAGAGACGCTGAAAACACTGTTGCCGTGAAGAGTACCGGTAACGTTGGTAGCATCAGCCCAGATGTTCTCCAGCGTGACGACCAGCTCGAAAGATTCTCCCGGATTCAGAATGCCGTCGCCGTCATCGTCAGTTATGGTTATGGCCTGCTCAATAGTCTGAATACGCGGCATGGTCATCGATGCCAGGGCAGCGTAAGCGTTGATTCGGCCAGCACCCAGAAGACCTTCATATCCCGGATTGAGATCGTCGATATTATCGGAAGTATCATAGATTCTGGAAATTACCTCATCCGTGGGCAGTGATGGCTCCGCCGACCAGATCAATCCCACCAGGCCTAAAACATGCGGTGACGCCATGGATGTGCCATCGTAATTGGCATACGAATCATCGAAAACCGTTGATCTGATGCCAACCCCGGGAGCGGAGATATCCACCCAGGTTCCATAACTTGAAAAGGAAGCTTTTAGATCGGAGGAATTCGTGGCCGCCACCGCAATGACATCACTTCTGCCGCAAAGATATGAGGGCGACTGGTTATTATTATTACCCGCCGAGGATATTACGATCAATCCGTTATTGACAGCGTAGGTGGTGGCAGTACCCAGGCCGCCGGAGTTTGAGGACCCCCAGGAGCAATTCAAACCCCTGGCTCCATTGTTTGTTGCATAATAGAAAGCGGAGGCGGCAAAATCCATGCGAATCCAGCCATTGCCGTTGGGGTCCTGCCACCCGACCCTTAAGGCCATAATTTTACAATTGAACCCTACTCCGGCAACGCCAACACCGTTGTCAGTGGCGGCCGATGCTATCCCGCCAACGTGTGTCCCATGACCCGCAAAATCCATGGGGTCGTTGTCGGGCGTCTGGTCGTCTTCTCCGGGAGCACCATTAACTCCGGTTACCCAATCCCAGCCACGAAAATCGTCAACATAGTCGTTATCGTCGTCATCTACTCCGGGCGTTCCGTTTACTTCTGCTTCGTTAAGCCAGACGTTCGCCTCCAGGTCCGGGTGATCCCAATCCACTCCGGTGTCCGGTATGCCCAGCACGATAGCCGGATCCCCCTGGGTAATATCCCAGGCACTGGTGGCCTCGATTTTCGCGATTGCCCACTGCTGCGGGAGCATAGGGTCATTGGGATCATAATAGACCGGATGAATCCCGTCAGGCTCCACATGATCGACAGCATCAAGCTTATCATAAGCTTCCAGGAGTGACATAAGAGCAGGCCCATTCCCGAACGTGATCGAATAGTATCCTGCCATTTCAATCTCACCGTGCTTTTCGGCTCCGGGAAATAGTTGTCTCATCTCGACCGCTTCAAAAAGCCGGTTCAATTCATCAACTTTATTAATCCCCGTTATGGCTACTCCATTCTGTATGACCGGTGCGAGAGGGACTTTTTCTGGAGCAAATGCCACTATGATAACATTGGGCATATATTCTACTCCGTCCTCAAAATGGACGGCGCTTTCAGGCGAAAGAGCCGCTGCAAAACCGGGTGAAAACATCATAGCCATAGCCAGGCTAACCGAAGATAATAGGATCCAGATTTTCATGAGATTTCTCCTCATCTTAGTATTCGAAAAGATTAAATTTTGCGCTTCTCTATACAATAAAATAAAAGACACGCAAACAATCAAGACAAAAACCATGCCTGCCATCCATTGAAATAACCTGCACGATAGCTTGTTCTGTTCCATATTATGCGGTTAACCGCATGAAAAACCAGTATGTTCATATCGCTGAGGGTTCTTGAAAGGCCAAATTCCCATAGAGTTTGAGAAATGCGGTGAAGACTCATGCGGTATATCTGCAACTATTTTCATTGCCCGTAACAGATGTGACATAAAGATCTTGCCGGTTGAAAACATTAATCATATCATCAGTCGAGATGAGAAAAATCGAATCTAAACATCTCTGGGCGTTGATCATCTTCGCCATAGCCCTGGCACTGAGGATTATCTATTTTCTTCAGGTTAAGGATAGTTTTCCGGGATGGGATTCGCCCACAATCGATCCACTATATCATGACCTCTGGGCCAGGCAGATCGCATCCGGGGATCTACTCGGGGCCGGCCCGTTTTTTCGGGCGCCGTTCTATGCTTATTTTCTCGGTCTTATATACGCTGTCTTCGGACCGTCGCTTGCTGTAGCGAAGATTATCCAGCATATCATAGGCTCAGCCACATGCTCGCTGATTTTCCTTTTCGCCGAAAAATATTTCGGACGCCGAATCGCCATCATGTCAGGCCTCGTCTCGGCATTCTATTGGGTGTTGATATATTTCGAAGACGAATTACTTCTGGATTCGTTGCTCGTTTTATTCAGCCTGCTTTTGATCTGGTTTCTGATCAGAGCCGCGGAAAAAACCACTAGAAAATCGTTTTTTATTGCGGGAATATTTCTGGGATTGGCGGCCATTACCCGTCCCAACTTCCTGGGCATCTGGCCGGTTATACTGGTCTGGATGTTCATTGTTTTCGGCAAAAAGTATAAATGGGTCCTGGCAAGGTTTACGCTGCTGTCTCTCGGATGCTTGATTTTCATTCTCCCGGTAACTCTCAGGAACATTATCGTTGGTCACGATACTGTCTTGATAGCCTCCCAGGGAGGAATTAATTTCTACATTGGCAATAACAAGCACGCTACCGGGGCTACCGCCGTAATGCCTGAATTCGGAGCAACATGGCAATACGCTGACTGCGAATATCTTGCCAAACTGGAAACCGCCAGACTGGGTCAGAATATGAAGCCTTCCGAGGTATCGTCGTTTTATTATCAGCGGGCTCTGCAATTTATGAGTGAGGATCCGGGAAGATGGCTGGGGCTGATTCTAAAGAAATTAAGTTATTTCTGGAACTCCTACGAGATCTCCAATAACCAGAATCTCTATTTTTTCAGGCAGTTTGCCTCCGTAACCAGGATCTTACCACCATTATTCTTTATCGTATCTCCGCTCTCGATCATCGGACTCGTAACCATATTTCGAAGGGAAAGGATATACCATATAATTGGATATTTCATAATAGCCTACATGCTTACCGTAGTTGCCTTTTTCGTTACCAGCAGATTCCGGCTGCCGGTGTTGACATTTTTAGTTATACTGGCCTCTTCAGCCTTATTCAAAATCATGTGAATGATTAAGCAAAGAGATTTCAAGATCCTGATAGCCATCTGCCTTGACCTGCTAATTCTTTTTCCATTGACCAGCATTGACCTGTTCGGTATTTCCCATAGCAGCTTCGCCATGTCACATTTTTCGCTCGGCAATGTTTATCTTAAAAAAGGAATACCTGATAGGGCGCTGGACGAATACGAAAAAGCCATCCAGCTTGCCCCCTGCGTACCGTCGGCGCACCTGAACCGGGGTATCATATACTTTGGCAAACTCGACTTCGAAAATGCCCGCCGCGAATTTAATTTGGAATTCGAAAAATGCAGGCGCTCAGCTCAGGCGCATAACAACCTCTCAGTGCTGGATAGATTGCAGGGCGATACTGAAAACGCGCTGGATCATGCTCGAATGGCGATCGCGGAATCTCCACAGTACCAGGAAGCGTATGTCAACGAGATCCTGGCATTGCGGATGCTCAGGGATGATACCAGCGCACGCCGGGTTGCCGATAGCCTGACTATTATATTCCCGAATTACCTCCCCGGCCATTATTTCAAGGGAAAGATGATGTCGGAACGGGGACATCCGGATTCCGCCGAAAGCGAGTACCGGTTGATTATCGGAGGTGCTTCCCGAAGCATCATCGAAAAATACGATCTTTCCACCATCTTTAGTTCACAGACACCCTATGGATATAAACCGGAGAGAATACTCGGGCTGGCGCACTATGAATTGGGGTTGCTGGCGGTACGGCGGGGACAGATGGATTCAGCGCTCACGCTCTTCAAGAGGACGACCGAGTTTCTTCCCGATTACGCTGACGGCTGGATTAATCTGGCGCTGGCATATGATCAGAACAGGCTATATTCGCAGGCCCTGGCTGCCTACAAGAACTCAATCGACCTCGATCCCGACAACGCCCTGGCGTTTTATAATCTTGGACTGACCCTCGGCAAGGTCGGCCTGTTTGAGGAGGCGATGGAAGTTTTCCGAATGGCCATCGAAATAAAACCCGATTTCCCTGAAGCGCAACAGAAACTGAGATTGACCGAATCTCTTTTGGAATCATCCCCCGAGCAATGACTTTGCGGCCTCGATAATTCTGGCAGGCGGCAATTCCAGCATACAGCGGAAATGTCTCTGCGGGCAGCGGGCAGAACCGTGGGTAGTGCAAGGACGGCAGTAGAGTTTGCCTATATCTACCACAGATGATTTTTCCGAATAGGGCGAGAATCCAAACTCCTTTACCGTTGGGCCAAAAATGGTGATGACCGGCGTATCGACTGCGGCTGCAATGTGCGCCGGCGCTGAGTCATTGGTAATTGCCAGCTTGGCCCTTGAGATTATCGCTGCCGATTCCAAAAGATTCGTTTCACCCGTAATATTGAGCGGCATCTTCCCGCATGATTCTGCGATCGTATTAGATAACTGAATATCCGATGCCCCTCCGATGAGAACCACCGGCAGGTTAAGTTCTTCATTGATCAGATGAATCAACCCTGAAAAATACGGATACCGTTTCGTGGGCCATATGGACCCCGGAGCCACCACTGCGAAATCTGCCCCCACGCCCACAGATTTAAGGAGCTCCTCAGCCTTCCGGTTATTCCTGTCGTCCAGATAGATCCCTGGCCTGTACCTGCCACTATCATTGCCAATTCCGATCAGATCGAGGCATCTCCGTACTTCATGTTTATCGCCTCTGTATTCAACCCGATTCGTATAAAGAAATCGAGCACCAGAATTGCCATATCCGATCCTTACAGGGATTCTTGCCAGATAAGCTACGGCCGCCGACCTCAGATGTCTCTGAATAATGATGGCCCTGTCACAACCCTTCAATCTGGCGGCGGTTCTCATCAACCCTGATAATCCCTTGTCAGCCCCGTATTTATCAAACGGTAAGACGCGATCTATATGGGGATTGCTCTCAAGCAATTCTACCGATTCCGGCCTGACCATAGCGACTGTTTCGCAGCCGGGAAGTTCATTTTTTAAGGCCTCAAATACAGGCGTTGAGAGAACGACGTCCCCGGGAAATGCCGTCTGAATTACTGCGATCTTAGCCATTGCAAAACCATCTCAAAGAATAATTTTTTGAAATTAATTAGTTAGCTTTGCCTCTTGTTAGACGAGAAAATTCTATGCCCCGCCGAAGAAAGATCTTTTTATCTGTTTCAACTCGTCGATCCTGAACATGATGCACATCGCCAGATATACAAGTCCAGCTCCAGCGGCCGAAAGTAAAACGGCGGCAAGGGCTACCTTGAAATCGCCGAAACCTTCCGGCGATTGAAAGTATTTTACGATTCCATAGGATACAAGACCGGATAGGACGGCCGCGGATGATATCTTGATGGCATAACGTGCCAGGCCGAGTCTATCGGGCCTCGGTGCTTTTCTGCCGGAATGATAATATAGAAGGGTAAAATTCACTAGTGCCGCAACGGATGTCGCCAGGGCCAGCCCTGAGAATTTTAGCGGTCCCATCAGAAGCAGGCTCAAAATGATATTAACACCCACGGCTGCAAAAGATATTTTAACCGGCGTTGCAGTATCCTTAAATGCGTAAAACACTTGAGCCGTTACCCGCACCAGTCCGAAGAAAACCAGCCCTACGGCGTAGGCCCGCAGAGCCATTGCAACATCAACCGTGTCCGTCCAATGGAAACTACCCCTCTGGTAAACCAGAGAGACGATTGCCTCCGCCGCGCCTATCAGGTAGGCTGCCGACGGTATCAACAGGAAAATCACCATCCTCGACGTGTATCGCTGTGTTGCGCCGGCACCTTTGATGTCGCCCGACGATACCTGCGCGGATATCTCAGGCAAGGATACAGCTGCCAGCGCTACTCCGAAAACGCCCAGAGGCAAATGCACCAGACGCAGGGCATAGTAGAGGCTGGAGATGCTTCCCACGGCCAGAAAAGAAGCAATTACGGTTGCAATTACGACGTTAACCTGCCAGGCGGCCACTCCCATAGCTGCGGGAAAGATAAGCTTCAATATCTTTCTTACTGATTCATCTTTGAGGTTGAGTCGGAATCGGAATCTGTAGCCAGTTCTTATAAGCTGTGGGAGCTGGATGATAAACTGCCCTGCTCCCCCTAAAACAGCACCTATACCAAGAGCAATAATGGGAGGATCAAGATAATCTGAAGCGAAGAGGGCCGATAGTATCATGATTATATTAAACACAGCCGGCGCCAGCGCTGGGACGCCGAACCGGCCCAAAGCATTCAATGTCCCCATGCTCACTGCAGCGAATGCCACCAGCAGTATGAAAGGGAACATGATCCGGGTAAGCTTTACAGTAAGCTCCAATCTGGCGGGATCGTCGAAACCGGAGACATAGTACCGGATATAATATGGCGCCAGCGCTACACCGAGAACGACTATGATTCCTAAAACGACCAGAAGAATGGAGAATATCGAGGATGTAATTAGAAAGGCTCTCTGTGTCCCATCCTTTTTTAACTTCTCCGTGAATACGGGAATATATGCGGCAGAAAGCGCACCCTCGGCGAAAAGGTCGCGGAGGAGATTCGGTATTCGAAAAGCGGCAACGAAGGCGTCCATGCCACCAGCAGCTCCAAACACAGCGGCAAAAGATGCCTCTCGCAAAAGACCGAAAATCCGGGATACAACGGTAGCCAGTGAAAATCGTCCCGTTTTTCTAAGAAAGGATTTTTTTTCGGTTGACAAATTATCCTACCCGGTTATACTTAGCATCCCATTAAGTTTATGGAAAAGGAGACCTGATTGCCAGTACACAGATCGGCGGCAAAACGGATGAAGACAGCCGAAAAGGCCCGCCAGAGGAATCGTCAGATAAAAGCGGCGATTCGCGGTACGGCGAAAGCCGTGCAAACCGAGAAAAATCCTGAAAAGAAATCGGCCAATCTCAAAGCGGCCGCCAGCGCGCTCGACAAAGCCGCACGAAAAGGGGTTATCCACGCGAATAAGGCTGCCAGGATCAAATCGAAACTTGCGAAAAAAGTGAACGCCTGAAAGCATCATCGGGCCACCATACAGCGTGCCAATCCGAGCAGGCTCGATTTTTTTGATAGCCGCATCCAGAGAATCAGACGGACAGAATCCTATACAGTCGCCGGAACCTGTGCATAACCCGTTGTCGATCTGAAGCTCGATCGGGGTAAGATAAATAGCCTGTGACGTACAGATCGAGGTGCAACCTCCGTATTGACCCCAGAGTCTATCATAGATCTTAATCTTCGATATTGTAGTTACCATAGCCAATCTCAAATATTAGCTTCAGCAGCGGGTTGATTCAAGGGAATTATGGGATAGACAGACGATATGTTCAATTAGCAGATAATACCAGACCGCGATTTCTCAAAAGATTCCTGCCCGCCGGCGAAAAGCCGACCTCGCGGCTTCTATATGATAAATCAATATTCTATTCGGGCCCGAAAGACCGATAAGGATGCGGGATTTCATGGTTTTTTTCCTGTTCCCCGACCTCACGCAGGTCATCGAGCCAGTAGGCATTATCGTCTCTCTCGCAGATCAGCATCCGCGATTCGTCCGCCAGCTCGCGAGCGCGATGATAACGCATATAGATATGCTCACCGGTCAGGCCGATTATCTCAATCTTGCCGGTGGCGTGCGACATGACCAATTTGGGCCGTTTGGCTAATCCGCTTACCATGGATTTCGCTTTTTCCAGATTCGTATAGGTTTCAGCTATCGGTACTGCGTAAACTTTATTGCCCGCGGTTGGACGGCACTGGAAGAAATAGTAAGGTGGTATTCCTACATAGGAAAGCTTCTTCATAAGTTCGGCTAACGTCTCGGGATCGTGATTGATGCCTCGCAATATAGGCGTCTGATTGGCCAAGACCGCCCCTGACCTCATCAAAATGTCAACCGCCAATGCAGCTTGTTCAGTGATTTCCGCGGGATGATTGAAATGCATCATAAAATAAATTTTCTTTTGCCTGGTGCTATATCGGGATATTATCGACGCTAACTCAGGATCGTCGATGATTCTGAAGGGATCGAACGCCGGAAGCTTGGTGCCTATTCTAATTATCTGGACATGACTGATTTCCCTCAGTGATTTCAGGATTGACTCCAGTTTTTTCGACGATAAAGTCAGAGGATCCCCGCCGGTTAATAGCACATTGCTGATATATGGTCTGGACTTTATATATTCTATAGCTTGAGAAATGTCTTTTGAGACCTCATCACTGTCCAGAGTAAATAACCTCTTGCGGAAACAGAACCGGCAATAGCCCCCGCAAACCTCGTTCACCAGTATCAGGGCGGTGGTTGCATATTTATGCTGACATCCGGGCACAACATAATTGGAGGCCTCGTCGCTGGCGTCCATACTCCCCCATGCAGTCATTTCATCCATATCAGGGATAACGATCTTCCGGATCGGATCGTCGGGATTATCCCAGTCAATCAGAGATAGATAATAATCGTTCACCCGGAATGCAAAATGCCCCGTTACCACGTGCCTTAGCTTAGATCGCTCGCTTTCCGGGATCTGGGATATCTTATCAATGTCTGTAAAGTACTTCGCCTTCATAGCCACTTTCCTTTCCCTGGATCGTGCCTAATATAAGGATCTTTGACCGAATGTCAATCCTCGAATAGAATATTCTCATGCGCACTTTACGCGATAAATGGCATGAGACACCGGAAAAATGACATAGGAACAGGATAATACTGCAATAATCCCGGCGTAATCTACCGTTATTGGCCCCGAAAAAAAATCGAATTTCCGCAAAAAAAGTGATGTTTTTTGTTGATATTTTTTAGAAATATCTCCTAAAATCAATACCGGGGAAAACAATTAAAAAGAACAGTAGGAGGGAAAACTCGAACAATCCAAAATTTCTCTGCATAAATAAACCGAACTGTTACCAGCGGTAACAAATCCAAAGGAGGCTTAGATGCCTGCGAGAAAGAAAAAGGCTAAGAAGAAAGCCAAAAAGAAAACGGCCAAAAGGAGAACCGTGAAGAAGAAAGCCAAAAAGAAAACGGCTAAGAGGAGAACTGTAAAGAAAAAAGCCAAAAAGAAAACAGCCAAGAAAAAGGCTAAAAAGAAAACAGCCAAGAAAAAAGTAGCTAAGAAGAAGAAAAAAGCGAAAACCAAAAGAAAACCAAATCCGGCATTCATGAGGCCAATGACAATAAGCCGGGCTCTGGCGGCAGTGGTCGGCAGCAAGCCGATTCCGAGAACCGAAGTCACCAAGAAGCTCTGGCTCTACATTAAGAGAAACAAACTTCAGGACAAAATCAACAGGAGAATGATCAACGCTGACGCCGCCCTGAGAGTTGTATTCGGCGGCAGGAGCAAGGTTAACATGTTTGAGATGACCAAGCTGGTCTCCAGACATCTGTCATAGCTTTTCGGATTTGACCGAAATTAAAGCCCCTCTCCACAGTGAGAGGGGCTTTTCATTTAATGGAAATTAACTTATTAGCCTGGCCAGACGACTCTTTTCCAGAAACACTGATTTATGCGGGCACATCTCATGGCAGCACATACATTTTATGCAGTTATCATATTCGAACTCCAACCTGCCGTCCTTTTCGAAAATTACGCGCTGTGGACAGTTGTCCAGGCATACGTTGCACATCGTGCAGGATGCGTGGTCAATTGCGGGGCGAACCCAGAGATAGGGTTCCAACGTCTTTACAGCAAAGGAGGGAATAAAATTCAGATAGGCGTTCGATGGCATTTTGAAATCAGATATAATCCCCTTATTGAAAGCGGGTCCTCTTCTATCAATGGATGATAGATCAGAGCAGCCAAGTCCCCTTGCGCTTGCAATCTCCGTGGGCCAGATTTTCTTCTTCCCGACTCCCAGAATCGAGGCCACGGAGCTATCCATTGCCACGCCATCCGCCGAGGCGAATAGATATCCGAGCCACCTTGTATCTCCTGACGCCGGTCCATCACCTTCCATAGCAAGGCCGCTGTCCATAATAAACAGCGCCGGTTTTACAAGAGAAAAAATGTCAACCACAACGCTCGAAAAGGATCTGGCATCCGGATATCTTTTATGATAATCAGCTTTTCTCAAGCCCGGTATGAAGCCATAGCAGTTTTTTATGGCACCGGTGTAATTGGTAAGAATATGAGTCTTCAGCTTGGGTAAGGAAATTATGAGGTCAACATCGAAAGCATATCTGGAAAGATAATATCGGCGGTCTTCTATTGACTTTTCCTGCACGTCGCCGGATTCAAATCCAACAAGCCGGGCACCGGTGGTTGTAGAGACATTGCTCATGCCGGTATTGTCCCAGACCCTCTTCAGTCCTTTTTCCACGCCGCCCGGCGAATCGCCTATCAGGACATTGGCTCCTGTTTCCTGGCAGGCCGAAACCACCGCCGCCACCAGTTCCGGATGCGTGGTGACAGCCGTATCGGGAGTTCTGGCCGATAGTAAATTGGGATTTATAAGTACGGTCATCCCCGGTTTGACGAACCGCTTGAGGCCGCCAAGCGGCGAAAGCAAAACCTCCAGAGCCGATGATATTTTCTCTGGATCGTATGAATCTATTATGACAGAGTTTACTAGGCTTCTCACCTTATTAGCGAAAAAATCATAGTTGCATATGGATGTATGATTGGCTCATCTGATTGTTCTTTGGCCGGCAACGTAGCGGGGTGAACTCAATTCAGTTAACTCCTTTGTCCAATTGCTTCTCAACCATCAGCTTGACCTTGACTATTCGCTGACCCTCAACCCTATGAACCACAAACTTAATATTGTGATATTCTACAATCTGCCCCTTTTCCGGCAGAGACCCGACAAGATCATAGATCAATCCTCCGACTGTTTCGAATCTTTCCTCCGGTATTCTCAACCCGAGTTGCTCATTGAGATCCGAAATGGTAACCGGGCCGTTAACCATATACGAGCCTGCTGCCAGTTCTAATATGGGAGGAGGCTGGGTATCGTATTCGTCCTCGATTTCCCCTACGATCTCCTCTATTATATCCTCCATGGTAACGAGCCCGGAGGTACCTCCATACTCGTCGACAACAATTGCGATATGCAATCTCTTTTTTCTCAGTTCCCTTAAAAGATCATCTATCTTAAGATTTTCCGGAATGAAGTAGGTTTTGCGGGCGATTGAGGTGAGGTCTAAAGTCGTCCCGCTCAGGGCGTAAGACAGTAGATCCTTGGCGTAGAGTATTCCCTTGATATCGTCCAGCGAATCATCATAAAGTGGAAGCCTCGAATGCCCCGACCGCTTAATTATATCGATAACCTCGTGAATAGCCGTTCCTACGGCTATCCCGATCACATTGATGCGAGGCACCATTATTTCCTTTACGGCTGTCCCTCCCAATTCCAGAACGCCGTGAATCATCTCGCGTTCATCTTTTTCCAGGACGTTATCCTGCGATGATACCCGGGAGGCAAACTGCTCTATAGATTCTTCGATCTGCTTTTCTCTTTCTTCAGAGGTTAGATCCGCTTTTCTCTTAGGGCTGAAGATTTTTTTCAGCCATCTCAGAACTGAAAGACCGCCCGGTTTGGAGTTCCCCGGCGGTTTATCCGATTCGCTATCGACCATTTCCATTCTTACAGGTAGCCTTCCTGACGTGCCCACATGTTCAGGCGATCCGATCTCCGCTCGTCTCGATAACCCAGAAGATGCAGGACCCCATGAATGGTCAACCTTTTCACCTCCTCTGTATAAGGTATTCTGCGATCCCTGGCCTGCCTTTTCGCCTGCTGCAGATTAACATAAACTTCGCCCATTAAGTCAGGTTCGACGGCATCTGACAGATCAAAAGCCAGTACATCGGTGGTTTGATTTTTTCTCATGAATCGCTTATTCAATCCTTCAATATATCTATCGGAACAATATATGATATTTATAGATCTTCGAGAAGCCGATTCTGACCTCAATACCCTGGCCGCCGCTGCCGCCAGCGCCTTTTCATCAAGGGAAAACCGACGATCAGCCAGCATTACTGAAATGCTCATACGTCTGTTTCCTCCTCCTTGTCCGGGTAGGCAACTCTCCGGTGATGTATTCCGAGCAAAACCCTGGTAAAACTCTCCTCGATCAGGTGAAGATCCCTCAGGGTTAAATCACAGCCTTCCAACTCCCCGGAATCGAATTTGGCCGAACTTATCTTCCTCACCAGATTTCTGATGCGAGCCGGCGCAGGGTCCTCCAGCGTGCGCGATGCCGCTTCGACAGAATCTGCAAGCATAACGATGGCAACCTCTTTGGCCTCAGGCCTGGGACCGGGATATCGGTACTCATCGATATCAACTTCGTCATCACCTTTTTGTTGTTTTGCCTTCTCATAAAAATAGGTCATGATACTTGTCCCATGATGTCCGGTAATGAATTCTATAAGGCAATCGGGCAAACCGTTTTCCTCCGCTAACTCTTTGCCTTCTTTGACATGCGACTCCAGAATGAGAGCGGACATCGATGGTGCCAGTTTTTCATGCTTGTTTTTTGCGCCCATCTGATTTTCCACAAAATACTCGGGTTTCAGCATTTTGCCTATATCATGGTAATAGGACCCGACCCGGGCCAGCAGAGAATTGGCGTCGATAGCTTTGGCAGCTTCCTCGGCAAGAGTCCCGATCATTATCGAATGATGGTAGGTTCCTGGCGCCTCCAGGGCGAGCCGTTTCAGCAACGGTCTGTTCAGATCAGAAAGCTCCAGCAACGTAATATCGGTAGTCAGCTTAAATGTTGTTTCGAAGAGCGGCAACAGCCCGATTGTCAAGATCGGCGAAAGGAACCCGTTCAATGCAGCCAGGCCGGTATGCCGCCAGAGATCGGATGCGGGAGTTAATTTCAACGACTCTATGATATAGACCGTCCCGAAATACACCAGCGAGAGATAGATGATCGAGCGGTAAAACTCGTGACGATGGCGAACCTTCCGGACCGAGAAAGCGGCCACAGTCCCGGCAACGATGCCCACAAACGCTACGTCCAGCTTAAATCCGGTCAAAATACCGATCAAGAGCGCCGCGGAGAATGTCAGGAAAAGCCCTGTCTCAAGATCATAGGCGATAGTCACCAGCATGGAGACGATTGTAATCGGCACCAGATAGGGCGATAGATACTGCTGAGAAATGATTACGTTCAAAATAATAACCAACCCGGCAAGAATTATGGAAAACAGAATCAACGCCGAGTTCGAGGCAAATACCGACCGCCGGAAATTATATATATAAAAACCGAAAAATAGTATGGGGAAAGCGACGAAGAAGAGCCGGCCCAGAGGCGGCAGGAGGAACCGCCAGAAGTTATTCTGACTCAGGTTGGCTCTCCTGTATCGCGCCAACGACATCAGCTTGTCCTGGTGCATATCGTTAATCCGTTCATTGGCCTTGATTATCTTCTCGTCTTCATATACCCAGCCTTTTTCCTCGTTGATAGCCTGCAGTTCTGCTTTTTTGTTTTGCTCGGTGGCTTCTTTATCGAATCTCAGGTTTGGCTCCAGGAATCGGCTCATGATCCCGGTGGCCGCCCGACGCATCTCGGGATTGTTCGCGAAAGCCAGTTCCGCCCTCATCGAGAGAAATCCCAGAGCTCTATCCATATCAAAGACAAGATCTCTGGCAACTGTCTTCGTTTTATCCTCCTTCCGCGTGGTGACAAGGCCGGATTCTTCAAAAGGCAGATTCTCAAGCTTTGGCACCACTCCCAGGGATACGAGTGAATCAATCGCGCTGATACAAATATTCTTCAGCGAATCAGCGGCCGATGGATCTCTTAAAACGATCAGCAGACTCTCAGACAGGGAAGGAAATTTATACCTGAGCGACTGCAGGAATAATAGCGAGTCCGGTTTTACGGCTGCAATGGAATCGACATTTTCAAAGAAATTTCTAATGCCGTCCCTCACGGCTTCCCCCATGACCTTATCATAAACAACTACCGGCCGGAGATTGCTTATCACCAGGTCCCGGTCTCTTTTCAATTCATCCTCCGTTTTGAATATCGGAAAGTCGAAAGGCGCGGCAATATCCTCCGTGGCAATCTCACCTTTTTGAGGAACATCTATAGGTAGATAGATCTTATCGATCGGATAGAGGAATGTGATTCCGAACACCAAAACAGCAGACAGGGCCACGCGGAATATTAACTTTTGTCCCTTCAGCGATTCATCGATTATGGCCTCGCCCTTGCCCTCTGCCGATTTTATAATTGAGCTGTTTTTCTTCTTGAACAGTATCTTCAAGACCGCCCCTTTTGCCTACCCCTCGAAGCCGGCATCTTGTCGTAGGCCTTTATGATATCCTGCACCAATCTGTGCCGCACAACATCTTTCTCGGTAAGTGCTATAAAACCGATACCGGCTACGTGCCCGAGCATTTTCCTTGCTGGCAGGAGCCCGGATGCTTTCTTCTGCTCGAGATCGATCTGGGTAACATCGCCGGTGATCACCGCCTTGGAGCCTTCACCCAGCCTTGTCAGAAACATAAACATTTGACGATTTGTAGTGTTTTGAGCCTCGTCCAGTATAACGAAAGCATTATTGAGCGTCCGGCCTCTCATGAAAGCCAGAGGAGCTATCTCGATAATACCGATCTCCATCAGCTTTTTCATTCTTTCAACAGCCATCATATCCTGAAGAGCGTCATAGAGCGGCCGAAGATAGGGATCGACCTTGGCGCGAATATCGCCCGGTAAAAATCCGAGACTCTCCCCGGCCTCTACAGCAGGCCTGGTCAGGACAATCCGTGAGACCTGTTTTTGACGAAACGCCTGCACCGCCTTGGCAACCGCAAGATACGTCTTACCCGTCCCTGCCGGTCCAATGGCGAAAACTATATCTTTCGATTCAATCAAACCAACATAGTTCTTCTGTCCGACGGTTCTGGGTTTGATGGCTTTCCGAGTGGAAATGGAAACAATCAGGCCGGAATCCCTGTCGATCTCGCGGGAAGGAGCAAAGCCCTCATCCCTGAGAACAGCGATGGAATAAAGTATATAGCGATCGTTAAGTTCGCCGGTGGCTTTTACATGGTCGATAATATCATGAATGATTTTCTCTCCCTTTTCGACCTTTTCGGAGTCCCCTTTTATGGTGATCCAATCGCCCCTGGCCACAAGCTGAACATCAAGCTCCTCTTCAATCAAGCCCAGATGCGAATGATGCACCCCATAAAGTAGCCGAGGATCGATTTCGCTGACGTTTACTATCTTTTGAACAAGAGCAGCCATTCAGTTTTTGCCATCCTCATCCTTGATGCAAATGCCAAGCTCATCCAGTTGTTGGGGATCTACCTCGGCCGGCGAACCATCCATCAATGACTGGGCCGCCGTTGTTTTCGGAAAGGCTATAACATCACGCAAGGATTCAGAACCTGTCATGAGGGCTATAATCCTGTCGAAGCCCGGAGCAATGCCCCCGTGAGGAGGCGCGCCATATTGAAGGGCCCGCAACAAAAAACCGAACATCTTATCGGCTCGGGCCGAATCGATACCCATGATCTCCAGCACTTTTTCCTGAACAGCCCGGTCATGAATCCGGATACCTCCGGAGGCTATCTCCACACCATTAAGCACCAGATCATACTGGTTGGCTCGAATATTCGCCCAGGGGTGAGCGGGATCGCTCAATTCGAGATCCGACTTAAAACCTGAATCGAGTCCGGCCATATCCTCTTTGTAAGGCGATGATACAATATTGTGCATAGCATCGAAACGACGGGATTCGGGATTATACTCTAATAACGGAAACTCATAAACCCAGAGGAATGCCCATCTGGTATCGCCAGCACTTAGCAACGATTTCCCGAGTTCTTTACGCACCGCGCCCAGCGCATCGCAGACCACTCCCCGTTTATCGGCGACTATGAATAGAATATCACCCACATCGAGACCGGCTTTTTCGGAGACTCTACGAATTTCGGCTTCATCGAGATTTTTCGCAACCGGTGATCTGAGACCGTCTTCGGTCCGGCCGATAAATGATAGACCCTTGCCTCCCGCCTGACGCACTATCTCGGTTAGATTGTCTATCTGTCTTCGTGATATCGATACCCCTCCTTTATGATTTATGCCTCTTATCACACCGCCACTGGCAAGAACATCAGAAAAAACACCGAATTCCGTGCCGGCAAACTCGGCAGAGAGATCGACTATCTCCAGGCCGAAGCGCACATCGGGCTTATCGCTACCGTACCTGTCCAACACCTCGCGATAAGTGAACCGTTCAAAAGGAATGGTGATATCATCGCCGAGTACTGTCTTGAATAGATCTCTCATCATTCCCTCAACCACCCGAAAGATATCGTCGGCGTTGACATATGACATCTCCATATCTATTTGAGTGTGCTCTGGTTGTCGGTCGGCCCTGAGGTCCTCATCCCGCAGGCACCGTGCCATCTGAAAATATCTGTCAAACCCGGATACCATCAATATCTGTTTGAAAAGCTGAGGGGACTGCGGCAGTGCGTAGAATTTTCCTTTTTGCTCTCTTGAGGGTACAATATAATCGCGCGCTCCTTCCGGCGTAGATCGCATCAATAAAGGCGTCTCTATCTCCACGAATCCCTGTGAATCCAGATACTTACGCACTGTCAGGGCAGCGCGGTGACGCAACTCGATTTTATCCTTGAGAACCGGACGTCTTAGATCGAGATACCTGAATTTCAATCTCAGATCCTCGGAGGCCGTGGTATCGTCCTCCACCATGAAAGGAGGCGTCTGAGATTTATTCAATATCTCAATGGACTCAGCTCGCATCTCGATCTTGCCGGTGGGACTTTGTCGGTTCTCCATTCCTTCCGGTCGACGTCTCACCGTCCCGCTCACACGAATAGAAAATTCATAGCGAACCGAATGCGCCGTATTCATGCAATCCTTGCTGACGATGTCGGGGTCGAACACCGCCTGGGTAATCCCCCATCTGTCTCTGATATCTATAAATATCAATCCCCCCAGATCGCGATGACCGTGGACCCAGCCACAGACTGTAACTTTTTGCCCTATATCAGAATCGCTTAGCTGGCCGCAGGTATGCGTTCTGAAACTGGTTTTGAATATATTATCGCTGTCCTGTTTCAATTAGATCTCCAAGTTCTTCGGCGTCCTTAGCTTTATATATATCGATCATAGCAAGTTCAAATTGCTTTGAATTCCGCATATTTCTCACTGCGACCTTTCCCGCCGCTACCTCGCTTTCAGCCAGGATCAAAGCGTAACTCAAGCCGCTTTTATTAGCCTGTTTCATCTGGCCCTTCAAAGATCGTCCCAGATAATCAATATCGGCGGGAAGACCGATAGACCTGATCGCATTTAAGAGCTTAAAAGCCTCCGCTCTGAATTTCTGATCTCCCACAGCTATAAAAAACCCGAATTTCTCCCGATCGCTTGTTTCAGTCCCGGATGGCATCGCCATCAGAATACGCTCCACGCCGGCGGCAAACCCGATACCGGGAGTCGGCGGTCCACCAAGCTGCTCCACCAACAGATCATATCTACCGCCCCCGGAAACAGAATCCTGCGAACCGAGTTTTCCCGATTTGAACTCCCATGCCGTCGTTGTGTAATAGTCGAGTCCGCGTACCAGTCTCTTATTAAGGGTGAACTGCAGATCCGCGATTTCGAGATATTTCAGAACTTCATCGAAATGCCGCCGATTCTCATCGAGGAGATAATCGAACACTACGGGCGCCTCGGACAGAAGGTCCTGGCAAGAATTCTCTTTGCAATCGAACATCCTAAGCAAATTAGATCCAAAGCGCCTCTGGCAATCCTGGCAATATTTTTTCAGATTCGGCTCCACATATTGGATAAAAGCTTCCCTGTGGGCTTTTCGGTCTTCCGGCATACCAATAGAGTTGATCTCCAGTGTTAGATCATCCACACCCAGATCTTTGAGGATATCGTAATTGAGGTTTATCACCTCAGCATCCAAAACGGGATCGAGGGAACCGATTGCCTCCGCGCCAAACTGATAGAATTGACGGTATCTTCCGGCCTGGGGGCGCTCCTGGCGAAACATAGGTCCTGCATACCAGACTTTGACCAGCCCTTTGGCCGCGCCAAGGGAGTGTTCGATATACGCTCTGACTACTGAAGCGGTCGCCTCAGGCCGCAAGGTGAGCGACCTCCCGCCCTGATCTTTAAATGTATACATTTCCTTGGTCACTATATCGCTGATCTCGCCGATCCCCCGGGCGAATAACTCGGTTGCCTCGAAGATCGGAGGCATTATAAAATTATAGTTGTAGCTTTCAGATTTGCGGTAGACGGTGGAGATAATCGTCTGCCAACGATCAGCCTCATCCGGAAGGACATCCCGCACACCGTAGATTGCTTTTATTTTTTCATCCGGCATAAATCAGTTAAAGCCAATTTAGCATATCCCGCATTGAGAAATCAATATTATTAAACATGTTCGAGAATCCGGCATTTAGTGGACCCTGGGGGCATGTCTCTGCTGCACTCTTATGTATAAGGCTGCAGCGAGAATTGATCCCAGAATATCAGCGACCATATCGAGTCCTTCTGTGGTTCTTCCCGGTATGAGAAATTGATGAATTTCATCCAATATGCCGTACCCCGAGGCCAACGCCGATGATATCCAGAAGATTTTTAAGGGCTTCAAATTAAAGGTGCTTACAGCCTTGGCCGTGAGGAACCCGAGAATGAAGTATTCAACAAAATGCGCGATCTTATCCGTCATGGCAAATCCTAAGCCGGGCGTAGAAAAATCGGGGACCGATGACACGGCCAATATTAAGAATGCCCAGACTATGGCCGGAAGATAAGACTTTATTCGACTTCCAAGCATAAGGGCAAAAACTATAATAAATTTGCGGTGAAATGCCAATAAAAAAAGTCCGCCAGATGGCGGACTTTGTAAGAAAGATATAATTAGCCAAAAATCCGGTCGCTATTTATCTCCGTTTCCTCCTGGCCGTTTTCTTCTTGGCTTTCTTCTTGGCTTTCTTCTTGGCTGTTTTCTTCTTGGCTGTTTTCTTCTTGGCCGTTTTCTTCTTGGCTTTCTTCTTGGCCGTTTTCTTCTTGGCTGTTTTCTTCTTGGCTTTCTTCTTGCCTCTCTTCTTAGCCGGCATAAGTTCACCTCCTCTCAGGATTCATCGTTGAATAGTATCAATCTCCAAGATATCCTTGGAAAAATTTATTATCAAACCAGACTCCAGCTTAATCGCTTTCAAGATGCTCTTAAGCTTCGCTTCATCGGCATCAGTCAAATGCTCACCGGTGGAAATCATCACGACCAGAGAATTCTGGATAACGAAATCGATATTGTATTCGCCGGCAACAGATCCTTTATATGATAGCTTAACCCGCTTCTTTCGCTCGAAAGGTATATCTCTCAGGCCTAATTCATGAGCCAGTGCCCGGCTGTACTCTTGCCTGCCGAACCCAAGACCGATGCTTTTATGAACCTCCAGAGCAGAATCAACCACCTGTGTTTTCAACTCGGGAGGCGAATTGCGAGGCTTCGTCGCTAACTTGCTATCCTTCATAAGTTTCATCGTAACCGTATTAACGCAAAAACGATGCCAATTCCATTAAAATATCAGGTTTACGCGTTAACGCCTTATGTTTCAATGCGTTGCCCCATCAACGATGAATCCTATTGAGTATCAACAAGATATAAAAATGCGACATTCGCGTCGCAATATTTTTAAGGGGGTTACGAAAATTAGAATATCCCCCCTGAAGCTTGCTGCGACGCCAGAGTCGCAATTTTTGTATTTCAGGGAAGTATTCACGAATCTACTGCTATTATGAAATCTCTGATGTTACGCTATTTCTTTTGAGTATACGCTGAAGTTGTTTCCTGTGCAAACCACCCAATCTCGCGGCAGCTGAGATATTGCCCCCGCTTGCATCCAGCAATCTCAATATGAAGCTCGTCTCCACCGGCTCCACGACTTCTCTCCAGAGCTTTTTCTTGAGGTCATTCAACTCTTTTATGTTCGAGGGTTCCGCCGAGGCCGGCATGCCAAAACGTTTGACCTTTTCCGGCAGGTCCGTAGTCGAGAGAACATTGACCTTGCAAAGCACAACTGCACGTTCGATGATATTCTCCAGTTCGCGTATATTACCCGGAAAATTGTAGCCTTTTAAGAAACTCATCGCATTCTCATTGATCGACTCGATATCTTTGGAATTTTTCTCGGCATATATTTTAAGGAAGTGGTTCGCCAGATTTTCAATATCGTCCGTACGTTTGGCCAACCGCGGAAGTCCGATGGCTATTACATTTATTCTGTAGTACAGGTCATCTCGAAACTCACCGGCTTCAACCATCTTGCCCAGATCCCTTTTTGAGGCGGATAGAATTCGTGCGTCGGCATGTTTAACCGATGTCGCTCCCAGCGGCTCGAATTCCCCCGATTGCAAAAACCTCAATAACTTGACTTGCAGGATCGGCGAGAGCTCGCCTATTTCATCGAGAAATACTGTGCCGTTATCGGCCAGCTCGAACTTCCCCGGTTTTCTGGCGACGGCACCTGTGAATGCCCCTTTCTCATAGCCGAAAAGCTCCGATTCTAGCAGGGTCTCGGGAATAGCGGCGCAGTTTATTGCCACGAACGCCTTGTCTTTTCGCCGGGAGTTAAAATGAATCGCTCGGGCCAGAAGCTCTTTTCCGGTTCCCGATTCCCCCTCGATCAGCACCGCGCTCTCGGTTTCGGCAACATCGGCCACGGTTGCCAGCACCCGAGCCATTTCAGGAGAATCCCCCACTATCTCATCAAATTGATACTTCTCGCGAAGATCTTCAATCAGCGACTCTCGCGATTCTTCCAGGTCGGTGAAGAGTCGATTGGATTCCACAGTGACAGCAATTTTCTCTGTGATACTTTCTAATAAATCAAAATCAAATTGCCTGAATGTTTGATTGAACCTGACTACGTGAAGAAGCCCTACGACTGTATCGCCAGATTTCAGTGGATGACAGACCTCGCTTTTCGATGAATTTTCGCTCATGTGAATATAGACAGGATCTCCTGTAGCCAGAACAGCATCGGAAATCTGTTTGGACGGTTCATACTTTTCGCCGGATGCGTTCTTCTTCGATGATTCATACTGGAGCCGGTTCGAACCATCATCGTCGACAATCTCCAAAATCACGTTGTCGCATGAAAGGATATCTGCAACAGTCTGTACGACGGATGGGAGTGCTGCACTTAAATCCCGTTGAGATGAAACGTCCATGGAAAGATCATAAAGCGCCTTATAAATATTTCGTTCTTTCGCAAGACCCTCGACTTCCGTCTTAAGCTTATCATATTCGCGTATGAGTTTGCCAACGCGGTCGTTCAATAAGCTTTCAAATCTCGAGAGTCTTCTCTCCACAGAATCCAGCTTGGATACGAGTTTCGTATACCGCTCCGATGATTCAATCGATTCCGTTTCAGAGAGAAAATCCTTTATGGTAACAATAGAGGCAAACGATTGCTTTATCTGTCTGGCAGACTCTTTCTTTAGCTGCTCGAGATTCTCCGCGAATCTCTTGCTCGATTTTCCAATTGCAGCTTTCATATTGTCGCGGAGATTTTATCACGAAGTTTAATCTTCTGTCAAATTAAAATATAAAAAAGTTTTGATTTTTTATTATCCAAATATTTCAAGACACAATCTTCGTTGATTTTATTTCCCAATAACTTTATGAATAATCCGTCATCAATCCAGACTCATTCATATAGCCAGTTCATTGTTTGCGCTTTTGCAATCAATGGACGTTAGAAATGCCATCTAATTGTTCATTCATAAAACGTTCATTTTCAAAAGTCTTTTTTCTTCACCTCTCAAAGAAAATAATTCAAGTTCTCAAGCTTTTTGAACGATTGAGATTTCTGATCGGATTATTTCAAGACTTCATACTGTTGAACACGGGATTATTAGATTAAGACGAAGCACAAATTTCTCATCGATCCCGGAATAAGTTGAAAGTTCGCCAGGGAATCCAATAGCAACTTAAGGATTCGAGCCTTCAGACTGAGAATTGCGATCTGACCGGTCTTTTGAATATACATACTCATAATCCAGAGGATGAATAGACCTAAATAGATTTAATAATCGATATAAATCTATTTTATCAAAAATAATCTTGACATTTCATTATGGATAGGCTTTTTTCGGCGTGATTGATGATAGTGAAATTAGTCACAAATGGGAGTGCGGTGAATGATTAATGACTACTCGATAATAGGCATATTCCTTCTGATTGGCGTAGGTTTTGTCCTGATAACCTTCCTTATGGCCAAAATGCTTCGCCCTCACCGTCCCAGCAAAGTAAAGCTCCAGAGTTATGAGTGCGGCGAGGCCGCCATAGGTTCCTCGTGGATACAGTATGATGTGGGCTACTATATCTTTGCCCTGATATTTGTCATTTTCGATGTTGAGGTCGTATTTCTTTTCCCCTGGGCGGTGGCTTTTAAGAAGTTGGGTTTATTCGCCCTGATAGAGATGTTCATATTCCTGGCGATTTTGATATTCGGTTTGATCTATGCCTGGAGAAAAGGAGCGCTTAAGTGGGTTTAATAGAGAAAGCTCCGGCCTATATCGAAAGGCTGCCCGGGGGCGGCATCGTTACTACTAGCATGGATTGGGTCTTAAATCAGTCCCGGGCATCGTCGCTCTGGTATATGCTCTTCGGCCTGGCATGTTGCGCCATAGAAATGATGGCTACCGGCGCCTCGAGATACGATTTTGATCGTTTCGGCATGATTTTCAGAGCCTCGCCCAGGCAGGCGGACTTAATGTTTGTGGCCGGTACGGTGACTCACAAGATGGCAAGACGGGTCAAACTCCTGTATGAACAGATGGCCGAGCCTCGCTATGTGATCGCCATGGGCGGCTGCGCCTGCAAAGGCGGACCCTTTTACTACGACTGCTATTCCGTTCTAAAGGGAATAGACCAGATCATTCCAGTTGATGTTTATATTCCTGGTTGCCCTCCACGACCGGAATCGCTCATGGAGGGTTGTCTGAAACTGCAGCAGAAAATCAAAAAGGAAAAACTGTCGGACTGGGCATCTGACAGGAAAAAGGCTTAATCTTCAGAGCCTGCCAGCTACGAGGATGCTTCCCACGGGTAATGACTAAAGAAGAGATAATCAACAGATTCAAAGCAGAATTCGGTTCGGATATCGAAGTTTCGGAGAATAACCAACCGGAACCATTTCTATATATCTCGAAACAGAAATATCATGAGCTCTGTAAATTCGCCAAAAGTGACTCAGAACTCGATTTCGATTTCCTATTCCAGTTGGGCGGAGTCCATTATCCCGATGACCGATTCGAGGTGGTGCTGTGCCTGGCCTCGCATGAAAAGAAACATAGAGCCCTGGTCAAGGTAAAGCTCGATAAAGATAATCCCGAGATTGAGACAATCTCCGATGTCTGGCAGGCGGCCAACTGGTTCGAGCGGGAAGCTCTGGAGCTATTTGGAATAAAATTTTTAAATCATCCGAATCCGCGCCCTCTGCTTTTGTATGAGGATTGGGATTACGGTTATCCCATGAGAAAAGGCTGGACCGGTCCGGATTTCATCCCCATGCCGGAAGTATAAGACATGGACATCGCGGTGAATCAAGAAAATCTTCGGGAAGAAGAATTTCTCTTAAACATGGGACCTCAGCACCCCTCGACCCATGGCGTGCTGCGTCTGGTTCTCAAAATGGAGGGCGAATACATCAGGGAATTAACGCCCCATGTAGGATTCCTGCATCGTTCCATTGAAAAGATCGCCGAAAACCGTACCTATAACCAGTTCATGCCCTACACCGATCGCATTGACTACTGTGCCTCCATGCCGTCGAATCTGGCCTGGGCAGTTACCATAGAAAAACTGGCAGGAATCGAGGTGCCGGAGCGCGCCGAGTACCTGCGCGTTATCATGGTAGAATTAAACAGAATCGCCTCGCATTTAATCTGGCTGGCAACTATGTCTCTCGACCTGGGAGCGATAACTCCTTTCCTCTACGCCTTCCGGGAGCGGGAATGGATTCTGGATCTTTTCGAGATGACCTGCGGTCAGAGATTGACTTATCATTATATAAGGATAGGGGGAGTCTCAAGAGATATCCCGCCTGAGTTCGAAAAATCCTGCCGGGAGTTTATAAAAGATTTCCGCAAAAAAGTGGATGATTACGAGGCGATCTTAACTGAAAACCCCATCTTTCTGAGTCGCACTAAAGGTATCGGTATACTACCCCTGGATCTGGCAAAGGATCTCGGCGCTTCAGGCCCCACTATCCGCGGCTCGAATTACAAGTGGGATTTAAGGAAGGCCGAGCCATATTCCATTTACGACAGGTTCGATTTTGAAATCCCCAGCGGCAAGAACGGCGACGTCTGGGATAGATATATGGTTCGGATCGAGGAGTTCAGGCAATCCTGCAGGATAATCGAGCAGGCCCTGGACGGTCTGCCTGAAAGTGAAACGGTTAGAGCGAAAATGCCCGCGGTCTTCAGAGCCCCGGCCGGAGAGGTTTTTTCCCGCATCCAGGCCCCGAGAGGCGAGATGGGATATTATGTCGTTTCCACCGGTGATAAAAAACCGTATCGCGTTAAGATCAGAACCGCCTCTTATGGCAACCTGCAGGTCCTGGGGCCGATATCAATCGGCCTTAAGATTGCCGATCTGGTAGCCATATTCGGCTCGATCGACGTTATTCTTCCGGAGGTCGATCGCTGATGCTGGAGTTTGATGATCTTCTGTTGAACATATACGATTTACTTGCCTCCTGGTTTGCCAGCCTGGGTATTCCCGTTGTCTGGCTCGATCTTCTCGTAATGGTTTTCGCAGGGCTGCTGATAATTGGAGTTCTTTCGCTTCTGGCGCTTTTTCTGGTCTGGTGGGAGAGGAAAATCTCCGCTCACTTCCAGGATCGGCTCGGCCCCATGCGCACCGGCCCACACGGAGTCTTGCAAACTCTGGCCGATGGCATCAAGCTTCTTCAAAAGGAGGACATAGTCCCGGACATGGCCGATAAAAAAGTCTACTTCTGGGCGCCCGTGGTGGTATTCGCAACCGCCTTTATGGCCTATATAGTCATTCCCTTCGGCAAAGGATTAGTGGCCCGCGATCTCAACATCGGAATCGTCTATATTCTGGCCATAACATCGTTCACCGTCATCTCGCTTTTGATGGCGGGATGGGCATCAAATAACAAGTATGCGTTACTGGGCGGCATGAGATCGGCGGCTCAGATAGTATCCTACGAGGTGCCTCTTACGATATCAGTCATGGGCGCCATAATGCTCGCCGGCTCGCTGTCCATGGTGGACATTGTCGAGGCGCAGGGCCCGTATTTCTGGCGATGGTTCTGGCTGCCGCAAATCCTCGGATTCGGAATCTTTTTCGTAGCCTCTATAGCGGAGGTCAACAGAACACCTTTTGATCTGCCGGAAGCCGAGCAGGAATTGGTGGCGGGATTCAATGTCGAATACTCGGGAATGAAATTCGCCATGTTTTTTCTGGCTGAATTCGTGAATATGTTTACAGTCTCCGCTGTCGCCACCACGCTTTTTCTGGGCGGATGGCAGCCGCCTTTGCCGGGATTATCTTTCATACCGAGCTGGATCTGGTTTTTCGGCAAAAGTCTGTTGTTGGTCTTCGTGATGATGTGGTTCCGGTGGACTTATCCCCGGCTGCGCGTTGATCAACTCATGAGTTTCGCCTGGAAGTTCCTGCTGCCCCTGGCGTTTGCCAATCTCATTTTAACTGGAATAGGAGTTTATCTTTTCAAGTAATATGAGCCTGATCAAAGAAGTTGTCAGAGGATTCTGGAACTTGCTGGTTGGCCTGAAAACCACCGGTAAGTACCTGCCTAAAAAAGCAGTTACTCTCCAATACCCGGATGAGCGATGGCCCATGCCGGAGCGCTCGCGAGGCGTGGTCGTTCTGCTATCCGATCCCGAAACCGGTAAACTCAACTGCACCGCCTGCCTGATATGTATGAAGCAATGCCCGGTCAATGCCATGTATATCACCCAGGAAAAAGACGAGGCCGGCAAGAGGTTCCCGGACGAATTCAAAATTGACAACACCATCTGCTGCTTTTGCGGAATCTGCGAGGAGGTTTGTAATTTTGACGCTATTAAACTCACCGGCAAGTATGAGTTCTCCGTCTTCGACAAGCAGGAACTGATTTACGATAAGAACAGGCTTCAGGAAATTGGCCGCGATGTCAAATACGAACCGAGGAAAAAGAAAAAACGCGAGGCCAAACCATCTGAATCATCAAAAAACGACGCCAGATCAAATCTGGAGACAAAACCGGTGAACGACGGTGAGGAGGGAACCACGTGAGCCTGTTGTTATTCTATCTTCTGGCCGGACTTATCCTCGTTTGCGCCATCATGGTGGTTACTCTTCGTAATGTATTCCATTCAGCACTGTTTCTGGTGCTGACCTTCTTCTTTGTGGCGGGAATATATTTGATGCTGAATGCAGAATTCCTCGCCGCCGTCCAGGTGCTTATCTATGTCGGGGCAGTTACAATACTTATCCTGTTCGCCATAATGTTGACTCATCAAATCCAATCAAGATCAATCCGGCAGGTAAACGAACAGGTAATTCCCGCTATCATCATTGGCGGCCTTTTCTTTGTCCTGGCGGCAATAGCCATCGTCAGGACCTTTGGTGACACCCCGCCTGCACCGAGGAATACTGGATCATGGACAGCGTCCATCGATGCATCGGATTTGTCGACAAAAAGCTTAAAATGGCACTGGGCTGCCAATATCAAAGATACGCTGGGAGAAAGTTTTGGTGCTGTTGGAGGCATTAACATTATAGATGACGAGTTGTGGCAAATACGATTCGCAGAACCGGCGCCAGAACCGGCTGAAGGCAACGGATACATACTCTCGGCAGGCTCGGATTTCTCCACGGAGCAAACCGTCTTTTCAGACGAGCAGAATATTTATTTGAAAATATGGAGCGATAATGTCAGCTACGACGCCATATCCAATGCGGTCTGGATTTTATCAAACCATATTAATGAAGAACAGAAAATCATAGTCAAGCTATCAAACAGCAATACTGAGACCATCGGGCGGTTGTTGATGTCGAAATTCGTGCTGCCTTTCGAGGTGGTTTCGATTCTACTGCTGGCAGCTCTCCTGGGAGCCATAGTTATCGCCAGGAAGGATGATTAGGATGCCTGGACTGACGCATTACCTGATACTCTCATCTGCACTGTTCTGCATCGGGATTTTCGGACTCTTAACGCGGCGAAATGCCGTTGGCGTCTTGATGTCTATCGAGCTTTTGTTTAATGCGGTCAATATAAATTTCGTAGCCTTTTCAAGATTTTTGACGCCGGAGGCGATCGAGGGGCAAATCTTCGCAATATTCATAATAACGATCGCTGCCGCAGAGGCTTCCGTGGGCTTGGCCGTTATCATGCTGTTATACAGGAATTTCCGCGGCATCGAGGTGGACAAAATCAACTTCATGAAATGGTGAGACAATGATATCGGTCAACTTAAACAGGCAAACCTGGAAACACCTTATCTGGATCCTTGATCTGAGTGTGCTGCTTTTCGCTCTTCCGCTCTTATGCGTGAATTTTTTCAAACTGTCCATCGATCTATACTACCTGATATTTCTTCTCTCTACTGCAGGTTTTCTCCTGTATTATAAAAAATCTTCTTCGCTAAAGGCCAGGGCTTCCTTGAAATCCGGTTGGGCTCTGGGATTCATAATGGCCGTCTTTTTCGGGCTTGGGTTTATTTCGTATTCTCTTATCGAATCGCCTGAAGCGCCGGGGATTTTACAGAACATCGATTTTATGCTGGTCTTGTGGCGAGGGATAATTTTCGGCCTCGCCAGTGGCCTTATGATATCAGTATTCCCTTTCGTGATCACCTGGAGAGCGTTGGCCGGGGCAGATCCCGGCAATTTCCGCAAGGCCGGGGTCATTGTCACAGCTGTGTTTTTTATCGCATTGACATCTTTCTCTTACAACATGGGCCTTTCAGGACTGGACCGGGATAATATAAAAGATAAAATAGCCATGAACGTAGTGGCGAGTATACCCACGCTGGTCTCCGGCAATCCCATGGCGGCTCCCATAGCCGGAGCCTTCAAGGAAATATCGGCGATAGTGAAAACACAGAACGGGAAGCCGCCTCTGGAAACGGACAATATGCAAGCGGCCAGAAACAAGAATGAGTCAGGAGGTAGCAACTGATGCTTTCTTATAGCTGGATCATAGCGGCGCTGCCCCTGCTGGCATTCATCATGATCGTATTCTTTTTAAACAAAAGCAATAAGGTCTCCAGCTATTTCTCCATCGCTATGATTCTGGCATCCTTCGTTCTTTCCTGCATCGTCTTAGTTGAGGTATTGAACGATCCCACCCCAAAGGAATACTGGATCGAATGGGTGGTTCTCGGTGATGGCGGTATGGCTGGAGCCGAGGCTATAACTCTCAACAAGGGTGAGCATGGCGGGCCCGCAGAAATTCATGAAATAGAGTCTTCGGAAAATCCCGAGGCTGAATCTCTTTTAAAGCCGGAAGCGCAACATTTTGAATCGGTAAGCCCTATCCATCCCGAGGAGAACCTGGGGCCTGGCGAATCCGAGCACCATCTCAAATTCCAGGAGCCTCAACGTCACGGCAAAGAAGGGTCTTTTGTGATCCCCATGGGGATCTATATAGATCCGCTGACCGCGATCATGCTGATGGTGGTTACCATAGTGGCCGCGCTCGTGCAAATCTATTCATTGGGCTATATGCACGGCGATCCGCGATTCGCAAGATATTTCGCCTATCTTTCGCTGTTCACGTTCTCCATGCTTGGCCTGGTACTGGCCGGCACTTATGTATTGATGTTCGTTTTCTGGGAGCTGGTGGGTTTGACATCCTATTTATTGATAGGCTTCTGGTTCGAGAAAAAATCAGCCTCCGATGCCGGCAAGAAGGCATTCGTAACCACTAAGATCGGCGATCTGGGATTCCTCCTCGGATTGGTCATGCTCATATTCGCCGTCGGTTCAGCATCTTTACCCGAAATCGATTATATGATCGCCAACGGCGAGATAGCGGCGAATATGCTGCCGCTGGTGGCTATTGCAGGCATCTTAATGTTCTGCGGCGCCGTTGGAAAATCGGCGCAGTTCCCCCTCCATGTATGGCTGCCCGATGCCATGGAAGGCCCGACACCGGTCTCCGCCCTGATCCATGCTGCCACCATGGTGGCGGCGGGTGTTTACTTGACCGCACGCCTGATGGGGATAATCATGATATCGGAGACCATGATGCTTGTTGTAGCGTCGGTAGGAGCCTTCACGGCGTTTCTGGCGGCATCAATAGGTCTTGTGCAAAATGATATAAAACGTGTTCTCGCCTATTCAACCGTTTCCCAGTTGGGCTACATGATCATGGCCCTGGGATTGGCCGGTTTCACGGCCGGGACCTTCCACCTTATGACCCATGCATGTTTTAAAGCGCTCCTTTTCTTAGGCGCCGGTTCCGTCATCCATGCTGTCCATACCAACGATATCCAGTTCATGGGCGGGCTGCATAAGAAATTGAAAATAACATCAATAACATTCCTTATCGCCAGCTTATCAATATCCGGGATTTTCCCTTTAGCCGGCTTCTGGTCCAAGGACGAGATCTTCGCCACGGCCCTTGCAGGCGGGCATTACATCTTCCTCCTGGTCGGAATCCTTGTGGCAGGCATGACCGCCTTCTACATGTTCAGGCTGTATTTTATGACTTTCACGGGAAAACCCCGCGATCAGCACGCATATGACAATGCCCATGAATCCCCCAGGAATATGACGATTCCACTGATGATACTTGCGGTGCTTTCAATCTGCGCCGGATGGGTCGGTATCCCCTGGCTTCACAAGGGTTATTCCTCGTTCGTCTATTACGGTGCGGTTCACCACGTGGAGCCCAGCATTCTACTTATGCTCATTTCGCTGGCTGTGGCAATATCCGGAATCGGCCTGGCTTATCTCATGTATTACAAAGGAGTAATCTCCCCGGTGAAAATGGCGCAGAGGTTCAAGCCGATTTATACATTCCTTTATAACAAGTGGTATTTCGATGAACTTTACATGGCTGTCATAGTTAATCCGACATATTGGCTGGCCGATTTTCTGTTCAAATTCGATCTCATTATAATAGATGGCATCGTCAACGGCACGGGGAAGCTGACTCTGTTCTTATCATGGGCGAACGAGCGATTCGACACCTACGTGGTTGATGGCGCCGTTAATGGAACAGGCTATCTCTCGATGTTCTTTGGCAGGACACTCAGAAAGATACAAACCGGTCAATTGCAGACCTATGCGCTGGTGGTGTTTTTCGGCGCGGTGGTCTTCTTATTTATAAAGCTAATTTGATGATAAAGGAGGATTAGTTGGAACCGATAACATTACCATTTCCAATATTAACATATATGACCTTCATCCCCTTAATCGGGATCGTGGCGATTCTCCTTTTGAAGAAAGAATCGGTGGGGGCCATACGATGGACTGCCGCATTTTTCTCCTTCGTTCCTTTCGTGCTCTCCATTTATCTGGTCTGGTTCTACTATGAGGCTATGGGCACGGGGATGCTCTTCAACATTCACAGCGAAACTCAGGGATTCGTCTTCGATTTCGCCAAACCGCTGAGCTGGTTCCCGCAGGTCAACATTCAGTACATCATGGGCGCTGACGGTCTTTCGGTGCCGATGCTCTTTCTGACAGGGCTTTTATCTTTCGTCTCCATCATCGCCTCCTTCGGCATCAAGGACAGGGTAAAAGAATATTTCGCCTGGTTTCTATTGCTCGAGGTCGGCATGATCGGTGTTTTCTGCGCCCTCGACTTTTTCTTATTCTACATCTTCTGGGAAATCATGTTAGTCCCCATGTACTTCTTAATCGGCGTCTGGGGCGGCCCGCGAAGAGAGTATGCTGCGATCAAGTTCTTTCTTTACACACTTTTCGGCTCGGTCTTCATGCTGGTCGGTATTCTGGCCCTGTATTTTACAGTCGGATCGCTTGACATGCTGGTGCTCATCCGGCAAAATTCGATCTATTCTCACGTGTTTCAGATGTGGATATTCGCTACTTTCTTCATAGCCTTCGCCATCAAGATTCCGGTCTGGCCGTTCCATACATGGTTACCCGACGCCCACGTGGAGGCGCCGACGGCCGTATCGGTCATCCTGGCCGGGATATTGTTGAAGATGGGCGCATACGGTATCCTGAGGGTCTCTTTCCCCATGTTCCCTGAAGCGACTATCGCCTACGCAATACCGATAGCGATCCTCGGCCTGATCGGCATTATCTACGGCGCGCTGGTCTCCATGGCGCAGAAGGATCTTAAGAGGTTGGTGGCCTACTCCTCTGTTTCTCACATGGGCTATTGCCTGCTTGGCATGGCGGCCATTACGACAGTCGGCATATCTGGCTGCCTCTTCCAGATGTTCTCCCACGGTGTGATAACAGGAGCCTTGTTCCTTCTCGTGGGGGTTATCTATGACAGGGCCCATACCAGAGAGATCGCCGCCTTCGGCGGACTGGGAGTTAAGATACCGGTTTTCACCGGCCTTTTCGTGCTATTCGGAATGGCCTCGCTGGGGCTTCCGGGAATGAGTGGCTTTATTTCCGAATTCATGATTTTCGTTGGCTCATTCCAGTCGATCTTCGTCTCCAAATGGATAGTCATCGTGGCAATACTGGGAGTTGTTTTGACCGCTGTCTATATTCTCAGAATGATCCAGAGGATGTTCCTGGGACAGTTCAACACCAGATGGGAAGGTTTAAAAGAGATCAACGGCCGGGAAATCTTCACGGTTTTCCCTCTGGCTGTTTTCACTATTTTAGTGGGAGTTTATCCAAAAGTTTTGAATGTTTTCTTGAAAGATACAGTTGATAACCTCGTTAAACTGATACTTGGATCATGAATATTTCGCTGATCATTCCACAAATCTTTCTGACATGCTGGGCGATGCTCATCATAGCCATTGATTTTTTCAAAAAAGATGGCAGCCGCCGAGGCCTTGGTTATCTCTCCATTCTGGGGCTAGGCATAACCGCGGTCCTGGCCGTGTTCGTGGATGCCGGGCAGGGTTTCTTCGGCACCTATTTATCCGATGATTATGGCAGGCTGTTTAACGAAATTTTCCTGCTCACGGCAATGTTGACGATTATTGCATCCATAGATTTTGTGGAAATAAGAATCAAACATAAAGGTGAGTTTTACGGTCTTATCCTCCTGGCGACCGTGGGAATGATGTTCCTGGCAGGGGCCGGCGAGCTTATCACGCTGTATGTATCGTTGGAGCTTGCCACCATACCACTTTATGTGCTGGCTGCTTTTTTGAAAAAAGATCTGAAATCAACAGAGGCCGGTTTGAAATATCTCATAATTGGAGGAGCCTCCTCGGGCATTTTGCTTTTCGGCTTAAGCCTCCTGTATGGTCTTACCGGTACCACCATGCTGGCCGATATCAATAGCTGGGATCTGGCCAGCGAGGGCCTCAACCTGGGGCTTGGATTGGCGATTGTTTTATTAATCGCAGGATTCGGGTTCAAGCTGACC
>SDBT01001094.1_pt1 | contig 46481 bp, 52 predicted proteins | sample 2277101 | NCBI WGS metagenome assembly SDBT01 (sample SAMN10404973, study PRJNA504765) | marine sediment metagenome | isolation source: marine sediment core GS10_PC15, 103 cmbsf | place: Arctic Ocean: Southern Knipovich Ridge | collected 2010 | reverse complement strand
AGAATTAGTGCCCTCCGTATCGGCAGTCGGTTATATCGCCAAAAAGCCGCGCCGCATCGACAAGCTGATCCGCAGAGGTGCTAACGCCGATACACGTCTCCCGTGGGAAAAATTGTTTTTTGAGGGTAGTTTTGAAGAACCGCTGGGATTCGATCAAACGGATGATTACAGGACAGCATTGGAGGCGGTGCGCCTGGGACCATCGGCATCCAACCGGCAGCCGTGGCGAGTGGTCAAGCATGGTAAATTCTGGCATTTTTACCTGCAGCGCTCCCCTGGTTACCAGGAGCGTAAATTGGTGAAGCTTTATACGGTAGCCGATTTGCAGCGCATCGATATGGGTATCGCCATGTGCCATTTCGAGCTGACGTTGAAAGAGCTAGGTGTGGAGGGTGAATGGATCGTCCATGATCCCGGGATCGCTGACGGGGTGGGGTTATTACACTACACTGCGACCTGGGTGGGCTGACAAGCCTCTTTTTTTCATTCTGAGCCGTTCTTTTCGGTACATCCCGATCAGGGAGGCGAAGAATCTCTATTACGCAACATCAACCGATAAGTGAATAGATGGTTATTGTGTTTGGTGGTAGTAGATTGGTTTATGCGGAATGCGGCTCGCCTTCGGCGAGCTTGGCAGTTTACGAGTGAAACTCGTAAACTGCGGGCACATTACAAATTACATGAGCGGCTCACAAAAAACGTGAGCTTGGCAGTTTGCGAGTTGGCATACTCCGTATGCTTCGCAAAATGCTGGCTCGCAGTAAAGTGCACTACTTAAGGCTGCTTCGTAAAGACGATAAGTATTAAGACCGGAGATTACCACGTCGGCAAGCATAGAACGGATGCGGCATCCATAATACGGATGCTTAGCGCTCCTCGTAATGACAGGCATCCTCGGCTCAATGGGTTTGGTATTTCTTCTTCTGTGAACTCATGATTGTATGCTTTTCGTGTTAGTCATTATTTATGGGCGCTTCGATGGCGTGTAGTATCTCGTCGGCTAGGTATACACGATTGCGTACCCTACCAGTGGTCTCACTAAGGATTCCCTCTGCTTCCAAATGCTTTACATAACGCTGGGCTGATGGATAATGCACATCCAAGCTTGCCGCCACCTGTTGTATTGTGAGAACCGGTTTCTCAAATATAAAATCAATCACCTGTAACAGTCGAGCCGCGGTGCGTGAAGTCTGAAACCGTGCACGGTAACGCTCACGCAAATCATGCAAGCGGCGTATGCGCTGTACGGCGTCCCCGGCTTGAGATTTTACGCCCTGCAAGAAGTACCCCGACCACTCCAGCCACTTTCCCTTTTGGCTTACTTGTATCAGATGGTCGTAATATGCTTCACGATTGGCTTCAAAATAAGCGCTCAAGTTGAGCAACGGCTGGGGTAATAAATCCCAGGCGCATAACAACAGGCTGCTCAGCAGGCGACCAACCCGCCCATTTCCGTCTAAGAAAGGGTGAATGGCTTCAAACTGGTAGTGGATCAACCCCAGGCGGATCAAGGGTGGCAAATCAGAGGAGGCGTGCAGGAACGCTTCTAGCCTGGTAAGTGCTTGAAGCATTTCATCAGGCGGTGGAGGCACAAAGGTGGCATTCTCCAAGGTGCTGTCTTGAGGTCCAATCCAATTTTGGGTGTGGCGGAACTCTCCCGGATTCCAGTGGTCGCCTCGTACACCCTCCATCAACTGGGCATGAATTTCACGGATCAATCGGAGGCTAACGGGTAAGGTCTCCAGACGTTCTAATCCGTACTCCATAGCTCGAACGTAGTTTTGCACCTCACGTACATCACCAGATAGCTCAAACAAGGACATCTGAACTGCCTCGTAGGTATACAGATCTGTTAAAGAGGCCTGGGTACCCTCAATACGGGAAGATAGTACTGCCTCCCGGCGGATGAAGGGGCGGACGAGCAAGTGTGGATTGAGTAACGACCGCCCTAAGCCAGCCAGCTCTCCTAGCGAGCGGTCCGCCTCGGATAACAAGGCGATCAATCCAAGTGACCATTCCGGGTCAGATGGCAGTGGATTGGGCAGAAAAGCCCAATATCCTTGAGGGGTTCGGACAATATGTCCAGAGGAGTTGCGAATGAAATCTTCAGGGTTCACGATCTTGGCTTCTTCCGAAGGTCTTTATTACCACTTTTGGTAATAAGCCGGTATCTTATTACCATTATACCCTAATAATGGTAATAGTGGGGTATGTCCGGCTCAACTTCGTTGAGCTTGGCGAAAGCTTCGCTTTCGCAGCTAGGAAAGAAAAAATTAGGAATAGCAAGTGGCAAATAGCAAGCCAGAAGAGAAGTGTATAAGTTAGGAATAGCTAATAGCAAGTGGCAAATGACTGGAATCCGGCATGCAAAGAACGCATGCTTGTATGTTTGCTCGCTCCACTCGCAAAATGCAGGCACACTACAAATTACATGAGCGGCTCACAAAATACGTGAGCTTGGCCGGCTCAACTGCGTTGAGCTTTGAGATTACCACGTCGCTGCGCTCCTCGTAATGACAAACATATTTGGCTCAAACTACATGAGCGGCTCACCTGCGGTGAGCTTGGCAGTTTGCGAGTGAAACTCGCAAAATGCAGGCTGGCTGGCATCCGGCATGCAAAGAACGGATGCGGCAAGCACAATACGCTTGCTTGGCCGGCTCAAGATACGTGAGCTTGGCTTCGCTTTCGCTACTAGATAGGAGTGTTTGTGATTAATGTGTCTTTTCGTGGACGTAATCCACCAGACGCCGCACATTATCTACCGGAGTATTTGGTAATATGCCGTGACCGAGATTAAAAATATGACCAGAGCGACCATCCGCCTCCTGCAGCACACGATCAACCTGTGAAAATAGTTCAGTTGGCGGCGCTAAAAGAGCTGTGGGATCAAGATTGCCCATGATGGATTTATCATATCCAATTTTATTCCAATATGCATCCAGCGGCATACGCCAATCGACACCGATCACCGAACCCCCGCAGCTTGCTACTTCCTCTATATAAGGGAAAGTACCATTGCTAAAATTTATTATAGGAACGTTAGCTTCCGCTATCTTTGAAAACAAATTTGTGTTGTATGGTTTTACGTAGCGGATATAATCGTTTTTACTCAACGCCAGCCCAACCCAGGAATCGAAAACCTGCAAAGCTGATGCCCCCGCTTTTACTTGTTCGAGCAGGTAATCAGCTTGTACTGCAACTAATTTTTGCATCAATAGTTCCCACGCTTCAGGTTCAGAGAACATAAGCGCTTTGGTTTTGGAGAAATTCTTTGAACTACCACCCTCAATGGCATAGCTGGCTAATGTGAACGGCGCTCCCGCGAATCCGATGAGAGGAATACCTTCATTCTCTAGTTCGGAGACAACCAATTTTATGGCCTCCAATGTAGGAGCCAAAGTTTCTAATGCGGATGGTGTTGCCAAATTTTCAATGTCTGCGGTTGTTTGGATGGGATTATGAATTACTGGCCCTGTCCCTTTAACAAACTCTAGCATCAATCCCATTCCGATGAGAGGCGGCAAAATATCGGCAAAACTGATAGCTGCATCCAGGTCAAAAGCTTTAATCGGCTGCAGTGTCACCTCCGCCGCCAGTTCGGGTGTGAATATTACCTCCAGCATGCTGTGCTTAGACCGAATTTGATGGTATTCTCGCATGTAGCGTCCAGCCTGTCGCATCAACCAGATTGGAGTGGCGTCTACTTCAAGTCCGTAACAAGCGCGTAGAAAACGAGCTGTGGGTTCTTTAGTATCAGTCTTGGTGTGCATAAGCTAATCTAAGGACAAAGCGTGTGAAAGGATTCTTATGGTTTAGAACTAAGAAAATAAAGGGTGCCATGCCAAGACACCCATCCAGATGAAAATAATCCCGACTCTTTCTATGTCCGGCATTAGGATTTCATCGCTTTTTCGGCAGCTCGTATCGTGGCCGTGATTGTTGGCTCATCATGCACGGTTGACATAAATCCAGCCTCAAATTGTGAAGGTGCGATGTAGATACCTTCTTCCAACATGGTTTGGAAGAAGCGCCCAAAAAATTCAATATCACTGGTTTTGGCTGTGTTCCAATCGACAACGGGAGTTTCGGTAAAGAATGTGGCAAACATGGTGCCTACTTTGTTTTGTTGTACGGGGATACCAGCTTTTCTGGCGGCATCACCTATCCCAGCAGTCAATTCATCGACTGCAGTTTCCATGCGCTCCCAGACACCAGGAGATTTTAATGCGTTAAGAGTGGCTATCCCTGCTGTCATCGCCAATGGATTCCCGGAAAGTGTGCCAGCCTGGTAAACCGGTCCAGAAGGCGCAATTAGCTCCATGATGTCTCTTCTTCCACCATAAGCACCAACCGGCAATCCACCCCCGATCACCTTTCCCAATGTGGTTAGGTCTGGCTGAATGTCGTAAAGAGTTTGTGCTCCGCCAATGTGCACACGAAAACCAGTCATCACCTCATCAAAAATCAACAGGGCACCATTTTCTTGAGTGAGATTTCTCAATCCATTTAAGAAGCCCTCATTGGGCAGGACAACGCCCATATTCCCAGCAACGGGTTCTACAATCACGGCCCCAATCTCTTCAGGAAACTGCTGGAAAAGATCAGCCACTGACTCTAAATCGTTATAACGCGCAACCAGGGTATCTTCTACCGTTGCAGGAGGAACACCAGGCGAGTCTGGCAATCCTAATGTAGCCACACCGGAACCAGCCTGCACAAGCAGCAAATCGGCATGCCCGTGATAGCAACCCTCAAACTTGATGATTTTATTTCGATTAGTGAAAGCACGCGCCAGACGTAAAGCAGTCATGGTGGCTTCAGTGCCTGAATTTACGAAGCGAAGCATTTCGATATTTGGCATAAAATCCTGGAGTAAGGTCGCCAGCTCCACTTCTAGCGGGCTTGGAGCACCATAGCTGGTTCCTAACGAAATTGCCGTTTCGAGAGCCTTGACCACTACTGGATGTGCATGTCCTAAGATGAGCGGACCCCAAGAAAGAACATAGTCAATATAGCGATTTCCATCTACGTCGTACAGATAGGGTCCTTCACCGCGTGCGATGAACAACGGCTGTCCACCCACAGCGTTGAAAGCACGTACGGGTGAATCCACTCCACCAGGAAGTAAATCTTTTGCTTTTCGGAACAATTCAACAGAACGAGTTAGATTTAATGGCATCAGAATCCCTTTCCTTCCCAATTTTTTCTTTAGTGTATCAGTTTGTAAACAAAACAGTGCGAGTATCTTTATTAAGAATTCGTTCTACTGCTAATTCCCCGGAGTGGATGCAGTCAGGGATGCCTATACCTGTGTAACCATTTCCCGCTAAAGCTAATCCTGGCAAGTTGTCTAATTCGCTTTCAATGCGAGAAAGACGACTTACGTGACCAACATTATACTGGGGCATCGCTTTTTCCCAAAGGAATACGTGGGTTTGCAGGGGTTCGGCTGAGATTCCCAGTGTGAGACGCAGCTCATTACGTGCAATAGATAGTAATTCAGCTTCATCCCAATCGATCTGCGCCTCTTGTCCGGCTCGACCTATGAAGACCCGCAGTAAGACATTTTCTTCGGGTGCACGGTGAGGGAACTTTGTTGACGTCCAGGTGCAGGCCAAAGCTAAGCGACCTTCTTTGCGCGGAATGACGTAACCGTAGCCATCTAATGGGCGCACCAAATCTTCTTTTCGAAAGGCTAATGAGACTGTTGCTGTGGTGACATACTCAATTGCTTTAAGTTCTTGAGCCAGATTGGGTGTCAATTCAGCCACCAAATCGCCAGCAGCGTAGCTTGGTACGGCCAAAATCAAGCCAAAGGTATTAATTTCCTGCCCATCCTTCAGTACCAGTATATAACCTTCATCCTCCTGACGAATATCAACAACCGGGGTGTTCAACCTCAAGTCAACCTGTGCATCTTCTAATTCTGCAACCAATGCTTCAACTATTTCTGCCAGTCCAGTTTTGAGAGTCAAAAATAAACTGCGCGAACCTGGAGCAGGTTTTCTGCCATTGCCAGCTCGACTACGACGCACAGCTAACGCTCCCTTCACCAGCCCCCCATGTTTTATTTCTAAATCACGTAAGTAAGGAAAAGTCGCCTGCAGGCTGAGTTTATCGCCATCACCAGCATAGATACCGCTCATTAACGGCTCCACCATCCTTTCATATGCCTGCCTGCCTATACGGCGGGTTACAAAATCTCCCATGCTCTCTTCGCCAATCTCGGACATGGGCGGTATAAAAAAATCCATGCCCATGCGTAATTTGGCGGACCATGAGAGCAAACCTGTGCGTAACATCGATGCGATATTAGTGGGGATCATCATAAACAATCCATCTGGCAGCGGAAGGAGTTTATTATTGTGTAATATGTACGTATTCTTTTGGTGAGGATTGGTCCCTTTGAGACGATGCGATATACCTAAATCTCTACACAACTGTACTGCCCAAGGCTTGGTAACAATGAAAGTATCCGGCCCACCCTCGATTACGAAACCGTTCACCCGTTTAGTGAGGATCTTACCTCCCCAATACGAATCCGCTTCCAGAAGAGAAATCTTGAGAGGAATATCCAAGCTGGCTGCCTTTTTGTGGGCATAATAAGCGGAGGCTAATCCGGCAATTCCACCACCAACTATGGCTAAGTGATTCATCATCAACAGTTTCCTAAGGTTTTAGTCATGTGGCAAAGGCAGTTTTTTGATTAAATCGATAAATGGCGGCATTGGTTTGGGATTAGGATTGAAAGGATACCACCCTAACTCAGCACGGACTGCTTGTTCCTTTAGCTCAGTAGAACCCCAAATAAGCGAAGCGCCAATAGCACCTAAAAGTGCAGCTCCCCAAGCGCTGGGGACAAAAAAGGATGCAATAATTACAAGGAATCCCAATCCCATTATATAGGGCCACCAGTAATAACCAAGAGAATATTCAAGACGAATAACCCAAATAAAACCAAATCCAATGATGAATAAAGTAGCAATGCCGAGGAATAAACCGAATAAATTCATACGCTACTACCGGGTATCGAATCTAACTCCTCGGGTGACAATTGCCTCCCAATTGGATTTCGATCGAGCCACTCAATTGTTGTGGCTTGATTGCTTTTGGCGAGTAATCGTGCGTGTCGAGGATTGGCAGGATTGGCTGGGGCGTGTCCTTTTTTGACGCGCTGGTGCTGGCGAAAAAATTCAATTGAATCCCATAAAAAAGTGATCCCAATGATCCCTAACGCAGCAGACAAATTTAGGTTATCAGCAAATAAAGCCCCGACCTCCATGGTCAATCCGAGTAACAGTGCAACCAACGAGGGCAGCCATATTGTGGGTGAGATGAATTCAATTTTACGAACTGCGATATGTCCAAACCAGATACCAAGGAATGCGCTTGCAGCTGTTATGAGTCCGATATAGTTAGGTATCATAGAAATTATTTTAATTTGTTATTGCGGGTTCATAAAAACATGACGGGTCGGTCTCGAGGTAATCGCCAGTAATGCCAAATGCCCGGCCGCGTTGGCCTCCACAGACATCTCGAAAATCGCAGATTCCACACTTGCCTTTCAACTTGCTGTAGTCACGCAGATCTCGAAAAATAGGTGCGTTACGGTATACGTCCACCACGTCATCGTTGTGCACGTCTCCGGCGCTAATTGGCAGGAAACCGGAAGGCATAATCTCGCCCAGATGTGAGATAAACATAAAGCCATTGCCATCATTGACGCCCTTCGTGGGCCGGTGCAGCCCGTCAGCATACTGGAACCCAGCACCCTGGAAGGTTACTGACTGACCATCTTTCATTTCGGCTTTTCGACGCTGGATCGCCACCCGGCGGTACATCGGTGCTGCAGTTGCTTTTATGTCAAAAGGAGCATCTACGGACAAATCATACAGCCAATTGAACAATCGCTCATGCTCTTCAGGAGTGATCAACCATTTGGCTTGGGCGCGTCCAGTAGGTACCAGAAAGAACACCGACCACTGCACCGCACCAACTTCTTCAACAAACGGCACCATCTCCGGAAGCAGCAGGTGGTTAAAAGTAGATACTGTAGTGTTGACCTGAACGCTTAAACCGATTTTGTCTGCATTATGCAGGATGCGCATGGTTCGGTCCCACGAGCCCTTAACCTGCCTGAATTCATCATGGACTTGCGAACTGGGCGCATCCAGGCTCAATGCAATCCGCCGGATGCCGGCCTCTTTTACCTGCTGTAAACGCCCAACTGTTGGCAGTGATGTAGCAGTCGGCGTAAGAGAACAACGCAAACCCTTTTCAGTAGAATATGCGATCAACTCATAAAGATCAGGACGCATCATGGGATCCCCGCCAGTGAATATCAGGATAGGGCTGCCGAATTCAGCCAACCGGTCGATCAGCTGGAAACCTTCTTGGGTGGTAAGTTCCCGCGGATCACGACTGTGTTGGGCGTCCGCCCGGCAGTGTTTGCAAGCGAAAGCGCACGCACGTGTAATCTCCCACGCAATGGTGAAGGGAGCCTTAGCAAAATCGGCATGTACCATGCGCTGGTCATGGTACTTACGTTCTGAGGCAGCCTTAGGTGCCAGCGAGGATTCCTTTGCTACTGTTGATTCAAATGACTTGTTAGATGACAACTTTTTCTCCAATAATTTCCAATTTGGGTAACACCGTCAATTGTTCATCCAAGATAAAGCTTCCTTGGCGTGGTAGGTCAGTATAAAATCGGCACCGGCGCGTTTGATCGCGGTTAAGGTTTCCAAAACCACAACGCGCTCATCCAACCAACCATTGGCCGCGGCTGCCTTGAGCATGGCATATTCCCCGCTCACATTGTAAGCAGCCAGCGGTAGTTCCGGATGAGCATCTTTGATGCGGTGGATCACATCCAGGTAAGGCAACGCTGGTTTAACCATCAACATATCGGCCCCCTCATTTACATCGATAGCTGCCTCTTTTAGGGCTTCGAGCGCGTTGGATGGATCCATTTGATGAGACTTACGATCTCCAAACTTTGGTGGAGATTCAGCCGCATCACGGAATGGGCCATAAAAACCGGAAGCATATTTCACGGCATAAGAAAGTATTGGGATATGTTCGAATTGCTGGGAGTCTAATGCCGAGCGGATGGAGCGAACCATACCGTCTATCATACCGCTGGGTGCAATGATATCTGCACCGGCTTGAGCATGAGACAATGCTACTTTGTTTAAAATTTCAAGCGTGGGATCGTTGAGGATAGATCCATCTGGAAGATTGGGATTCAGCTTTTGATCTCCTGTATTCACGATTCCACAGTGACCATGGTCGGTATACTCACATAGGCATACATCAGTGATCACCACCAAGTCGGGGACAGCATCCTTGATAATCTTTATCGTCCGCTGGATAATTCCATCTGCAGCAAAATTTTCTTTTCCGATAGAATCCTTTTCATCAGGAATGCCGAATAGAATGATGGCTGGAATCCCCAACCGGGCGATCTCTTCCGCTTCAGCCGGCAGTTTATCAAGCGACCATTGAAACTGCCCCGGCATGGAAGGTATTTCTTTCTTGATACCATTTCCAGATCGCACAAACAATGGATAAACAAAGTCACTAGGATTCAACCTTGTCTCTCGAATAATATTGCGCAAACCGGGTGTTCGCCGCAAGCGGCGAGGTCTGGATACTGGGTAAGCAGGAAGAATTGCTTTTGTCATCATGATTCGATAATTCCTTTTTCACTTTCCTGTCGGAAATAATCTTCCATCGCTGAGATTAAACCGACCTGAGTGTATGTCTGAGCAACGATATTTTTTTGGAGACCATGCTGGTAGGCAGCCTCAGCAGTGATGGGACCTATACACGCGTAGATGGGATCGCCAGGCAATAGATATGGATTTAATCCTGCGTTTTCTACGATCGATATGAAATTAATTACGGTTGAGGTACTTGTGAAGGTGACGGCCTCCACCCCGATTTGCAGAGCTTGCAATCCTTCCGGGTCTGGATTTGCTGGAATAGTATGATATGCAGTGATTGGATGTGCAAAACCACCTTTATTTTGGATCGCTTGAGGGAGCATATCTCTAGCCAAATCTGCCTGAGGCAGCAGGACCCACTTTCCTGTTAAGTCACCTAATCCTGGAAGGATGGCTTCAGCGACATATTCATCGGGTACAAATTCGGGTTGGATGCCCAGGTTCTGAAGTGCTAAGGCAGTTTTTGGACCAATGGCTGCAACTTGTAGTGAGGACGGCAAGCAGTCCTTTCCAAGAGTGTCCATCTGATTCCAAAACGCATCCACAGCGTTGGCACTGGTCAGAACCAACCAATCATAACTATCAAGCTTATTTATGGCGCAATCAAGAAGTTTCGTATCTCGTATAGGGGATATCTCAATTGTTGGAAAAATCACCGGATGTGCACCAAGCTCTATTAGGGTTTGAGAAAATCCCGCTGCCTTATTACGCGGGCGGGTGATCACAATACGTCGTCCAGCGAGTTCACTCATGAAAGCAGCGTCTTTGCCCCTTTTTTAACGGCTTGCTGTGCCACCTCAGCGCCTAAAAGATATGGATCGAAGTGATTGCCTTGGAATCTCATAACCTTCTCTCCATTGGGAGAAGCGATTTCAGCGTTCAAGGAAATAGTTTCACCTTCAACAGTCGCGTATGCACCTACGGGTAAAGAACAACCACCACCAAGGGCATCCAAGAAAACCCTTTCGGCGGTCACAGCTTTACGTGTGGCAGGATGTTCTATGGCATTCAGATAATTCAGCGTCTCGACATCAGAAGCACGACATTGTACAGCCAGTGCACCCTGCCCAGGAGACGGAAGTGAAATATTTAAAGGAAGGTATTGTGTGATTACATCTGGTAATTCCAAACGAAGCACCCCTGCTGCCGCCAACACAATCGCATCGTAGTGGCCTTCTCTCACTTTGCGAATGCGAGTTTCTACATTGCCTCGAATCGGTTTGATCTGCAAATCTGGCCGAAAGGCCAGAAGTTGTGCTTTTCGACGTACGCTGGAAGTTCCGATAACTGCATTTAATGGCAGTTCATCCAGAGTATGACCTGCTGGGCAGAACAGAATATCACGCACATCCGCACGCTGAGTTATGACACCAATCTTCAATCCATTTGTTTCTTCAGTTGGTAAATCTTTCAGTGAATGCACTGCAGCATGGACTCTTTTGCTTAACAATGCCTGCTCGAGCTCGAGTGTGAACAATCCTTTTCCTCCGATCTCCGGAAGCGGTTTGTCGATCACACGATCACCTTTTGTAGTAACTATGACTTCTTGACAGGATAAATCCTCCCAAAAATTTAGTAGATTATCGATCACTAAACGAGTCTGCTGGCGTGCCAGTGGGGAAGGACGAGTTGCAAAAACCAATAAAGTCATAAGAATGTATGATTAAACACCAATAAGGTCAATCGACACCAAACAGACTGCGAGCAACATCTACGTACTCATTCGCATTTGGTCCATTCGCTTCATTTCTCAATCGCACTGTGGGTGTGTGTAATATTTTGTTTACAATCGATTTTGTTAGCGCGGTCACTCTTTCTTGGTCTTTCGAGGATAGATCTGGCATGCTGTGCATGGCTTTTTCTAGCTCAGTTTGCCGGATGCCGTCAACATGATCGCGCATTTTCACTATCAATGGAACTATATCCAAAGTCCCTAAATATTGCAAAAACTGGGCTAATTCTTCGTCCAGAATTGCTTCAATCTGCGGGATTTCCTGCTTCCGTTTCGAAATCGAATCGTTAATTCTTATTGAAAGTTGATCCATATCAAACAGATAAACGCCGGGAATTTCAGCAACTAATGGATCGACATCACGAGGCACAGCGATATCCATGATGACCAAGGACTTACCATTACGTTGAGCGATCGCTGCTTCTACCATCCAGGGATGGATAATAAAATGTGGTGCTCCTGTGGAAGTGATTAAAACATCCATCTTAATTAGCAAATCAGGCAGTTCTTCAAAAGTTGCAGCCCGACCATGAAAAGTGTGCGCAAGTTTATTTGCCGTATCTCGAGTCCTATTAACGATCGTTATGTTGTTTAAGCCTCGTTTTATTAGGGCCTCAATCGAAAGTTCAGCCATTTCTCCAGCTCCCAGTATCATCGCCTGACAAGTGGTTAAATCAGTAACATGATTTTCGATCGATTGCATAGCGACAGAGGCAACTGAGGCTGGATTGTGGCTGATGGCTGTCTCGGTACGTACTCGTTTTCCAGCGTGGATTGCAGATTGAAACAGACGGGTTAGGATTTTCCCTGCTGTTCCCTGACTGCGAGCCTGACTCCAGGCATCAGCAACCTGCCCAAGAATTTGCGACTCTCCTAAGACCATTGAATCTAAACCTGCGGCCACACGCATCAGGTGAGCTGCTGCATCTTCATCTGCTAACCTATATACAAATGAGGAAAACTCATGGGCTGATACATTACTCGTTTCAGCCATGAATTTTTCAAGCACATCGAAAGCTGGTCGGATTGCAGTCGCATAAATCTCTACTCGGTTGCAAGTTGATAGTATAACCATCTCCTGTAGTGGTTCGAGTGCTTTTCTATCCCCGCAACCAAGACGCGCCAAAGACGTTCCCATCTGTTCTTTGGGGAAAGCTAGTCTTTCTCTCAGGTTTACACTTGAATTCTTGTGGTTTATACCAAGACAATAAATGTTCATAATGAATGTGATTATTGGCATCATTACCAATATAACTGACGACTGATAATGGCAACCAATATTAAGAATACCAATGTTTATTTAGATTGTTATTAGTTAAAGGTAAGAGTAGTATGTGTATCATTCTTTCTGTAAATTCAAGTTTTTACCGTCGATTTAGCGACAGGGATCAGCCCTTGGAAAAAAAAGGATTATCCGAGATATAGATTCGTCAAAGGGAGTATTTAAGGAAGTATGTGATAATACTACTTAGGAGGTGTGTCCGTGAAACGAATGATTTTGGCATTGATAGTTATATTTCTAGCAGGTTGTTCGAAGGCACCTTCAGAAGATATAATTGAGACGGCGATCGGATATACGCAGGCGGCTCAACCCACAGAAAAACATACGGATACATCGCATCCAGAAACACCTACACCATCTCAAACACCCCGACCGGCTACCAGCCCCAAAGCCCCTACTCGCACCAGCGCCCCGTTTCTCCCGGCGGACCTGGCCGTCATCAGCCCGCAGAATGTATCAAAGCTAGAACCGGTGGCAGTGCTTCCGGAACAGGGCGCCAGTGTGGTGACCTACTCGCCCGACAGCCGCCGGGTAGCTGCCGGCATGTTCAGCACTAACCACGTCAAAATCTGGGATCTCACCAGCGGGCAGGAGCTGTTCACCCTCAGCGGGCACGTCGACCCGCGGATCATCTCGTACCTGGCCTTCTCTCCCGACGGATCGAGTCTGGCCTCCGGCGCTCAGGGCTGGGACGTCCAGAACGACAGCCTCATCCTGTGGGATACTGACACCGGTCGCGAGCTGCAGCGCTTCAGCGGCGTCTTGGGAGCTATCTCGCCCGACTGGCGCCTAGCGGCGCTCACCCGGCGTGAGCAGGACCAGGGAGTCACCCTGATCTTATCTGACCTGACCAGCGGCAAGGTGATTCATAACCTGAAAGCCCCAGGCGACATTTACGGGGTTTCCTTCTCGCCTCAGGGTCAGCGCGTGGCCGCCAGAATGCCCAACGTCTATCAAGACCTGTTCTCCTTCTGGTTGGTAGACAGTGGTCAGCTCGATCTCGCTATGTACGATTGGGTCGGTTTTTCATTCTCGCCCGACGGCCGGTTCATCGCCGCACTGTTGGAAAACGGCTCTGGTTCGCATAAGGGGGAGTTGAACATATTCGATGGGGATACTTTCAGATGGATTAAAACCCTGGCCAAAGACGCCGACAGTTTCTGGTATGTGTACCCAGCTTTCTCACCTGATGGACAGGTCCTGGCAGCGTCTTTCGACGACCACGTTATCTTGTGGGAAACGCAAGACTGGAAAGAGCTGGCCTCGCTGCCGGCCTCCAGTCATACCGGCCTCGCTTTCTCGCCCGATGGGCGTATCCTCACTACTTACACCTATTCGGGCTTGGTGCAGCTATGGGGGGTGGTGGGAGGACAGTAGCCCCTCACCAGCATCCGGCATCTAAAAAACAGATGCTTAAGAACGGATGCTTGCCCTCTCCCCGATGGGGAAAGGGTTTAGGCTGCATCCTGCATCCGGCATCCGGCATGCGGCATCCAAAGAACGCATGCTTAAGCGGATGCTTAAAACAGATGCTTGGGGATTGCAACGTCGCTGCGCTCCTCGCAGCAGACATATTAAACTATGATGTTTGACAGAGCACAAGGTATGGATTACGACTTACAGAAATTGTACTCCAATTTCTTTTGGCAATTTTTCAATTAGATTTACTCTCTATGGGCAATGACCAGTTTGAAGATATCCGCCATTCCAAGGGCTTCAACATGGTCAATAACTAAACTCGCTTCACGCACATTTTCCACTGTGCGCCGGTTAATATTTGCACCCGTTATTCATACCACGATAGGGTTGAGAGCGTCCATCAATATCCCAAACAATGGCTGTTCTGAGCGCACGTGATCCATTAAGATTACTTGTCCAGCGGGGTTTCACCACACGCACCAATTGATCAAGACCAAGCAAAGGGTCAGGTACAGAACAGAAAACAAACGAAACACCAATTTGGCATCATCGGGATGTGCGTTAACACAACCTCGTGACATCAGAACGCCAAAATTATTATGCCAAAACGTTGAATGTATTGCCACACCAGTACCAACAAAGAGAGACATCCACCCGGCTCCAGGGACGAAGTCCCAGCGCTCCGAGGTTCAGCATCGTTATCTTGAAAAAATCTCGGCGTGTGGGATATGGCATGTTTTTAATGTCAAACTTTTGATATAGGTTTCAATCCAAACCTTGTACGATGATGTTTAAATCTGAATAAAACTGGGTGGGGGTAGTTGATAAACATGTGTAGTCACAAAAAAACCGGATCAATTAACCATCTCGAAACCATATCACTAAATTAAGACTAAATATGACAAACAAAACTTCGCTGTAGCGGTTATGGATACGGCTCTGCTAGCAATTCATCTATTTTTTCTTCTAATTCTGGCGGGATCAATTCACCAACGATTACCCCATTAATTTCACCGTTCTTTGCGATGAAAAAAGTTTGAGGTAGACCTTGAAGATGATACGCTTTCGCAATCTTTGATCCAATATCTGGGCCGGTAAAGTAAGTAACATCGAATTCATCAATAAATGCCTGTGCTTCCTTAATTGTGTCTTGAAAACCTACGCCAATAAAAATCACACCTTTATATTGATAAATCCGCCAAATCCACTCGAGGTAAGGAGTTTCGTCGCGACAAGGTATGCACCAGGATGCCCAAAAATTGATTACAACAACCTGGCCTCGCAGGTCGCTGAGAGTCAAAGTTTCACCTTCAAAGCTTGTAATTGTAAAATCTGGAGCCAGACCTTCTTCCACAGAATTGCTCTGGTCGTTGATAAAAAACCATCCAAACAATCCCAAGAGTACTACTATGATAATGACAGCGGTAAAAAAGCCGCTTTTGCGCTTTATCGGGCTATGAGGGCCATTTTCCTCAGTGGTTATTTCGGCCACCTTTTGATTGATCTCGGTTTTGGATTGTCTCTCCGTGGGTTTATTCATTTTTTCTTATCCCTTAATCATTATTACGCACCGATGCTTGGATCCAGATTTCCAACTGCAGATTTTAGGGATCATTGTTCTCTATGATTACACCTCGACGAACAGTTTTACCGCGTGTATCATGAACGCCAGCATCAAAAGTGAGAGTCATAATCGATACCTTGCCTGGTGGTATAACCGTTGCTATAAGAATCTAAGGATGAAAATTCTCGTCTGAAGGATTCTTGACAGGCTCATGTTTTTAAGGAATCCAGTTAGACAGCACTATCAGTTCTCGGTCAGGTTGTCCGGGATCATTGGAATAAAGGTGGAGCCGAAAATCGTGCGGACCACCCATGTCGCCATGCATCCTGAAATCCATCGAAACGATAGTAGTTTCACCCGGATTGAGAGTCATCGAACCGATGACAGGGGAAGGTGGTCAACATCCCTCGACGACTTTGATTTGAGTTTTCTCTCCGTCCAGAAATAAGGTCTCATCACCAACATTAGTCAGCTTAAACTTTGCATAAACTGTCTTTCCTAGACGTACATCTCCCAGGTCGATTTTTTCCTGATCAACTTTCATACTGGGGGCACCAATAACTTCTGGGATATAAGGCTCCGGACCCATCTTGGGCAATACCAAGGCAATTGCACCAAAAAGCAGGATCCCACCAAAGGCGATTATTAACCATACAAAGGGGGTTTTTTGCTTTCTGTTTTTTACTCTTTTTCTGTTTCTTTTGTTCTTCACGGTTTTACCTCTGTTTCAAATTGAAATATCGATAAGTAACTCACAACAGCCCATACTTGTTCATCAGTTAATATTAAGCCCCAAGAGGGCATACCAGTTCCCATACCACCGCGCAGTATTTTGCCGTGTAATCTTGCAGGAGCAGCTCCTAGCATGTGAATTGGATCGGTGAAATCGGTAGGTGACACAATCTCGTGTCCAAAATCGGAGGAGGAATCGGCAGGCGTATCACCTTCTACCAGCCGGGCAAAAACTCCGTTTCCATTACCGGTTTGTCCATGGCAGGCGGCACAGTTTTGAGCGTATAACTCTTCACCAGTTCTTAAGGCTTCAGAGGTAGTATTGGATGCCCAACGCCAGGCAACAAGATCCCAGATTTCAGAATCACTTAATTGTGAACCTTCCGGTAAATCCTTGACTGCCAACCAAGTATCGTATGGACTGAGACTGAGATAATAGTCGCGCGTCAAGTAATCTTCGGGAATATCAAAATCAAGTGCTGCACCCCGCTTTGCTGATGGTCTTCGGACAAGATCAACCGGGACTTCGTGAGGGGAATCCAGGTCAATCCCTAGAGTCAGATAGAGTGGAGGATCTGTGGTAACCGGTATATCCGGGATCCCATTTACCTCTATCGTCCCTCGCATACGCCAGTGATTCGGACCACACCAGCGAGTGCAATAAAAAGTGTAGGTGCCAGGTTTATCAAATGTGAGCGACACTTCAGTTACTTTACCTGGAATTAGGTCGACAGGTTGATTACTGGTTCGTCCAACAGCAAATCCATGTACCACATCATCCGAAATCAAACGCAGGTTTAACGGTTCTCCCACGCCAACATTCAAAATAGTGGGTGACCAACCCCCAGTTTCAGGCATTCTGGCATGGACATCAATTCCCCGAGAACGGTTAAACCAACGCGATGCGAATACCATCGCAGACAATCCAAAAACAAGCACCAGCACGATCATGCGTGCAATCCATTCAGCTCTTATCCTACGAGAAGCCATAACAATCCTACAGTTACGAAAGCAGAATATGCAACCACAGGCCAGGTTCGCCAGGGTTTATTTTCAGACAACGTTCTTTCACCCGAAATATGCTGGATAACAGTTATCGACCAGAATAAGCCCACTATTAATATAACCACCTGTACAGGCGGGATATATTTTGAAAAATACGGTGTCCAACTCGAGTTGGCTGCTCCAAAGAGGTTCCAGCCCCAACTAAAAGGATCTGATAAAACTGACCACAGATACGACACGTTGGTAAAAACGAATGAGAGGCTGAAAGCGATCCAGGCTGCCAAGCCCAGAGGAACCAAGGCATATGCGTATTCTGTAAACATTCTGAGTGGTTTACGTTTGCCAGGGGCGTTTTGAGAAATATAGCGAACCGCCAGATAGAAAATGCCAGGTAACAGCAGATACACAAATGCGAGAAAACCCAGGGCATATCCCCACCAGGCAAATGAGCCCACAGCAAAAGCAGCAGTTTTTAAAGCACCCCACGGTCCGATCAAGACCACTGAATAGACAACAGCGCTGCCCAACATGATGAAGGCTTTAAAGGCTTCATCGAGTTTTCGACCTCGCGGCTGCAATAGGTCAGTTCCTGGTGGGCGTAAATTTACTGCGATATTGTCGTAAGGGCAGGTGCGCAGGCATTCCATACAGGTTCCACAATTTGTATTCTTGACCATTCCACCCGGAAAAATTCCCCAGGGACAGCCATACCCATCCTCGTTACCAGTGTAACATGTTTTAACTTTATGACCTGCACAAACAGATGTATCACGTACTCGCACCTCGATCGGTGAAACTTGAGAATACAGCCCAATAAATCCTCCCACGGGACATAAATAGCGACAAAAGGTGCGACGTTCGAAAATATAACTGGTCCCAACCGCAATAAGAATTAGCGCTAACAAGACTATTCCAGTAATACGCGGTTGAGTGAGTATTACAATGCTGAACAGTGCTAAAACAGTAAAAGCAACGTTTTGGAGCCATATATTGCGGAACTTATTTGGCCATCGCATCTTTAATCCGAAACCGCTCTTCTTTTTCAGGGGACCTAATATTGTCCCATTCTGAAGCCACTCTCCCGGAATTGGGATTGGACAGATGCTGCACCATCCACGTCCAAATAACGGCACGGCAACCATGATCAACAAAGCCCACCAAGCGATCCATACCATGATAATAGCGAAGTTTCGGTTTCCAACTGGAGTACCCACAAATCCCGCTAAGATAGCCAAGAGAAAGCCGCCAAGGGCAAATGCCCTGATGATAAGTTGAGGCCACCTGTTGGTCAGGAGCGTTCTTAAAACTGGGATTTGGATCAGGTTATAGCGGACCATGAGCGAAAGCTCCACACTGCGGCAAGAGCTGCTAAAACAGCCATGCCAACGCCGCGCCACAAGAGAAGGTCAGGACCGACTTTGAGTTTCCCAATCATAAAAGGATGCAGGGCGCCACAAGATACCGAACAGCGGAAGCGAAAGGTGCCCCTCATATCTGCTACGAATTTGAGATAAGCTGTTTGCCCCGGCTGGGCTGTGATTTGTATATCGTAGCCGTCAAGATAGAGACCATGTACCACATCTTTCGAATTCAATTCAATGGTAACCAAATCTCCGGGATTGACCGATAGGACTGCTGGCGTGAACTCAAAAGTACTGGCTTCTACTCTCAAAGTCTTTTCAACTGGTTGAGAGGATGTCATTGGAATTGGAACAAATGCTATGCCCAGGCTTACAACTCCTATTAATGACCAAAACCAGGATTGGCGAGGAAAGATTTCGATTATCTGCTTGCGAGTTTGTTTGTGCCTCATTATCGATACATCAAGGGATATTGGACGGACCGAAGCTGGCGTAGGTCTGGTCCACAAAGGCTAAGATCTCAGGCACTGATTTGTCCTGATTCAGCAACCTCATCGTATCTTGGGTAATGTCCACGCAGATGGAACAACCCAAGGCGTGATCATCAAAACTCGGGCTGCCATCGGTATTTTCTTCCGTTACATAGCAAGAATAATTAGAGGTATGCCCCATCCCTCCGCAGCCGCAGTAACAAGGGATTTGTTTCAAGATTTCAGGATTAGCAACTGCGAATTGATAAGCCTGCTGAACTGTAACGGGTGCATCCTGTACTTTCGTTGGCATGGTCGCCAAAGATGCCATAGGAAAACTATCCGATGAACTTCGATTAACATTGGTTCCAGTACACCCAGCAATAAGACCACTCAAACTTAGTAATAACGTTAATGCCGGGAGAAGATGGTTTGATCTTCCAAACATGTAATACACCTCCTCGTATAACCTTCTTTTTTCTAAGCATATCTGAACCGCCCATTACTGTCATGCGCTATCTCGCGTGAAGGTGGATAGGCCATATTGCTTATGATGAATGTCACTGACAAATTTCATGAAATCGAATTTTATTCGCCAATTTAATGCATTCACTATTGTAGTAATTAATGCCGCACTTAAATTCCAAATAATTTGTTGATAATCAATATCCTTAAACCAGCAAAAGTGTCAGTGGGCAAATCTCCATCCGATCGTACAATCTTGAATTGCGCTGGTAGCGGACTCGTGTGCGCTCAGTGGCGCGGGTATCAATTTGTGACATTTGTATTCACTCAAGATTCAATAACTTCAATCATTGTACCTCCTGGCATGGAAACGGTGACATCACCAGGGTCGTAATCAACTTGGGGTAACGTCCAGCGGAAAGCCCATTTAGCATCATCGGGTTTGGCATTGACGCAGCCTCGGGAGGTTGGTACGCCGAAGTTATTGTGCCAGTATGTAGAATGGATGGCTACACCGGCACCTACAAATAATGTAATCCATCCAACCGCTGGAAGGTCCCATCCAATAGCTGCAGATCCTCCACTTAAAGGTAAAGAGATAGCTTTTCGCCAGATTCGATGTTTCCCCAGGGGTGTTCCCCAAGCATCTACTCGGTTGCCCTGGTAGTCGTACAAGGCTCCGGTGGATACGCGGGAAGAAAACACTTCACTGGCACCTTCATAGCATGACATAGTTTGGTAAGTGACATTTACCAGTATACGTTTGTCTTCTACTTGTGGGCTGAGGGGGGACATTTCTTCATCTGTGATGGGACGAAAAGACTCGGCCGGTGCCCAAAAGATATCTCCGTAACCGAAACGCTCTTTGATGCGGTACCAGATATGAGCCGTAGCATCAATTTTGATCTGATCGACCCATACAATCTGGTTATAATAAAAGCGTAGCGGTAAACCGCTCTTCATTCGATTAACCACCCAGGGGGCACGTGCAGGTGGGTTGGCTATTGATAATTCCACGTATGGAACACCCACTTCAACCCACATCCCAGCGCCCAAGCTGGTTTTAGGGAGTGCTTGCACTGGATGATTGGGTTGGTTCTTTACAGGTTGAACATGGGGTGACCATATGTATCCATCAGGTGTTTCTACCCATCTTTGATTTACGCGATAAGGTTGTGGACCTGTAGTTTCTCTCAGCCAGGGGATAACATCATCTTCGTACAACACACCGACTGTTTGGCTTCCAGCATCAGGGCGAATTTTTATTTCTCCTTTACCAGCAACTACCCGACCTAAGCGTTCAGCTTCTGGGAAATTTGCTGGAGAAATTAGACCCTGCCAGGGACGCAACCCTAATGCTCCTAATCCTAATGAGGCAATTTTTAGAAAATCACGGCGGGTTGTAATGCTCATGTTTTTTGAAGTGCAGATTGTTGAGAAGAATTCCAAAACAACACTAATACGACAATCACAAAATAAGTAATATAAGCCAATAATTCACTTAATGAGGGATTGCCATTGTAGCCAAATATTGTTTTGAGAAATAATCCGATATTGGATCCTTCATCTATAATAAAATTGATATCCCAAACATGCTCGATAATCGGAGGGATCAATCCCACTTCATTGAATTCGTGGACACCATGAGCGACCAAACCCGCTGCAAATAGAATCAAAATTACTCCAGTCACCTGAAAAAAACGACGTAAATCTAACTTTACTACTGTGGCAAATAAAGACCAACCCAATAAAACAGCTGTGCCCATCCCCAAAACAGCCCCGGTGAAAGTATCCTGGGCAGTTGAAGTGAAAGTAGCTGCCGTTAGAAAAAGTGCTAATTCAACTCCTTCTCTAACTACTACAACAAATGACAACACAAACAGTGCATACTTTCCACTATTTCCCATGGAAGCTATTCTTACATCTCTCTCCAATGTGTTCTTAATTAATTGGGATTGACGTTGCATCCAAAAAATCATCCCTGTAAGCACACCTGCAGCCAGTAACATAGTGATACCTTCGAAAACCTTTTCTGCATTTCCTTCTAGTGATGCCCCTAATCTGTATAGTATCGCAGCAGTGATAATACTCACCGCTACAGCCAGAAAAGCGCCGCGCCATACGAATGGGCTGAGCTGACGACGGTTAATTTTTTGTAGTGCACCTAACATAATACCTATCAGTAAAGCTGCTTCTAAACCCTCTCGTAGAGAAAGTAAGTAACTCGGGAACATAATTTCCCTTTTAATATAACTAGTAATAATTCTTTAAGGATCAGGTTCAGCTAGCAATCTATCAAGCATATTCTCTATTTCTGGTGGTAGTAGCGGTCCAACTTTCAATCCACGCAATTTACCAGATTTATCTATGTAGAATGTCTCTGGCACTCCTGCGATGTTATATGCTTGAGATATTCGGGTACCCAAATCCGGTCCATTGAAATAGGTTATGTCAAATTCTTCTATGTAAGCAAGAGCTTTTACTTCTGTATCTAGATAATCTACACCAATAAAAACTACACCTTTATCTTCATACATGCGCCACGTCTGTTCCAGATAAGCAGCTTCTTCACGACACGGTGGACACCATGAAGCCCAGAAATTAATCAACACTACTTGTCCGCGCAGTTTACTGAGAATAATGCTTTCACCTTTGAAGCTTGTAAGTGTGAAATCAGGGGCCATACCTTTCTGAATAGGACCGCTTCGTGCTTTGACCAAGCCCCATCCCATCAACCCCAGCAACGAAGCTAATAGGCCAAAAGCGATGAATGAGCGTATAAAATGATGATATGAACGCGTTCGTTCTTCAACATTAGCTGGTGAAGATGGATTTTGGGAAATGGTTCTTGCCATAAACTTCTTTCTATCTATCCTTACAACAAATCCAGAGCAATGGTTATGGAGTGTTTCGTACCGATGCTTGGATCCAGATTTCCATCTGCGGATTTTGGGGATCATTGTTCTCAATGAATACACCTCGACGAACAGTCTTACCGCGTGTCTCATGAACGCCAGCATCAAAAGTGAGAGTCATAATCGATACCTTGCCTGGTGGTATAACCGTTGCTGTAAAATCTGCTGTAGTGCAACCACAGGTGGTATATGCTCGACTGATATTTAAAGGTGCATTTCCAGTATTTGCTATGACGAAATCATAATTTACAACATCGGTAGGACCTATAGAGCCAAAGTTATAATATATTACCTGTACATTGATTTTTGGTTGGGGTTCGCCTTTTGCTAAAAATGGCATAGACGCCAAATTTGACGCTTCCGTTTCATGTACAGCATGGAGAGGCTTGTCATGAACGACTTGATCAGACGTGTAATCCAACTTTGCGCTGGCAGTCCGGTCACTTGAGCTCCATATAATAACTGCACCTAATGTAATTATGATCAATCCAACTACAATAATTGTGAGAAATCTTCTTCGATTCTGGTTTTGCTGTCTTTGATTATCCAGTTTGCGAGATCTTAATTTCTTTTTCCCCATTGATTACTCCTTATTTGTGTTGGTGAATTGAAAAGTCCACAGATAATCTACTATCGCCCAAATTTGGTCCTCGGTGAAGATCTGACCCCAAGAAGGCATTCCGGTTCCCATACCCCCTCATGCAATCTTGCCAAATAGTAAGATTGAGGAGGCACTCAATAATTTTTCTGGTACTGTAATATCAGTTGTCTGCTGTCGGGCGATTTGATAGGGGAGTAGAACTGTCCCAGGATCACGCATGACCAAGGTGAAGAGAATAATTTTGCTACCAAATAAGTGGATTAATTTTCTCATCCAAAAGTTACACTTAGCGTTTCCAGGTAAAAACCCGTTCTGGCGCGTCTAAATCGACCAAGGTCAGTGTCATTTTTGATGCATCCTGAAGTAAGGGAGCCCTGTCTACCCCAGCTGGGAAGGATAGTGTTCCGCGAACGTGATGACCACCTTGCGGTGCATCCCATACTAAAGCTTGGACGATGTGTCTTGTATCCGTTTCGAGGGTTGCTAGGGCTGCCAGATCCATGCTCAAATCCACTGAGTGTGTATTGATGGTCACAGAAAAATCCAAGGTATGTCCGGGATTATTCGGGTTGAGCGGGGTGATTTCAACGGAAACAGCCCCTTGATCATCAATTTGTGGCACTTGTTCCACCCAATAATTTGGATGATCTACTTCGACGGTTTGCACAGCCGGTTCAGAAGTAGCATTTATAAGTTGATTGTCAGAAGTAGGTTCGGCTAAAATTTGAGTATTAGCAGTCGCGGGACCGCAAGCTGAGAGCAAAACAGCAATTCCAATTGTTAGAAGGAGAAATCTGATCATTTGTGAGAATCTCATGTAGCCTCTGAGTATAAAGTCATATGTTGAATAGCTTTATTTCGTTCCCGGAATAAGATGATAAGCATTACAGTAATCCCTGCCAGAGTTGTACCTAGTCCAACCAGCATGAAGGCTCTCTGATATTCTGCAAGAAATGTGGCTGCGGCTGTCAATCCCAATATTGGTAATACATCCGTAACGTAATGGGCACAGCAGGCCACCATTGCTAATGCTGAAGTGGTGCCACCTGCACCAGTTAATGCACCTGATGATCCTGTTTTTATAACTGGGACAAACAATCGCTTTTTGAGAATAATGTACAAAGCCATCTGCACTCCAAACCCCAAGATGATAGGCACGATGATCCAGCGATCTTCCCAGAATAAGTCCAAAGCGTGTTGCGAACTTTCTGCCCAGGAGACAATCCCAAAATAAAGAGCCGTGAGGAACACCGAACCAGCCAAGCCCCCAGCCATAGGCCATAGAATTCGTTTAGATGGTGACATTAAAAGCTCCATTGACAAAGTGCATGAATTCACATTTTATGATATCGGATTGAACTCAATATGTAGTGCGCCATATCGCGTGAATAGCAGTAAGCATTTCTGCTCATGACAAAAGTCATGGTGGGAAAGATATTTTATTCATTTTCTGCAAATTTCTATAATTCCCATAACATTCGATTGCACAACACGGCTTTCACCGTGGGCTGTAAAAGAGATACTTAAATGGGGTTTGTTCGCTAAGCTATCAGATTGCGAGTTGCAACTACTATCCAGTCGGTTACAAAAATCAGTGGGCTAGCAGAGGGGTTCAAATGAATTTATTGTCCCATTCACGGGTCGTGTAATCATTAGGCGAATAAAGTACCCAATAAAAGGATTAAACAAAGATTAAACCTCTCTTTTCCATCTGTATAGACTTTAATCCGTTGATGAATTAGAATTTTTAACCTTTTATTTTCTATGTTTCCTGTGGAGGAATCTTCTTAATATTGGAACCCGATATCCTCATTTCCAATGCTGTAGTCATTAGGATGGACAAAGACAGGCGAGTCTTGTGGGATGGCGCTATAGCAATTCGCGATGGCCTGATTATCTTGACACTCTCGTTCGAGGAGGGCAAGAAAGTAATGAAGAGAAACTTCATTGCTAGCTCGCTTCAAGTAGTATAAACAAAACAGTAAAATCTCCTGAGCGTTAGATGGCGTAACAAGTTATAGGCAAATTTGCTTATCCCAGTTCCCGGCAAATTGCACTGGGGATTTTTCTACCATCCCCCCATACTCCTGGCATGAAGAAATGGATGTGCTGTCCACTCGACTCATCACCAGTAGAGTGGTCACTCCAGCGTTTTCAGAAACTCCAGCAGGTCCTCCTGGTCGAGCTCCGAAAGCTGCCAGCGGGGCATGCTGTAGTCCAGTGGATCGCCGGCCGGATTCAGACCCTCTGTGATTGCCCGTTTAATAGTTTCGTCGGTGTAGGGTGGGTGCCCTTTGCCTTCGTGTTCGTCGTGTTCCTCTTCGGTCAGGATGTGGTAGCGGATATCCGATGGTATCTCGGTGCCCATCATTACCGGAATCCCACCCTGGCCACCCTCACCGTGGCAACTGACGCAGCCACCGCCGTGCATGGCGAGCCACATGGGGCCACCGCGAAAAGGGATGCGCTCTCCGCGCTGGTTGATGCCTGTCTAGTAGATGCGCTGACCGTTGGTGGTATAAGTATGGCTTTCGTAGCCAAACCCATCCAACCCTTCGGAGCTGGTGATTGACTAGGGAAAACCTCCCCGCAAAGCGAAGAAAACGGTAAAGCCGGTCACAAGCAGGCAGCCTACCACTACCGCCGCGGTAATGGTCAGCGCCCAGCTTGCGCACGTTTTCATGGTTTCACTCTCCTTACTATCACCTAAAGGTCCATTTTCATCTGATCAAATTCCTCTTTAGTGATTTCACCTCTAGCATATCTCTTTCTTAGTATCTCTAAAGCTGTCTCTTCCTCTTTACTGTCTTTTTTGCCAGCAGCCTGCACCAGCCACACGATGCCCACCACCAGCAGCGCCAGTAAACCAAGGGGGAAGAGACACATGGGCAGCATTAACAGCCAGCCGAATTGACCGCCGAAGCCGCCCATCATCCCGCTGGGATCATAACCTCGGTATCCGCCCATCATGCCGTAGCCACCGCCCCACAGGATGCTGACTACCCCTATGCCAACAGCGAACACGAGCACGACTACCACGGCGAAAACAGCCACCTGCGTCCAGTTGATCCGATTCATCGCTTGTCTTCCTTTCCTAATTGATTTACAACGAATGTCATATCCTTAGTAAATTTATTGATGCCTCGGTCAGTACTTATCTCACTTTCTTTTCGGACCAAACGAATACGCAACGGAATCAACATAGGCACTTTGTGTTGGAGATTACGATATCGCTCGCCGAAGGTAGCTACAAGATCACGTTCTTCGAGTAGAGTCGCTGCGATCACCCAGGACGTGAATAGAATATTAAACAGCAACCGATCCAGCGTCAGGTCAGGAAACGACCAGATCATCAAAAGAGAGAACAAATAGAGTGGGTGACGAACCCAGCGGTATGGACCACGGGCAATGAAAGGCATTGGTTTTGGATCCGTGCCGCGCAGATCATCTACCAAAGGTTGGAGACGGAAATTGACAAACAAACCCAGTGCCCAGATGGTCCAAGCAACACCGGCAATCGCCAAGATAAATATCGCTCGAAGGATCAAACGCAGGAGACCCTGAGGCGATATCAGCATGTAGACCGACTCCTGCCAGAACACCACCAACACCAGCACGGCTAGACCCGAGGCGATTGCGTACATGGCGCCGCGGTACTGTGATGGCAGGAAACCTGCCAACTTTTGGTGGAAAGACTTCCGAGCCATGAGGCTATGTTGAATGAAAAACGCCAGACAGAGAATAGTATTAAACAAGAGTGCTGTGGTTTCACCCAGACCGAGATTCACCAAGTTAAACGGACCGGCAAAAAGGAACAACATGAATATCCCCAGTCCTCCACCTCCAATAAAGCCGGCTAGAGTGAGTAAGATTATTCCTTTCAAATTAAACTTTCTCATATCAATATGCTCCTTGTATAAAATGACTTAAGAACGGGTACCCCTGGGATAACATAGTCAGTTCGGCATTTGACAATTAGAAATGCCCCTGTCCGTGCACATTTGGTGTACTTCCGTTGTGAACTGAGCACAGCACCGTGTTTAGTCGGTCGTGCACCAATCCTGTTCGCGTTTGGGGGGTGGTTCTTTCTGGGAATATTCCCTCGCCTCAGAATAGTTTGATGGCTTCTGCCAACTCAATTTTTGTATTTCAAAAATTTAACCTTCCCCTCCCATCGCACTTGGCTATTCTTCTTTCACGTTAGCAACGGTCGGTATATCCAGCGATGGTTGGTCAGCATCGTTGCTGTTCAGAATGACCGAGTGATTGTGATCACCGTAGGTGCCATGGTGTCGAGGATCAAAGTACACTGTCAAATGAGCAGTTTCTCCGGGTTGTAATTGGGAGGCCGAGACCTCGGCCGTCAGACAGCATCAGGTCGGCTCTGTACTCTCTAATAGCAAAGCGCCAGGACCCATGTTGGAAATGTCTATCGATTTTACAACCACTCCCTGGCTCATGATCACCTCTCCAAAGTAAAACTCCTGATCGGAAAGTATCAAGTGTGCTTGAGTATTACTTGAGCGTGGGGATGGAGATAGGGTGCTTTTGCTTGTCTGAGCGCCAAAGGTATAGGTCGCGTTCAGTTGAGGGGGTAGAGACTGAGTACTGCGGGGGCTTGAAGAAAGCGTTCCACTGCAGGCGGTCAAAGTCAGAACCATCGAGGCTATAGTAGATACGAATAACAGCTTTCCCATCATGACGAAATCCTTCCACCTTCCCCTACTCTGCTGATTGAAAAGTATATACCGCGTCAGAGTAAAAGCATAGCGCCATATAACTTATTGAGATATAGGCAAAACTGCTTATGGATGGTAGTGCAAGATGCTCGTACCGACAGCCCTTCGGTTGTGAATCGTTGTTGGAAAGGCCAAGGTTCTCCCAGCGGCTAATTTTTCTCTCTGAAAAGATCTCTGGCAGCGAAAAACAACGCGTGGCGATCGAATATTTAGGCAGTCGCAGCATTGGTATCGCAGGCTCATCGTTTTGCATTTTCCCTTTGTACTCTGATTGGGATTCTTTCTTATATAAATTGGAACTACGATTGTACAAACGCTCAACTATATATTTCGGTGGCAGATAAATGCCAATTCCACAGCACCCTTCAAGGAAGTGGTGGAGAAAGATTCTGAAACCCAAAAGACCAGATAAGTCATTATGCCTGCTTAAGTATTAGCCATTTAGCGCTTTGAATAAGGCATTTCTTCTCATATACTAATAACGTACCAATTTGGCTACTTTTTGGAAATCCATCTTTTTTCAAAAGCATGTAAGGGGAATCGAACACACTTAAGATTTCCATTACTCCAAATGTGCGGAAGGCAAGGGCAAGAACTACCTACAATTCTTCCCCGGCTTGTTAGAGAGGTCAGGGCGCAACCCTTTTCCTCTGCTCCTGAGTATGATTGAAATGGGCCAAATTGCTTATAACCTAGTAGGCAAAAACCACGTTCCACCTTCTGGAAGATGGGAATACAATAACTCAAAAGAATATGACCGAACTCCCAGAAATGCGGAAATATATGTTCTACATTCTTCTCTTGTGAAAATAAAACAATAAAGAAAGGAGGTGGACTAATGACCTGGATTTCACTCAAGCGCTTTGAAGTGCCCCGGATAGCTCATTGTCAAGAGGGCTGCGATCGGGGGTCCTGGGCACGACGTTAAACTGCTCGTATATCTACTCCCCTTTCCAAACCAGAGCCCGGCTCGCTGATAGTGACTTCATCCACTGAGCCGGGCTTTTGGTTTCCTTTTTAATTCGTAAGGTGTCTATTGTATATGTAAAACGGGGAGACATTGTAGCATTTTCAGATTTTCACTCGGCTGTCTGAAAATTTCTTGTCTTGACCGCATCCTCGCACATTATGGTTCATGAAAGATAACGGTTTGAGTTTACCATGACGAGCACCTGCAATAGGTGATGGTAATTGCGAATGTAAGCCGCACGATTGAATTTTTTCCCCAACACGATCCGCAGTGGAGACTACTTCAAATCGAATTCTTGCCCAAGCAACTTTGCTTTATCCGCAATAGGCAAATTTGCTTATTAACTTACAGGACAAATAGCGCTGGGAAACAAACACTTGCTTCTATATAATTATGGCACGGAGATATGAAAATGAGCCAGACCAAAAAACTTCTTACGATGCCACAGGAATGTGAAGCAGCAGTTGAACAAATCATTGAGCGATTAAAGTCCGATGGACTGCAAGTGATCCGCTCCTTCGATCTTAAGACAGCACGCATGGCTCACACAGAGTGCACTTGTCCTCACCATGGTACAGAGCAATGTGATTGCCAGATGGTCGTACTCCTGGTGTATGAAGGTACGGAACAACCCATTACTATGGTGGCACATGATTTTGAAGGTAAAACACATATCTCAATTGAGTACTCTCCCCCTCCGGAATCAAACCGCGTGTTGGAGGCTGCTATCTTACAGGCCTTGGAGAAGGAAGGCAATTCGACTCGGCCGGAAAGGACCCAGACTCGTGCGACTTGACGATCGAGAAGTTGTGCAGGAGGCAGTTTTGAAGCGTCTGCACTCTTCAGAAGGGCATTTGAGGTCTATCAACCGCATGGTTGAGACGGATCAACCGTGCGCAAAAATATTGCATCAGCTCCATGCTGTACAGGCGTCGCTCTTAGTTATTGGTCGGATCCTGATTACTCAACAAGTTCAACACAGCTTAAATATTCTCGAAAATGACCCTCGCCCAGATATCGGTACCTCAGAGTTGACGCGATTATCTAATTTATATTCCTGTTTCTTAATGTACTCTTCACAAGTTGTTGGAAGAGAAACTAATGAGGTGAAACCATGACAAAAACAATTAAAGAACTCGCTCTACCGATATCCGGAATGACCTGCGCTTCATGCGTATCTCGCGTTGAGCAGGCCTTAAGATCGGTTCCCGGTGTATCAAGTGCCAATGTCAATCTGGCTACTGAGCGTGCCACGGTAATTTTCGGCAAAGGTGGTGTGGAAACTGAAGCATTGATAGACGCCGTTCGTGACGCTGGATACGATGTGCCCACCGAAACCATGACCTTGCCCATCGGCGGGATGACATGTGCCTCTTGTGTATCCACTGTCGAAGGGGGACTGGCAGACGTACCAGGCGTTGTCAGCGCCGCTGTCAACCTGGCTACCGAACGAGCCACCGTCACTTTTGTCCCGGGTGTAACTGGTCTGACGGACTTCAAACAGGCAGTGGCCGATACCGGATACCGGGTGTTGGAACTGGAGATCACAGAAGGTGAAGAAGAAGTTGACCAAGAAGAACGCAAGATGCAGGACGCGCGCTTCCGTATGCGAATCGCATGGGGTTTCACCGCCCCTATCATCCTGTTGATGTTCGCCGAGATGTTCTTCGGGATCGTATGGCCTAACGAGGTTATCTTCAACCTCGGGATGATTGTGCTGGCATTGCCGGTGCTTTTCTGGGTGGGATGGCCCACATACCGCGGCGCCTGGTCGGCGATCAGGCACCGCCATGCTAATATGGACACTTTGATTGCACTCGGTACCGGCGTCTCACTGCTGACTGGCCCGGCTTCGTTCATTACGCCGGTGGCCAACTATGCTGGCGTAGCCGCTATGATCATGGCATTCCACCTGACCGGGCGCTACGTAGAAGAGAGCGCCAAGGGAAGGGCATCTCAGGCGATTCGCAAGCTGCTCGAACTGGGCGCCAAGACCGCACGTATTGAACGTGACGGCAAAGAGATTGAAGTGCCTATCGATGAAGTGCAGGTTGATGATGTGATGGTGGTGCGTCCTGGTGAAAAGATTCCCACCGACGGGGACATCGTTTTCGGTGAAAGTGCAGTGGATGAATCCATGGCCACGGGCGAATCAATGCCGGTCAACAAACACCTCGGTGACGAAGTGATCGGCGCCACAGTGAACCAGGAGGGGCTGCTGAAAGTAAAAGCAACCAAAATTGGTAAAGACACTTTCCTTTCCCAGGTGATCAAACTGGTGGACGAATGCCAGAGTTCCAAAGTGCCCATCCAGGAGTTTGCAGACAAGGTCACCGGGATTTTCGTACCGGTGGTAATCGGGATCGCATTATTAACACTGTTAGCGTGGATATTGCTGCCTGGTTTGATGCAGACTTTTGTGAACGCGGGAACTTTTCTACCCTGGGTAAATCCCGATCTTAGTGTACTGACCTTGGCAATTGTTTCTATGGTAGCTGTGCTTGTAATAGCATGCCCCTGTGCATTGGGTTTGGCCACTCCTACCGCATTAATGGTGGGCAGCGGAATGGGAGCTGAAAACGGAATCCTTATCCGCAACGGTGAGGCAATTCAAACTTTGAAGGATATCAAAATTGTGATCTTCGATAAGACTGGCACCATAACAAAAGGGAAGCCTGGAGTAACAGATATCGTAACGATGAATGATTTTAGCGAGCAAGCTCTTTTGTCAGCGGCAGCCTCAGTCGAAAGAGGCAGCGAACACCCGCTGGGGCGAGCAATCGTCGAGAAAGCTGACAACTTGAACCTTGAATTAGCCGAGCCAGTAGAGTTTGAAGCCTTACGCGGTAAAGGTGTTACCGCCAAAATCGATGACCGACAAATATGGGTGGGCTCCAGGAGGATGATGCGTGAGCGATATATTGACCCATCTCCATTAGAATCCGAATTGATAAGACTTGAGAACGAAGCCAAAACCGCCATGCTGGTTGCGGTAGAGAAGCGCCTGGTGGGAGTAATTGCCGTTGCCGACACTTTGAAGGACGACTCGCCTGCAGCAATCGGTGCGCTGCATCAAAAGGGGATTCAAACAGCTATGATCACAGGCGACAACCAGCGCACTGCGAACGCCATCGCTCGCATTGTGGGTATAAACCACGTTATGGCCGAAGTGCTGCCCGACGGGAAAGTGAATGAAGTGCAGAAACTTCAACGAAAGTATGGGCTGGTGGCTTTCGTTGGGGATGGGATCAACGATGCCCCAGCGCTAACCCAGGCTAATGTAGGAATAGCTATCGGTACCGGTACGGACATCGCCATCGAAGCAAGTGACGTCACCCTTGTACGCGGCGAACTGACCGGAGTGGTAGAAGCAATCAATCTCAGCCAAGCTACCTTTAAAAAGATCAAGCAAAACCTCTTTTGGGCATTTTTCTACAACGTGGCCATGATCCCACTGGCAGTCATCGGGTGGATGCACCCCGTACTGGCGGAAATAGCAATGGCAACTTCTTCAATTACGGTTGTAGGTAATGCTAACCGATTGCGTAATGTTGATATCCGCCCAGATTATCTAAGGAAATCAATAGTTGTTGAACAACCTGTCGTCCTTGACGAGCAAATCAAAGTTACTGTGTGATTCATTATCACATGACCTGCTCACTAGTTTAGTAAATTAATTTTGCTATATCTAGATTATCGACCTATCAATGACCACGATTAACGAAGAATCCTTTAAAGGTAAGTTTTGGTTAGCGCGTTCAGATATTGATCAAGTAGTTGCTTTATATAAGGTGTGTACACATCCGGGATGTCTTTATAGCTGGGTTGAAACCGAGGATAAATTCATTTGCCCCTGCCATGGCAGCCAATTTGAGTTGGATGGCAACTATAAATAACCAAGTACCTGCTCCTTAAATACTGGATCGATTCGTGATCCGATTATTAAATAAACAAGGAGATGAAATCGCTGCAACAGATTTGAACGGTAATCCAATCTCCCTTATTGATGAAGAACATGGTGTCATAGTTGAGACAGGAGAGCTGATCCGTGGTAAAACGCGAAGAGTAATTTATCCAGTAGTTTGATCAGGAAAACGTAATACGTATGAAAGGAGGTTTGCTTGGAGAATTGAAAAAATTTCGGGTCATAGTTGTTGTGATTCTCTTCATGCACTTACTGTTGCATACGTGAGATAAGCGTTGTTTAACTCAGGATGAATCACCTTACGAAGTCAACTTTTCACTGTATAAGTTGAAACAATAGCAATGAGTACCAAATCTATATAAAAAAAGGAGATAATTCTAATGGCAATCGATCCTGTATGTGGTATGCAAGTGGATGAAAAATCTGCTGCGGCTACTTCTGTGTACAAAGGCCACACTTACTATTTCTGTGCCCACGCCTGTAAGGCTGCCTTCGATAGAAACCCAGAAATGTATCTGGGCAAAAGCGAAGAACATCACGGTCACGAACATCATCAACATTAACCTTTAAAATCAGTTCTGGTTTAACCTTTAGACTATCAGTTCAGGAAGGCTCTTATACAGCCTTCCTGGCCGATTCTTGCTGAATCTTAAAGAAGTACAGGAGAAAATTATGAATGCTCCCAATTCTGAAAAAGCACTAATTGAATTAGAACAAGATAAGGAAATCGCAGAAACAATTACTAACAGCTCTCGAAAGCGAAAAAGAATTGGCGACTATTGGATAATGCTGACACTTGTTGCTTTTATCTTGGGATCAGCAAGTGGCTACACACTTGGTACTCAGAAGCGCGATGAATTGATTTCTGCCTCCGACAAAAGCTCTAATCAACAAGATTTGGATGAATTGATTATACAAATCAATCCATCTGAGGGATATAACATCAAAGCCGTCTATGGTGACATCGGCCCTCGCTTACTAGCTGCGGGTGCGATGGATTTTGATGAATTTGTGCAAGTATATGAGCGCGCAAATAGACCTTTAAACGATGCGCAATTAAAAATATTACGGACTGGCAGCGATTCCGAAATCGTGTTCAATCAACAAAACGCATATTTTCTGCTTAACTTTTTCTGGGTTTTGGGATTAGTCAACCAAAACCCTATTCTCGACCTGGGTCCAATGATGCGCAATGGAAGGGATGAGGTGGTGAGGTTTGCTTCCACTGGCGGCTGGTCTTTGGCTGTCCGCCCAATTTCCGAATTGTACTCCAGTGAACATATCATAAGGCTTACAGATTCGCAACAAGCACAACTAGAAAGAGTGGTGAAAGCAATCTACCGTCCATGCTGCAATAATCCCACTCATTTCCCCGACTGCAATCATGGCATGGCGATGCTCGGTATGCTCGAGTTGATGGCTTTCAGCGGAGCGAGCGAGGATGAAATGTTCGAAGCCGCCAAGTATGCAAATGCCTTCTGGTATCCAAAACAAAACCTCGAATTAGCGACGTTCTTCTCATCAACCAAAAAGGATGACTTTGATGAGGTGGATGCCCGCCAAATATTAAGTGTGGAATTCTCCTCACTCTCCGGTTTCCAAAACGTTCATCAATTTCTGTTGAGCAACGAATTACTACCTCAAGTTTCTGGTGGGGGAAATAGTTGCGGTGTCTAAAACATGAGCGAAACCACTTACAACCTTAACTTAAGGTTTAGGGTCTTTTTACACGCTGCCGTCTTTGTCCTTGGCTTCTCAGCAATATTTGTGATTGGATGGGGCGGGGCAGCCACTTTGCTCGGCCAGTTCTTCGGCACTTACAAAACCGCAATTGGCAGGATTGGAGGTGTTGTGGTTATCGTGTTTGGGCTAGCCACCTTGGGCATATTGAAAATTCCCTGGTTGTATTACGACACTCGTCCTCAATGGAAAAGTAACCGCCGCAGTGGCTTTTTCGCATCGGCTTTAATGGGCGTGTTCTTTGCAGCAGGTTGGACTCCTTGCATTGGCATCACTTTAGGAGCTATCCTAACGCTGGGTTTTAGTCAGTCGACGAGTGGACAAGCTATGTTTCTCTCCAGTGGTTATGCGCTTGGTTTGGGTATTCCCTTCTTGATAATTGGAGTTGGAATGAATCGGGCCACTCAATTCATCCGACGTTATCAGAAACATATGCGCAAAGTTCAAATTGCTAGCGGGATTTTCTTAATCCTAATTGGAATCATGTTGGTCTCCAATAAAATTATATTGCTGGCAATTTGGGCTCAAAGCAATAATCTTTTTCTAGATGTGCCTTTGGGTCCAGCGGCTGTGCCTACCTTCTTTATCGCCATGTTGGCTGGATTGATATCCTTTCTATCACCGTGTGTGCTTCCGCTCGTCCCGGCATACATTGGATATCTAAGCGGTCATGCAGTTAGTAGCTTACAGGAGGTATATAAAAGTTGACATCTTATCTGAAATTCTTAATCAACAAAGGACTCCATTGGCCGATCTTGTTGTCAGTGATTGCTTCCCTGGGTGTTACCTGGATCTTTTTATCACGAACTCCTACCCATGCCTCCACAGGGAATGCAATGCCACCCAGCCCACGGGAGGGTTTTCCAGCTCCAGACTTTACTTTAGAAATAATGGGTGGTGGTCAAGTGAAACTTTCGGATTTGCGCGGGAAAGTTGTAATGGTCAACCTTTGGACAACCTGGTGCCCCGCATGCCGCGCGGAGATGCCTGCTATTGAGAAAGTATACCGATCCTATAAAGACCTTGGCTTGGAAGTGCTGGGGGTCAACATTACTAACCAAGATAGCATAACAGCAGTTGCTGATTTCGTGCAAGAGTATGATTTAACTTTCCCTATCTTACTGGATCGTACAGGAGAGGTTAGTACCGCTTATAATCTACGCGGTTTGCCGACCACATTCTTCATTGACCGTAATGGTATTATCCAAACAGTGGTTGTCGGTGGACCGATGAGCGAAGCTTTGATCCAATCCAAAGTGGAAGATTTGCTTCAGGAGAGGAACTAATGCTAACTTATTTTCGCCTCGGCCCATTCCTAATTCAGGTTCCTGGTATAGCACTGCTAATAGGGATTTGGTTTGGACTTTTCCTGACCGAAAGAGAAGCCGAACGTCTGCACCTCAAGCCCAATCTGATTAACAACATGGTGATAATTGGATTAGTCAGTGGAATCGTTGGTGCCAGACTTACTTACGTAGTCCGCTACCTGAGTGCTTATATTGAGACTCCTCTATCCTTATTCGCTATTAACTTAAACACATTGTCTCTGTCTGAAGGATTTCTCATCGGGTTAGGTGTAGCGTTTTTTTATGGAAATCGTAAAAAGTTGCCTCTCCGTCCGACCCTGGATGCCCTTACACCTGGCCTGGCTTTATTATTGATATCTATTGGATTAGCTCATTTTCTGAGCGGAGATGCGTTCGGGGCTCCCACTATTCTCCCCTGGTCAATCTATCTATGGAATGACTATCGTCATCCCTCTCAAATCTATGAGATCGTAGCTGCATCGGTAATTTTCTTTATCGTTTGGAGACGTCCTTTAGGTCGGCCAGGTCAGGGTATCAATTTCTTGTTAGTTGTTCTACTTTCCACATCAGCTCGAGTTTTTCTGGATGCATTCCGGGGCGATAGTCTTATTTGGGGTGATGGTTATCGAGCCCCGCAAGTTTTAGGCGTTTTAGTATTGCTTGGGAGTGTATGGCTGATGCGGGTCTGGATACTCAATCCAATATCTGAAACCATCCAGCTAACTAATACATTGGCTCAGACCACGTCTGAAGAATGACTTATCGTGGAGATAAAATTGGTTTCACGCAAATCTCAAGTTCACCTAAACCGACGTGATTTTGTTAAAGTTGTTATTACGACTTTAGGTTCAATTATGGGAATATTCATCGGTTTACCTATCGTGGCTTATATAATTTCACCGGCGTTGATAAAGCAAGAAATTGAAGAATGGATTCCTATCGGTTCTCTGGAAGATTTCCCCATTGGAATTCCAACCTTTTACAATTTTACCCGTACCAAGTTAAATGGGTGGGAAACGACAACGAAGTCTTATGGTCTTTATGTGTGGCGAAAAACAAATGCTGAACTGGTTGTGTTTTCTAATGTCTGCACGCATTTAAGTTGCCTCGCGAGCTGGCAGGAAGATGTTAATGAATATATCTGCCCATGCCACGATGGTCATTATGATATTGATGGAAATGTCACTAAGGGGCCACCCCCACGTCCGTTAGATCGATATGAGCATAAAATCGAAGACGGTTTCATTTCCGTCCATTTATCAGAAGGATAATCTATGAGTAAAAAGGGCTCCCGGAGTAAGAAAAAAACCAGTATGTTCAAAGTGTTTAAAAGGATCCAAGCCCAATGGGAAACAATATTCAGTTATCTCCTTATCGCACTATTAATAGTGATTGTTCTGTACAGTGTTTATATTCAATCACTCCATCACCGGTGAAGCTCAAACTTTGTTTTCAGCGTATTCAGAACAACAGTAATCATACATAATATGATGCGAAACGCACAATTTTGGATACGAATTAGCAGTGTCACTTTGTTAGCATTGTTAGCAGTTCTAATAGTCGTTCAACCCGTCACTGCAAACCATAATTATAAGGGTCTCAATTCATCGATTGTTAAACCACTTTGCCTACCTAACAAGGATATTTTTTCGTTGGATGAATGTTTAAATCTTGGACCCGCTCTATACCTTTCACATATGGCCAGTTTAGGAATAACATTTCCACCTCTTCCCCTACCTGCACAAAAAGCAGATCCTGACCTTGTAGCAGTGAACCATTCTTATGCCAAAGTTGTAACCGATAATGCCCCAGTGTTCGCATCAATCGAAGCTGCGATTCAAGGTTCCCTAATTTTACGGAAGATTGAAGCAGGTTTTGATTTCATTACTTACACAGATGTAGTTGAAATAGGCGGTAAAAAGTACTATATGATTGACACAGGTATTTGGATGCGAGGTGCTGATTTATCACGAATAGGTTCTCCAGGAGCTTTCCAAGGCCTTGTATTTCGGGACACACCAAAAGTTCGATTTGGGTGGATTCGTAATCAAACTGAAATAAAGCGAAAACCTGGATATCAAGCTTCGGATTACACCGGAACTATTCTTTACCGATATGATGTTGTCCAGATTTATGACATTGAAAAGATGGATGGTATGGAATGGTACTTAGTTGGTCCAGAGCAGTGGGTTGAAGGGCGGCAGGTGAGTCGAGTAATACCTAATCCAACGCCTCCACAAGATTTTGATATCGCGCGTTGGATAGAAGTAAACCTCGCAGAGCAGACATTGGCTGTCTATGATCAAGAGAAGCTGGTTTTCGCCACATTAATTGCAACAGGTCGAGAAGGTGCGTGGACGCAGCCAGGCCTATTTAATATATATTCCAAAAAAGAAGCTGAAACTATGCAAGGTTCATTTACCGCTGATCGTTCGGACTATTACTACTTAGAGGATGTTCCTTGGACTATGTATTTCGACCAAGCTCGCGCTTTGCATGGTACCTATTGGCATAACCGCTTTGGGTATCCACAATCACGTGGTTGTGTTAACCTTTCAACTGGAGATGCTAACTGGTTATTTTCTTGGGCAAAAGAAGGGGACTATGTATATGTCTGGGATCCAAGCGGTAAAACTCCTACGGACCCCAACCTTTATGGAGCTGGTGGTGTGTAAATCTTGTTATTTTTACATATCAAAATTTCATTCTGAAAGAAAAATTAAGGATCTACAATGACAAAAAGCACCATTATTAATTCTCCTTCTCAACCATTATTTGAATCCACAAATTGGTTACTCAATGTTATGAAACATTATTGGTTGTTGGTTTTTAGCGTGATATATGGGGTTCTCATAGCATTACCTTTCGTAGCCCCCATATTTATGCAAATTGGTTGGGGAGCTCCCGCCAAAGTAATTTATGCAATCTATAGCCTCCTCTGCCACCAACTACCACAACGCTCTTTCTTCCTCTTCGGTTCTCAGAGCATGTATCCTTTGAGCGAGATTCAGGCAAATTGGCAGAATTCAACTAACATACTCATCCTGCGACAATTCATCGGCAACCCTGAATTTGGGTGGAAGGTGGCCTGGTCTGATCGTATGGTTTCTATGTTCACCAGTGTCCTAATCTTTGCCTGGTTTTGGTGGCTTTTGCGAAAGAAATTGAATCCACTACCAATATGGGGGTTGGTCCTCTTGTTATTGCCGATGGTTGTAGATGGAACAACCCATTTTATCAGCGATTTGGCCGGACTCGGACAAGGCTTTCGAGATACCAATATTTGGTTAGTGTCTTTGACAAATAACGCTTTTACACTTTCTTTTTACGCTGGTGACGCAATGGGCTCATTTAATTCCTGGATGCGATTAATCACTGGTGTGTTGTTTGGAGTTGGAATCGTATGGTTTGGGTTTCCTCACTTGGAGGCCCTTTTCGATGACACTACGAGTGACCAAAAAGAAATGAATTCACAAAGTCTAAAAATAAACAATATCCCTAGGTGATTTTCTCTATACAACAATTGGTTAATATTTCTCTTCCCTTTTGTATGGGTAAAATAACAAACAATGAGTAAGCTTTTATCGCGTCGAACATTTCTGAAATTGGGTGGATTGGCTTTGGGCAGTTTAGCTTTCTCACCAGATTTTCCTCATCAAGCGGAGTATGACATAGGGAAGCTTGCTCGTGTGGCAACTAAGCAGGTGGATGTCCGCGCCAAACCAAACGATAAAGCGCCTATAGTGGGCAATCGTTTTCGTGACCAGTTAATACATATTTATGAGGAGCTACATCCTGCTGATGCACCTGCATTCTATAATACATTATGGTATCGTGTTTGGGGGGGATTCATGCACAGTGCCCATTTACAAATTGTACAGATGCGCCTTAATACACAAATGAGTTATATTCCAAAAGGCGGACAACTTTGTGAAGTGACTGTACCGTACACAACTGCTTACCAATATTCGAGCTGGGATGGTTGGAAACCTTGGAGAGGCTCACGCTTATATTACTCATCGACTCATTGGGTAACCGATATTGATTCGGGACCTGATGGACATCCATGGTACATCCTCACTAATGAACTCAGCAAAATCGAATCTTATTTCGTTCCTTCCAAACACTTACGAGCCATCCCGGCGAATGAGTATGCGCCGATTTCCTTAGATGTCCCATTTGAAATGAAACGTATCGAAGTGTCATTACAAGAGCAAACATTACGTGCTTTCGAATACGATAAAGAAGTATTTTCGGCTAAAATATCATCGGGGATACCAAATAATAGGCTTCCAGAGGATGAATTACCTACTGCTACACCTAAAGGTAAATTTCGGATCTATTCTAAGATACCTTCAAAACAGATGGGTAGCATTACTGGTGGTCAGGAAGTTGAAGACAATGGTGGATACTCATTACCTGGTGTACCCTGGACATGTTTTTTCGCAAGCCCCGGAGGTTATGCTTTTCATGGCACATATTGGCATAATAATTTCGGCTTGCAGATGAGCCATGGCTGCGTCAACATGCGCAATGAGGATTCTAAGTGGTTGTTTCGTTGGACCTCACCAGTCTACGACCACAAAATAGAAAGTCCGTCTGATTGGGAACTAACTGGTAACGGTACGAAGGTAGTTATCTATTAAAGGCGATTACGATTATCCTGCGATAAAATTCTTAATTATGAGATTTAAAAGAAAAAGTCTTTACCTGACGGCTCTTTTCCACCACCACCGCGACCTCTTGACCGCAAAGAGGTCATAGGGAGGACGGTCAAGTGTTTATTGGACAACTGTTGGTTGAAAGCGGATGACTTGATACGGGTGGGTCGACGCCACGTGTTCTTGTGTCTGGCACTTGCTCTACGAGTTTCCCGATGAGCTTGGCAGGTTCGAAAGGTTGCTGAAAATCCAGGCCTCCATATAAGGATTACTAATGCGCTATGAGACCTGTGGCACCGTTATTGCCAAGGCTCGTGAGCGAGGTCCCTTTTGCGAATAGCCCGGGAGCCAAACTGGAGCTAAAACCGGACATGACTGCAGATATGATGTTCGAGTGTTGAAATGATGACTCCTCGATCGACGCAATTGCGCTGGTTATACCGCTTCGTTGCACCAGTCTACACTTCTATGCGCCCGATCTGGACGGGTACCATCTATCGAGCTGCGGAGGCTTATCTGGAAACCGAGGTGCTACCGAAGGTGCTTACGCCCAATGCTGCCATCCTCGATCTGGGCTGCGGTCCGGGGATAAATTTGAAGCGGTTAAAGCGGTTAGACTTAGCGTTTGCCCGTTACGTAGGGTTGGATCTCTCGTTCGATATGTTGGCTGCTCGCCAAATCACCGCTGCGCCGTTTGTTCAAGGGAATGCCGAACGGCTGCCGTTTGCTGCTCACAGTTTTGACTTGGTGATCAGCACCTGGTTGTTTTCGCATTTGTCGAACCCCCTGCGAGTGGTGCTGGACGCACAGCACCTGCTCCGACCTGGTGGCTGCATGGTTGTTGTATGTTTCTCGCGGACAAAAAGTCTCCCTTGGGTTCTGTTGCGCCCGATTGAGAGATTTTTTCTGGTGAACTGCATACCCCCGCAGGAGATACGCTCTTGGCCTGGTGATGTGCAGGTACGCTTCTTTGCCGGAGGCTATAACACAGTGGCGATTTTACATTATGAACGGTCCGGATAATTATTTCGCTAGAGTGCTGGCTGGTAATGGTGCATCTTAAGCGTTTTTGAGCGCCTTTTTTGCCCATTCATACTCCCTCTACGGATGAACGCTTCGTTATCGCCCTGGAAAAAGGGATCAAGGGCGCCTTATTCAGTTGCAGTATGCGTGGCAATTGTTTGTTGCAGGAGACTGCTTTTATTTGCCCGCTTCTGTGTCCAAAGGGATTTCGAAATGGCCCCTGAGGGAGTGGGTTCTCCGACGGTAGTTGCCTCGATCACATGTGCGCCTGTGTCTGGCACATGATCTATGAGGGTGACGATGATCTCGGTAGATTGGAGAGGTTGCTGGAAGTTCAGGCTCCCCTGGACTGGTCTCGAGTGGGTCAAGAGACCTGGGGCACTGTCATAACCGAGGTTCGAGGGCGGGGTCTCTTGTCGCCAATACAAGCAGCTCGCGACCCGAAATGGCGGGATGAGGTCGAGCGAATGTTCCATGATATCCGCCAGTCGGTTTGGTGGCAGGGAGACGATCGTTATCATCCCTCTGCCTCTGAAACTCCGGTGTCGCGACTTCAAACGTACCTGGAGCGAGGAGAGTTTGTCAGTCCTTGATTATTTTAAGAGTAAATGGAGTAGGAATGAACGCGAATTCCAATGGTGGGTCACAAATACCAGATAAAATGATGACTTGGTATTTTTGTGCATTTGAGTAGGAAAGACTTAAAAAAGCGTTCATATCCTTATCTGTAGTAAAATAACGCCATGAAAAATATTCCTTCCTCCATCAGGGTTTTGTTAGCCGACGATCATGCGGTTGTGAGGGCAGGCATTCGCCAGTTTCTGGAAAAGGCTGGAGATATTGAAGTAGTTGCCGAAGCCAGCGACGGTGAAACTGCAAAATTTTTAATTGAGAAACATCACCCCGACGTAGGTGTATTAGACATTCAAATGCCCAAAGCAAGCGGCATCGAGGTCACTCGATGGATCCGCGCAAACCAACGTACTGTCGGAGTTCTTATCCTGACTGCATACGATGATGATCCCTATGTTATGGCTGTCCTGCAAGCTGGGGCTAACGGCTATGTTTTGAAAACCGCATCTCCACTAGAGATAATTCAAGCAGTGCGAGACGTACACGCTGGCAACTCAGCGATGGATGCAACTATCATGCAAAAGATGATATCCCAAATATCACGCAGAAGTGAAGAGCAACCCATCGATACGCTGACAGATCGCGAACTTGAGGTACTGACATTAGTAGCTCAAGGCTTCACCAACAAGGCCATCGGCGTGCAATTAGGCATCAGCGACCGTACTGTTCAAGGGCACTTGGCACATATTTTCTCAAAACTACACGCCGTCAGCCGCACCGAAGCAGTGATGCGAGCGATGTCATTAGGCTGGTTGTCTCCCGAGCTTGGGGCAATTGATAGTTCATGAATTTACTCTACGCATGATTCCTTATCTATCCCTGGTATGCGCTGGCGTGGTTTAACTTTACAACTATTTTTCCTGGTCATACTGCCTCTTACTGTGATCTTACTGCTGGTCACTTTCGGCAGCTTGTCACTGCACCAACGCGCAATGCGAACCCTGGTTGGTGAGAGAGATGAACGCGCGGCTCGAACTGCAGCCAGCGCAATAAACGAACAACTAAACCACCGTGCAGCTGCCGTGCGCAGCTTGGCTATACGTGCTAGCGATAATGTATCGCCTAATGAAATCCTAGAGACATCCGAATTCTTGCAACCAGACTTTGATGCCGGATTGGCTTTTTTCTCTGCCACAGGAAACCTATTGGAAGCCAGCGGAGACACTTCATTTTGGAAAATCCTTCAAGAAGAAGAGAATAGCATTCTGAATGAATATTTAGCCCTAGAGGATAACCGACCAACATTTTCCCCGTCATTCAAACACCCCTTTCAAGACGAGTTTATTGTCCTGGTAGCTGCATCTGCCAATGACGATAAGGGAATCGTCATTGGCGCCTTTTCGCCCGCTTCAATCGCTCGCCGTGCGCTCACAGGTGCTTTCAATCCCGGTGAACAAGCCAAAGCTTATATAGTATCGCCAGAACAAGAAATTCTGTATCAAATCGGAGATTTTGAATCAGGAGAAAATCCGGGTGATCATGCGGGAATCAAAGAAGGCTTACGCGGGGAGAGCGGAACAACTTACGTCCAAGTCGGAGGAAGCGAACATGTTATTGCTTTTAGTCCGGTATCTACGACTGGATGGACTTTGGTCATAGAAGAACCCTGGGAGGCGGTCACTAATCCGTTATTAAATACAACTCAACTTGCTCCATTAGTACTGGTTCCGGTGCTCATTTTGGCATTGGTCGCTCTTTGGTTTGGGGCACGCCAGATCGTACAACCCCTGCAATCCCTTGAGACGCGTGCGGCAGATCTTGCCTGGGGAAATTATGAAGATATTGAAGATCCAGTAGGGGGAATCGAGGAGATAAGGCGTTTACAACGCACGCTAATCCATCAGGCGCATAAAATCCAGAGTGCACAAAAGAGTCTGCGCGGTTATATTGGAGCAATTACCCAAGGACAGGAAGAAGAAAGACGTCGTTTGGCCCGAGAACTTCATGATGAAACAATTCAGGACTTGATCGCCCTCAACCAACGCATCCAAATGACACGATTATCGCTGGATGAGGGTTCCACTAAGGAGCAAATAACTGAAATCCAACAAATGACCGAGCAATCTATCCAGGACCTCCGCCGACTCACTCGGGCTTTGCGTCCCCTCTATCTGGAAGACCTGGGATTGGTGGCTGCTCTGGATATGCTTGCGAATGAAACCAGCCAGACACAAAACATCCCAATCGCTTTTCAATGGCAAGGTGATGAAATCCGCTTACCCCCTGAAACTGAAATTGCATTATTTCGCATGGCTCAAGAAGGACTTACTAATATCGTCAGGCACTCCCAGGCGAAGAATGCATACATTAATCTACATTACACCCAAAATGATGTTAAACTCACTTTGATTGATGATGGATGCGGTTTTGAAGTACCTGAAAGCCCAGGGGAATTTGCACCAAGTGGTCATTTCGGTCTGCTAGGTTTGCACGAGCGCGCTGAATTGATTGGCGCGAATCTTGAGATACACTCCTCACATGGGGAAGGTACCAGACTTATCATAACGTTGCCACTAAAAGTCGTTAATGTTTGAAGTCTTTGGTTTTGATATGAAGAGACAAGATTAACCATCTATCTCGGCATCAATCACTTGCTGGAACGCCTCAAATGGTTGAGACCCAACAAATGGTTGACCATTAATCAAAAAACTTGGTGTGCTCTGAACACCCATAGAACGGGCTGATGAAGTCTCAGATTGAACCAGGGAAGTAAATCTACCTGAGTCCAGACATTCATTGAAAGCATCCACGTCCAAACCCAAATCGGAAGCTAATCGCTTCAAATTATCTTTCTTGAATGCACCACGATTCTCCCCTGATTGGCTTTCAAAAAGTTGATCATGATATTTCCAAAAAGCATCCTGATCGGCGGCACATTCGCTGGCCTCACCTGCCCACTGAGACTCTTCTCCTAAAAATGCAAAATGCCAGTAACCTAATCGTACCAACCCTTTCTGGATGTACTCCTCATCTATCTGACGCCCCGCGCCAGCGGCAAATTGCCCGCAGTAGGGTCATTGAAAATCGCTGAACTCGATAATGGTAATGGGAGCATCTGAATTCCCTTTAAAGTGCCTAGTTTGTGATATCAGCGTATCCATCAAAGCTTCCCCGTTTTCTGTGGATACAGGAGTCTCATTAGCAGCAATGCTCTGAGAGAGCGCAGCTACTTCTGTAGGATATATAAGAGAACTATTAGTTACGATAGGGCGACCAAAATAACCTGCAATTAAACCGGTCATGAGCATAATCAGTCCAATAATAGGGGTCGCCCATGATTGCACATTTATAACTAATGCTAGCTTTTCGGGAGATTTTTTACTTTCACTTGGCCTTTTTTCGCCACTAGACTTTTGTCCTTCGTTTTGACTCGATACCATACCTAATTTCACCTCACTCTATGATCGATTACTATCCCAAATACCTTCACTTATATACTTTTTCTTCTTAGATGGTTATTGCAGTTTCGCCATGATCTCTCTCCTCGTCAGTATGGGCTGTATCTTGGCATACATAACCCGGATTAGGAGGCGCATAATTGCTAATCTTCGAACGAACAATAATGTTTATATTAGAAAACAGATATAAAGTTAAATTGGGATTTCATTGCTTTGCTAGAGCTACATGCAATTGAGAATCAAGCACCTCGATCGGTAGTTCCCCCATACCGGTCCAAACTACTTCCCCTGAAGGTAGTATAAGCACATAAGCAGGATGACCACGGAGCGAATAGGATTGAAAAACTGCTAACCCTTCGCCTCCACTTGCATCAATACGTCGTATATCAACTTGGTCGCCATACTTATCTTCTAACCCGTCCACGACGGGCAGCATCCTCGCTCAAGGAGTTCAGCCATCAGTGTAGAAAAATAAGAACGTAAGACGGTCCGGGGCTTGGGTAACCGGTGAGATTTGGCTGCCGCTGCTACACGCGCTCAGTAAAACCACCATCGATCCTAATAGTATAAATATTCCGCGATAGTTCACAATAAGGACTGCCTCATCTTTTGTCAAATTATAAGTGATACTTTATAAACACCCACCGCCATTTGACCTAATTTGGTATAAGCAATTTCGCTTATTGAATTTTATTTAGAATAAATTTACAACCCTGAGACCAGCGGGTTTTTTCAGTTGTGTCAAGTATTGTGTATAAGTTCGCACCTTGGCATACTGGCATCCGGCATCCGGCGTGCATAGAATGGATGC
>SDBT01001093.1_pt1 | contig 46483 bp, 55 predicted proteins | sample 2277101 | NCBI WGS metagenome assembly SDBT01 (sample SAMN10404973, study PRJNA504765) | marine sediment metagenome | isolation source: marine sediment core GS10_PC15, 103 cmbsf | place: Arctic Ocean: Southern Knipovich Ridge | collected 2010 | reverse complement strand
TTCCTCGATTTGTAAATAATCTTCTTCGTGTAGGTCTTCCATGTTAAGTTCCCTTCTCCGCCATTTCAATGGCGGCTTGAACTTCGTTTAGAATTCCTTGCAGCCAAACCATGAACTTCTCGCCGAGGGTGGCTTCGAGAATCTTTAGCGTGCTTTCGTCAAATACTTCACCGTATGACTTGCAAGCATCCAGCAGAGCAGCTATTTTCTCCTCTTGAGCATCGTGGGAGTTCCAGCATTTTGCAAGACGTTCGGCATTGAAAGCTCCTGTACGCAAATCAACATAGTCAGTATTGTTGTAAACTTCGGCGATAGTCACCATCGCCCCCGGTGTATCTATCTCAAGAAAAGGTTTGTTTTCCGTTACCACTTTACAACGACCTTGCGTATGTTTACTTTCACTCATATTCTTTCCCTTTCAAAATTAGCCCGGCCACCGTGGTCATGGTTACATCGAGGAGAGGGAGAATGCAACACCGGCAGCCGAGCGATTATTCTGTAATTGATTTTGACTTTCAAAGTAACCATGACAATCACTATTATCGTCTATCCGAGGAAAAAGTCAACAACAAAATCAAATGGACACTTAGTTTTTTCAGACTATTTTGATTAAAGTCAAACGACCTATAATGCCGATACCTGCTCACATCACCGGGCGGGGTACAACGTACAGATAGGCATTTCTGTTAAGTTTCACGCCTACAATGGACGATAAATGCACTTATGGGCAAGAAAGCCATTAAAACCACGAAGAAAAAAAGAGGACGTCCACCAAAATACAGAAAGGCCTTTTGCAAAAAACTGATTGATTTCTTCGACACTGAGCCGTTTGAGAAACTTGAAATCCCGCATTATCAAAAGGATGGAAGGACGATACAATGGCTTGATTACAAAATTATACCTGCCCGAATGCCAACGCTGAGGAAGTTTGCAAAGACCATAAGTGTAAACATATCAAAAGTTTACGAGTGGATTAACCCAGAAAGTAAGACTTATCACAGTGAATTTGGGGACGCTTTTACACACGCACGTGAGATCCGCAAGGACTGGCTGATTGACCTCGGGTTGTCAGGCATGACCCCGCCAGCCAGCTTTAAGTTTGTGGCCATAAACGTGACGGATATGGTGGATCAGACCGACGTAACGAGCGGCGGCAAGCCTATCACGCACCAGACAATAGACTTTTCATCTTTAGCGAGCGAGCAGGAAAAGCAGGGCAATAAAGAGACTAATGACGACGCCAGTTAAACAATTTTATTCGGGTATTCATAAGTTCCAGGGCGAGCTGTTTGGCGCCTTCTATCATCGCACACACAAGCTCAAGACTCGGACTCCGCAGTTCTTTCATACCGAATGGCACCGCAGAGCGCGCAAGACAACGGCAATGGTGAACATGCTTATTGCCGAGGCGTGCAGGCTTCCCAAAACAAAATTCGTTTACGTAGCGCCCACAAAAGTACAGGCTCGCGACATTGTCTGGGACGATCCAAATATGATAAGGTCGTATCTACCAGATCAGCGGGAAATGGGTTGGAAGCTAAATGAGGATAAAATGCTTATTACTTTTGCCAACAAATCGTTGGTGAAGTTTGGGGGTGCTGATAAGCCTGACTCTATTCGAGGCATAGATTCTATAGGGACTTGCTTTGATGAGTGGAGTCTGATTAAGTATACCACATGGACGGAGATATTTAGAACTATTCTTGCTTGCGAGCTACATCCAAACCTCGATATGTTCGAGGTGTTTCGGTGGGCATGGTTCAGTTATACCCCAAAAGGAGTAAACCACGCAACAGCTATGTTTGACGATGCTTGCTGTCTGGGCAATGGTGGCACGTTGCCGGAATGTGGTGAAGCTCTCAAGATGGCAAACAACACATACGCATCAAGGCTCGATGGTGAGCTATCAGGTATAATATCACAACGCGAACTTGACAGCATGAAAGATGAGGTTGCACGTGGCCTAATACCTCAGCCGTTATACGATCAGGAGATCAAATGCTCTCGTGTGACGTCCGAGGAAATGACATTCATTACATCCGAGATGATTTACGAGCTCAATCGTTATCACGAACACACGGAGCGTCCGAAGAGTCGAAAGCACAAAATCGTCAGCGTTGACCCGGCCTGGGGCGGTGATGTGTGCAAGATTGGCGGGCTGTGCAATTATGAGGTAGTGCTTGAGAAGGACATACTCGACAAGCTCAGGAACATTGATGTTGTATCAGCCGCCAAAGTAGTGGCCCAGGAGCTCGGCACGAAGAACATTATTGTCGATTGCGTAAACGACAACGGAGTTGCTGACTTGCTTGCAACCGATGAAGCCGATTACAACGTGCAGTATTTCAATAGTTCATACAAGCCTAAGCCTAAAAACGACACCATAGACACCTTGAAGTTTGCCAACTTGAGGGCACAGGCATATCACTACACGTCCACCTTGATACGCAGCTTCGAGGCGGGCAAGATCCACAACAGGGAGCTGCAGAGACAACTGCCGATAGCTTCGAGGTACCAGACGAACAACGCTGGCAAGCTTATCATCCTGCCCAAGAAAGACATCAAGCACGGTCGGAAGGGTGTAAACGGCAAGCAGGGTATGGAGGGCTTGGGCTGCTCTCCTGATAATGCCGATATGTACGTTATGGGCTGCTGGGGCACTCAGTTCATCGAGGGAGAACCTGGCGCGGACTATAACAGGGATTACAGGCGCCACGACTACGCCAAAGCTGGCTCTCGTGGTGCTATGGATATGGGATGATTATGGTTTTAGTCTATATATTTAATAAAGGAGCCAAAGCATGAAAAAGACACTGACAACCATCGCAATTGTGCTGCTCGTGGCAGCTTCATCGTTCGCACAGCAGCAGGTAGGACTCAGCTACTCACAGGAATACTCCTGGCACGGCTTCAGGCTGTACGATTCCGACTATATACACTCAGGCGTCTCTACTACGGTGAGAGGCATTGACGTGAGCGTGATAGCCCATGCTGACGATGCTGAGCTTGACGACTTCGAATATTGGGATACTTATCTTAGCCGCAAGCTGCCCTCGATAGCCGGATTCGATATATCTGCCGGATACAATTACCTTGTGATGCCTAACGGCGTGGACATTCAGGAGGCGTCAATCACGGCCTCAATTCCCGGCTCAGTCTCTCCTCGCTTGACATACGCATACATTCTGCCCGATGTAGCGGACACCGATGGGCAGTTGTACGTCTTTGGTCTTGACGTTGCTCTGGGCGATTCTAACGGTATCTCGGCGGTGCTGTCTGCTGACATTACGTACAATGACGGCGTTAATCCATTTGGCGGGTCAGAGATCCAGGAGTGGACACACGCTACGGCAGGGCTGACTGTGAATGTGCCGATGAAGGGCTTTATTCTGCAACCGGGCGTATTCTATCAGCACACGATGGAGCCGGAAGCCCTGCAGCGCGAGGAAGATGAGGTTTGGTACAGTGTGGGTATCCAGTACAGGTTTTGATTGGAGTTGAATTATGCCAGGTAAACAAGGAAAAGCAAGCCTGCCCCTCAAGGTAGGCGTCAAGGTTAAAGGCAGGGGTAAAGCCAGCGCAAACATTGGCAAGGGCATTAAGATAGCCAGCGGCGTCCAGACCACGAAGAAGTTCACGCCCGGCAGCGACAACAACCTTGCAAGTTCTGTCTTTGAGAGGTGAGAGTGGCAGAGATAATAAATTCGAATTAAGAAAAGTTGAGCTACAAGATGCCTAACGAGACCATAACCCAGCCGAAGAACGAGGAAGAAACAAAGGAGATGCTGCTTGAGTTTCGCCGGACGTGCGAGATAGGCAGTGCGGGCATGTACAGGCGCATGAGCAAGTGCGAGCGGTTCCGTATAGGCGAACAGTGGGACCACAACATCACGCGCCGCAACAAGTTTCTCGCCAAGCACACACTGACGATCAATCGTGTCCATCCCACGATATTGCAAATTGCCGGCCAGCAGGTACAGAATCCGCGTGATCTGCGGGTAATGTTCAGTAAGTCCAGGGCCAGGGTAAGGGCAAACATTCTGACCGCTCTGGCAAAACATACTATGGACACGAGCAATTCGCACAACGTAACCTCGTTTGGATTTGAGAACGGGGCGACTACCGGCCGGGGATGGCTCGGGGTGGATGTTGTCTATGACGATGATCCTGCCCGTGGCGATCTGATAGTTACTCAGCATGATCCGTTCATGGTTGGGTTTGATCCGAGTTGTAAAAACTACGACCTGAATCATCCTATCAACGGGGCCAAATACGTCTATGTTGACGATTGGATCGATAAAGACAAGATGGAGTTTGAGTATCCGAAGAAAAAGGATAAGCTTCGGGGCACAAGTTACAACAACGAGGCCGGGTCAAGCTTCTACGGCCGCCTGACGGCTCGATTGTTTCATGGGGCCAATGCGAGCAGTGGTTGTGCGGATGACTATAGAACATGCGACTATGATCGGAACATTGACGATGTTACCTTTGAGGGCAACGAGACCGACCAGTTCAAATACAAATATCGCCGGACTACGTACTGGTGGCGCCTATACAAGCCGGGCGTTTACCTACAAAAACTCGATGAGCCGCTTGAGTTTCACCTGTTCTGGAAGAAAAAGGACATTGCGGCCGCCAGGCAGATAGCCCAACAACGCCCTGATGAAGTCAAGCTGATCGACAAGGACCGTGAAGGAAAACCGCTTACGGTCCCTATCCTGCACAAGACCATTATGGTTGGGGATGTGCTGCTCAAAGATATCGAGGATCCTTTTGACGGCGTTATGCTGATACCGCTTGTGAGGTTCGCTCCGTATTTCGTCAATGGCTATGAGTACGGGGTGGTCCAGAACATAATCGGCCCACAGGAGCAATTGAACTGGTCGCGTTCGATGTTCCTGAACATCTGGAAGAAGGTAGCAAATACCGGATGGATAACGGGAAAACTATTGAGTCATAGATTAAAAGCCCAGCTTAAAAACGAAGGATCTGAAGACGGGGCTATTTTAAGCAAACAAGAATACGGCACTCTTGACAGAATCGAGCAAACCCCACCGGATCAGACCATGCTAATCTCAGCAGGTCAAGCAGATCAAGACATACCCCAGATCTCGAATGTTCGCCTTGAATCGCCCCAGACCGACAAGGACCGTGTTGCGGCGGCGATACGTCTCAAGCAAGCATCGGCATTTACCGGCAGTGCGGCCATGTTCGCCAACTGGGACTACACGTTTACGCTTCTCGGTCAGATATTGGTCGAACATATTCGGCAGAACGGCAATTATACCATAGAAGAAATCGAGGCAATCGTTGACGAGGAGGACTTGATCGATCCTCAGTTGCTTGCTGAGGCACGTCAGTTGGTAGTTCAGGACTTCGAGCAGCAGGGCATAAACCTTGAGCAGCCTGAGCCCCCGGACATTCAGGGCATATCGAGATCGTTCGAGAGAATAGCACAGCGCCAACAACAACAGCCTCAAGGTGAACAGGAGGGGGAAGCCGGTGAACAGCAGCAACGGCAGGACTTCGACCTCGACAATCAAAAAGAGGCGTTAATGCAGGCCCAGCTTGAAAACTACGAACAAGAACTTGAAGCATACCAGCAAATCAATGCCGAGATCGACAAGATAGCCATGCAAATGGCAAGGGAAATGCTGTTCGACGAGATAGAGAAGGCCCACGAGGGCAAGCTGGCAATTAAGGTGTCAATGGCGCCTATGGCCGAGTCCATGAGAACCATCAAGCAGCTTGAGACGTTCGAGTTGAACAAAGTCCTTATTGAGAGTCAACTGCAAGGCTTGTCGCGCGCTAGGCTTATCGAGGCGGCTGACCCACCGAACAAAGAGGCCATTCTTGCCGAGGCCGTTAGCGCTCCGGCTGTGGCTCAGACTGCGCAGGGGAACCAATGACAAACCCAGACAAAATATTCCAAGACTACTTGAAAAAACGTCCGCAAGAGGAAATGTTGCACGCTGTTCGTACTACTTCGAAAACAGCAGGCGAGAAACAGAGCGAAGAAATAGTCGAGGCGTTATTAAGGTGGTGCGGTACAAGAGCGTGGATAAATGGCGTGACAGTAGAATCGCTGAGGTTTCTTTCGAAAGGCAATGACTATGGTAGGAAATTCACAGTCGGAATTGAAGCCAAAGTCAAGCAAGAGCCATTAACCATAAAGCAGATTGCTCATGTGTTCTTAGATGTAGCAGAGCAAGTGACGAAAAAGAACGATGAGTTGATCGTCGAAATTGAAAGTCTAAATGCTCATATTGAAAAGTTCTATGATTTCTGCGAAAAGACAACAGGGCATGAATATAAGAAGTCCGAAACGCCCGAGTACCTTTGGGACGAAGAAGATTATGATTATAGTTGGCGTGACGTATATATCTGTAGCATTTGTGAACATCGGAAAGTCGGAGAAATACATAAGCGGTGAAGCAATGACAATAGAAATAATAATCACACAAAGAGATATGACGAAACTCAAACATGATTTACGGCTAAGAAGATACTTGCATGAAAACGGACTCGATACCTGTAAGCCTTACAAGATCATGGAAAGTCCATCATTGGGGTATAAACTCATTGTCACCGGTCAATCGCGCCAATACAGAATTATTGGCATGACAAAAACGTGCATAGGATTAGTTCCACTTAGAAAGCCGTGGAAAGGAATCAAGGTTGCTTGATGACTGACCCAACAGAAAAACAAGAGCCAACAACCGAAGAAGTACCAGAACTGACGCCTGCGAACCTGAAGGCCATATTTCATTTGGCTATACGGGGTTGTGGTGGGTTAGCTGTCCCTCAGAAAGTCCTCGACGAGTATCCAGAGGATGCCCCTGTAATAATGCGTTACGATGAAACGAATAAGGTGTTGAATGTGTTCGTACCTAAGAAACACCCGAAGCGTGGCAAGGTAAAGAAGGCCGTCAATAACCGTGTAATCCAACCAGACAGAGCAATATTAGTACCGATGTAATATTAAGGAGTTGAACAAAATGGCAGACAAAATAACAGACCGGGAAAATGCTGAGGTAGAAGCTGAGGCCAAGGCCAAAAAGAAAGCGGCGCTCAATAAGGAAGCGGCCTCACTTGGAATCAAGCGGTCGAAAGTCAGGACTCAGGGGGCCAAGGTCAAAGACGACCAGGCCGAAGCCGCGAGGCATGAAGTGCTTGCCGACAAGAGGTTGGAGAATCGCATTAAGAGAGCCAAATTGCCGAAGAAATCTCAGCAGCAGGTCCGCAAGGCTTATCTTCTCGCCAAGCTGTCGCACCGGCAGGACTTCCCGAAAGCTCAAATAGCACAGGCCCGGTGGGAGCTTGACCTGATGGACCGCAAGAAGTGGAAGCCCGGACTTCGTATGCCCAGAAGGAAAAGCGTCTACGATGAGATCATGGAGTAATGAGAAAGCTACTCCAATATCTCCGTGAGTTAATTAACGACATTGAGGACTTAACGAGGCACATGGAATGAGTCCAGAGCAACAAAGAGTATTACACAGATGCAAGTCGATGATGAAGACGGCTTTCCCCAGCATGACGGGCAAGTTCGTGTTCAGGCTGACGAGTCGGCTTTTGGGTTTGAAGGGCATTGCAGTCGGCAGGTGGGAAGATGATCTGAGGATACCTGAACCGAGTAAGGAAGTGACGGAGGTTACGTTATGAATGCAGTCAGGCGATATTTTGAAAATTCAAGGATCGATTGGGAAAGCGTATCATATTTTGTTATATCGTTTTTTGTAATTGGTCTTATGGGCGTTTTGTGTGGTGCATGTTTAGGGTTGTTAATTAAGAGTGTACTATGAAGCGTAGAAGCTTTCTAAAAATGTGCGGTATGGCTTTGTTTGCCCCCGCTGTGGCCGCCAGTGGTAAAAGTGACGTACTTACATCGGATATGATACGTGATATTAGCAATAAAGCATTGGCAAATCCGACAGTCGAGCCGTATTATGCGATGGTTCATCCAGACAACTACAACGCACTAATATCTATGAAAGCAAAGAATGAATACAAGCATAGTCAGTGGGTAAAACGGTATAATCGTTGGCGACAGAGTAAGGGCGAATCTCCAAACAAAACAATTGTTGGAGAAGTTGGAACATTCAATAGTTAAGGAGCAATAGCACTCTAAAAAACTGAATACGTAGGGCAAGGCAATTAGACCCCTGTTGGTCCCGGTTACGCGGGATTGGCGGGGTTTTTTTATTTGGCAAGAAAACCATGAAAGGCAAAACAAAATGGCAAAGTACAGAAAGATACCAGTAGTTATTGAAGCCGTTCAATATGTTGAGTACGGAAAACTGGTTAATGGAATGTGTAATTCACAATCATGTTTTACAATGGGGAATGACAAACCCCATGTACACACCATCCATGATAACCAATTAGTTTTGTTAGAAGTTGGAGATTATGTAATTCCAGAACCAGATGGAATACATTTTTATCCCTGCAAACCAGACATATTTGAAAAGACTTATGAACCAGTGACAACTTAGCTCTCTCACGGAGCGGCAACGTGAGTCACCAAACGGCAGGTGAGGTCAATATCCTGCCCCGAATCTCGCGCGGCAAAGCGAGCTACTGTTTGCTGATGTCAGTTTCAAAATCAGCCCCCTCTTTCGGGGATTCGAAAGTCCCGGCACTCCGCCGGCAAAAGGAGCTAATGTTATGAATGAAGATCAGATTGACCAGAAAGTGTTAGAAGGCGAACAGGCAGGCGTACCAATGAGTGAACAGCCAGGAGTAGAAGATCCGTTGAAAGATGAGCTTAATCAAAAGCCACCTGATGTGTCTGAGCAGGCTGCGGCCGAGGAACTGGAGTTAAAGCCAGAAGAAGAACAAAAGGCCAAAGAAACTCCAGCAGTCGAAGAAGTGCCGGCAGCCGAAGAAAAGCCGGTAGAAGGCCAGCAAGACATCAAGGTTGATGGTGCATTCGCTAATATGAGACGCGAAAATGCTACGCTGCGGGCACAGATTCAGGCCCAACAGGTCGCTCCGCAACAGCAAGCGGTCCCGGCAGCGCCACCTGAAAAGTCTCCAAAGCAGGTGTATCTTGCCGAGAATCCCGATGCTGAATTCTTCCCGCCGTCAGTAGATATTGCACAAGACGAGTGGAAAGCGGAGCAATCGGCAAAGGCCGTAGAGTCCACCAGGCAGTCCACCGAACTCGAAACCGTGACCAAATCGCTCAATGATTCTTTAGTAGCAATCACGGATGAGACGCACGGCGCAGGACTACAGGCCCTTCAAAGGCTTGGGTCGCACCTTTTAACGCCAAACGACAATGCCCGAATCTACATGGCGGGCCCGGAAGCTGGCGAGCAGTTGCACAGCATTCTAACCAAGCGTGTCAAGGATGCCGGGCTGTATCCGCAAGCATCTTCAGTCAAAACAACAACCTCAACACAGAAGGTGGATGGAACTAAACAACCAGCCACAGAACAAGAACAACAACAAACTCAATCCGAGGAACCGGAGCTTGACGAACATAATGCGAGAATATGCGATGAATTGCATCTGTCCCGATAAAAAGCTCCGCAACCTTGAGAAAGGTAAAGAGCAATGGCAAGAACAGAATGGCTATCAGCCAACAGACTAACGCAGCAGAAGTGGTCCCAGACCTTCTTCGAGTACATGCTGCAAAACATGATGCTGTCCAAGTTCATGGGCAAAGGCCCGGACAATATCATCCGAATCGATACCGACCTCACAGTGGGGCCGGGCAATAAAGTCACCTTCCATATCGTACAGCCCCTTGAGGAATCGGGCGGCTTCGATAACAGCGATATCGAGGGCAACGAGGAAGCCATGAAGGACTTCAACTTCCCCGTCGAGATTCACGAACGAAGTCACGGCGTTCGAGCTTCAGGTATTTACAGCGATAAGCTCACTGCTTTCGATATTATCAAGGAAGCAACTTTCGCCCTGGGTAGGTGGGCCGCTTCCAACTGCATAGATGACGATCTTGTTTATGCACTGTCGGGACTCGGCAATCAGAACACCTACGCCGGTGAAGGAACATCCCCGATCCAGACAGTCAATGAAAAAGCACCAAGCACCAACCGGATCATTTACGGTGGCCAGACTGTCGCCGGCGTCGTAACCACCGAGACATCGGACTCGCTTATCGGCGATGGCGGGGCAACCGATTATCAAAATTACTTGTTCGGCACTAAGATGATCTCCATCCTGAAACGCATAGCGCAGCTTGCCACTCCGAAGATCAGTCCAATTAGAGTAGGCGGAAAGTGGTACTGGGTGCTGTTGATTCACCCACTTTGCACTAAGTCAATCAGGGCGGAGACCGGGGCCGCAGGATGGGCCCAGATACAAGCCAATGCCAACATAAGGGGTATTAACAATCCCCTGTTCACCAAAGAGGGCAGCGGCAGGGATCGCGTGTTCGACGGTGCAATTGGAGTCTGGGACGATGTTATTATGTACGAGTACGAGCGCATCCAGGGCAGAGTTGGAGGCGAATCGTTCGAAGACCCCAATACGGGAACAAATATCATCGACGCGAACATAGTTTCCGGTACCGCACGAATCGTTCGAAACCTGTTCTTAGGCGCTCAGGCCGGAGTCATTGGCTGGGGTCGTATGTGGAAAAAGCACCACAAGAATTTCGACTACTATCGTAAGCCCGGAACGGCCACCGACGCTCTCTATGGCGTCTCGAAAACCAGATTCTTCGATCCCGGAGCAAATCAGAACACCAATACCGCACAGGACGATCACGCGGTAATTGTTCACGATTGCGCTGTTGAGGAAGATTAACCGATAACACCGAACCGAATGATGGTACTTCATTCGAGAAAGGACTATAGTACCATGAAGCACAAAATACTATTCTTAGCAGCGGCAATCATCATGCTTGCCGCGCCCGTGTATGGGCAATACCAGAAGAAGTCCGTGACGATCCTGGACGAATTGGGCGACGTCGTAACAAATATTACCTCGCTTACGATCTTGGATGCCGGGACTTCGGACAACTCCACCGTGTTCGGTGACAGAAACGGAAATGTATCCGTCACCAATCCGATCACTACAAGCTCAAATAACAGCACTTTCTTACAGTCTCAGGGACTTGTTTCGTTCTGGACCAGGGCGGCTTCGTACAAGATAACTATCACTGACGGCACTTTCACAAAGACGTTCGACAACAGGACCGGCTCCGACACAAGAATCCCGTTCTTTGCCTCTTACATCGGCGAAAGTTCTTCGCTTAGTCTCGGCGACGACGATGATTTGAAATTCGGCGATTCTGACGATTGGACCTTGACGTGGACCACTGGAACAACTTCTCTCGATGCCGCGCCCGCCTCCGATGATGGCGCATGGAACATGGGGTCAACGTCGAAAACTTCGGATTTCAATTTGTTTGGCGGCACAAGCGGCAGGGATCTGTATTGGGACGCTTCGGAAAATACCCTGGAGTTTCTGGACGATGCCGTGCTTGCTATCGGGACAGGAGACGATCTGATCTGGACCCACAGCACCGGGACCACCACAGCGACAGGGGCATGGTCTCAGGTAGGGCAGATTACTATATCGGCATCCGATTTTCTGTTTGACGACACGTATGACGTCAAGTGGGACACGTCCAGGGACCAACTTCATTTCATGGACAATGCGGTTCTTGGGATAGGCGGGATCGCGGATGCGGCAGGCGATGTGACTTATTCGTGGGACACTTCAAACCTGCTTATTGAATCTGCTACCGAGGATACCGGAGAAATCCGTTACGGCTCGACGAGCGCTATTGATGTTGCTCATTATGGCAATACCAACTCCAACATAGCGAAGTTTAACGCCAACACGTCCACGCTTGAATTCAATGGTTACGACTTGCAGATTCAGGATGGTGACTTTCTGATGTTTGGCGATGGCGATGACTTCACCTTCGATAGCACGACAACCAAAATCCTTACCGTCCTATCTGCTGAGACCGATGAATCCGGTTTGATAAATTACGGGGCCGATCAGTTGGGCTTCGACTCTAAATTCTTCGGAGCGACGGCTTCTACGTTTGTTGTATTCGACGCAGGCGCCGATGAGATGATCTTTGACCTGGCAGACCTCAAGATCAGCCAGGGCAGTCAGGTCGAGTTCATCGATGTGACTGATAGCTTGACGGACTGGACAATCGATATGTCCACGGACGAAGTTTTGCTGTTCCTGCCTACCGAGACAACCGACGATCAATCGCTTAATATCGGTAACGCTGCGAACACTTCTGATTTCAGGCTCTTCGGACTTGGTGCAACTACGATTATATTTGATGCTTCCGGCGATGAAGTGAGATTCAACGGCTACGACGTAGGCCTGAATGATGACGATGTCCTTATGTTCGGCGATGCCAACGAGGTTACGATGAACTTCGACGAAGACGGTCTCGACGATTTGCAAGTCAAGGGGCCGGTCATTTTCGAGACCACTTACGTCGAATTCCGCACGAATCCGGTGACTATACAGAACGACGGAACCGCTACAGGGGTCGCTACTGGAAACACTAACCACATGGTAGCTGACGGCACTAACTTTGAATATTTCATCTTAGGTGCAGGGCAAACGATCGCGCTGCCTTTCATCAACACCGTCGGATTGAATATCCGTCTTGACGAAGGTGACAACGAAGGCATTGAAATGGGTGAAGGCGTAACGTCCAGATCACCCAGCGCCTTTGTTATCGGGACGGATGCTATGTATTTGAAGGTGCAGTTTCAGATTGAGACTGTCGCCAATATGGACATCATGGCTGTTGGGTTCCGTTTGGCCGGTGCGTACAATGCCGATCTTTACGCCTATGATACCTACGCCGGAATCAACGTGAACAATGGCACAGTCAACGGCATAGACGAGCTCAACGGTGCATCTGCTAACGAAACCAGCTTAACTGAAACGTGGACTGACGGCCAGATCTACACTCTTGAGGTTAAGATTGATGCCGCAAAGGCAGTTACGCAGTACATAAGCACTCAAGGAGCTGGAAACAGGGGTACATCGGCAGTTACCGCGCCGCTTGCGTTTACGTGGACGGATACCGACACTGTTGTTCCCTTCATTCATATTCTGGGAGACGCCACCGCAGGATGCGAAATCAACCTGCTTTCCTATGAATGCGGGCTTCAATAGCAAATAGCACTAACCGGGGCCGGGCGTTCCGGCCCCATTTTAACTTTTTTCAAGGAGAACCAAAATGAACAGTATTAAAAATTGTAATGTGGTAATCAGCTTCGATTCAGACGGCAATCCTGCCGGAGGAAGTGTTAAAGGGGTTGGCCTGGATATCATTTGGCAAAACGGCCCGTTAGGGCGTGACGTAGAGAGACAGGAGCCAAATGGTGCATTTGTCGAAACAGTCATCGCGGCGGTTGTTGCCAGAATTGGTCACTATCAGTCATCAAAATTCAAGTGCCCAGAGAATGCGATTGCCTTAACTCATCTTGAAACTGCTTTACTTTGGCTTAACAAGCGGACGATGGACAGGGAAGATCGCAAAGTTGAAGGCACACACACAGTTTAGTTAAGGAGCAAGAAAATGAAAACCATGACAATCTTATTTATGATGGTACTGCTGGCGGCTTGTGGCTGTCAGGAAGGGATTGCGCCGGCGCCATCCGGGACCGCGCTGATTACTACGGACCAACTCGAAACCGAGACAGTTGAGCGCATAAGGATTATGAAAATCGTTCAAGAGGAGTTGGCATTGACTCGGAGCATTCTGCTGCTGAAAGCAGATGTTGATAAACTCAAAGCGCCAAGTGCGCCAGTAAGCGAATAACTATGTGATCGCATGGTTTTCCTTTCAGCCGGACTGGGGGCGTAAAAACCCCGGCCCGGTTTTAGGAGTTTGAAAGATGGCAGCAATAGGTGACATAAAAGCAGACATAATCACTTTCTACAACGAAGCGGTCAGGGGCAAGCTGGTTGGCAGTTCGACCGCTCTTGATATTGCGATCCAACTCACCCTGAACGATCTGTCAACCGACCTGGATTCGCTCAGGGCAACAGATACGGATCAGACTTTGGAAGTTGACGACAAGACACTTGATTACCCAACTGATTTCAAATCGGTAGTTTCAATCGTGCTGATTAACAGTAGTGGCGCCAGACAAGCGCCCCTGCGGCCATTGAGGGGGGGGCATCAGGAATACAGAGACCTTCGGTACTACACGACTTCGAACGGCCTGCCGTTTCAATACTCCGAATTCGACAGTAAGTTCTGGCTCTGGCAGCCGGCCGATGGCGATTACACGAGCGAGATCGAATACTATCGCTACCATCCGACCGGGCAGCTCACGAACATTCTACTCGATAAATTCTTCACCGACTGCATCAAGTTCGGGACGGTCTTCTACAAACAAGCCATGAAGGGAAACCCCAAATACATATCGATCTGGAAGGCCATGTACGATAACGAAAAGGAAAAATGCAGGCTCTTATTGCCAAGCGAGCCTCAAATATCGGGAGATTACTAAAATGGAACAAAAAAAATGGATCAAATCAAGGACGATTCAGTCTGTTCTTGTGATGGCAATGCTTGTCATTGTCCAGATGTTCGGCGGCGATGGCGAGATGGCCGATACGATTGACAAGATGGGTGAATTGGCCGGAAATCATAAGGAGCTACTGATCCAACTTGGAACTCTTTTCGCCGGCGGCGCTGCTATTCATGGCCGCATCAGGGCCAAAACCGAATTGACACCGATCAAAAAGAAGGAGGATGTCGAAAGTGATTGATTTTACAGAACCAAAAAGGAAATATTACGATCTTTCTAAGTGGTCTATAACGACCAGTTTGATTCTTGGCTATGCTATTGCTTTTTGTTTGTCTTGGACATACACCTACGACATAGCCACGCCGGTCGGCACAGATGCCCCGAGCGTCCTCGATGACCGCGACAGGGAGACAAAGGCGGCCGTCCAGGAAAGGATCAACGTCGATCATTTTTTCCCGCTGACCGGAACGCAGGTATCGGATGCGGCCGCGGGCCAGCATAGACAGATCGAATTCTATGCACCCATAACGACTCCTTCGAGCGCGGCAAATAAAATGTGGATCTACGGCAAGGACGTAGGTGGTAAGATCGAATTGCACGTTCTCGATGAGGACGGCAACGAGAGACAGTTCACGGACGCCGGTTCTTTCAACATGGCGCTTCTGACCAGCCAGACGATAACGACGCCGACACTGACAAGCCCGGTCATCAATACGAGCGTTTCCGGCACGGCGGTCCTCGATGAAGATGCTATGGGGAGCGACTCAGATACGCAGATTGCAACACAGCAGAGCATCAAGGCTTACGTCGATGATAATATCGGTTCCGCGAATTACACCCCGACAGGTTATGCCGGAGGTGAAAGCGTTACATTTCCGAATGGACTGATACTCAAGCATGGATTCAAATCCAGGGCCGGCACGGAAACAACGGTTACTTTCGCGGTGGCTTTTCCTACTTCTTGCAAAAGCGTTACAGCAACTCAATACAATACTGTAGCAACGGGCGAAACAGGGGATATTCAGATTGAAGCGGTTTCGAAGACAAGTTTCAGAGTAGTTCAAGCAGAAGCAACTATGGAAGGTTTTTACTGGCAGGCGTTAGGATATTGATATGCCGATTCTCGCAACGAGAAAATTCGCTATAACATCGGACTTCTTCGGGGTCAAGGAAGATATCCCGTCCGTGAAGATGTCAAACATCTTCCAGCCGGGCTCTAACAATACCTTCCTTCAGTACGGCATGGTCAGGGCGATGCCTGGCCGCCAGGACAGCTTTCTCGATGGTAATGACGATAAGACGCAGACGCCGGACACCAACCCGATCATCCGCTATCACCGGCACATCTCGGCTGCCGGCATAGAATACGAGTTCGTCTTCACCAAAGACAATGTGTATCGCTGGAACGCCACAACGAAAGATTACACCCTCTATTTTAACGGTAGCGAATGCACGCTCTGGGACACGGCCAGCTTTAACGGTAAGATCATATCGACAAACGGGGTCGATAAGATACAGATTTGGGATGAGGATACCCCCGGGACGATTTTTGTGGATCTCGGAACGCTTGGTAGTGGACTTGATACGGACGGGGGTAATACCTTTGTTACCACTTGCAAATATCTCCACGTCCACGAAAACTACCTTCACCTCGGCTATACGACAGAAGGCGGCGCCTCTTTTCCGTTTCGCAGGCGATGGTGTGGCTTTGGCAATGAGACGGAATGGCAATCGACCGGGGGTAGTACGGATGCCGGTTCTTACGACCATCTCGCAGGTGCAGGCGTTCTAAAAGGATTCGGATCCTATACTTACCAGCAGGCGAACATATTGGTCGTATTCAAGACCGAAAGCCTCCATCCGGTTTGGCTCGTGCAGTCCCGAGAGGTATGGAATTCAGGCGAGGCGGAGAATACCGGGCTGCTTGCAACGCACAGCGTAGTGAACGACAAGGAAGGCAATCTGTACTTCATAGCAAAAGATTATACGATCAGGCAGTATCTAAAAGGTGAGATTTCACAAAGCATTGACCCCACTGTTAAGGGTATCAATCAAACCCTTGAGTCCAACATCGAGGCCCATTTCATAGACGTCTATAAGCAGATATGGTGGTCGATACCTTCGACTGCCGCATCGACTGGTAACGATAAAATTCTCGTTTACAACCTGAATTACCCGGGCGTATGGCACTTCTGCGATTTCGATATCAGGGCATTCGGCAGATATTCTTCGCAGATTTCCTACACAATTGACGGACTCGATGCTATTTCCGATACGATAGACGGTCTTGATGCCGTTCTGCCTTACATCGACTTCGTATCTCAACTGAGCGGCTTCCCCCTCGATCTTGGCAGCGATTACAGTGGTTTTACTTACAATCTGCATAACAGCGACAACGATAAGGGCGTGGCATTCGAGCGTAACGGAATAATCTCTACTGACCTGTCGAACAAGCAGAGTCTGTATGAATTCAAAAGGATAATGAACTTCCGGCCATTGGCAAAAGCACAGCCCATCGAAAACGAATTGACATTCAGCTTCAAAGAGGACGGTGAGGCCAATTACGAGAACGTAGGAACCTTGTCGCTCAATGCGACATCCGAGAACGTCGAGGATGATTTCGGCGATATCGACCAGAGGGCAAAGCATTTTCTAATCAAATTCACAGCGATGAATAGATTTGACCTCATTGGCATATTTTTCGAGTTCGATTTTGATGGGGACGCGTAATGCCCAAAATGCCGAAAACATTTTCGCTGCCTGACCCCAGGGGAATCACGTCGCCGCGTGAAATCGTGGAACTTCTTACGCAATGGCGCCAACTTCTTATGACGAACCACGAGCATACGTTCGCCGATGTCCACCACAAGGAAATGGTTTATTACGATGTGGACGGCAAGCGGTGGCGCATGGGGCCGTGGCCGCCGAGAACCGCTACTTTCCAGAACGGAGACTTTTCGGCAGATGCCGCCGACTGGAACTTCGAGTTGCAATACTTCACCGGCACGGACTACGCAAATCAATGGCGAGACGATAGTAACTGGAGGCGCATGACACGCTCTTATGCAGGCTCGGATTAAAAAACTGATTATCTTACTGCTTTTTATCGGCACTCTGGCTATCGGGGCCGGTGACTATGGCGATGGCGGGGACTTTGATATACCCGAAGACTTTCTCTTGCTTGGCGATGAAGAAGAAATAGTATTTTACAACTGGGATACGGCCTTTGCCTACGGCAGTATAGACTTCAACACAGTCTCGATCAGGGCCTCGGGCCAGCTTGAAGAAAGCTATCGGGGGCGTATGCCCATTAACTCAGGAGATCCGAATTCCGTCCTGTTCACTCCGGGCGACATCGATTCACAGTGGGTATGGGCGGTCATAGAATCAACTCTTATCGATATAAATTCAAGTGACCCGAACATTATAAGTATCGGCCTGCCGACTAAGACGCCCTGGAACGTCATGTTTGCGGATGTCAATGGATACCCTCTTACTGACGACCCGAATGATTTTACGTACTACCAGCCGGAACGCGCCTTCGGTATAGGGATGGACAGTATCGTGGGCCGAACGTATGCTGACAACTTAATCGAGGTTTACAGTCTTCTATTATTTGACCCGAACACATTGAGCACTTCAATCGGATGGGGCGGCGATCACAGTATGACCGGGCCGAACAACGTGAGAATAGGCTTCGGAGCGGGAACTGCACTCGATACAGGCATAGAGAACACGCTGGGCGGCAAGGACGCCGGGCTTTTACTGGTCGATGCAAACGATAACTCCGGCTGGGGCTATAAGGTCATTGGCGGCCTTGCCACGATCTCGGCGGCTGAGTACCCGACTTTAAGAACTACTGACGCTCAGGCTGATCCGGGACTTACGCATACAACGCCCATATCGAGCCTCACCGATCTTGAAAATATGGCGAACGATTTAGCCGGGAATTATTATCTTACCGGCAATATAGACGCTTCGGGAACTGCCGACCCAGGATACAATAGCGGCGCTGGTTGGTTACCAATAGGCACTTCAATTACTGCTCCGTTTTCATTTACCGGCACATTTGATGGTGCTGGATATACAATCTCGAATTTGTATATCGATAGGAATAGTAATGCTCAAGCTCTGTTTGCGTGGGTAGGAGCAGGTGCAACAATAGCAAACGTAACACTTTCAAATGTCAATATTACCGGTGGAACTAATTGGTGTGCAGCATTAGCGGCATATTCCAGAAGTGCAGCGACAGGAGATATTTTATTTCAGAATTGTCATTCTTCGGGAACCATTACCAGTAGTGGTTCAACTATGGGGTCGTATGGTGGTTTATTGGGCCTGTTACAAAGAAATGCAGTAGACGAAACAGGCACTGTTTACGTATATGATTGTAGTTCATCATGCACATTGGATATGGCAAATGCGGTCAATGGCGCTGCAAGGGGTGGTTTAATAAGCGACGGCACGCGAATTGTTGTCCGAAACAGTTTTGCAACTGGTAGTCTTGTGAATGGTACGGATACATTAAGCAGTTCAGGAGGACTTATCGGCAATGTTATACTATCTGATTTGTTTTTTTGTTATGCTACGGGCGATATTGAAGGGGGAAACGACAGAATTGGGGGTCTTTTTGGCTCTGCGTTACAATTTGTAAACTGTAATTCATGTTATGCTACTGGTAACGTAGAGGGCCAAGGTTTGGTTGGCGGTCTTGGGGGAAATATCAGTAGCGATTTAGCTACTCCTTGCACAATGACCGATTGTTACGCTTGGGGTAATGTTACGGGCGATGACAGTGTAGGTGGGTTTATTGGTATAGCAGATGATTCGGGAACGATACATACAAACTGCTATTCAATTGGAACTGTGACTGGTAATACTAATGTGGGTGGTTTTGGTGGACAATTGCACGTATCGTCTACCCAAACAAGTTGTTATTGGGACGTAGAAACAAGTGGGCAAGCAAACAGCAGCGGTGATGAAGTCGGTAAAACAACTACCCAAATGAAAACCAAAACGACTTATACCAATTGGGACTTCGACACTATCTGGACAATGCCTGGTGGGCCCAACGTTCATCGCGTCACGGCTTTCGGCGCTTATGCGGCGGCCCGTGCCGTAGAAGGCGCAGACGACGGCCTGTATCTCGGCACTTATTCCGGGGCTTACAACGAAACCGACCCGAACAGGTTCTTTCTGGACGTCCTCGACAGGGGCGACTATCCCGGCAATCAGCAGCATGGAATGATGTACGGCTATTTCGATGTTGACCCTAATAATCAATGGCTTCATATCAATGCTTATTTGCGGGCACTTCGTTACGAAGTTGATAATTCAGCGACCTATATTGACAGTGACGGTTCGGGTAATATGACCTTCACCGATGCAGTTGTCGGCACTAAGACGCTCCAGGAACTCGGCAGTCCAACGTATAAAATCATAGATGCGATAACACAGTCAGAAGGTGATCTACACCTGTCCGATGGCAGTACTTGGGCTATATCAAAGGCACTAATAAAGACCATTCGCGTATTTACTTCTTCAACTGATTGGGACTTGTGGATATTGCAGAATGACAACGGCTTTGCTGCCGATGATGCTAATGTTCCTATGTTTCGGAGAGTAAATTCAGTCAGTGGCAATGCTACGTTAATGATGAATGTAGCTTACGAAGATGAAGATGCTTCCGGTGAAGTGCATCTTTACTATATTGATAACAGCGGTGCGAATACCGCTGATATATACATTATCGGTTATCAAATGATTTAGGAGAAAACTTATAGAGGCATTAAGGCAGTTGATTAACGATATTGAAGACTTGACTGGTCACATGAGATGAAAAAACTTGCGTGCTTATTATTGATTTGTGCGATTAGCGGGGCTGCTTACGGTGGTGCTATTCCGGCGTTCACTACTATTTTTATGCGCACAATGCTCGATGATGCTACTCAAGCGGCGGCACGCGCGACCCTGGGTTTGGACACAGGCGACATTCCGACATTCGTTAAGGTCATACTTTCCGGTAACGAAATCAATATAGCGACCTCCCAGACACCGGCAACGGCCTCGGCGGCGGGAACAACAGGCGATATTGCATGGGACGCAGATTATATATATGTGGCTGTTGCGGGCAATACGTGGAAACGAGTGGCCATAAGCACGTGGGTAATGGCTTCGGAAAATGTTATTTACGCAGGTGAAAACGTAATATTTGCAGGCGAACAAGTGGTTTATCCATAGGTGAATTATGAGACTAAAAAAGATTGACAAGATATTATTGATTTTTCTGTTATTTATACTGCTGACTTTAGCAAGGAATGTCTACGCTGATCTTACCGGAACCGAAGGATTGGCAATCGACCTGTCAAGCGCCGGGGCGGGGACTGATTTTACTATCGCTTTCGATCCAACGGAACTGTTGGGTAACAGGACATGGGGTGATGCTTCGACAGATACGATAGTATGGACATGGAACAGGTCAACGGGAACTGATCCTACGATTACATTCAATAGTGGTTCAATTGCTCTACCTGCCCTGACGCTGACTGCCGACCTTGCTGTTGCCGAAGGAGGGACAGGTCAATCCAACTTGACTAATCTGATTACTCTTACTACCCACACGACGGGAAACTACTCGACTGGAAACGCAGAGGCCGGGGATGCCTTGGTAGCAATAACTGTTGAGATAACCGATAACGAGAGTACGGCTGAAAACAATCCTCTTGTATTTGTGGCTGGTGCTGACCCAGACGGCGGCGACTTACCATTAGAAACCGATGGTGATGCACATTACAACCCTTCAACCGGAACGGTCACGGCCACAGAATTTGCCGGTGGCGGTGCAAGCCTGACGGCTGTGGACGCAGCTACGGGCGACTCGGCAACGGACTTCTTTGACGCAGGTTCGATAATAGATGCTCGTATTGACAATAATATCACGATTGACTTAGCCACTCTTGCAACAACAGTAACAATGGCTGACGACGATGCAACCGACGATAACCATGATATTCTATTTACAACCGATGCCGCTGGTGCTGCGAATGTCGAAGCTGATATTGGCGACTTCCAGTACAATCCAAGTTCAGGCACTATGACGGCCACAATGGTTGCTGCTAATTTAACGACTACCATAAATATAGTCAGCGAACCGAAGCACATGGTATTTAACATTATAAATCCACTGGCCACCCAGACCGAGGATAATGAAATCTGTCTCTGGCCCGCCGTTCCAGCAGCTTTGACAATCACCAAATTAGAAGTCACTTTGAACTCAGCGGCTAACGAGGTCGCAGGTGATTTGAAGTGGGCGGATGCTTTTATAGGATTGGCGGGTGCAACGGTTATTGAGACATTCGATACTACAGCCGGTGTACGGGTGGATGCTGCTATTGCAACTCCAACGGTAGCGTCTGGCAAGTGTATATATATAGCATTCGATTCCGCTCCGAATACAGCAATAACTCAAATGTGTGTAGATATAACCTTTGATTATGACGTAGTTCCATAAAGGAGAAAACATGAAGTTGTTCAAAGTATTACTGGTGTTTTTATTTACACTCTCGGCCAGCGGTGAGACTCTACAGGAACTTCAAACTGAAATATCCGTCCACAAGGATTACAAGGAATTAACACAACCTGAGTGGGAAACAAAGATTCGATATCGTGCTGCTCATGTCAAATATGATGTGGATTTGCAACGCGCGATTGGTGGATATGTCCGCAAAATCCCGCTAATACGCGAGCAGATAACGCAACATATTACAGAGGGTGACACATGGCACGCAGGCAAACGAAAACTGGATCTGGATCGACTCCTGGATAAGCTCGCTTGCTGCTTGGAAGAACAAACACTTCGCAAGGACGGCTTGGTCGCACGTACTCCCCACCATACGGATTACTTCATAGACTACGTGAACGGCAGCGATATCAACACGGGTCTTAGCATTGCACAGCACTGGAAAACGATTACTCAATATACGACCACGACAGTTCGTTCAGCGGGTGACAGAGCCTTTCTAAGAGCAAACACCACATGGGCACAAGGCACAGAAGCTGTTGACATTAGCTTCGATGAGAGTGGCGCCATTGACGATTATATTGAATTGATTGGGGCGGATTCAGTTACAAACGATCCTTGGAGTGATGGATCTGATGTTAAACCTATTATTGATTTCGAGGACGGTGCATTTCAAATGGTGACCATTGTTGATCAATTCTGGAGGGTGCAAAGATTGGACCTTCGGCAGTCGGCAGATGGGAATGGAGCATTACGACTTAGTGGATCAGATGATATATACTTGTTGGATTGTAATATCCAAGATGGAGCATCCAATACAATTGAAGGTATCAAGGCATCCACATGTGAACGATTAACTTTGGATGGTTGTTCGTTTCTCGATACTGACGGAACTAGTATTGATACTGACGGTTGTAGCATATCCATAAAGGATTGCACTTTTGCGGCGGGCGTTGGGGCGGGTACATCAATGGGTATTCTAGCAGATGCCGGCACTACGCTCTACATGAGGGACACCACGTTTTCGGGGTCGTTTGACAGCGTTGATTTATCGGTAGGCCGGGCCGGCACTGTTTATGCTCGCAATGTCACGTTCTCTGCTTCCGGCATTTCAGTAGTAGAAGATGGACAGCTTTTTTCGGAAGACGATGACGGTACATTTGAAGACCACATTACGACGTTAGAGGTTGGTGTAATCACAAGAGACACAGGCACAGTTAGAGGTGGCGGAGCGGACTCATCAGCGAAAATGGAGCCGACTTCTGTGTGTGGACTAAATAGGTCGCTACGCCTCGGCCACGAACTCAGAGGCTTCTCTCGTATATGGGCAGCTAATGGATCTTATACTGCAACGGTTTATGTCAGAGTAGGTTCGGCATGGGATTCTGCTCTGACATCATCGGAAGTTTATATGACGACTTCTGAATTGGATAATGCGGGTAATGCTACAAGAGTGGAGCGCACATCGACCGAAACCATAAATAATGCGGGAAGTTGGACTGCACTGACAACGTCGATAAGTCCTGCAAGAACAGGCTGGGTATATTTCTGGGTTTACCTTACCGAGTTCGAGGACGCAACCGAACATATTTTTGTTGATATTAAACCTACGGTGATTTGATGAGATATTTGATTGTAATATTGCTATTGATTCCAGTGGTTGCTGGCGCAGCGGTGAATGAATGGGTATTGGGCGAGCCGACCTTTGCTCAAGATAACGATGAATGGGTCTTGGGTGGTCCGTTCGTTGAGATTGACGATACAGTTGTGGATGCTGGTGGAGGTCAAGTAATAAATGTAATTATGAGTTCGATATCGTTGTGGTTTGTCGTTTTTGTCGTGTGTAAGAAGAGGGTGGCATGAAACGAGTAGTAATACTGTATTCTGTATTCTGTATTCTGTGTTCTGTGGCTCAGGGAGCGAATGAGATTCGTGCTTTCGACGCTGGGGCCACTACTTGCTTTGCGGTAGTAAGAGAAATTGACGGCGATGTATGGCAAGTCTCAGGACAGGTCTTTGAGGTATGGGGTACGGGCGGAAGGACGGCGGCTGATTATGATATTGCTCTGACGAATAAGACAGGGGGATTCTTCGTTGGCTCGATGGACACTAATATAGGTGCTGGCACTTATTACATAGTCAGTCACCAGCAAGCAGGTGGAGTGGCAGCCGATACCGACCCCGCAGTCTGGCAGGAGTATGGATTCTGGTCGGGGACTGCATGGTCGGTAAGCAATGTAAACTTAACACAAATCAACGGCGCTACCATTCCCGTTGATAACTTGGAATTACAATACGATACTACAGGCTTGTCAGGGGACACTTTCCCGGCGACTCAGGCCCAGTTGGCTAACCTTGCCAATACAGGGTCTGCGGCGAAACAATTACCATCGAGTTATACACTGACTACAGGAGTTCAGTCCAGCGGCACGGTAAGTAATACCGAGGAGCTTGACGGCATAAATCACGAACACACAGGCACTACAGTGATGGACTTGTATTATGAGTTTACTGTTGGCTCAGGCGTTCCTAATTTAGTGGTAATGACAGGATACCTGAACGGCAACAATGACGACTTGGAAGTCTATGGCTATGACTGGGTATCGGTAGGCTGGAAACAGATAGGGTTTTTGTTCGGCAAGGCCCAGACCACGAACGAAGTGAACGATTGGGATATGTTTATAAATATGGTCGGTAACGGGGCGGACGAAGGAAAGGTCAGGGTAAGATTCACGGACGGGGCTTTTACTTTATCCTCTGCCACTTTAGCGATAGACCAGATATTTATTACGTTTTCTTTAGGGGTAGAAGGCTACGACAATGGCGCGATTTGGATAAATACTAATGTGACGAATACCAATACTGTGGTTGGGATAGACGGCACAGCCCGCAATCCGGTTTCTACAATGACAGCGGCTAATACCTTAGCGGCATCTACGAACCTCGACCATTTTGAGATAGCTCCAAACTCCACGATTACCTTTGCGGCCTCTCAGGAGAACCAGACTTTCAACGGGGAAAACTGGACCCTTGCCCTTGGAGGCCAGTCGATCTCCGGCTCGCATATTACCGGTGCGGACTTGTCCGGGATTTGTACGGGTGCTGCGGAACCGCATTTCTTACATTGTCATTTCGATGCGGTGACAATACCACCTGCCGATCTTGAGGATTGTGTTTTAGAGAACACCATAACGGCCGGATCGGCGGGCGATTTCTTCTTCGAGAACTGCAAGTCGGGAGTCGCCGGAACAAGTACGCCAACGTTCGATTACGGGTCGGGGTTAAACTCTTCCGATGTGAACTTCCGAGGATATTCCGGTGGAATTCACATTCAGAACATGGGGGCCGGGTCGGGTTCGTACAATATGTCTCTTGAAGGGTTCGGGCAGTTAATAATAAACGCCAACTGCTCGGCCACTTCCACAATAGCTATACGAGGGCATTTTACTATTACAAATAACGCGAGCGGGATTACTTTGTCGGACAAAGCCAAGTTTGACGGTGAAATAATAGACAGATTAAAACGCATCGCTCCGTATCCGTAGAAATAAGACAGGAGTATAATAATGGCGAATTTCTTTAAATCACCCGAACCAAAATTAAAGATGCCGCCTGAATTCAATGCGGCGATGGAACAGCTTTTGACTCTGGGGGGGACAGAAGTGGACCAGCCCACGAGACAAGTCGCCGGTTTGTCCGATGCGGAAAAGTTCATTCAGAATCTCGCCCTGAATTTCGCCGGCAGCGGCACGAGTCCGACTTTGACGACGGCAATAGGCCAGGCCGGGGACATTGCGAAGGGGACCGACGTTACCCAGTTGCCCGAATTCAAGGGGACGATGGATAAGATCCTCGAACAGGGACGGCTCGATGCCCAGGGAATTGCGAGGGGCCTTCAGATACGCGGGGCGGCAACGGGCACTCCCGGCCGTGATATTCTCGGGCGGAGCGTTACGGGAACGCAGGAGAGGCTATTTGCGGCCGCAACGCCATTCCTCGAATCGGAACGCAACAGGCGCCTGTCAGGTACCGGACTGCTCGGTTCGCTTGCAGGTCAGGAAGAAGCGGGGCAAGTTTCGAGAATCAGTACGGGAGCCGGGGTCGCTTCCATGCAGCGAGTGATTCAGCAGATGATACAAGATGCCCAATTCCAGAAGGAGCTTGCCGATATACAATTCAAGTTCCAGACGCAGCCGGACATCCTCGGTCGGATACTGAGCAATTCTACCGGCGTGATAACTGGTGGAGGGCCGAGCGATTTTAGTACATATGGGCCGATAATCGCAAGTGCTATCGGTGGCCTGGCAGGCGGACCCGCAGGAGCCGCCGCGGGCGGTGCTATAGGCGGCCAAGGTTCTTCCGTAAATATCAGTGGCAGTTCCTTTTCTAATCCGCAGGCAGTTTTCGGCGCTCCATCCTAAAGGATATAAATATGCGTATAATCGATTTAAGAAACAAGCAAAGCGCCAACGTGCAAAACGCTCAAGCAATAAGTCGTATCATGGACAACTTAGGCCGTGCCGAGACCTTGCGCCAGAACAGGCAGAGAACTACGAACGTGCTTCAGGCAATGGCGGCGGGCGGAACTCCGCAGGACATAGCGCGGGCGGCCTCGGTAGAACCTCAGTTCGATACGGGCTTCCAGGGATTCATCCAGCAACTCGGCGCTCGGTTCGCTCCGAATATCGTTTCTCCCATCGAGCAGCAGGTGGCACGGCAGGGAGTGACGCGGGCGTTTCAAGACCCTTTGATTACAGAACAGCGGCAAGCCAGCATCGAATCCACGAGAGCATTGACCGAGCAGAGGAAAAGGAGAACGACGAGAACGGGAGTGAGTGATCTTCAGAAGCAATGGGAATTCAAGCGGAAACAAAGGGCTATTTTGACCGACCGATTGGATAGGGCGGCTGCTTCTCAAAACGAAGTGGAAAAAGCAAACGTCAATCTGAAAATACAAAAGCTCGATACTGAAATGGAGAAATTAGCGAAGCGATTAGGTCCGCAAGCAGAAGTGACCGGGACCGATTTCGACAGAATTGATTTATCTGAAGTTGCGAGGTTCAGGGGTATCGAAGATCAAAATGTCACAAAGCAACGAAAGCCGAACGAAACCATAGAGCAGTTTCTTAAAAGATCATTATGACAATACCGAACTTGTTACAGGCAGGCTTTAGCGAGCAGGAGATCGCGGAGTATAACCAAAGGCAGAACCAATCGCTTTCTGCTGCCGGGTTTTCTAACGAGGAGATAAACGACTTTAATATCAGCCAACAACAGGTCGCAGCGGAACCGGAATTCGTAGGACCACCCGAGGGCTTACGGCAATTCTTTACTGGCCGGGGGCTTGAGACTCCGGAATTCACCGGGACTGCCCCACCAAGAAGAAGGATTGAAAGCCCCGGCATAAGCGTGTTTGGTCCGCAGGATGTTTTTACGAGTCAAGATCCTGCCATAACCGAAGGGCCAGGGGCACAATTCACCGGAGCGATTGCGAAAGGTGCAATTCGGCAGACGCAGGTGCCGGCACTCTTGGGCAGACATCTTGCTCCACCGGAGACGGGATCTGAAAAAGTAGGTGAATTCATTGGGGCAACAACCGAGTCGATTGTCGAGTTGGTGACAATGGGCAAGTTGCTCAAAACGGTCGGATTTGTCGGCACGGGAATAGTGGGCAAGGCCGCTCAAATAGGCTCGCAATTCGCGTTAACAACGGGCACTCAAGAACTACGCAAGGGCATAGCCGAACATATCCACGATGACGATTTCGGATTCGAGGGCGGCCAAGCCGTCGCCAAGTCATTCGCGTTCGGTTTTGTATTCAGCATAGCCACTACAAGCGCTAAGGCTGGATGGGCCGCTCTATGGGCTCGCCTGAAACCAACAGAGCAGGCCCAGGCATTGAGATTGCTCGGACTGAAGAAGGGGGCAACGCTCGAACAAATTAACAAATCCGCTCGTGGCATGGCCGCAAAGTACCATCCCGACAAGGTAAAGGGCATGCGCCAGAAGTTCGAGGAAGTCATAAATGCAAGGGACGTATTGCGGCAGGAAACACGCCCGGATATCGTTTTCAGGGGCCAAAAGCCGGTCAGTCGTGGCAGACTGATTGAGGGTGAAGTATCTGTACCAACTGAAATACAGCCACAAGTAACTACTGAGCCGACAGTTACGCCCGAAATAGCCAAAGTCGTGCCTCCGTCTAAGGCGTTAAAGCAAGTACCTACCGTCGCAGAGCAGATAGAGAAGCCTGTCGTAAAGCCAGCAAAGGCACAGGCACAGGAAATAGCACCTGCGAAGCATGTTACTCCCGCCAAGGCTGCAGAGGTGGAGGGGGGAGTAGAGGGGATAGACAAAGCCTTTATAGAAGGAAATGTAACAGAAATTGAAAGAATAGCTGAAACGTTACCGGAAGGTTCACAGGCAAGAGAGGAGGCATTTGATTTAGCATTTCAAATGAGAGATAAAGCAGGAACCCTTGGAGAGAAAGCATTGACACCAGAAAAAAGGAGAGCACTACAAATAGAACTTCAGAGGAAGACAGATGAATTTCTTTCCAAGCAACCCCCCGCCCCCCAAGCCAAGGCCGAGGCCAAGCCGGTAGAGAAAGGAGAAATCGATGTCAAAGCAGAAGAAGAAACCATTACTGAGCCTAAACCAAGTATCGAGGAACAGCAGGGGAAGGCAAGGCCGCCTGTTTCCCTCGAACCCACAGGAAAGCTCGACCCGACAAACGCCGAAGACGCCGCAGAGATAATCAACCAGGCACGAAAGTTTAACGAAGGCAAAGATATACCTATACCTATCGCTTTTGGTGGGATATTTAAGGGCAAACTCGAAAAGGGTGAATTTGTTATCACGGAGATCACATACTCTCACGAGCAAGTTGATCAGGCATATCGCACATTGCAAACCGAGATAGAATCACCACAAGAGGATGTCTCATTGTTTTCTATGCCGGGCAAAGAGAAACAACTTGAGGCCATTGGCAAAAAGATGGCAAAGATGAAGAAGATGGCTCAGAAGAAAAGACATCCTTCAGTCCGCAAAAAAGTGCAGTTGCCCAAGGCCAAAACCAAAAAAGAGGATTTCGTAAAGGCTATTTCTGTAGCGTCTGCAAAGGAAGCATCAAAGGGTTATGGATTAGCACTAACTGGTGTAAAAGTTGAGGGTGGCAATCTTGTTGCTACTGACGGCAGAAGGATGTTTATTGCTAAGGGCAAATGGGGCGTAAGCGGTATATACACAGACAAAAGTTCTCTGTCAAAGGGTTTGTTCGGCCAGAAAGTAAAAGATAAAGAATTAAATTTCCCAAAATGGCAGGATATTGTGCCCGATTACTCAAAGGATCAAGCGATAACGATAAGCTCAACAGCAGTCAATAATGACTTGCCGACTGTCTATCGCAGAATAAAGCAGGCATCCTTGATTACCACAGAAGAATCGGGTGGTGTTGTGGTTTTATTAAACAAAGACGGCTCTTTGGGTTTTGCCGCGAGAGCGCCCGAAGTCGGTCATGCCGAAATTAACATAAGTATTGGTGCAAAGATTTTAGGTGCAGCGAACCCACACTTCTTAATGGAAGCACTTGAGTATCACTCTATAAGGGGTGACAAGTCAATTGATTTCTACTTCCCCTTTCCAGACAGACAAATTATGATGATTGGGCCTCATGGCGAAACTAAAACAATAATCATGCCTGTCACGGCCGGAGAACCCTCGACAGAATTGAAAAAAGAGTTGGGCATTGCCGAAGAAAAGCCAAAGACCAAAGGCGAGAAGAAACCGACATTCCAGTCCGACCCGACAATAGAACAAACAACCAAAGGCAAGCCGGGCTTTGCCGGAGTTGCAGGCAGGCCGGGCGGTCCTACACAAAAGGCATGGCTCGACGATGCGAAAGTCAAGTCACCCGACCCCGGCATGGAGGCTTTCTTTCAGCGAACAAAAAAGTTCGGGTCGCAAAAAGCGTCCGGCTTGCTTGGTAAAATCAAGGCTGGGTTCCGTGAAAGATTCAAATTCACCCCACACCTACCCGATCTGCCGGAGGCCGCAATCGCAAGGGACATTATCAGGACAATGCCGGAAGCACACAGGGCGGCGACAGAAAAAGCTTTTGAGGATTACTCCAAAGTCCTCGATGGTGACGGCAGCACCGAAGTCTTATCGAAAACAGGGCTCGATCTTTATGCCAAGAAAATATTCGTAGAGGATTTCATTGTCGAGGCCGAAGCGGGCCGTGACGTTCCCGGGGGGTTCACCTTCGAGCAGTTGCAAGACGAGAAATCCAGAATTGACGATCTAATGGAGAAACTGCCGTCTGTCAAGCGTGCGCATGAGGCAAGGCAGGCTTTATGGCAAGAAGTCAGCAACGATCTTGCCGACAGGGGAGTAATTTCCGAGGAAAACGCCAAGAATCCCCACTATGTGAGGCACTTTGTTCTTGAGCACATGGAGGGCAAGCAGTTTGCCGGGACAGGAAGAAAGAAACTCAAGCAACCATTCCGGGCATACAAACTCGGGCGCAAGGGGACCATCAAAGATGTCTCTACTGATATTCTTGAAGTCGATACGCACGCCCTGGCACAAATCAAATCAGACAATGCAGTCGAAGATGCGGCAAACGAAATAGCCAATAGGTACGCAGACAAGAAAAACGAAGGCAAAGAAGGCTTTGTTGAGTGGCACTACAAAAGACCGAATATGTATTACCGGGCACAGACATTCGATGGCTCGAAACTTGCACAGATGGTCGAAGGCGCAGCCGACGAAGTTGATGTCACTATTCCGAAGGCCATGTTGAGAGAAGCCCTTGTTTTAGGACGTAAGCGAAAAGGGTTAATCATACCACGGTGGCTTGCCGACCAGCTTGACGATTTGCCTGTCAATAAAAGAAGTGGCTACGTCGTAGATTCGTTCACGAAACCGTTTATCAAATGGTGGAAAAGGTACATCTTGAGAGTCAATCCCTTCCGCTACAACAGAAGGAACCTTGTCGGCGACTCAGAAAGATTGAACGCTGCCGGCAGGACACACGCTTTTGTCAGGACCGGCGAGGCAATAAAGATATTGTGGAACAAAGAGGGTGAAATATACGACAGGGCCCGTGAACTCGGCGTTATCGGTACAAGCTTATGGCATGAAATGGGGACCGCCCATCGCCAGCGAATCTTTGAGAGATTCAAAAAAGTTAAGAATATGTCAATGTTCAAGATGGCAACTGCTCCGCTGAGAAAAACAGTGGATGTTGTTTCTGCGGTAGGTCAAGCCGAGCAGGATATGACGCAGGCCCGCGAGGACATATTGAGGCTTGCCGTTTTCCTTGACGCCCTCGATGATGTAGATAATTTCGCAGCAGGAAAGCCCACGCGATACGGCCCGAATATACGCCACTGGGCCGGTTGGAATCAAGACGTAGAGGCAATTGCAAAAACAGATCGTTTCCGGGCGGCCGCAAAAGTCAGTCGTGAAACAATGGTCGATTACGGCGATTTTACGCCTTGGGAAAACGATGTTCTCAGGCAGGGGCTTGTTCCGTTCTGGTCTTTTATGAAAAAGAACGTCCAGTTCTGGCCACATGCCATTAAAGAGGCCGCAAAAGAGGGTGGCGCAGGCAGGCCGTTGGCTATTGCCGGCACAAAAGCTGGATGGAACTTGGGCAAGTGGGCGGTCCGGGCATTGGGGATCTACGGAGTGGCATATCTATGGAACCACAGGGACGATGAAGCCGACAAAAAAGACGATGCGCTGCCACCGTGGCTCAGGACAAGGCCGCACCTTAATGTCGGCGGTGGAACTCTCTGGGAGCAAACGGCCTTATCTGATTTTACAGAATGGTTTAACGTGGACGATATAGCGGGCGACTTGCAAAGGTTTGAGTCCGGGTATATCACATTCGAGGAATTGATGAAAGCGACGGCATTGAATACTGCAAAAGGCCCGGTGAACAAGATCGCCCAGGGATTGAGTCCGTTCCTCAAAGCTCCCGTGACCGTATTGGGACATAAAACATTTCCAGACGTGTTTAAGCCACGGCAATTTGCCCAGGCATGGAGCAGTAAAGCTTTGAAAGAAGCTGCGCTCGAGGTCATAGGTACGGACGTAAAGAGATTTATTCGAACGCAGAGCGGTGACGTCACAGTAAAAGAGGCACTCGCTTATTATCTGTACGGTTCGATGTATCGTGATACTTCACCGGAAGAACTTGAAAAGCAGATAAGGAGAAGCCTGGAATTTACGACGTTGAAAAAGAAGTCGCCAACTACAGGAAGATTCCCCGGCCAAGCGAAAAGTGGCAGGGAGCGTCAACATGAAATACTGAAAGCGAGACTAAAGGCAGTACAGGGAGCCAACAAATGAGTAAAAGCAACGGGACAGCAGCTTGGAAGTGGGTAGGAATAATGGTGACGATATTACTTGCCGTGGCAACAATAGTCGGCGGTTTCCTTGTGAGCTATGGGGGCCACGATCAAAAAGTCGCTACACTTGAGCGGGACCAAGCGGCGATGAAGCCGGAAGTAAAAAAGAACACTGAACACCGTATAAAGTTTGAAGAAAAAGTAACAACAATGGAGGATAATGTTGGAAAAATTCTCACTATAGTTCAAGAGCTGGAAAAGAAATGACACCCAAAAAGCACAAGGCCAAGCTGATGAAGCTGCTCGAACGCCTCAAGGCCGAGGTGTGCAGCCTGCTTGAGCATGAACATCTGCAATATCCGTACAAAAGCTTGACCGAAGTTGAGCGAGATATCGACAATCTTTGCCAGGAAATCGAGCGGACGGGATTGGCTGAATAGCTAAATATAACTTTGGCTTAAAATTTCAACTTCGATCAAATCAATTTCGCCCGTGTTAGTCATGTCTAAATATTTTATTGCCCTTTTTAATATGATTGTACTGTCCCAAGCATGACCTAATAACATATTGCAATTGTAACAAAGTAGGCCACGAACTTTTTTGGTGTGATGGTCATGGTCAATAACTAATCCTGATTTCAATTCGTATTCATGCTTGCCGCATATTGCGCAATGCCCGCCTTGCTTAATCCACATATTTTCATAAACACTCCTTTTGAGGCCATATCTATACTCTTTGCATCGCCCACTTGCCTTACGGGATATTAGTGACGCTCGATTCTTGCATAATTTGCACCATGAAGAAAGCCCATCCTTTTTACTTTTGTTTTTGCCAAAATATCTTTTCTGTTTAAAACTATTGCAACGTGAACAATGTTTATTTCTGTTTGCCATAATAACAAAATAACAAATATGCGTTTGAATGTCAAAGGAAATGTGGAAATTTCCACGCCCATAACTCCTTAGAAATACACTGTTTATAAAAACTTATGAAATTATTATAGAAAAAGTTCTTGACAAGACTAAGGATATATTGGTATTCTGACGATAGTTAAAAGGTTAATACTTTTTGGAAACTTAAAAAATGCCACATGGAACATTCAAAACGGAAAGATTCACCGAATACACTTGGCCTGTCTCCATATCTAAAACTCCATGTGGCGATGCTGTTTCCGATGAGGCAGGCCAAATTTTATTATATCTAAAGCATCTCCTAATGTATGCCGTGTCCGATCACGTTTCTTTCCTCTCCCTCCGACGGGCACGGCCGCAATATCTCTCCTTAAGCCGAGCCTATACAACATCCCCCTCCGCACTGGCTCGGTTGGAAGTGGCCGCGGGCGAACCCAGCAGTACATCCAAAGCCACTTCCGTTTTTTATGCTCGCAAAAGAGCCGAAGTACCCCGCTTGGTTGATGCGGGAGGCACAAGGAGGTGCCCGGCTCTCTATTTGAAAGGAAAGTGAAAATGATTAGTCGTATATTGTGGAAAATTAAACATTATTTTACCTGCCCAAATTGGGGCAAAGAAAAGGCTTTTGAATGTCCTGATTGTGGCCGAAAGTACAGATGCTATTACAGTGGTGCTGACTGCTCATGTGGCATAATAAATCTTTGCAAGCGCTGTGCAAGAAAGCATCTAAAATTAGGACATATCTAAAAAGTTACGGTTAAGCGGAATGGAAGCCGTGGATACCGAGCTTTGCCAGCGAAAGGGTGTGCCTCTGACGAGGAAAGTCGACCCGCCCTAACGCTGGCGTCTTGAAAAGTGGATAATTAAGCGCAGGGTGGGTTTTGGCCCCGGTTAAAAATCGAATGAGAACAGCGCCCGGGCGCAAAGGCGGGTAACGAGCAGCCCACCCATTTTACAAGTGGATAACAGGCTCCGGGAAGTAGGCCAATCCGTAGGACGGCCAAACTAATAAACACCAAAATGTTGATTAACAAAGAGCAAATAGAGACTGAGATTTCTACACTTCCAATCAAGGACGGCCCCGGAGCCTTAATATTAACACTAACTTAAATCGAGAGGAAAACCATGAGAATCAAACTGAATAAAATCAAGTTGGAGAACTTCAAGGGCGTCAAGTCTTTTGAATTTTCACCGAACGGGCGCAATGCCCTGATCCGGGCGGAAAACGGAGTTGGGAAAACCACAGTTTACGACGGCTTTATGTGGGGTCTGTTCGGCAAGGACAGCGACGGCAAGACCGATTTCAGCGTTCGTCCCCTGGATGCCGAGAACAATCCGATTAAGGGACTTGTAGTCGCCGTCGAAGTGGTGCTGGAGATTAACGGCGACATACACACACTACGCAAGGAGCAGCATGATCACATCAGCAAGGGCGGCAAGGTGTCGTATCCGAAGGAGTACATCATAGACGGTGAACCGGGTATCCTTGAGAAGAATTTCAAAGATTTCATCGCAAACATAATCCCGGAAGATAAGTTCAAGATGTTCACGGATTTGTCTTACCTCTGCGACAAGTTGCACTGGACTACGCGCCGGGAACTACTGCTTGATGTGGCCGGCAATCTTCCGAATCCGGCAGGCTTTGACGGGCTTCTCGAAAAGCTCAATGGCAAAAAAGTCATCAAAGCCTACGAGAAGATCCTTAAAGAGCGGATAAAGGGCTACGAGAAGGAACGGGACGAAATCAATCCCCGCATCGATGAATTGCAGCGGGGCCTTGACGACTTCGCGCAGAGCCACGGGGGCGAAAGTGAGTCGTTTTTTGTCGAAATGCGTGACGAATGCCAAGGGAAGGTTGGCGCCTTGGCCGCAAAGTGTACCGAACTGCTTGCAGGTGAGAAGCAGCGGCAGGAGAAAGCTGAGAAGATTAACGACCTTATCGGCACGAGACTTCATCGGGAGTCGGTCGTCAAGCAAAAGGCCGGGGCGGTTGACGATCTGCTGGACGAACGGGCGCGGCTTGAAAAAGAACAAGCCGATAAGACGCAAGGGCTTGTCGATTTACAGAACCTTAGCACCCAAGCAATGTCAGCCGTCGAATCGGCACAAAGCCAGATTAAAGCTTCGCAGTTGACGCTCAAGCAAGTCAGGGACGAACGTAGCAAAGCAGACGACCCAAACTGCTCCTTGTGTGGTCAAGTATGGCCGGTGGATAAGCCGAAGCCCGGACTGGCCGATATTGAGACAAGGGGCAATGCAGTTAAATCAATCATTGACCGTACAATAGCTCTAAAGTCCGAACTGCGGGACGCCTTGAGCATACTTCTTGCCCAAGAAAAGGACAAAGCCAAGGAACTCAAAACCGCCGAAGTCGCCAAGAACAAGCGCATCGCCGAGATCAACGAGACCATCGAGAACCGTCCCGAGCCGGATCCAAAACAAGATCTCGAATGGCAGAAGATAACAATCGACCTCGAAAATCTACAAGCCGAACTCGGCAAGCCTGCCAGTGAGCAACTTGGGCAAATCGAGGCCAAGAAGGAAGCAGCTGAAAGTCTGCTGAATGATCTCAACAAAAGCCTTAACCAATTCGACAACAACAAAAAGGTCGGTGAGCGAATCGCCGAACTTGAGGCAAGAAACAAGGAACTCACTCAGAAAATAGCAGACTGCGACAAGGAGCTTGACGAGATTGGCAGATTCAAGATAGCCGAGTCCAAGATGGTAGAGGCTTCGGTCAACGGCTTGTTCCAGCACGTCGAGTGGAAGCTGTTCGAGTATTTCCTTAACGGTGAGATCAAAGAAATCTGCGTATGCATCCTTGATGGTGTGCCATATCCCGATATGAGTTTTGGCCAGAAGATATACGCCACCATTGACGTAATAAATACATTGAGCGATCACTACGGTGTCGAAGTGCCGCTGTTTCTGGACCACGCCGAGTCGATGACGCTCCCCATCGAGGCCGAATCGCAGGTGATTAAGCTGTACGCCCAGGAAGGCGTTAAGGAGCTTGTAGTCGAAGTCGAGCAGGTAAAAGGGGAGAAAAATGCCGTTAAAATCTGGTAGGGGTAGTATGAGAAGTGACTGTACTCATCTTGCAAAATGTGGATATCGCAGTTATTACTACTGCCGAATGTATTGTCAGGAACGATTGACATTTGAAAGGCATGGCTGCAAATACTTAAACCGACAATTTATAAAGCGAGGAACAAAACCATGACTGAAAACAAAGACGCAGAAATAGAAAAGGTGGCGGTGTGATGGGCAAGCGAATAGAAATAATGGAATTGGATTCGGCCTGTCCATATCTTTTGTGCCAACAAGATGGGCCTCATACTCATTCTGTATGCAAGGATTGTGGCGCCGTAAGACATGGCAATATGTTTTGCAAAACTTGTCAGGAATACCCAGAAACACTTAAGGCTCAAGAGGATGGCCGAGAACACGGAGATTCTTTTGATTTTCGCACATTGCTAAGGAAAAAAACTACACAATTAACAAAAAAAGAAAGCGAGGAACAAAATGACTGATAACAAAGACGCAGAAATAAAAAAGGCGGCGGATTGGTCCCCTATCGCCACTTACGAGGAAAAAAGAGTTCGACCATCCAGTGGTGCCGATCACATAGGGGCGGGCTGTGGCAATATTGCAAGAGCTATTGTAATCGGCTTAACTTATGTTGGAGATTGCATAAAAGACCTCCATTTGAAAGGGAAGTAAAATGAATGACAAAGATATTGAGAAACGCCAAGTAGGCCCGTTAGCCACACTTCGGAACTTTCTGGACAATGTAGACGTGAAGTCGAGGCTCGAAAGCATTCTCGGCAAACGGGCCTCTGCATTTGCCAATTCGATTGTCAATGTAGTCAGTGGCAGTAAGCAGCTTATGGGCATAGCCGAAAAGAACCCCGGCAGCATTATGAGGGCTGCGATGAAGGCGGCGACTTTGAATTTGCCTATCGACCCATCACTGGGGCAAGCGGCGATTGTGCCCTACGGCAAAGAGGCTGTCTTTCAGATTATGTATCGGGGCATAGTTCAACTCTGTATCCGTTCGGGCCAGTACGCAGCAATCCGCTGTACTGAAATCTATGCCGACGAACTAAAGAGTCACAATCCGATTACCGGCGAAACAATATTCAATGACCCGTCCACATATAAACTGCGATACCAAGACGACAGAGACAAGCACGTAATTGGTCACTATATGTATTTCAGGCTTATCGCTGGCTTTGAAATGTCGGGCTATATGAGCCACAAAGAAGCCCTTGCCCACGCCAAAAAATACAGCAAGGCTTACCAGTACGATCTCAGAGATGGCAAGAGAACTTCCGCCTGGTCAACAGACCCTATACCAATGGGCAACAAAACGATTCTAATTAGAATTCTCAAGCCATACGGCATTATGTCCATCGATATGCAGGATGCTCTCGTATCAGATCGTGAAACATTCGAGGATGCTCAGGAAAGGGCTACGAAGCAGATCAAGGCAGAGCAGGGATCGGAAGTCATCGACACGAACTTTGAGTCCACCGGCGACATCCAAAACGAGCCAGATAATCCCGAGACGAAGGCAAAGGCTGAGAAGGAAAAGAAAAAGCTCCAGGCGGCAGAGAAAAAAGCTAAGGCAAAACAGGCTGCGGCCGCCAAGAAAGCTGTAGCCGAACAAAAAAAAGACAAGGGCAAAAAGCCGAAGTATCACTGCAATCAATGTGGCAAGGACTTCGATATGCCATGTGCAGTCGATGAGGAAAAAGGCACTCAATGTGGCAATTGCTTTAGCTGGAATACTGTGCCGAACGATTCGCCTGACTTCTTGAAAGATAAGTAGACCCGGCCATTCACGAAGATAATAATTGAGGCAAGATAAATGTCGTGTATTGAATGTAGCGGTTGTGGCGGTCAAACCAATACGGCCTTGTGTGATTGGGTTAATTGCATCGAAACAGGTAAAGCTGAAAAATGTTATGCCAGATGGGAAAATGAACATTGGGTAAAAGGTTGCGCAGAAGACAAAGGATTTATGCGTGATTTTGCAGATAAGATTATAAGAATTAAAAAAGGAGGCAAAATGAGCGAAGTAAAAGAGAGAATCATCGAACTATTAACAGACACAAAGCGACAAGGAATACCGCCGTTGCTTGACTACTTGATTACAGAAGGCTTTTTCGAGTCACCTGCATCGACGAGGTTTCACGGCAGCTATCCGGGCGGGTTGGCATATCACAGCTTGAGAGTGTATGAGTCGCTGAGTACATTCTGCTTGAAGTTAGAGCCTGGAGTGGCAATCGCTCCCGGACAAAAGCCGTTGCCGTTAAGTCCGGAGAACATAATCATTGCTGGCCTACTGCACGATGTATTCAAGGCCGGGGCATATATCGGCAATGAAGCTCCGTATAAGTGTAACAAGGAAACACCCAAAGGCCATGCCATGCTCTCCATTAAGATCATCAAAGGGTTTATCGAGCTTGAGCCCATTGAGGAATTGATAATCAGATATCACATGGGAGTTTGGGGACTCTTTGAATACTACGACAAAGGCTCGTGGGAATACAAAACCCAACCAGAGTATTATCTGCGAAGCCAAGAAAAGAAGAAGAAGGGCATGACGCCAGACGAGAAGAAAGCCGACCAGGAAGCTCGCTATGGCAAATCAATGCGTAATGCCTACTTCCATAATCCTGTTTGCTTCTGGATGCACGTTGCGGACATGCAGGCTACTGCCGAGGAGAAGATATGAGCGAAGTACAGGAAGCAATTAAGGTATTGGAATATAATCTTGAGCATTCGGATGATTCTATTTTTGAGGATGCTTCTGAGGCCATTAAAACAGAATATTTAGCATTGCAGCTAACTATTACTCAAGCACTTAAACTCCTTGAATCTGAGCCTGAGCCGGGGGAGTGGACGGCAAAAGTGAGAGAAACGTTTAAGTATGCAACTTCTTTATCCGCAGAAGAATTATTTGTTGCCTGCGACAGAATCGACCGCCTCGAAGCCGAGAACAAAGAGAATAAATTCCTTTTAGAACATGGCACAGCAGCACTGCTCAAGACCAAAGACGCTCGAATCAAAGAGCTTGAAGGAGAGAAGGTGAGGGGATGAAGTTCCAATCACACTATAGCAACAGTACGGCCAACCTGTATGTCGTCACGGCGTCAAACGGCAAGCGCCTCTTAGTCGAGTGCGGCTGCACCTGGAAGAAGTTGTTGAAGACATTGAATTACGATCTGTCCAATATTACTGGATGCCTTCTGACGCACGAGCACAAGGACCACAGCAAGGCCGTCGAGGACGTGCTGGAGGCCGGTATTAAAGTATATTCCGGATATGGAACATTCGACGCATTGGGCATTGATGGTATTGATGCTCGCAATGCCTGTATATTACACGATAAAAATTATTGCAATATCAATGGTTGCCCCTCGCAATTTACTGTTCTTCCGTTTGCAGTAAATCACGACGCCGCCGAACCGATGGGTTTTATTATCAATTCTGATGAGAATCCAATAGAAAGTATGCTGTTCGTCACCGACACATCGCACATAAAGGCCAGATTTGCCCTTGAGTTCAACGTCATAGCCCTTTCCTGCTCCTACGACGCCGAGGTACTGCACAAACGCGAAGCCAGCGGGGATATTAACACAGAGCTTGCTAAAAGGCTCCTGACGTCCCACATGGAGGCCGATACAACTAAGAGCTACATACGGGACTGCTGCAATCTGGACAAATGTACGGAGATCCACCTGTTGCACATGAGTAGTGGGAATATCAATAGGGAAGAAACCAGGGCGGAAATTGAACGTGAGTTTATGATTAAGACTTTTGTAGCAGGCGGTTAGGTCGCTTTCCTCTCGGGCCGAGCCGCCTGCTCTTTTGAAGGACATGGACGATGAGTAAATGGGAATGTAGCGAATGTTGCAAGGATAAATGCTTGACAGGGACGAAGCAGGTGGTAGAATTGTTGGTATGAACGCTACAAATATGAGACTTTACATTGAACAATTCTCTGGGCCGGGCCTTCCATCTCGTATTGTTGGCGTTCATGCCGGCCCAGAGTTTTTTTATCATGGATGACACAATGAATAAAAGGCCGAGTTTTCAGTTTTACCCTGCGGACTGGTTAAAAGACCCCGACCTGCAAATATGCACCATGTCCACGATAGGAATTTGGATCAATATCCTGTGTCGGATGTGGGAGTCGAAAAAGGAGGGTGTTTTGTCCGGCACTATTGAAGAATTGGCGATGTTGGCGGGGGCACAAAAAGGTGAATTTAACCAATTTCTTAAAGATGCAAAGTTTCACAATTTTTGCGATGTGTTACACGATGTTACAAATTGTGACAGTAATGTTACGCTTAAATGCAGACGCATGAATAAGCTGTTTAGAGAGCGAGAAGGGGGTAAATCTCGCATGAGAAAGCATCGCAGCCCTGATGTTACACCTGATGTTACAACGCCTTCTTCTTCTTCATCTTCTACTACTACTACAAATAAAGAATATAGATCAATTTTCAACGAAGCTCGGAAACTATTTGGGGGCACAAAAAGAGGTAATGATACGGAGTTCAATAACTTCGTCCGGAAGTATAACAAATGGGAAGAATTATTACCGATACTCAAACCCGCTATTGAAAATCAGATATGCTGGCGGGAAAATGCAAACGGAGAATTTCGTCCACCTTGGAAGAATTTCCAGACGTGGATAAATAACCGCTGTTGGGAAGAAGAAGTCAGCACGGCCAAAGGCGCTAAAGCCGACATAAACGAAGGCAAAACAAAGCTGTGGCCGATCCGGGACAGGGTGTGCGGCAAGAGAGGTTGTGGGATGCCTGCGGTTTACAAGTCTGTTGGTGATTTCGACCATTACTACTGCGGCGAACACATGCCAGCTAAGGTCAAGGAGAAGTTTTACGTATGACAAGCCCTGAAAGGAAAACCTGATGGATAGAGCTGACCTACTCAAAGTATTGGATACGAGCGAAGCTGAGCAATATCAATGGTGTATTTACCATGCCGGGTTAAACCCTCCATACGAATCGCTTCCCGGTCTTGCCTTCCGGCTCAGGGATGAAGTAAAATTAAGTATAAGAATATTGTATTTAGTTATGCACCCCGATACAGATGAACTTAAATTAGCGACAATGTGGTGGGAAGATTTAGATTTTGATACCGAAATAGAACTCTATAACTGGTGGATAAACAAAGCCAAACCTATTCACTGGATCATAGCCGTCCTGATTGCGAAAGGAGAATGATATGAGCTTAGCAGAGGAGAAGAATGTAACTGTTTGAGGATGTTTCCGAAGAATATAATATTACAGACGAGGATTTCTAATGTGCGAAAATGAGACAATCACCTTTTTTATGCCTGGCATGGCAAAGACGTCTGGCAGCAAGAGCTCTTTTTACAACAAAAAGACGGGCAAGACGATAATCACTGCCGCTAATCCAAAACAAAAGGACTGGCAAGCCGCAGTTAGTTTGTTCGCCAAGCAGGAAATTGGAGAGCAGTCGCCTTGGCCCGGGCCCCTTGCCGCTACCATGATATTTGTGAGAGCAAGACCAAAGGGGCATTTCGGTACTGGCCGCAACGAAGGAGTTCTAAAGTCGTGGGCGGTCAAAAAACACCCAACAGGCAAGCCGGACGTCTTGAAACTCGGCAGGGCCGTCGAGGACGCGATGAATGGCATTGTCTACCTTGACGACTCGCAAATTGTTACTGAGCGACTTGAAAAAAGGTATGGTGACAAGCCGGGTGTTCATATATGTATATCGAGAATAACCGACAAATTATCACTCACAGAAAGAGCATTGAACAATAACGAATTATTTGAATGAAAGGAAAGTCACTATGGCAAGGAAGAAAACAAAGATGCAAAAGCAAGTGGAGAAAGACGAAGGTGGAACATCTTCAAAGGTGGCAAAGGGCGAACAGATGCCCTTGCTCGATGTCGGGCCGAAGAACGCCAAAGCAATCGTCAAAACTGCAATACTCTACAAGGCAACGATGAAAAAGAGAATTGAAATAGCCACCGAAGAAGCTAAACTCAAGGCCAAGCTCATCGCGCAAGTTAAGGAAGAAAACCTTACGCCTCTTGAGGACGGCGTGATTCGCTTTACCGTTGACGGCTTTACAATAACGGCGACGCCTCGTGACATATTATTACAAGTCACCGAGGAATAAATCAACAACTTGACATTGCAGAAACTTATAACGAAAGGAGGTGTATCATGTGTTGTTAGTTGTTCCATCAAAGGCGGCGGGCACGGAAACGCTTTGGCGTGATACAGAGCGTTTTCATTCTCAAGAGTAAATTTTGTGTCCGTCGCCAGTTATTAACCTTCAATGCAGGAGAAAGGAAGCATGTTGAAGTTTCTACACCTTTCCGATTTGCACGTACATATGTCACCGGCCAAAAACATGGGTGTGCGTAATCGCCTGTCGTACATCAAAAAGCAATACCCCTCGCATCGGCTGATAATCACTGGGGATATCACCGACGATGGAAGCACTAACCAGTACATCAATGCGTGGTGGCTCTTGGTGGGCGGCAGAGATCATCTCTGTCCAGGCAATCACGACTACGGGTACGCCGGCAACATCTACGGACGCAAGAGGGCAAAGAGGTACCGGCAATATCTGAGAAAGTATTCTCGCTCGGTAGAAATAATCACCAGGGGCGGCGCCACGGCGGTACTGATCGGCCTCGACAGCAATCTCAGGACCAGGAACCCGTTTGATTTCGCCTGCGGGAAGATCGGGCTGTGGCAGCGATGGTGGCTGAAATACACCCTGCGAAAAGCCCGCCGAAGATATCCGGACGCTGCAAGGATCGTTTACTTCCACCATCATCCGTTCGATAGGGGGCCGTGGACCGGCATGAAGGATGGCAAAAAGCTGATGGCAATACTTGATAACTGCGAGCTTGTCTTGTTCGGGCACAAGCACAAGGCGGAATGGATTATCGAAGATTTACCATCCCCACTAATCGCAGCGGCCGGGAAACTCTCGGAACGCGACACGGTAACGGAGATCGCAGTCGATGATAAAGGTGAAATCACACTTAAAGAAGTGCCGGTAATCGGAGAATGAATGATCGAGAATAAGATAATTTGCGGCGACTGGATCAAGGAGCTTAAAAAGCTGCCGGACGGGATTTTTCATTCTTGCGTTTGCTCTCCACCGTATTGGGGACAGCGGCTGTACTTGTGGGGGACAGATAATCCATGCGATGGCAAGATGATGCACCACAACTGGATAGTGGAGGGCTATCTGCAAACATGCCGAAACTGCGGTGCGAAAGCTCCTGTATTCGGTATCGAAAAGACGCCGGAGGAGCATATAGAAAAACTCGTCGAGGGATTCGGTGAGGTCAGGCGGGTACTGCGGCCTGATGGTGTGCTTTTCTTGAATTATGGGGATAAGTATACTGGCGGTGGGAACGGCGGCGGCGGCAAGCAAGATACTAACCCTGGGAGTCTTGGAGCATTGACGGCTAAATGTATGCCCGACGGCAATCTTCTTATGCTCCCGGCCCGGGTGGCCATAGCTTTACAGGCCGATGGCTGGATTTTGAGGGACGATGTTATCTGGGCCAAGGCGATAAGCTTTAATGACAAATACTCAGGCTCGACAATGCCGGAGTCTGTGAACGGCACGAGGTGGGAACGGCATAGGATTAAAGTGGAAGATAGCAAGCGTTCCCCCGAAAACTACAAATCAAGTCATATTGGGCAATCTGATGCAATTAGGACGGGAAAAACTGGAACCGGCCAAGCTATATACCAACCCTGCCCCGGCTGCCCGAAGTGCGAGAAGAACGGCGGCCTGGTATTACGCCGCGGCTCATGGCGATGCACGAAGGCGCACGAGCATCTTTTCCAGTTCGTTAAGACGAATGATTATTTCTGTGATATGGAGGCTGTGAAGGAAGCATACAACTACGATGGTCGGAAAGATACAACTTTGAAACCGACCAAGAAGTATCAAAGCCGAAGTTATGGACAAAACCCCAATTCCTGTCATAAGCAAGAACAAGAAAGATGGCCTGGGACTGGCCGCAACCTCCGCAACGTATGGACGATCAATCCACGAGGCTACAAGGAGGCCCACTACGCTACGTACCCGGAGAAATTGGTCGAGCCCTGCATTAAGGTCGCAACTTCAAGTAAGGGCGTGTGCCCGAAGTGCGGGGCTCAGTGGGCCAGGGTGGTGGAAACAACAGGTGGGACAATAGGACAAAGCTGGCACGACCACGGCAATGATATCGGAGCAGGACAAACACAAGGCAAGCACCCAGGCGGCGTAGGTGCAAAAGAGGCAAGAGAAGGAAACCCGTATAAACGCACAACTCTCGGCTGGAAGTCCACCTGTGACTGCGGGATAGATGAGACTGTGCCTGCTTTGGTTTTGGATCCGTTCATGGGTTCAGGTACTACCGCCGTTGTAGCAGCCAAACTCAATCGAAACTACTTCGGAATCGAGATAAACCCTGAATACAAGAACAATCACATTGACGAAAGAGTTAAGGAAGCCGAAACAGGCATACCCATCAAAGTGAGAAGGGCCGGCCAAAAGGGGCTGTTTGAAAACCGTCAATCGTCAAAAGGAAATAATCAATGAAAACGCAAATAATAAAATACAAAGACCGCGAGCTGGTCAATCTATGCGATATGACATTCCAGCAGTTCATGGCGCTTTGCTCGTGCATCGAGGAGGCCAAGGACAATAAATGCGAGAGAGTAAAGATCCTCGTTAAAGAACTGCACTATACTATTCACTGGGCAATGGACTGGCAAAACAAAACGGTGTCACTTTGTTTGCTATCATGGGAAGACGTGCTGATTTTAGCGGCAGTATTGTCTGATGAAATCGACAGATTAAACACCGTGCCGATGAACCACTGGTTCCGGGAAACCTCGCAAATCAAAAAAGATCACATATCCAGAATACTCGAAGCCCTGGGCGTGACAATCGAGGCGGGGAGCGAGTAGTGAGAAGAAGGAGGGCGCAACAGTGGTGGAAACAGGGAATCGGTAAGTTAAAACCATACACCGGAAAATACTCGTTTGTCAGACTGAAAAGGAAAAGTAAAAATAAATACAACAAAGCAGTTGGAAAGTATTCAGTCCAGGTCAAAAACAAAAAGGGTAAGTGGAAAACAATCGACACTTTCACAAGCGTAGATGATGCCGTTGAATTACTCTGCAAGGAAGCAAATAATATAGACCTGTATCGTCAAATCGTGGGGGATTTTGATTAAGGCTTCAATTAGTTATCTCACGTCCCTTCTAAGCCGTTAAATTCCACCGAGGCACTACTAATGCCCCTGATATCAGCCCCATTGTGCCGCCATTGCTTTTGCTATTGACGGCCAGAATCGGCTACGATTTTTCCATCCATGAACCTTGTGTGCGAAATAGTTCCTTTTTAATTCGCCGCCTTTGAATAACTTGGACTTGCTTCTCAGATGGGTTGATAGCGGTTTCGGTTTTTCGATTATAGTTTTTTTGTATTCCAATTTAGGTAGATTTTTCAACCATAAACAGGTTCTTTTCAAGTGCGGTTCGCCAAAATAATACGGATGTATGGTTTGGTCAGATGAGCGAAAAACTGTATTTGGCAAGCCCATTGGATTTTCTACGCATATCTTCTCAATAGGAGCATTCCATAGTTCCATAAAAAACTTCATTGCCTCTTTACGTTTCTCCTCTCGGCCTTTTTGATTCCAATGCTTTAACGCTGCGTAAGTCAAATACCTACAAGGCGGATGAGCTATCATTAAGTCGTATTGGCGATATGTTGGACAATATCGTAAGTGCTGAAGTACGTCACCTTGCATATGTGGCCCTGGCCTCTCGGTGGGCAATAGGTCGTAGCTTACGGCATCATGCCCCTTAGCAATAAAGGCGTCTCGAACAATCCCTGAAAATTCACAAGCTATTAATACTCTCATTTTAATGCCCCTGATACCAGCAATGTACGCCCTTAACAGCGAAGGCCAGGATGCACAGGCCGAGGATCATCACGCCTGCCCAGCAAGAAGCCCTTGCGTATTCCAGGTTATCTTCCTCGATTTGTAAATAATCTTCTTCGTGTAGGTCTTCCATGTTAAGTTCCCTTCTCCGCCATTTCAATGGCGGCTTGAACTTCGTTTAGAATTCCTTGCAGCCAAACCATGAACTTCTCGC
>SDBT01001092.1_pt1 | contig 46534 bp, 40 predicted proteins | sample 2277101 | NCBI WGS metagenome assembly SDBT01 (sample SAMN10404973, study PRJNA504765) | marine sediment metagenome | isolation source: marine sediment core GS10_PC15, 103 cmbsf | place: Arctic Ocean: Southern Knipovich Ridge | collected 2010 | reverse complement strand
GCTGGGCAGTTACGAAGGTGCCGTGGTCAAGACGACTGAGATTCCGGCTAACTTCGCCCTGAACCAGAACTACCCGAACCCGTTCAACCCAACGACCACTATCAGCTTCAACCTGCCGGTTGCTAGTGAGTACACGCTGACCGTTTACAACGTAACCGGTCAGGTAGTGACTCAGTTTACCGGCGAGGCCGAGGCTGGTTTTGTCTCGCGTGAGTGGGATGCTTCAGCGAATGCTTCCGGTATCTACTTCTATAAGTTGAATGCCGGAGACTTCTCTGCCACCAAGAAGATGGTTCTGTTGAAATAGCCGTTCGCATGCGGGCCATTTGCGTGGTCTGCATGTTTGAGTTCAAAGCCCGGCGGTGTGACTGCCACGCTGCCGGGTTTTCTTGTGTGCCTGCGTCCAGGTCAAGTCCTGCAGGTGACAACAAAGTCCTTTGCTCATACTGTGCTGATTTCGTATGTTCTCAGTGTGTCCATACAAACCGTTAACCCATAGCTCAGGGAGTCCGACATGCGCCAGCTTGTTCTGCTCGTTTGCATGGTGGGGACAGTGTCCCTTTTATCTATGTCAACGTCAAGAGGCGGTGTTATACCGTCGTGGGAAGACCCCTCGGGGAAGTTAGGCTTCTTCCCGATTTCGAACGAGATTTCCTTCTACAAGAACTATGACGATGTGGGCGAAGACCGCGGAACGACGCTCCAGTTCGTGTTGATCAACTCGTTTAGGTTCTATACTACGTTCAACTTCGAGTTCACGGCCGACTATAACTTTGACTTGACGCCGGGGCTGAGCGACGACCATTATGTTGAGCTCTCATTGGTTAAGCCGATCTCCAGTATTCTTAGCCTGAATATCCAGCGGGTCATATCGACCTTTGAGCCTGAGCCGATCAACCAGTTCGGGCTCCGCCTTAGCTTCTGAGCGGCAAGGCAGTGAGGTAGGTCAGGACCCTCGTGAAACTGTGCCAAAAGATAGAAACCGCACCCCGCGTAGGACGGGGGCTTGTCTCCCGCCAGTAAATGTGGCAATGCCACCGGCGGACGTAAAGCCCGCCGCTACGCGAAGTTGGAGACAGCCCCTCTGGAATCAATGTGATCTACTCACAGAAGTAACGAACTTATGTCACAGCCTCCTCGTAGTCCTGACGCCTCGGTTTGAAAGTAATAGTCAGGAGTACAAGACTCCTGACCTACAAAAATTGGTAAGTCAATAATCGAAGTTGCACCGAGGCGATAATCCTATATATTGCAAGTGGAGGCAAATGAATGACTTCAATAGATACCATCGTCAATCGCCAGCTTCTGAGGTGGGAGCTGGAGAGAAAGAAGGCTGATGAACAAAAGCGGGAGAGACCGACCCTGCCGCGAATTGTGACCGTCAGCCGTCAACTCGGCAGCCGCGGATCGTACTTTGCCGAGAAGCTTGCCGAAAAACTGGGATACCAGAATCTGCATCGGGAAGTGATCGACACTATTTGCCGATCCTCGGGGTACCGCAAAAGAATCGTGGAATCTCTCGACCAGAAGTTCCGGGGGGTCCTGGAAGTGACGGTAGAGTCGCTGTTCACCGGGGAGTCGGTAGATCACGGCGATTACTACCGCCACCTCTTTGGAACGGTATTGTCGATGTCCCGACTGGGAGGCGTGGTGCTGCTTGGGCGAGGCGGGAGTTTCATCCTCGGCCCCAACCGCGGTTTCCATATTCGTTTTGTAGCTCCCAGGGAGAGGCGCATTGAGAACCTGATTCGATACACGGGAGTGAGCGCAGACAAAGCGGCCGCAAAGATTGAAAAATCAGATGCCGAGCGCAAAGAACTCATAGCCAAGCTTTTCCATTCCGATAACGACGACGCCCGCCACTACGATATGGTCGTCAACACCGCTTTTGTCGATGTCGACGATCTGTTGGATACCACGGTGAGGCTGATAGAAGCAAAGTTCAAGAAGCTGGCGGCAATGAACACTGGATCATCCTGAGCGACGGACGTGACATAGATCGTTTTGATGGTTGCCTGTCTCTCCGGCCTGTCTTAAAAGTCGGTACATTGTCCCATGACGGGTTAGGCAAATACATTTGCTGAAAGGTTATATCGTTTCGTGCGCGGCGGACGTCCCCGTCCGCCGCGTCTCATGGAGTCGGCGCACGAATTTCTGAGATGATACATTCGTGTGGTTCTAATACTGGAGTATCTCTGACCATCGGCGATAGTTGCTACTCACGGCGGTACCATAGGTAATGAATGACCCGCCTCTCGGAGCGCCATTTCATTTCAAAAAACGTCGGTTCATAATCTGCAAGGACAGAGCTATCCACAAACGGCGTTCCCATGTTGTGTAACAGCCTGACCTGACAGGCATTCTCCACCACCCAAACGGCATAAAACGTGACGTCGGTGGCAATGAAGAGATCACCTCCCGGTTTCAGAAATCGCGCCAGCAGGGAAAGGAACTCCGCATTAAGCAGCCGCTTGGGGGCGTGGCGCTTTTTTGGCCAGGGATCCGGAAAAAGGATGTATATCTTTTCGAATGTCTTCTCGGCAAAGTATCTCGGCAGAACGATGCGGGCATTCCCCTGTATCAAAAGTATGTTCTCCAGCCGTTTATTTTCGATACGGGGAATTAGTTTGTAGTAGCGTTTTCTCCCCAGTTCGATCGTGATGAACTTCTTATCCGGAGATGACACCGCCAGCGAAAGCAGCAGGTCTCCGCGCCCAGGACCGACCTCCAGTATATCGCCGGTACATTGGTCGGGTTTCTCAGGGTAAAAAAGTACCTCCTTGGCCGATTCAAACTCCCACGGGAAGGATTTCATAGCTATCGCGTTTTCCCCAACTCGTGCCGCAGCGCTCCTTCAAATTCACGATGGCGAAATTTGTACCCCGAGGCCAGGAGGCGGGTCGGTGTTGCACGCGTGCTGGACAGAAGAAGCTCATCGGCCATTTCACCCAGCGCAAGACGCAACGCCGCCGCCGGGACCGCAAACCAGGTCGGCCTTTTGAGAACCGTGCCGAGAACCTTTGTAAATTCACGGTTCGTAACCGGGTTGGGCGACACCAGGTTGACCGCTCCGTGAAGGGATTCATTCACCAGGCAGTGATGGATGGCACCCACGACGTCATCCAGCGTAATCCAGCTTGTGTATTGCCGTCCGCTTCCCAGTCGTCCGCCCATTCCGAACCGAAACGGCGTCAGCATTTTCGCCAGCGCCCCTCCTGACGAGCTGAGAACCATCCCGAAGCGAAGATGCACCACCCGAATCCCAGCCTCGGCGGCCGGCTTCGTTGCCCCTTCCCACTGACGGCAGACATCGGCGAGGAAGCCTGAACCGGATTCACTGTGTTCATCTAATATCTTATCCCCCTGGTCGCCGTAGTAGCCATAGCCAGAGGCCGATAACAGTACAGTCGGGGGCTGCTTCAGGTTCGCCAGCGATTCACTTAACAGATGCGTGCCCTTGATCCGACTGTCGTGGATCCTCACCTTTCTCGCTGTCGTCCATCTTCCAGCGGCAATGTTCTCACCTGCCAGGTGAACAGCGGCATCGATCCCGCGGAGACCGTCAACGTCAATGCTCCCTGCCTGCGGATCCCAGAGAACCTGCTTCTCGTATTGCGTCGACTTCGAACGGACAAGGCGGGTTACGTCGTGCCCCTCTGATTGGAGAAAAGCAACCGCCGCCGAACCGATCAACCCGCTTGACCCACTAACTAGGACGTTCATCATAACCTCCGTGACGTATATAAGCAATCCCTCGGCCCTTTGCAAAGGGGCAAGCCCCTTTTATTGAGGGGAGGTTCTTGAATGTTTCAAGTTTTATTATTTTCTGATTGTAATGAAACAAATAATAATGGTGGTATTCCGTGGCCGATATACGTCCTCGTGCGCCGGCTCCATCTGAGACGCGGCGGACGGGGAGAGGCTGTCTCAAAAGTTGACCATTTCGACTCGCGTAGAGCGGGGGCTTGTCTCCCGCCCGTAGACAGCGGACGTAAAGCCCGCCGCTACGCGGTGTTTGTAGATTAAGTTTTTTTGTTACAATGATTAATGCGGATGTAATCGACTTGTGGAACAACCTCGGGACGTCCGCCGCGCACTAAAGATAGAAAAGGTGGGACAGGTTGCATTACTGTCCCACCTTGTTGGGCGTGGCTTTCTTAGAAAGGAGGTGTTATACCACGCCTTGATCCATCATCGCATTGGCGACTTTAATGAAACCGCCGATGTTGGCTCCATTTACATAGTTGCCCGGAGTGCCGTAGGTTTCGGCCGCCTCAACGCAGGTTTGGTGAATGCTCTTCATAATGCCGTGAAGACGGTTGTCGACCTCTTCGCGCGTCCAACTCAAACGGAGGCTGTTCTGGGACATCTCCAGCCCGGACACAGCCACGCCGCCGGCATTGGCCGCCTTGCCCGGTCCGAAGAGGATCTTCTTTTCGAGAAAAACTTCAGCAGCCTCAGGGGTACACGGCATATTGGCGCCTTCGGCGACACAAACGCAGCCGTTGGCGACAAGGGTCTTGGCGTCGTTGCCGTCCAGTTCGTTCTGGGTTGCGCACGGAAGGGCAACGTCTACTTTGACATTCCACACCCCGGTGCCTTCATAATACTTGGCGCCTGAGAACTTCTCAGCGTACTCTTTGATGCGACCGCGGCGGACGTTCTTGAGGTCCATGACGAAATCCCATTTTTCGCCCGACACGCCATCGTCATCAACTATGTAGCCGCTCGAATCGGACAGCGTCACGACTTTACCGCCGAGCTGGTTGACTTTCTCGGTAGCGTACTGGGCAACATTTCCCGACCCGGAGACGGCCACCCGCTTGCCCTCGAATGATTCACCTCTGGTTTTGAGCTGTTCCTCGGCGAAATACACCGTTCCGTAGCCGGTCGCCTCCGGACGAATCAAGCTGCCGCCCCAGTTCAGCCCTTTGCCGGTAAGCACGCCCTCAAAGGCGTTGCGCAGACGCTTGTACTGGCCGAACATGAAGCCGATCTCGCGGCCCCCGACGCCGATATCACCGGCGGGAATGTCAGTGTTCGGACCAATATGGCGGAAAAGCTCGTTCATGAAGCTCTGACAGAAAGCCATGACTTCATTGTCCGATTTGCCCTTGGGGTCAAAGTCGGAGCCGCCTTTACCGCCGCCCAACGGAAGGGTGGTCAGGCTGTTTTTGAAGACCTGCTCAAAGCCTAAGAACTTCAGTATTCCCAGATTGACGCTGGGGTGGAACCTCAGGCCGCCCTTGTACGGACCGATAGCACTGTTGAACTCAATCCGGAGACCGCGGTTGATCTGAACCTGGCCTTTATCGTCAACCCACGGCACACGGAACAGGATAACCCGCTCCGGCTCGACGACGCGCTCGACGATTTTCGCCTCTTTGTATTCCGGATGTTTATCCAGAACCGGCTCCAGCGAGGCGACCACTTCATGAACGGCCTGATGAAACTCCGGCTGGGCCGGATGTTTGGCTTTCAGATCGGCCATGAACGTGTCAACAAAACTCGACATTGACTTCTCCTTAACAGTTTAAGCATTTAATGTTAGTTAGTACATATTAACAACTTCTCACATCATAAGTGAAACATTTCACATGCCTATATACTGTGGTTAGAGAGCGATGTCAAGAGCCTCCGACTTGGGGAGAAAAAATTCTTGACCTGGGTCGGTAAGGTAATGCGTCAGTGGAAAAGGCGTGGTGGGTGGGCTAATTTGGGGATTTGGAGCGGTTCAGCAGCTACACCCGCTGCTGCCGCAGGAGCCGTTGCCGACTTTGATACTGAACCCACTGCCTTGCAAAGCGTTCGATATATAGTCAATGTTTATCTCGCCGAGTTGCTTTAACAACTGCTTCAGTTTGGGATCAACAAAGGCGCTGATTCCGTTCGATTCCAGCTTTTCCAAATCTTGCGTTGACTCTTCCAGAGCCAGGCCCAAAGAGGGCCCCCCTCAACCAAACCCCTGAAAATAAATGATCAGTTGCTTGCCCTTAGCCTGCGCTGAGTCAAGGACTTTCTTGATTTCCCGGCTGGCCGTATCTGAAACCTGAAGCATTCTTCGGAACCTTTCCTTTTCTCTAAATTGATCGACACCAAAGTACGATGATTAAAAAATAAATCCAGCAAAAAGCCTCTTTTTGCGGAGAAGTTTCCGCTCTCGGTCTTGGTAGTATATAACAGGTGAATGGTCTATGATTGTTCCCGTCAGGTGCTTAGCACAGTAGGTCGGGTTTCTCGTCCACCCCGCTCGGAAATTTATTAGAAACTTCTTGCCGCTTTGTAAAGAAGTTGACATCTTATCAACTTTTAAGCGGGTGAATTCGAAAGCCGATATAATAAGTGGACCTTGCCGCTTATAGAGAGAGAAGGAGTTATGCCGCTGACCGTTTGCTTTTACGAGGATGAAACATATAAGCATTTCTTTCCGCTGGCCCTGCTTCGTCCAGTGTATGTTTTGAGGGCCGGAATTGTGCCGCTGTTCAGAAGGTCTGAGCGGTATTTCAGCGCGGATAGCGTCTGCCTGGTGAGCAGGAATCAGATTGCCCCGCTTTTGGCCGAGTCCTTCCGTGACCATCCGGTGAACATCATAAAGCGGGGAGGAGCGGATGTTTTGTTCATCAACGGCAGGCTCCGCAGTTACGGCGACTTGCCGAAGCTGGCAGGTCAATCGACGCTGTCCGCAGTCTTTACATGCAATGATGAGGTCGCGGCGGTTTTGTTCAAGGCGGAGTCACTCAAAGCCTTCCCGGAGATAGTCACCCAAAAGGAATTCCAGGAACTCTTCCGTAAGGAGTCAACCAATTTTCTCCACTCCAGGACCACGGCCACGTTGTACCGCTACTGCTGGGACATCATGGCTGACATCGACTCTGAGATAAGGGGTGACTTTGAGCATCTCAAGGCCTCGTTCCCCTTGCCCCGAAAGGTGAAGGTTCACGAGGGCGCTTCTCTGGTCAATCAGGATAACGTGTTCCTGGGGAATAGTGTCGAGATACTCCCCGAAGCGGTCATAGACGCCTCCAACGGCCCGGTGTATATCGGCGACAATGTCAGGATTGAACCACATGCGGCAATCGTCGGACCATGCTTTGTCGGACCTAATTCGGTTGTGCTGGCGGGTAAAATCACCGGCTCGTCTATTGGTCACACCTGCCGAGTCGGGGGAGAAGTGGAGGAGTCGGTCTTCCAGGCTTATGTCAATAAGTACCATGCCGGTTTCATCGGCCACAGTTACGTAGGGCAGTGGGTGAATTTTGGGGCGATGACCACCAATTCCGATCTGAAGAACAACTACTCCAACATTCGGGTGACTCTCAACGGTGAACTGATCGATTCCGGTTCCATTAAGGTCGGCTCGTTCATCGGCGATCACACGAAATTCGGCATCGGGACCCTTTTGAACACCGGGATCAATATCGGCGTCTGCTGCAACATCTTCGGGGGGACGCTGGTGACGGACAAGGAGGTGTCGTCGTTCAGTTGGGGTAGCTCGGAAAAGTATGAGAGGTATGAGTTCGAGAAAGCGCTCGAGACGGTGCGGAAGACTGCCGAGCGTCGTAACTGTACGCTGTCAGATCGGGAAGCCGGTGTGCTGGAGGCGATCTTCAACGATTCACTGACTGATGAGGGAATCATGAACTTCAATTCCGGCTAGCGTCGGCTGTCGGCGACGGTGCTTGCACACAGATGCAAGTGTCTGTTGACAACAGCCGATGGGGTTGGTATAATCGGAAGTTCAGACTGGAGTAAAAGTGCCCGAACTGAGAAAAGACCCAATCATCGGCCGCTGGGTGATAATTTCGACGGAACGAGGCAAACGTCCCAGTTCGTTCAGTTCCGTAACGAAAAGTGTTTCCCACCGGCTCTGTCCGTTCTGCCCGGGTCAGGAAGAGAACACGCCGCCGGAGATTCTGGCCTACCGCAAAGAGGGAACCGAACCCAACAAGCCCGGCTGGACGCTGAGGGTATTCGCGAACAAATACCCTGCTCTGATGGTAGAAGGTTCCCTGACGAGGGAACCCCATGGGTTGTATGACAAGATGAACGGCATCGGAGCTCACGAGGTGATTGTCGAAACGAACAACCACGCGCGGGATATGGTAGATATGTCAGAGGGTGAAGTTCGTAACGTCTTCTGGGCGTATCGTGAGCGGATGATGGACCTGGAGCGCGACACCCGTTTTCAGTACATCGTGGTCTTCAAGAATCACGGCGAGGCGGCGGGAGCCTCGCTGGAGCACTCCCACAGCCAGCTCATTGCCACGCCTATCATTCCCAAGAGGGTGGTTGAGGAAATCCAGGGAGCAAAGAAGTACTTCGAATTCAAAGAAAGATGTGTCTATTGCGATATCGTTCGGCAGGAACTGAAGGACAAGGAACGGATGGTGATGGATTATGACTCCTTCATTTCGATCCAGCCGTTTGCTCCGCGCTTTCCTTTTGAGACCTGGCTTTTGCCAAAAACACATCAGTCAAGCTATCTTGAGATGAGCGAATCGGACTTTACCGTTCTGGCCAGAAGCTTCAAAGACACCCTGGGCAGACTAAAACTGGCTTTGAACGACCCGCCGTTCAACTATGCGCTGCACACCCGCCCCATTTCTAAAGATCATAGCGAGTATTATCACTGGCATTTTGAAATTATCCCCAAGCTCACGAAAGTCGCCGGGTTCGAATGGGGCTCAGGGTTTTATATCAATCCCACCACGCCTGAAGAAGCCGCGGCTTTCCTTAGAGAAATAGACCCCTTCAATGACGCCAAAGCCGCCAAGCCAGTTACAGTCGAGGAAAAAGTCTGAGATGAAAATACTGGTGGCTGCGTCAGAAATGGCGCCGTTCGCCAAGACCGGCGGATTGGGAGACGTGCTGGGGGCGCTACCGAAAGCTTTTGCCGGACTGGGGCACGAAGTGAAAACCTTTATCCCCCGATACAGTTCGATTGATGAAAACATCTATCCGCTTCAGCCGCTTGACTGGACGCTTGACGTCCCGGTTGAGCCGCGGCCCATGCCGATGTCGGTTGAAGTGCACCGTGACAAAAAGCGGAAACAGGAGACTTACTTCATAGATAACGAAGACTATTTTGACCGACGCGAGTTGTACCGGGATTCAAAAACCGGCGCCGACTATGCCGACAACGATGAACGCTTTATCTTCTTTGCTCACGGTGTCCTGGAGGCAATCAAAAAGATGGCCTGGAAACCGGACGTTATCCACGTCCATGACTGGCAGGCTGGACTTATTCCGGTGTATCTCAAGACAATCTACGCGGGGGATTCGTTTCTGGCCGGAATTCGGACGGTTTTGACCGTTCATAATCTTGCCTATCAGGGCGTGTTTGACAAAGAGCGCTTCCCTAAACTGAATCTCTCCGACGATTTGTTCCGTCCCACGGCGCCTTTTGAATTCTATGGGAAGGTGAATTTCCTGAAGGCAGCCATTTTGTTTGCAGATAAAATCACTACTGTCTCACCGCAGTATGCAATGGAAATCCAGTCATCGGAAGAGCTTGGGTGTGGGCTTCAAGGGGTGCTGAAGGAACGCCGCGATGATTTGACAGGTATTCTCAACGGGGTGGATTACGCCATCTGGTCGCCGTCGCGTGATAAAAGCATCCCTTACAGGTATCACATAAATAACCTTTCCGGTAAGCAGATGAACAAGGTGGAGCTGCTGGGGGAGGCTAAACTGCCTGTTCGGACGAAAACGCCCTTGATAGGCGTTATATCGCGTTTAGTGGACCAGAAAGGGTTCGACCTGATTGCCGACGCCGCTGATCGGCTCTTTGAGCTGAATATCCAGATGGTACTCCTGGGAACCGGGGAGGAAAAATATCACCGGCTTTTCACGGAGCTGGAGAAAAAGTATCCGAACAAGCTGCGGGTCTATTTGACGTTTGATGAAGCGCTGGCTCATCGCATCGAGGCTGCCTCCGATATCTTCCTGATGCCGTCGCTATTCGAGCCGTGCGGCCTGAACCAGATGTACTCCTTGAAGTACGGCACCGTGCCGTTGGTTCGAGAGGTCGGCGGTCTGGTTGATACGGTCAATGACTACAATCCGGAAAGCGGAGAGGGTACCGGTTTTGTGTTCCGCGAGTACACCCCTGAGGCGTTGCTGGGCGCTGTGCGGCGGGCCGTTGGGCTGTTCGCAAAGAGACGCCGGTGGACAAAACTGATGAAAGCCGGTATGCGACAGAATTTCTCCTGGGCGCGGTCGGCTCAAAAGTACACTCAGCTCTTTGAGCAGCTTGCCAACGGCTAAACGGGTCGACATTGTCACTTAAGCAGAGCACAAAAGTCCTGCTGCCCCTTGTCCCGGCTCTGGTGGTGTATGCTTTCCTCTGTCACCAGCTCGATTTCACGCAGGACGACGCCTACATTTCGTACCGCTACGTAGCCAATTTTCTAAATGGTGACGGCCTGGTGTACAACGTTGGTGAACGGATAGAGGGATACACGAACTTTGGGTGGGTGATCTACCTCATCATGTGGGGTGCTTTGGGAGCGAGTTACATCGCGGCTTCCAAGATAACCGGCTTTATCTTAGGGGCCGGTATTATCGTTCTTACCTACCTGATGGCTCGTCTCATTTTCACTAAGGGCAACAAGTTGCTTTTGCTGCTGCCAGTTTATCTAGTTAGCATTAATCAATCCTTGGCCTACTGGTCATCTGCCGGGCTTGAGACAGCGGCTTTTGCTTTTCTCGTGATGCTGTCATTGTACCTGTATCTGAAACGCAGCTGGGGGCTGATAGCCGCTCTGGTCCTGGCCGTCTGGGTGAGGCCGGAAGGTGCCCTGTTGACGGGGCTGTTGATCATCACCGAGGCCGTCGTTGAAAGGAGATCTCCTCTCTTTTCTCTTCGCTGCGCCGTCGCGGCCTTTCTGTTGTCGCTGCCGTTCGCGGTATTCAAGCTTGCATACTATGGCTCTATTTTCCCTAACCCCTTCTATGCCAAAACGGGATGGAACGTGGGCCAGTTGGCCAGCGGCCTTGAATACGCCGGCAGGTTTTTTTCGCACTACGGCTTTTATGGAGCGGGACTCATATTGCCTCTCATATTCATCAAAAGACTGTCACCGGCAGCCAAGGCGGTGTGGTGGTTTGCCGTGCTTTACGTTGCCTACATAGTGTTGATCGGGGGAGACGTATTGAAGGTTCACCGCTTCTTTATGCCCATTTTTGGAATGATGGCAATTACCACTTCTCTTGGACTCTGGCTGCTTGTCAGGAAACTCAGTCAAAAGACCAGACAAATGGTGTTATTCCTTACTGCAATATCTTTGCTGTCTCTTACGTATCTTTTGCCAGGGGCGTTTGTCAAACAGTACCATGTACTCGAAAGAGCCCTTACACGCAGGATGAGTTTCCTGGCTACGGAAATGAAAAAAGCCGATGCCTCTAATTTCTCGGTGGCTTTACCAACGATCGGTATCTTCGGGTATGAGCTTCTAGGCCATGAGGTCATCGACATGCTGGGGCTCACGGACAGTACCATTGCCCGGCATTCGGAAGAACCGATAGAGGGGATGCAGACAACCTGGAAAGAGCAAAAGCACAACTCAAAATACCTGCTTGGAAGGGCTCCTGACTATATTGTTTTTTCCACCGGTATCAAACCCTCAGCTCCGGCTGAACGTGCTCTGCTGCTATATCGACAGTTCCTGCAGTCATATCGCACCATTGCGTGGTTTTATCAAGCCTCGGAGAGTTCCAAGGGAATGCTGCAGTCTGTTTTCAAACGCGTCCGGGAAATCAAGGGCGAGATTGTGCCCGGCTATCCGGTAGAGTACGTGCAAGACTATAATAGAGGTCTTGACTGTTTTGTAGCGGGAGATCACCGAAAAGCGATCGAGTATTACGACAAAGCCCTTAAAGTGTCGCCGCAGCCGTACAACTTGTACTTAGTTCAGAATAAGGCCTTCAGTCACATGATGTTAGGTCAACACGAAATTGCCATGAAGCTGATGAACAGGATAGCGGCTGAAGATTCGCTCATTTTTGAAGCTCACAAAAACCTGTACATGTATGCTCGGGTGATGGCGGACGAGGCCAAGGCGAGCGTTCATAGACGCTGGCTGAATAAACTGGTGCCGTGGTACCTTCCAAGGCTGGATTCCATAGTGGCACAGCAGGTTAGGTTGTCCGAGCGCGGAAGACGATAAAAAGTTAACCTGGGAAAGAAGTTGACAAACTGATTTTCCGATATATAATTTATAATAACTGCTGAAGGCAGGAAAGAAGATGCGGGAATAGCTCAGTTGGTAGAGCACCACCTTGCCAAGGTGGCTGTCGCGAGTTCAAGTCTCGTTTCCCGCTTTTTTTTCGGCGCCATAGCCAAGTGGTAAGGCAGAGGTCTGCAAAACCTTTATTCCCCGGTTCGAATCCGGGTGGCGCCTTTTTTAAGTTGCCTGTTTGTTTTTCCATAAATCTGACTTAAACCTGGACATAGTAGGTCGAGTTTCGTAGTTAGCTTTAGGTAACAAAAAACCCGACAGTGGCAGGTCTCGGAGAGACCTGCCCTACTTCCAGCGTTACAACGGCTTATTTATCGGAATATCCGGGTCATCCCAGCCTTCTTATATTAACTCAATATCCAGTTTCCTTTTACCGATAATATACTATTGAGAGTTTCCACGCTTTTTTGTGGGGAAGTACAGTTAAAATTCACTACTTTCTGGAGATTAGATATGCGTACAATTACAGTTCTTGTCCTTTTGACCCTTCTTGTACTCTGGCCGGCGGGCAATCAGTGTCGGGCTGACGTTGATATCGGTCTGTCGATTGGGGACGGCGGTATCAAGGGTTTCTATCTCGCCATCGGCGAGCATTACAAGGTGCCACAGAAACAGATAGTGGTCGTCAGGGAGAGGAAGATACCTGATGAAGAACTGGCGGTAGTGTTCTTTCTTTCTCAACGGACTAGAGTTGCTCCCGAGATAATAATCAAGTTCCGCCTTGGCGGTAAATCCTGGATGGAGATCAGCGCCCATTTCGGCTTAACCGCTGAGATTTTTTATGTGCCGGTCAAGCGTGCCCCCGGACCTCCCTATGGCAAAGCGTATGGTCACTTCAAGAACAAGAAGAAAAACCAGTGGGGGACAATAAAGCTCACTGACGTCGAGGTTGTGAATTTCGTCAACCTGAGGTTCATCTCGGAGCACTATGGTTACTCGCCAGATGACGTTATTAAGATGCGTGAGAAGGGCAACAGCTTTGTCGTCATCAACGCCGAGGTGAAAAAGAACAAGGGGCAGGAAAAGAAAAAGTTAGGGCAGCTTGCTACCAAAGAAAAGCCCAAAGACAAAGGCAAGGGCAAAGGTAAGAAGAAATAGTTGAATTTGGTTCCGACAGGAGTTGCATCAGTCGCACTTTGGAATACGGCCACTCACCGCGGGTGGCCGTTGGCTTTTAAACGGAGTCCTGCATTGTGAGCTGACGTTCAAGTCTTGTAGGTCACGACAGTATTATGGCGCAGATGTGGATATCTGGCGCCCACAAAATGCCAGAAGCACTTTGGCTGCTACCATATGAAAACTAATCACAAGTATCTTTTCGACCAGTAAACCAAGCACCTGCCATACCCCCTTGGGCACCATTCATAGTCCACATGCCATTACCATACGTCATATTGACTGTGTAGGCAAAAAAACCAGAGTTAGATGCGTTGATAATGCCATAACCTATCGCATCATAGCTTCCATCTTGCATTTCAACCAACATGAAGCCAGCTCGACCGGGCGGATGATCGTCTGTGTAGTTACAGAATTCAGTTAAAGAAGAGAAACAATTGAAGGTTTGTTCAGGAAAAGCGTCGGTGACAAAAGTATGAGAAGCAACCCAAGCAGTGTAAGAAAGATAGTGAGTATCAACCGGCAGAAAGGTTGTGTCATATATGGTAACAGTGTCGTACACAGTAATGGTATCATATATGATAATTGTGTCGTTTGCTGTTACCAAGGTTGTGTCGTGGACGTACACAGTCGGACCTGCAATCTCTTTGATTGTTTCCTTTGTGCATCCAATGATACTCAAAAGCATACTACACAGAGACACACAAATCAGAAGCATGAGACTCCTTGTCATTGCTATTTCCCCCAGTTGTGATTAGTTGATAGCTTCGTCTGCTTTGTCTTGCTTTGTCGGCAAGTAGTCAATTCCTGTTTACATTGGTCATACATATTCTTCGAGTAATCAAACCCCACAGCTGAAAAAATCCACCGATCTTTGAGTCAGTTAAGCTTGACTATTGGTGTAAAATGTATTAATTGATAGGCGGACTGACATAGCGACTGCCAAAATGGCAGTACGGATTAGAGAAGAGTCAAGTCGTTATGGCATTTGAGAATCTGAGCGATCGCGAAAAACAGATACTGTATAATCTTATCGATTACTACATTGCCTCAGCCGGGCCGGTTGGGTCGCGGGTAATCGCCGGCAAGTTCAAGATGGGGATTTCTTCAGCGACGGTGCGCAATACCCTTCAAGACCTGGAAGATATGGGGCTGGTGCAACAACCGCACACTTCTGCCGGCAGGATTCCCACCGATTTAGGGTACCGCGTCTATGTCGATTACTTGCTCAAGCCGGAGGCTCTTACTCAGGCCGAGAAAGAAGCTATCAAAGATTCTATTCTCAAGGAAGGTCGCGGGGTGAACGAAATTCTCGGGCAGACATGCAAGGTGCTTGGTGACATTACTCGTCAACTGGGAGTGACCATCGCTCCCAAGTTCGAGGAGGGTACGCTCAAGCGACTGGAATTGATCCCGGTTGCCGAGGAACGGATCATGGTGGTGGTGGTAGTTGAATCCGGTTTGGCCCGCAGCGTGATCCTTGAAGTTGAAACGGCCATTTCCGACAAGGACCTGCGTGAAGTGGAGGCGCTTATCAATGAACGTCTGGCTGGCCTTACACTTGGTCGCATTAGAGACACCATCTCCAAGCGACTGGGGGACGTGTCCGGCCATGGTCGTTTGGTTAGTCTGATTATCGATTCCAAGGAGAAGATTTGGACTGACGAAAGGGCGGAGGATATTCATCTGTCGGGCGTGGACAACCTGCTTGTTCAACCTGAGTTTACTGGCCGGGAGAAGATTTCGGGTCTGGTTAAGTTCTTAGAAGACGGCACGACGCTCTCGGAGTTCCTCAGCCAAGTCCAGGAAGAGGGACTGATAATCACGATCGGGCGGGAGAGCAAGTTTAGTAAAATAATGGACTGTTCGCTGGTGACTTCTTCCTACCGGGTGGGGAAAATCAGCGGCACCATCGGTATCATCGGCCCTACGAGAATGCCGTACAACAAGCTGGTATCGGTCGTCGAGCACACGGCGCGGACAATAACCGAAGTGCTTTCCGGTATTGACAAGAAGAGGGATGCATAAAGATGCCCAAAAAAGAGCAGGCAAAGACAGAAATATCGGATTCGGAAGTACAGGAAAAAGAAAGCGCCGACAGGGAAACTCAGGCGGATGTTGAGCAACCTTCTGGAGATGCAACGGAAGATGCCCAGGCTGCCAAAGAGACCCAGCCAGAGGAAGAGCCGTGTGAGGAGGAAAGGCTCAAACAGCACATAGAAGAGTTGGAAGACAAGCACCTTCGCTTAGCGGCTGAGTTTGACAACTATAAGAAGCGGATGGCGCGCCAGTATGAAGAGATGATGCGTTTTGCCAATGACAGAATCCTCCTTGAGTTGCTGGAAGTGGTGGACAACTTTGAACGAGCCCTGCATCATGAGAATGACGATACTGACTTTGAGACTTTTCGCAAAGGCACGGAGATCATCTTTGGCCAGATAACCGCCCTGTTGGGTAAGTACGATATCAGTCCAATTGAAGCTTTAGGTAAGCCTTTTGACCCCAATCTCCACGAAGCGGTGATGCCGATCGAATCGGAGGATTACCCGGAAGGGGTCGTGGCGATTGAGATGAGTAAGGGTTATATGCAAGGGGATCGCGTCTTGCGTCATAGTAAGGTGGGTGTCAGCAAAGGGAAGCCAAAGGATAAGGAAGAAGGACGAAAGTAGGTAAGGTTTCGAGTGATGCGAAGCGAAACGAGAAACCCGACAGTAATCTCAAAGGCTATAATAGACTATAAAGGAGCATAAAAACATGGGAAAAGTAATTGGCATTGATCTGGGGACGACCAACTCGTGCGTGGCCGTTCTCGAGGGAAAGGACGGGGTCGTAATACCGAATCTTGAAGGCGCCCGCACGACGCCCTCGGTGGTGGCCTTTACCAAGGATGGCGAGCGTCTGGTCGGGGCGGCGGCCAAAAGACAGGCGGTGACCAATCCGGAGAACACGGTCTTTTCCATCAAGCGTTTCATGGGGCGTATGCACAGCGAGGTTTCCTCGGAAGAAAAGATCGTCCCCTACAAGGTGACTGAAAATGAAAAGGGCGCGGTTCTGGTTGAAGCTCAGGGCAAGAAATACTCGCCGCCGGAGATATCAGCGATGGTGCTACGTTCGATGAAGCAGGCGGCGGAAAGCTACCTCGGGCAGGAGGTCAAACAGGCGGTCATAACGGTGCCGGCCTATTTCAACGATTCCCAGCGGCAGGCTACTAAAGACGCCGGACGGATTGCCGGTCTTGAGGTGCTGCGTATCATCAACGAACCGACAGCTGCCTCGCTGGCCTATGGTCTGGAAAGGAAAGGGAATGCCAAGATTGCCGTCTTCGATCTTGGTGGGGGCACCTTTGACATTTCCATTCTGGAGATTGGCGACGGCGTTTTTGAAGTTCGCTCGACCAACGGCGACACTCACCTCGGCGGTGATGATTTCGACCAGACAATCATTGATTGGATGGCAGAGGAGTTTCTCAAGTCGCAGGCGATCGATCTACGCAAGGACCGCATGGCCCTGCAGCGCCTGAAAGAAGCGGCGGAAAAGGCCAAGGTTGAGCTGTCGTCAACCCTTCAGACAAATATCAATCTGCCCTTTGTTACTGCCGACCAGTCCGGTCCGAAGCATCTTGATCTGACCCTGTCAAGGTCGAAGTTAGAACAGTTGACCGATCATCTGATCCAGCGTACGGTCGAGCCGTGCAAGGCGGCGTTGGCTGACGCCAAGCTGTCTATGTCCGACATTGACGAAGTAGTTTTGGTGGGTGGGATGACCCGCATGCCCAAGGTTATTGAGCTGACGAAGGAACTGTTTGGAAGAGAACCACATAAAGGGGTCAATCCCGACGAGGTGGTGGCAGTGGGGGCGGCTATTCAGGCTGGTGTTCTCTCCGGGGAAATGAAGGATATTGTGCTTCTCGATGTGACCCCGCTCTCGCTGGGTATCGAGACACTCGGCGGCGTCATGACCCGGCTGATCGAGCGAAACACCACCATTCCAACTAAGAAGGCCCAGATTTTCTCGACAGCCGATGACAATCAACCAGCGGTATCGATCCACGTCCTACAAGGCGAACGCCAGATGGCGATCGACAACCGCACGCTGGGGCGATTCGACCTGGTCGGTATTCCTCCGGCGCCGCGTGGTGTGCCTCAGATCGAGGTCAGTTTTGATATCGATGCCAACGGTATTGTTCACGTCAGCGCCAAAGACCTGGCCACCGCCAAAGAGCAGTCGATTAAGATCGAAGTCTCCTCCGGTTTGTCCGAGCAGGAAATTGACAATATGGTCCAGGGTGCCGAAAAGCATGCCGAGGAGGATAAGCAAAAGGGGGAGCTGATCAAGGCGCGCAACGAAGCCGACCAGCTTGCCTATGCCACGGAAAAGACCCTCAAGGAACATGGTGACAAGGTTAGTGAGGAGGACAGGAAGAAGATCGAAGAGGCCGTCAAGAATCTCAAAGATGCGATGGCCGGTGATTCGTTAGAAGCGATTAACGCTGCCAAAGAATCTCTCACTACCGCCTCGCACAAACTTGCTGAGGAGATGTACAAACAGGCCCAGGCCGCGAGCGGCGCTCAAGCCGGAGCCGAAACAGAGGCAGCAGCAGCCGGCACCGGTGAGGGTGAAGAGAAGAAGGACAAAGGAGAGGGAGCGGTTGACGCCGATTTTGAAGTGGTGGATGATGATAAGAAGTAGCAGAATGACTGTAGGGCAGGAGCCCCGTGCTCCTGCCTATCCCGCAGGCAACTGCGAACGGTTGGCAGGATCGCAGGGATCCTGCCCTACTACTCGCTTTGGTGAGGGTTTCTCAGGACAAAATACAAATAGGATGACTCAACCCACCGACGATCAAAAGCCTGGCCCGTGACGGGCAAGCGGTGGTGCACCCAAAGGTTAACGAGAGCGTTTTCAAGAAACTGATCGATGGCTAAGAGAGATTACTATGAAATCCTCGGCGTGGACCGGGGCGCCAATGAAGAAACGGTCAAGTCGGCCTATCGCAAGTTGGCATTCAAGTACCATCCCGACCGCAATCCGGGCAGTACGGAGGCCGAGGAGAGATTCAAAGAGGCCACCGAAGCCTACGAGGTACTAAGAGACCCCCAGAAACGCCATGCCTATGACCAGTTCGGTCATGCCGGGGTGGGGCAGGCAGCCGGGGCAGGGTATGGCTTCGGCGGTTTTGAGAGTTTTGATCTTGGCGATGCCCTGCGAGCCTTCATGCGTGATTTCGGCGGCGGTTCGATTTTTGACGAGTTTTTCGGTATGGGCACCGGTAGCTCTCGGCGGAGGAGAAACCGCGGTGAGGACCTTCGTATCAGAATCAAACTCACTTTTGAAGAGATTGCCACCGGCGTGGAAAAGTCGATTAAAGTCAAGCGGTTAGTACGCTGCGACAGTTGCGGAGGGTCGGGGGTGGCGGCCGGCTCCTCGCGTCGAACCTGCCCGCAGTGCAAAGGCGCAGGCCAGGTGCGAACAGTAACCCGAACCTTCCTCGGCACCATTCAGCAGGTTACCACCTGTAATATGTGTCGGGGCACCGGAGAGGTTATTGCTGATCCGTGCCGGGTATGCGGCGGTGAAGGTCGAGTGCGAGGTTCGACCACAGTTCAAGTCAAGATTCCGGCAGGAGTTTCCAGCGGCAACTATATGACTATTGAAAGCATGGGCCATGCCGCCCCTCACAACGGGGAGCCGGGCGACCTCATTGCCGTTTTTGAGGAAGCTGAGCACGAGCATTTCACCCGTCGCGGGGACCACATCCTATGCGAGCTGCCGATTTCATTTACGACTGCTGCTTTGGGAGGGACGGTCTCGGTGCCTACCCTGAATGGACATGCGACGATACGAATTCCTCCGGGGACGCAGCCGGGCAAGACGTTGAGAATGCGGGGTAGGGGAATCACTCATCTTCACCACGCCGGCCGGGGAGATCAACTCATTGGCATTGTCGTGTGGGTACCGACGAAGCTGAGCAAGGAGGACAAAAAGCTGCTTGAGGAGCTCTCTTCCTCTGAGACGTTCACGCCGCCGCCGGCAAATAAGTCGTTCTTTGAGAAGCTCAGAGAAACCCTCGGCGTGTGAGCAGACCATGGGTGAAACTAAACCCCACGCTTATACTGAAGCGAAGGTTGAAGTACCCCGCCTTCTAGCTGATGCAGTCTGTAATTTCATAATCGAGAACATAAGTTCCGGTCTAATCCTCGAGGAGGAAGAGGATTCCCCCATTACCGGAATCAGGTTTTACGTTCCCCAGGATGACAAGAAGAACTGGCGGAGTCTGCTGACTGGTTATCTTACACACCTTGTTGACGATTCCGGGGCAATAGTTCCTCACATCGAGGAGCGCCTGATCGAGAAGATCGAGTGGGAAGAACAGTACCGGCAATCCGTCAAGCCAATTCTTATCGGCAAGGATGTCGTCGTTCGTCCTCCCTGGTGCACCGCTGAGCCGGACGTCAAGTATGACATCGTTATTGAACCGAAGATGGCTTTTGGCACCGGCAGACACGAAACCACACGATCTTGTCTCAAGATCGTTCGACAGAAATTCAGACCGGGGATGCGGTTCCTGGACGTCGGCTGCGGATCGGGTGTTTTGTCCATTCTTGCCGACAAGATGGGGGCAAGTTTTATCAAAGCGATTGACAACGATCTCACCGCCGTCGAAAATTGTCTCGAGAATTTTGAGGCCAATCAGGTGCGTACACCCAGCGAAATCTTGTTAGGATCGATTGAGAAATGTAAAGGCGACCTCCCCTATGATTTTATCTGCACCAACATTATAAAGAGCACGATACTGTCCATGCTTGGCGGCCTGGTGGCTCTGACGGCCCATAAGGGGATTTTAGTATTGTCAGGGTTACTTGAGCGGGATGAAGGCGAGGTCTCGGCCCGGTTAAGACAGGCGGGGTTGGCCACGTTTTCAATCCTGCGGGACAACAAATGGCTGACCTACACCGTTTGTAAAGGCTGAATAATGGAACTGCCGATCTTCTACTGCCCGCCGGAGCTTCGGCGCGATGACATCGTCCAGCTTCCCGATGAGGAGGGTCATCACGCCCTTAGCGTCATGCGCCTTACTCAGGCAGACCGGGTGATAGTCGTTGACGGCGTTGGCGCTGCCTACCGAGGAGAGATAGCAAGAATTGTCGGCAGAAAAAAGGTTGAGGTCCGGCTGCATTTGGAGATTCGCAATTTCGGCGAACCGGCCGTTGTGCTCACTCTGGCGGCCGGCCTCTCGGTCGGTTCCAAGTTCGACACCGTTGTCCAGGAAGGGACCGAGTTGGGTGTGAAAAGGTTCGTTCCAATCATTTCTGAAAGATCCAAGGTGAAGCTGGATGATCCGAAAAAAGCCTCAGCCAAAATCCGCCGTCTCGAACGAGTGGCCTTAGCGGCGATCAAGCAGTGCCGCCGCAGTTACCGACCGGATATCTCGCTGCCGGTCAGCTTTGCCGAATATATGAAACAGGCCGATAGCGAGGACCTTAAACTTATTTTCCAACCGGGCGATAGGGTGGCTTCGTTGGAGCAGATACGGGTAGATGCTCAGACAAAACGGATCACCGTGCTGGTTGGTCCGGAGTCCGGTTTCATGCCGGACGAAGTTGATCTGGCCGGCAAAGCCGGGTTTATTTCGGTCTCGTTAGGACCGAGAATTTTGAGGACAGAAACGGCCGGGCCGGTAGCCTGTGCGCTTGTGATGAATATGTTAGGCGAGTTGAGATAGCTCTCCTTTTTTCCGATACATAAGGCAAGTGGAGAAGATACTTTTAGTATGGGTGGGGCTGTTCGGCCTGGTTATCGGCTCGTTTCTGAACGTGGTGATTCACCGGCTTCCGCGCCAGATTCCGTTTCTGAAGGGGCGTTCCGTATGTCCTCACTGCGATGCCCAGCTTAGGTGGTACCACAATATCCCGGCGCTCAGCTTTGCGCTTCTTGGCGGCAAGTGCGCCTTTTGCAGAGGGAGAATTTCCTACCGGTATCCCGCCGTCGAGATCAGCAATGCCTTTTTCTATGTCTACTTCTACTGGCAGTTTGGCTTCAGCCTTAATTTCGGTATCTTTGCTTTTCTTTCCTCGGTGCTTCTGGTCATCTTTTTTATCGATCTTGATTTTCAAATAATCCCTGATGTCATCACTCTGCCCGCAATAGCCCTAGGCCTGGCCGTCTCGTTGCTCCCAGGCGGAATAGGCATTGTAAATGCTGCTATTGGCTTGTTGGTCGGCGGGAGCTCATTGTATCTGATCGCCATGCTTGGCGACTGGTTATTCAAGAAAGAATCTATGGGGGGCGGCGATGTCAAGATGGCCGCCATGTTAGGTGCTTTTTTGGGCTGGCAGAAGATTATCCTGATCTTCATATCCTCGGCTGTAATCGGCCTGGTCGTGTCGCTGGTGATAATGATCTTCTCCGCCCAAGTTCGCGAAACGAGGGTAGTACCGTTCGGACCTTTCTTGGCAACTGCAGCTATACTGTCTATCGTTTACGGTGACCAACTCATCAGCCTTTATCTTACCAACGTTGTTGGTTTGCACTAGCCCTGCGGCCTTTCAGTTCAATTGGAGGGCTGCCGATAAGTAACTTGAGATGACAAAAAAAGGCAGCCGCAGATTCGAATCAGAGGTCCACCTCGGGCTACTCGTGATAGTCTGTATCCTGTTGTTTCTCAATTTCACCTCGAACGTCATTATCTATCGGGCTCGTGAATTCAAGCGAGACAGTCTGACTGCCGACCTTAACTCCGCGGCGCGGGCCGTGACCCGGATGGTGCAGGGCACGATTCCCCCCTCTCTGACCGAGTCTCAGAAGCGAAATCTCATGCTGCAATACGGACTGAGCGGGCTGATGGTGATTCCCTCCAAACCGCCGGACAACACGGCAGAGTCCAAGAGACGATGGCTTGCTTCCGTTGTTCACAGTCTTCCTCCCGGGCAGATTCCCGACCTTGCCCGTAAGCTATTGACTTCCGACTTTCACACCCTGACGCGAGGTGAGGAAAATGAATACTTCTATGTCTATCCGATGCCATCCGGCGCCGGAAAGAGCCTGGCGATCCTATCGAAAAACACACCGGAGCTGGCCTATCTTGATGACTCTGCACGGGTGGTGCTGATCATCGGTATTGTCTCCGTGCTGGCCATTGCCGGTATCTACCTCTTGCTTTCGCGCTTTATCTTTTCGCCCTTCAGGAAAATCAAGAAGCAAGCGCTGGACGCCGGCCGAATCGTCGACCAGACAGCGGATGATGTCGAGGCCATGGTTGAAGACTACTGCAAGATCATCGACGAACTCAAGGAAAAGGAAGCCAAACTTCGCCAGTTGAACAAAGCCATTCAAAGAAAGGCCGATTCGCTGGAACAGTTCAGTCAGTACCTGTTAACCTCGATGAATTCCGGCATTATCACCGTAGATAGGCAAGGGCAGATCCTATCCGTCAACCGGGCCGCCGGTGAGATCCTTGCCGTCCAGCCAGGCGATTATGAGGGGAAGTCGCATACGGAGTTACTCAAACCCGATTCCGAACTGGCAGAGGTCGTGGGGCAGGCTCTCTCGCAAGGGGAAAACATCGATTATCGGGAGATTGATTTCACACCCGGCCACCGACAAAAATTGACTCTTGGCGTTTCGGTTTCAGTGATTTGCGACAACCGGCAGCGACCGATAGGCGCTTCTCTGCTTATTAACGACCTGACCGAGCTGCGACGACTCCGCGCCGAGCTGGAAACGAAAAATCGCCTGGCCGCGCTGGGGGAGATGGCCGGGGGGCTGGCCCATCAGTTGCGAAACTCGATGGGAGCTATCACCGGCTACTGCGCTCTGTTGAAAAAAAGGCTGAAAAGAAGCGGGATTGAGATTGGCAGCATTGCAGCACTCGTTCAGGAAACTACTGAAACTGAGAAATTAGTGGAGCGTTTTTTGCAATTTGCCCGACCACTCGCTTTCACACCGCAAATTGTGTCCGTCAACGAACTCATCGCACAGGTGATTGATGCCTTTCATGCCCGTCCTGACTGTCGGCAAGCGGAATTCGTGGTAAAGCAGGCCGATGATATTATGGTGGAGCTGGATCCCTTACTGATCAAACAGGCTCTGACCAACATCATAGATAATGCCGTCAATGCTTATGAAAGCAAAAAGGGACTGGTTGAAATCAGGGTGAGCTTAGGTGCCCCACCCTTTTGGGGTAGGATAAGTCAAGAGAGTTCTCCCAGCAAACCCACCGCCGGTCAAAGGCCCAGCCCGCGACGGGCAAGCGGTGGGCCACCCACCCTACAATTGCAGATTGAAGTTGAGGACTCCGGCTGCGGGATTGCTGAAAAGAATCTCGACAAAATCTTCTTGCCGTTCTTTTCCTCTCGCCCCTCTGGGACGGGCTTGGGGCTGCCCCTGGCGCGTAAGATCATCGACTTGCACCAGGGTTCACTGACGGTGACGTCTCAGTTGGGCAAAGGGACAATGTTTACCATTTCGTTGCCGGTTCAGGTGCCGGAGGTTATTCCGGCGCCGTCACGAATTCTTTCGTGACGGCCATACCGGTCAAAGGCCCGGCCCTGACGGGTTGGTGCAGTCAGGAAAGGAGAGGCTGTCCCATAAGTCAGTTTCCAGCCCTATTGGGTCTTGTATCTAATGAGCTCACCATTCGCTAACTCCGCGTAGCGGCGGGGCTTGTCCCCGCCGATGATGAGGTGGGGGGCAAGCCCCCACCCTACGCGAGCCAGAAGGGTGATCTTTTGGGACAACCTCAGAATTCCTGACTGCGCATAAAAAGAACTAAAGTACCTCTTGTGGGCGCGTGTGTACGGCCGGGAGAAATCTCTTGAGCGCAGGGTTTTTTTTCATATATTCGGGGACGATAGATCAGGAGGTTGATTAGATGTATACGCCGTCAGATTTCAGGAAAGGGCTGCGCATAATCGTCGACGGCCAGCCGTACTATGTAATCGAGTATCAGCATTTCAAAATGGGACGGGGCAAGGCCAACATACGCACCAAGCTGAAACATATCAAAACGGGCGCCGTGGTTGAAAAGGTCTTCTCGACTAACGATTCCTTCAAACCGCCGGATATGGAATTCAAAACGATGCAGTATCTCTATGAGAACGCCGGTGAGTTTGCCTTCATGGATTCGCAAACATTCGAGCAGGTGTCCATACCGGTCGACAACCTTGGCGATGCCCGGTGGTATCTGTTGGAAAGTCAGGAATACAGGGTAGTCTTTCTGGATAACGAGGCTATCTCAGTCGATCTTCCGACTTCCGTGATTCTCGAAGTGGTCCAGACCCAACCGGCCGCACGGGGAGATACCGTCACGAACATAACCAAGCCGGCCAAGCTGCAAACCGGCCTGACGGTAAAAGTGCCGCCCTTTGTTAAGGAGGGAGACAAGGTGAAGGTTGACACCCGAAGCGGTGAGTACCTGGAGCGGGCCAATTAGAGCATGGTTGCTAAGCGTCGGGTAATCGGCGTTGATGAGTCCGGAAAGGGGGACTTTTTCGGCCCTCTGGTAGTTGCAGCCTTTTTGGCGTCGGATGGCGATCTGCAAAAGCTGCAAGAAATTGGGGTCCGCGACAGCAAGCTCATCGCCGACAAGAAGCTGCTGACGATCGACAAGCAGCTTAGGTCTAGCTTTTCCCATGCCGTTGTGGTGTACAGCCCGGAAGAATACAACCGTCAGTATGCATCGATCAAAAACCTGAACAAACTACTGGCGGAGGGACATGCGCGGGCAATTGCGGCGGTTCTTGCCAAGCACAAGGCAGACCTGGCCATATCCGACAAGTTTGGAAAGTCGGAGTTAGTGGAAAGGGCTCTTCGTGAAAGGGGAGTGAGAATCGGCCTTCAGCAGTTTGTCCGGGGTGAAGAAATTCTTCAGGTAGCGGCGGCTTCGATCCTGGCGCGAGCAGCTTTTATCAGGGAGATTGCAAAGCTGTCGGAGCTGTTGGAGATGGACATTCCGAAAGGAGCCGGCGCCATCGTGGACGAGGCGGGCAAGAGGCTTGCACGGCGCCCCGCCTTCGGCGGATTCAATAAAATTGCCAAGACCCATTTCAAGAATTACCGCCGGATAGTCAATCTCACGTTTCCTGTGAAGTGAAAGCCATAAAAAGTACGTAGGTCAAAACTCCTGTAGTTTTGACATTGTTGCCGTTCGTCAAAAGCGCAAGGTTTTTGACTTACGAAACTTCGCATGACAGACCTTTCAAGATTAGGTGTCGGGCCGGGTGAGGTTGTCTCAAAAGGCAACTATTCCGGCCAGCGTAGGGTGGGGGCTTGTCTCCCGCCTAAACGTGGCGATGCCACCGGCGGACACAAGGCCCGCCGCTACGCGGAGTTAGCAAATGGCGACTTCATTTGGTGCCATGTCCAGTGTAGCTGGGGTCAACTTGTGGGACAGCCTCGGGTCGCCCGACACCGCAAAATGAGTCTTTGAATAACTCAAGCCAGGACAGCGGGTAAGCCAAATGAGATAAAGTTATTCTTTAAGGGCAACCAACATGGAAAAATGGAACTGAATCCATATCCAGTCGACTGTCTCCAGATCGGTTGAAGGGTTAATCAGAAGGCCGGTTTTGTCGATAATCAGAAAGACTATAACAAGTTGGCCGGTTGGGAGGTCCCGTGGAATTACAGGCTATTGATCTAGTGGTGTCACTCTTTTTCCTTTCTGCTCTTATACTCGTTGCCAGGTCTCGAAAACGACTTACCAGTGAAGGCACGGAAAGCTACCGTTACATATCAAGTGGGCTGGTGATTTTAACGCTGATGGTGGTGTCGCGCCTCTACAGCACGATTGGCGCCTTCCACCCAATCCCACTTCTTAACGATCCGGTTTTTTATCGGTTGATCTTCTGGATTGGCATCATAACCGGACTGACGATGCTGGTGAGCGGCATATCCAACTGGCTTCCTCTCTCGCAGACTCACCGAAAGCTTGACCGAGAAAGGTTGCGACGTTTGGACTTTGTCAAGAGAGTGGAGCAACTTGTCGGGGTAGAAAGAAGGTCGCCGGTGGTCCTGAGCAAGGCGCTGCAGTATATGGTCGAACACTTCGGCTTACGAGGGGGAGCGGTTTACATCTACTCCCGGAGACGACAGAAGCCGGTATTTTTGTCTTCTTTAGGTTCGGCTCGGATGTCTGATACCGACCTGGAGAAAATATTATTCGACGTGAACCTCTCCGATAACCTTTCCAATAAAGATTCCTCCGATGATAACGAAATTGTCACGGATGTTCCATCAGGCATTACCCGGCCAGACCTCACCCTGTCGGTGGTAGCCGGAGGCAAACTGTCGGCTCTTTTCCTCTTATGGCAGAGCAGGAAGTCGTCTCTGGATGACGATGACAGAATGAATCTGAAGATAGCCGCCGACATTATCGGCCGCAAAGTTGAGCTCAGAAAGCTGCAACTGGGAGAGGCGTTCCGCGGGCGGCAGGTCGAGTGGCTGCAGTCTTTCGTCGCTGCCGTCGATCGCAAGAAACCTGTGAAGGATAACATGTCGGAAATCGCCAGGTGGTTCACCAGGATGATACCGGTCGAACTGATTTCGTTTACCGTCGTTTACGACGAGAAGAACATGCAGAGGTTTTCAGTTGGTGAGGACGGTACCCTCCTGAGCGAGAAGCGCATCGACGTGCTACCGCACCGCGCTTTCCTGAAGCATGTTCTGGACAACGAAACGCCGCTGGTGGTCAACGACACCGGTGGCAAGACCAGCGTACCCATCGACAAGATGATTCTTGGCAGCGGGATGAAATCTTTGGCTGCTTTTCGACTGGGATACGGCCAGAGACCGCAGGGAGTTATGGTGGTTGCCTCGAAAGAAATCAACCGCTTCAGTTCGAGAGAAATCGAGCTGATCGAAGCGGCTGTCCCGCTGTTGAGTCACCTCGTTTCTGAAGAGGTCTATCGCTATAAGATAGGCGTGGGGGAGAGGCGCGTTGATCTGATAAATGGTTTTCTTGCCGATTGTGGCCGGGTCTCCAGTTTGCAGGATATATTTGAGCAAGCGGTGGCACTTTTGTCGAGGGAGCTAAGAACATCCATGGTCAGGATTTCTACCTATGAGTACGACGGCGCCTTTTTGAAATCGAGAGCCCTGGCATCCATGCGACCTATTGAGGGTCTCACGCCTGTCGACGGTCACATGATTTTGTCGTTGATGCCCTACCATACTCTGGTGCGAGAGACAGGCCGCCTGATGATGATAAATCAGGAACAGACGGACAAGAAGATCACCGAGGCAGAGGCGAGACAAATCTGCCGCTCGGACTTGCAATCGGCCTTACTGGTTCCGGTTACGATTGGCCGGGAGACGTTGGTGGTTATCAGCTTAGCCGAGTTGCGACGGTGGTCCCGTTATCAATACAACCAATCCGACGTTCTGTTTGCAAGCTCGGTGGCCTCGGGCTTATCCCTGGCGATTCAACTCGCTCTCGGCGAAAAGACAAAAGCCCCTTCCAGGTTGGACGAGAGTAGTATTAAGCCGGTTACGTTCTCCGACCCGATGCTTAAGGGCCGCATTAAATCGTCTCTCTCAAGCATCTTAGGATCGGTCGAGATGATAAAATCCCACAACCCGAACACCGACGCCAGCCTCGACCGGTATCTTTCAATCATAGACCGCTCCGCCCAGAGAATCAACGACTACTTCGTGGAGAAAGTATCCCCGTAAGACACAGCGCCATTCACACCGGGAGGTCCCTCGGCCTTGCTCGCCATTGGCGAGGGTGACCGGGCGGAATACCTCTCCTTGACGTGCGAGATCACGCACCTGACATTTTCGGAATTAGGGCCTACGCGGAGACAAGTCCCGTTCATTTGTTAACTGCTTAAAGCGCAACTCCGTAAAACCGGGAGCTTGTCCCTAACGCTGCGTGCGGCTGCCGAGAAGTTATCATCGTCGGGATAAGTTATTTGTTTCACAAGCTTTCGCTTTTCTATTGAAGTCTCCGTGAATATGTGCTATCATAGTAGAAATAGAGTTTTTTGTCGGGATAAGGCATGGAAAGGATAACGTCATGATAGTTGACCAGAATGATAAGGTGCGCACAGACCAGTGGAAGATCGCCTCTCATGTTCTGAAACTCGGTGCCTCCGCCATCAGAGAGATACTCAAGATCTCTTCGCAACCAGGTGTCATTTCCTTTGCCGGGGGACTTCCGGCGCCGGAACTGTTTCCCCTTGAGGATCTGAAAGAGGCTATGGCCAGCGCCATTTCGAAGAATGGCCCAGCGTGTGTCCAGTACTCGCTTTCCATGGGAATCACGCCCCTTCGCGAACTGCTGGCACACAGAGCCACCGAGCGCGGCACCAAGAGCGAGATTGATAACATGCTGATTACCTCCGGTGGTCAGCAGGGGATTGAGCTGGTAGCTCGCGCCTTTATTGAACCAGGCGATTACATCCTGACTGAGTATCCCACCTATGTCGGCGCTCTGCAGGCGTTTGAGTACTACCGGGCGCGCTACGCATCGGTGGAGATGGACGATGAGGGAATGCTCATTGACCAGGTGGAGGAAAAGTTAGTCAAGTATAAGCCTAAACTAATCTATACCGTCTCCAATTTTCAGAATCCGACCGGCATTACGATGTCGGTACTGCGTCGGAGGAAGTTGATTGAACTGGCGATGAAATACAATGTGCCTATCATTGATGACAACCCTTACAGTGACATCCGATTCTTCGGCGAGAGACTGCCCACGTTGAAGTCAATTGGCGGGGATGCCGTAATCGCTATCAGGACCTTTTCCAAGATTCTTGCTCCCGGGTTGAGATTGGGCTGGATGAACGGCCCCGCGGAGATCATGAGCTACTTTGAGAGGGTCAAACAGTGTACCGACCTGCACACCAATACTCTCTGTCAGTACATCGTTTATGAGTATCTGACGGCAGGGAAATTGGAACCCCACATTGAAAAGTTGAGAGCGGATTATAAGGTCAAGCGTGATCTGATGATCAAGACGATGAGACAGACCTTCCCGGACGGTATCAAGTGGACCGAACCGGAAGGCGGGCTTTTCCTGTGGGTCGAGCTTCCCACGCATATGTCGGCCAAGGACCTGCTGCCCAAGGCGGTTGAGATGAAAGTAGCCTATGTCTACGGCCAGCCGTTCCACCCGGACGGGCAGGGGCAGAACACGCTGCGGTTGAACTTCTCCAATGCCACCCATGAAGGCGTCGTTGAAGGGATCAAGAGGCTGGCCCGGTTGTTCAAAGAGAACATGTGACGCCTCTGAACTGACACCCTCCTCGCGTAGCGGCGGAGCTTGTCTCCGCCGACGGCAATAGCTGTCACCCTGAGCGGGATCGAAGGGTGGGGCGACACAAGGCCGCCCTCTACGCGAGAAAAACAGCTCGTATTCGGACAGCGAAAAAGTGACATAGTGCTTATTGCCTTTGACAAATACCATGCGCTGCAAAATGACTTTCTTGTCATTGAGCAGACGAAGGCGAGGCTCGGCAAGACGAAGTTGCGCCGTCTGGCCGGATCTATCTGCGATAGACGAACGGGTGCGGGAGCCGACGGCATTTTGTACCTATCACAAAGTACAAAGGCAGAGCGCAAACTTGACGTCTTTAATGCCGACGGTAGCTGGGCTGAAAAGTCAGGCAATGGCCTTAGAATAGCGGGTGTGCATCAGTTCCGGCGCGATAGAAGAAGGAAACGATTTGTTTTCGAGACAGCAACGGGGCTCGATATAGTCGTCGTGACGGCCTCTTCCGGCAACAGTTACGTAGTCAAGACGGAACTGGGTCAGCCGGAGTTCAGGGTGGAGCGGGTACCGGTCAAAACAAGGCTAAAATATATGATAAATGTGCCGTTGGCGCTTGGGGGATTGAAGTTCCCGGTGACCTGTGTCGCCATCGGGAATCCGCATACCGTCCTGTTTGTTGATGATTTCGATTTCGACTGGGAGGCCCTCGGCGCTGAAATCGAGGTTCATCGTGCCTTCCCCAACCGCACCAACGTTGAGTTTGTCAAGGTGATAAACCGCAAAAAAATCCGGATAGCCGAATGGGAAAGGGGGGCCGGTGCCACCGGTTCCTCAGGAACCGGAGCGGCGGCGGCGGTCTGTGCCGCCGTCATGTTGGGGCTGGCCGACCGACGCTGTGAGGCTGTGTTCGAAACTGGCTCACTGCAGGTTGACTGGCGCAAAAGTGACAATGCCATTGAGCTGAGCGGCCCGGTTGAGTTTGTCTGCCGAGGGATGTACGAATTCAAGTAGCCTCGCTCTGAGTCTTATTCCGTGCACGGTGCTTAATCAAAGGTGGGGCAGATATGGACATCTGCCGCCTACGAGAATAAGGCCGGCTCTGCCGGTCATGGTTCGACTCCGTCCGACAGGGCCGGACCTGGACGGCTCACCATGACTGATGAGTTGACCGATTTACAGCTCCGTGCGCGGCGTACGTCCCCGTGCGCCGCGCCGCTTAAATGGGTGATCAGAGAATGTTGTAACTTGCCAGAGCGGGTGTGCTGTCGTATTATTAGTGCACGCGACAAGAACGGAACGGGAATGAAAAAGGACCGATTCAAAGAGCAGTTTGCAGCAGCGACGGCGACCGCCTTTCAGCAGGTATACAGCAAACAGTATCAGGCGGTGGGGACTGCCCAGATTTTTGATTCCGATTATGTCTACCGTTATCTTGAGAAACCGAAAGACCCCCGCATGGGCCGCTTTGCCTTTCCAATCTTCAGGTACGCCACCTTACTGGGGGACAGGCCAGACGAAATATCATCAAAAGTTGCCATTGTGACAAACGATGTGTTGCGATCAACCAGTGCCAACGCTCCGTTGGTGGAAAGTGTGGCCGTGAAGGGCTTTCTTAACGCCAGGGTGGACTTTGCGGCATTGGCTGAGGGAACGATAGGTGAAATACTGTGCTCCGGCAATCACTACGGCGATTCGGACGAGGGCGCCGGGCGGAAGTACGTCATTGATTACTCATCGCCGAACATCGCCAAGCCGTTTGGGGTCGGGCACCTCCGTAGTACGGTTATTGGCAACTCGCTCCGGCGTATCTTTGAGAAACTCGGATATGAAGTGGTGGGCATCAACCATCTCGGCGATTGGGGAACGCAATTCGGTAAGATGATTGTGGCTTTCCAGAAGTGGGGTCAAAACTTAACCCTTAGGGAAAACGCTATTGAGAAGCTGTACGACCTGTACGTGCGGTTTCACGAGGAAGCCGAAAAAGATGATTCCCTGAATGAGCAAGCTCGCGCAGCGTTCAAGGATCTCGAAAGAGGCGAAGAACAAGCCAAATATCTGTGGAAAAAATTAAAAGGTATTTCTCTTTCGGAGTTTGAGGAAATTTACCGGATACTCGGAGTGGAATTTACATCAACCACTGGCGAGTCATTTTTTAATGATAAGATGGAACCTGTTGTTGAGCGTCTGCAAAAGGCAGGGCTGATAAAAGACTCCCAGGGAGCATTGATCGTTGAGCTGGACGACCCTCAATTGCCTCCCTGCCTGCTGAAGAAAGCTGACGGCGCAACACTGTATGCCACGCGGGAGCTGGCGGGATTGGTGTATCGTTGGGAGACCTACCGGTTTTATGAGTCGCTTTATGTGGTCGGTTCAGCGCAGAAGGACCATTTTAAGCAGGTCTTCAAGGTCATTGCCATGCTGGAAGATGCCGAGAACGTGCCGGAATCGGAGCGCATGACCGGTCGGGTCAAACATATCGACTTCGGCTGGGTGAAGTTTGGTGATAAAACTATGTCCACCCGACGCGGCAACATTGTCGTTCTTACAGATGTTTTGACGAAGGCAGTGGAGCTTGCATCAGACAGGATTATGGAGAAAAATCCTGAACTGTTTGCGAAAGAAGAGCAGGTTCAGACAGCATTAGGGTTGCAATCTAAAACAGCCACTATGATTGGAGTCGGAGCGGTGCTTTTTTCCCAGTTGTCAGTGAGGCGGCTAAAGGACGTCAATTTCATCTGGGAAGAGGTCCTTAATTTCGAAGGAGAGACCGGGCCGTACCTCCAATATACCCACGCCCGGCTGCGTTCGTTGATGCGACATTATGACGCTGAGATCACCGCCACTGTTGACTACTCATTGTTAAACAACGAAGAAGAAGAGCGGGTAGTGGAGCTGCTGGCCGATTTCCCGCAGTCGGTTCTGGACGCGGCAAGGAACTACGATCCTTATTTTGTCTCGACGCACCTGTTGAGATTGGCGGCTGCCTTCAACAAGGTGTATCAGCGCAAGGATACCGGGGGGCGAATAGACAAGATAGTGTCCGACAACAAAGAGCTGTCGGCAGCAAGAATGGCTCTGGTAAAAGCCGTGCAGACTGTCCTAAAGGAGGGTCTGAACCTATTGGGTCTGCAAGCACCGGAAGAGATGTGACATGGGGAGTCGATTTGTGGGTACGGTGGTATCAGGGAGTTGTCAATGCTCGTCGTGATGGAAAGCTCGGCCAGCCCCGACATGGTGGCGCACGTCTGCCGTGAAATTGAGAAGATGGGGCTACGGGCGCATCCGATACAGGGGACTCAAAGCACGGCCATCGAGGTGACGGGAAACGGATTCCCGGTCGACCCGAACGGAATTCTGACCCAGCCGGGCGTCAAGGATATTGTCCACCTGACCCAACCTTATAAGCTGGTCAGCCGTCAGTTGTATCCCAATGATACAGTTATAGAGATAAGAGATGTCAGCATCGGCGGCGGGGAGCTTGTGGTCATGGCGGGTCCATGCTCGGTGGAAAGCCGTGAGCAATGTATGACAATCGCTGAGCGGGTAGCAAAGTCGGGCGCCAAGGTGTTTCGCGGTGGCGCTTTCAAGCCGCGCACCTCGCCGTACAGCTTCCAGGGACTGGGCGAAGAGGGTCTGAAGATTCTGGCTGAAGTACGCGACAGATTTAATCTGCTCATCGTCACCGAAGCGATAGACACCGAAACAATCGACATGGTGGCCGACTATACCGACATCATCCAGATCGGCTCGCGGAATATGCAGAATTTCTCATTGTTGAGAAAGGTGGGACGCAAGAAGAATCCGGTCCTGATAAAGAGAGGGATGTCAGCCACGGTGGAAGAGTTCCTGATGGCGGCCGAGTATATCATGGCCGAAGGAAACCACAACGTAATCCTCTGCGAACGGGGCGTGCGAACATTTGCCGATCATACCCGCAACACTCTTGACCTGTCGGTCGTGCCGGCGGTCAAACAGATCAGCCATCTGCCGATAATTGTCGATCCCAGTCATGGTACCGGTATAAGAAACAAAGTCCTTCCGATGTCCCGTGCCGCCGTTGCCGTCGGCGCTGATGGCCTGCTGGTTGAAGTTCACCACGATCCGACCGGCGCTTTCTCGGACGCGGCGCAGTCCATCTCGCCGGAGATGTTTGACCAATTGATGCAAGAGGTGCGAGGGATCGCCGGCGTTCTGGGCAGGATGGGCCCATGAAGCGTACAATTACGCCGGTCAGAAAGGTCGGGGGAACTATCCGTGTTCCCGGTGACAAGTCCATCGGCCACAGAGCAGCTCTTTTTTCCATTCTCGCTAAGGGGCTTATCATTGTCAAAAATTTCCCCAACGGCGTGGACTGTTTGACCTCGCTGGAAGCGGCCAAACGACTTGGCGTGAAGGTGCGCACTGAGGTTGACGGCCTTGTGCTGACCCCGCCTGTTACCGTCTCAATTGAACCGGACAGCATAATTGACTGCGGCAATTCGGCAACCACCGCCAGGCTACTGGCCGGTATCATTGCCGGTTCCAACCTGGAAACTACCCTGACCGGCGATAAGTCACTCAGATCACGCCCGATGAAACGGATCATTGATCCCCTGACGCGGATGGGGGCGGAGTTTTTAACCGAGGATGATCACCTGCCGATGAAGATACGGGGCAAAAAGTTGCTTCCTTATGAATATGACCTGCCGGTGGCGTCGGCGCAGGTGAAAACAGCCGTGCTGCTGGCCGGTCTGGCGTCATCGTGCTCAGTGACTGTCAGAGAGAAGACAATCACGCGTGACCATACAGAAATCATGTTGCGTGAGACGGGGGGCGGTGTCACTGTCCGTAAGGTCAAACCGGTAAGGAGCCCTGACCCGATTGATCCCCGCAAGACAAGGTTGGCAATGCCCGAAGCGTTCAAAAAGGAGATTAATATCTCTCCTGAGGCGCAAATCACGGGTGGTACCATTGACATTCCCGGGGATATTTCCACCGGGGCTTTTTTTCTTGCCGCCGCCGCCATATCACGCCGCACGCTGACTGTCGAGAACCTGGGGCTGAACCCAACCCGCACCGCTTTTCTGGATCACCTGAAAATCGTCGGATGCAAAGTTGACATAAGGGATAGAACAGTCATTTCAGGCGAGCCACGGGGGAGAGTGACCGTCACCGGTGGGCCGCTTAAACCACGAAAAATTTCCGGCGACACGACAGTGCGGTTGATTGACGAAATCCCGATTATCTCAGTCATGGCCGCGTTTGCCGATGGTACCACGGTAATTCGAGGTGCCGGTGAGTTGCGGTTCAAAGAGTCCGATCGCCTTGCTGCCGTCTCTGATAACCTGCAGCGGATGGGCGTAAAATGTGGCCTGCTGGAAGACGGCCTGGCCATCGAAGGAGGAAAAGAGTTGTCGGGGGCTGATTTTCAAAGTTTTGGCGACCATCGCATCGCGATGGCATTTTCAATCGCCGCCCTATTTCTGGTTGGCCCGTCGACAATCGATGCTGACGAAGTTGTTAATGTGTCCTGTCCAAACTTCTATAACTTATTGGATGCTATTTCATTATGAAGCATACTTATAGGTTTGGTTTAATCGGCCATCAGGTATCGTACTCTAAGTCGGGGGATGTTTTTCGCGCCATATTCTCGCACATAGGGAAAGAGGGCACCTTCGATATCTTCGATGTCGCACCGGATGAGTTTCAGACTCAGCTTGTCGAACTCGTCAAGGATGGCGTCCAGGGGTTGTCGGTTACAATTCCGTACAAGCAGGCTGTCATGGAGCATCTCCAGGAGGTTGATACGATCGCCCGCGCGCTTGAGGCGGTCAATTCGGTATCGGTCGATTCCGGCGCACTGTGTGGTTTTAACACTGACTGTTATGGGTTTTCTCTGCCTCTGAGAAAGTATGGTGAAAAGCTCAAACACGGCACGGCTCTGATATTGGGCTGCGGGGGGGCGGCCAGGGCAGCGGTGTACAGTCTATATACCGACTATGAGCTCAGGCTGTTTACCGTTTTGGGACGCAAGGGACTCAAACTGACCGAGTTCCGGCGGTCCCTTGAGCATCATTTGCGCCAGATCAAGATTACACCTGTTGTCGAACAAGAAGTCACCGGTGACACTTGGGAAGGTGCATCTTATGACATTATCGTCAACTGTACACCGTTGGGCGGATGGAACTACCCTAATGAACACCCTCTTCCGAAAGGGCTTGGTTGGCAAGCCGGCAAGATGTACTACGATATCAACTATAATGAAGGTAACAACGTTGTAAAAAGCGCTCGCGATGCCGGTCTGATTGCAATCGACGGTTCTACGATGCTGGTCGGTCAGGCGCTGCGGTCGTTTGACATCTGGACGGGCGAGACGGTGCCTTTTGAGCCGGTCTATGAGCGAGTATTTGGCGGCATGATTACATCTGGCTGAGAATGCTACGCAGGTGTAAAGTAGGTCGGGTTCTGAATGGAGTCCGGCAGCCGCCGGACGGAATGAGAAACCCGACCAACAAGAGGCACATTTTCCTCGTAGGTTTTTCCGGGTCGGGCAAGTCGACTATCGGTTCCTGTATGGCGCGACGGCTTGGGGCAAAGTTCTATGATACTGACACACTGATCGAGCAGCGATGTGGCAAACCGACAGATCGCATTTTCAGCGACGATGGTGAGGATACATTCCGGCGGCTTGAATCTAAGGTTATTAACGAGTTGATTAACCGTAATGAACCGAGAATGGTTATTGCGCTCGGGGCGGGAGCTTTTGAAGAGGGCAAGAATTGGAATGTTGTAAAGCGGCACGGCATCGTTGTCTATCTGAGTTGTTCGCTCCGGGAAATCTACAGGCGCATGAAAAACAAAGCTGACCGGCCGCGACTTCGGGTGTCACTGGCCAAAGGAGAGACACAAAGGCAAGCTGTGCTCAGGAGAATCAAAGACCTTCTTGCTCAAAGAAGACTAACCTATGCTCAGGCCGATGTAACGATTTCAACAACCAACAAAAGCATGGACGAGACTGTGAGACAATTGTACAGAAAGATACAATCCTGCGATGCCAATCATTAACGTTAACCTCAACCAGCGAAGGTATCCGATAATTGTCGGTCCGGATGTCTTGGGCCGTTTAGGACAGAAGTTGAATCGACTCGTCCGAGAAGGGCAACTTGTTGTCTTTTATGACGCCCAGGTGTATGCCCTGCACCGCCGGCGGATACGGACGCAGTTGAAAGGCCTCAAAGGCGACGTCCAAGAGATGGTGGTGCCGATAGGCGAGAGGGCGAAATCGGCCACCGTCCTTAGCAAGATTTACGCGTTTCTCTTCGATGAGAAGATAAGCCGGTCTGATTTCATTCTTGCCTGCGGCGGCGGAGTCACGACCGACCTGATTGGCTACGCGGCTGCCTCTACTCTCAGGGGCATCCGGTGGGGGATCGTGTCGACCACGCTGCTGGGAATGGCGGATGCCGCTATTGGCGGTAAGACCGGTATTAATCATCCTCGAGGGAAGAACCTGGTCGGCTCCTTCTGGCAGCCCTCTTTTGTTCTGTGCGACACCAGCTTCCTGAAAACTCTCCCCGCTCGGCAGTTGATCGCCGGCCTGGGCGAAATCGTAAAGTACGGCGGGCTGTCAGGCGACAAGATGCTCGCTATGGTTGAAAAGTACCTTGAGCAAGATGACTTGTACCATGAAAAACACCTTTCTAAACTGATTCATCTCTCGGCATCATACAAAGCGGATATCGTAGCAAAGGATGAACGCGAGAGCGGCCTTCGCATGCTTTTGAATCTGGGGCACACGTTTGCCCACGCCATTGAAAACGCCGCCGGTTATGGCAGACTGTTGCATGGAGAAGCGGTCATCCTCGGCCTTCTGGCCGCCGTTGAGCTGAGTTGCCGGTTAAAGCCACGGCGCGCTAAACATCTTGCAGATTACAGTCGAATAATAAACCAAATGGTTCGCTTGATACCATATCGAAAGATCAACTGTGATAAGACTCTCACGGCGATGCAACTCGACAAGAAAAGAGCCGGGACAGTGCACAGATTTGTCTTACTTGACAAGCCCGGACGCGCATTTATTGCCCGCGACGTAAGTCCCCGGTTGATTAAGACGTCCCTTGAGAATATGTTAAACGTATACAAAATAGAGGGAGGCATGGATGCCCCGAATCTTAGTCGTTAACGGTCCCAATCTCAACCTGCTGGGTAAACGAGAACCGGAAGTTTACGGAACCGAGACGCTTGACGAACTGAACGGCAAGCTGGCCGACATGGCCAAGGAGTTGGGTGTCGAGGTTAGTTTTTTCCAATCTAACTCTGAGAGTGAGATAATCGACTACCTGCACAAAGAAGGCTTCGACGCTGACGGCCTGATCATTAATCCGGGCGCCTTGACGCACTACAGCTACGCCCTGCGCGACGCCATCGCCGCCGTGGATATTGAAGCGGTCGAGGTTCACATGTCCAACATCTACGCTCGAGAAGAATTTCGCCGCAAATCTGTGATGGCGCCGGTTTGTACCGGACATTTGGTCGGCTTCGGTTTCTATGGGTATGCCATGGCGCTCTCGTACTTTGCCGACCGTGCCGGGGACAAGTAGTTGGGCGCAGGAAATGAGAGGTGAATAACGAGATGGGAATTATTGGCGGTAGATTGGGCTATGTCATTCTGCGTATAATCGCCAAAAGAACAGGTGTAAGCATCGAAACAGGAAATAAATTTGAGCTCGAGGATACGAAGTTGACTTCGATTTACGGTAACAACTTCTATCAAGAAATCGAAGGAAAGACGATAATTGACTTTGGCTGTGGAACCGGCAAACAAGCAGTAATGATGGCTCTTAACAAAGCCAAAAAGGTCATAGGAATAGATGTTCAAGAACGATTCTTGAGGCGAGCTAAAAAACTGGCTGAGAAATACCAGGTGGATGAGCGATGTATTTTTGCGACACACACCAATGAGAAAGCAGACCTGATTGTTAGTAAGGATGCTTTTGAGCACTTCCAGGACCCGGCAGCAATTCTACGTCGGATGGGAGCTCTTCTAAAGCCAAAGGGGTATATCTTCGCTGCCTTTGGACCAACTTGGTATCACCCCTATGGTGGTCATGCGTTTTCCGTGTTTCCCTGGGCTCATTTGATTTTTACTGAAAAGGCATTGATTCGGTGGCGATCAGATTTCAAATTCGATGGGGCTACTCGTTTTTCTGAGATCGAAGGCGGCCTTAATAAATTAACTATCCGAAAATTCGAATCAATCGTAAATGACGTTGGTTTTAGATTCCTGTTTTTCGAAACAGTGCCGATAAAGGGGCTAAGAGTTTTAAGAATGAAGCTCTTTCGGGAGTTTGGTTCATCCATGGTGCGATGTAGGATGGCTCCAAAATTATGATAAGCGTCTAATAAGGAGATGAACAACGAGCCCGAAAAGCGTTGGGGCGTTTTTCGGACCGGTTAACAACGTTGGTGAGTAGAATGAGAAAGTTATTTTTTACGCTGACTTTGGTCTTCGCGGCCGGCTTTGTGTTGTCGTCCTGTCAAAAACGTCAGTTGACGGCCGAGGAAGTCCTTGCCTGTCTTGACTCTTTAGAGATGAAACTTGAGTGGCTGGACTATCGCCTTGCCGAGGAGAGCTGGGAGCTATATACCGAAGGGCGTTCCGATTCCCTGGAGTTCTACCGAGAATTATACGACTATGTGACCTCTGATAGAGAGACCTTTGAACATCTCCGGCAGGCCAAGCAACTGTTGACCGATGAAGCAGACCAGCGTCGGCGGGAGTTGGCCTATTCGACACTGCTGCTGTCGCGGGTCGAAGCCCGGCGTGACATTGCCAGGCTGCGTGACTCTCTTGCCGTTGTCGACATAAACTATCGCGCCGAATTCGAGGGGGAGAAACGCTCGGCCAATTTTCTTTACCGGACTTATCGCACCGATCGAAGTCGCATTCGTCGGGAGATCGCCTATCGCTCCTGGTGTTCTGTTGGGCTGGAGTTGGCCGACGGCCTGGAGCGATTGTTCCGACTTCGCAACCAGCAAGCTCGCCAGCTTGGCTACAACAATTTCCTGGCGATGGTTTTCGCCCAGCAGGGGTTTGACCCCCAAGAATATCTCGCTTTGTTGAGACAGCTTGACTCACTCAGCGAGAGGCAATATGAAGCAATTCTTGACAAAGCTAAGGGGAAGCTCGGCTTGAATGATCTCGAGATATGGGACCTTGCCTATGCGTACGCGGATATTAACGGAGAGGTAGATCGTTATTTTCCCGCTGATTCGCAGTTACTCTATATTAAGAGAAGCCTCAAGAAGATTGATTTCAATCTGGATAAGCTTCCCATCTACTTTGATCTCGACTCCCGTGAGGGAAAATCACAGTTTGCCTATGCATTTCCGATCAAGCCTCCCTACGACCTGCGGGTGCTGGCTAATGTGACTGACGGTCTTTACAGTACGCGGGTTTTGCTGCACGAGATAGGTCACGCCGTCCATTTCACGCACGTTGCGCAGGATCGACCATTGTTCACAAATGCCCTCTCGGCCAGTTGGGCTGAGGGGATGGCGCAGTTTATCGCCGCCCTATGTGATGAGAGAAGCTGGCTGGAAACGTATCCCTACATGTCGGCAGAGGTGATTGACAGGTACATCGCAGCCAAACAGGAGCGGGACATAATCTATCTTCGCACGACGCTGATGCGCCTGTACTTTGAGTATGAAGCTTACGCAAACCCCAATCGCGACTTAAACAAGCTGTACTGGGATCTGTTTGAGAGATACCTTATGCTGCCACGGCACGATGAGATCAAACCGTGGGCGGCGATTATCCATTACACCACCCATCCCGTTTACCTGCACAACTATTTGATAGCCGATATCATTGCCGCGCAGACGGTCGATTACCTCAAGAGGAACTACGGTACTGTGGTTGATAATCCGATGGTCGGTTCCTTTCTCGTCCAGAACTATTTCCGTTTCGGGAGCCGGTACCCTTGGCGCGAACTGTTAGAGCGGGGGACGGGGGAGAAGCTGAACCCGAAGTATTTGATGGACAGGTTGGGGATTTAGCGTCCGCGAGTTGATGGGTCAGTTGAATTTTTCTTCAAATGGAACTTCACGACCTTTGGGTGGCACCCCCAAACTCGTGGGGGTGGTTGTTGTATTAACCTTAAATCATCCCCAAACAAGTTTGGGAATGCCACCCGTCATGCTATTAGAAACCTAAGAGTTCTTTACAAAGCGCCCTTGTGTTTTTTGATCTATCGGGGTCTTTAATACACTTTACTGCAGCATCCTTCGTAGCAACTTCCATGAAAGCATGGTATGCACCATTTGCGGTTTTGAAGAATAGATAATTTACCTTACCCCCAGAATCTTTCACAGCTTTCATTTGAAGCTCAAACCCTTTTCTCTTTTTCGTTACTTTCACACCTTTCTCCTTAATTTATTAGCCCTGCTTTCCACAAGGCGGTTACTACATGCATTTGCTGGTTGTACGTATTCGGTCTGTTAGGGATTTTTTTCCAAAGGCTTTTAGGGTCATTTCCATATCTGGGATTATTTCTGAGTATTTTTACTCCATCAGTCGCATACCGTTTGTTTTTTCCACTTTTCGTGTATCGACTACCACGTGGTGGTTTTGGTATATCTATGACGTTCCAATTCTCGCAAAGGCCAAGGAATGCTGCTCTGGGGCAGCCTTTCCTTTGGCTCGAATTACCACGGCCAAATATTTCCGAAGTCGCTTCATTCCACATGTCCCTTGGAATTGGATGAAGGCCGTTTTCTTTGTTGTGCTTATAACGACGAACCGCATCGATTGCTGCTTTTCCGTATTTTTCTCCGAGTGTCATAGTATTCCCTCCTGTTTTCCCCATAAAGATGATAGCTTAGCTTATTATTAATATCGGCTTTTTTCTTTAGGAGGCTGTGGAAAAACTCAAGACAAAAGCCCCAACGCTCACTTGCCCTGGTGAGGTGTCATTCCCGCGAAAGCGGGAATCCAGGTATGTCAACGGATTGCTGGATGCCCGTTTTCACGGGCATGACGAATTCGACCTGCTCAGAGTATGTTGAAAGGCTTTTTCAACACCCTGTTAGGCACTTTGCCCCCATATCAACCTTACCATCTCTATATCACGAATCACCATTCCATCTGTAAGAATCCACCCCAAAGCGCTCTCTGATTTCGCTTGTACCGTGACATCATCAGGCGTAATATGCTGTCTGTTGCAAGATGATGACGTGGCAAACTGTCTGTTGACGAGGTTGCAATCGGTACAGTTCGATGAATAACACAGACCATATCACCAGCGGCTCGATACCCAGAACGATCTTCTCTCTGGCGCTTCCGGTCGTGGCCGGCATGTTCATGGAATTTGCCCTGCTTAGCACCGACTACTTCTGGGTGGGCAAGTTAGGGGCGACGGCGCAGGATGCCGTGACCACGTCGATGGTTGTCATCTGGACCATCTGGTCGCTGATTTCCATAATCAGTGTTGGGATTACCGCCCTGGTGGCGCGCTATGTGGGTGCCAAAGATCTCGACCGGGCCGCGTACTATATAAAGCAGGGGCTGGCCATGGCCCTGGGTATGGGGTTGTTGTTTTCCTTTGTAGGGTATCTGCTCGCACCTAGCATTCTGGCGTTCATGGATGCCGGACCGCCTACCATGCGATTGGCTGTCCCCTACCTGCGCATATTCTTCGCATTTGCCGTTTTCTTGTTCATGGTGGAAACGGCCTACGCTGTCTTTCGGGCTTCGGGAGACACGCGAACACCGATGAAAATCGGGGTAGTTATCATCATTCTGAATATGGTTTTAGATCCCCTTCTCATCTTCGGGATAGGGCCTTTTCCCGAATTGGGCGTTGCCGGGGCCAGCGTGGCGACGGCGTTTTCTATGTTAGTGGGGATGATTGTCGTGCTCAAAAAGATGCTCACCGGCGCCCTTGGCTACAGCATCAGCGATCCCTTCAGAGTAAAGCCCAATGTAAAAGATATGCTTAAGATAGGTCGCATCGGCACTCCCATAGGGAGTCAGCAGTTTGTTTTTATAGTTGTCTATTGGTTTCTCATCAAGATTGTTCACCAGTATGGCGAAACGGCGGCAGCCGCGATGGGGATCGGCAATCGAATGGAGTCGTTTTCCTACCTGATGTGCTTTGGATTTTCAATAGCCGCGTCTACCATGGTTGGTCAGAACTTAGGCGCCGGTAAGCCGGACCGCGCCGCCAAGTGCGCCTGGGGAGCGACCGGTATCGCTATCGGCCTGACGTTTGTCACATCGGTGCTGTTTATCACCATTCCGTCAAGTATTGCTTCAATCTTCACTGATGACCCGGAGGTGCTCAACATAGCGATCTACTACCTGATAATCCTCGGCCTCTCGCAGATAACGATGGCCATTGAGATAGTATTGGAGGGTGCGTTCGCGGGAGCGGGAGATACCCTGCCGCCGATGATCGTTATGATTCCCGGGTCCCTAGCGCGAATTCCACTGGCTTACTGGTTGTGCTTTACGCTGGACTGGGGTATTAACGGTGTATGGTGGACGCTGACGATCACGACCACGGTAAAAGCCGTCATTCTCGCTTTGTGGTTTAAGCGCGGCAAATGGAAAGCGAAACGGGTCTGATTGCTTGTTGACCCGTTGTCGGTTGTAACGTTAATTCGTATGGGTCCATTGCAGCGCGGCGGTGGGTCATGGATATAAAGGGAAACAGACATGAGTCAACGATACGTTCGCTTCTGCAAATCCGGAGGGGGAAACATCCGCTATGGTAGGTACGACGACGACACTGTGACGCGGCTTGAAAGGGCGCCCTGGTTCGGTGTAGCCGTAACGACGGAAGTGTTTGACGTTAACGACGTCACCCTAAAAGCGCCGGTGGAACCGTCCAAGATAATCTGCATCGGTTTGAATTATCATGCGCACGTCGCAGCCTCCCATTCCGCGGATAAGGCTCCGGACCATCCCTTGATTTTTCTCAAGCCGCCCTCGGCCGTTATCGGGCCGGACGAAAAGATTATCCACCCGCCCCAGTCACAGCGAGTTGATTACGAAGCTGAGCTGGGAGTTGTTATCGGGAAAAAGATCAGAAAGGCTGCAGTTGATGAAGCAGCCGAGGCTGTTTTCGGGCTGACCTGCGTTAATGACGTCACGGCCCGTGATTTGCAGAAGGTGGATGGACAATGGTCCCGCGCTAAGGGATTTGATACTTTCTGTCCGGTCGGTCCGTGGGTTGTTACCGATGTCGACTGGCAGGACCTACTCGTGGAAGGAATCCTGAACGGCGAGGTCAAGCAGTCGGGACGTACCTCGCAAATGATTTTCGATATTGCCTACCTGATAAGCTATATTTCATCAATAATGACTCTTAATCCGGGTGATCTGATTTCTACCGGCACGCCTTCGGGAATTGCGCCGATGAAGGCGGGAGACGAAGTTGAAGTGAGTGTAGAACGGGTTGGTACACTGGTAAACTGGATGGGATAAGTTATGGGGCTGCCCTCAGACACAGAAAGTTCACATAGCTTTCAGTCTCTTGCAATGCCAGGTTTGTACAAGGAAACAGCGCTAAGTGAAGGCTATCCAACCAATGTTGGGAATGGATACTTGACATGACCGAGAGACTGTACTATCGCGACTCGTCGCTGCTGGAGTTCAAAGCTAAGGTGGTCGAACAGGGTGAGCATGAAGGAAAAACGTACACTGTTCTCGACAAATCGGCGTTTTATCCCACCTCAGGAGGTCAGTTCCATGACACCGGGACTTTGAATGGGATTGCAATCTTTGACGTTATCGAGACAGATGCCGGCCAGGTATGGCATATATCGGACAAGCCGGTGGGTAAGGTCGGTGACACCGTCCGGGGAGTTATTGATAAGGACCGGCGTGACAGGCACCGGCAGATGCACACCGCCCAGCATATTCTCAGTCAGGCGTTCATTCGACTATACGGATATGAGACCGTGTCCGTGCATCTTGGCCGGGAGTATGCAGCGGTCGAGCTTGACGCCAAGCAGATGTCACCACAGCAGGTGGCCTCAACCGAGCAGATGGTCCAGGAAGTCATTGGAGCCAACTCCCCGGTTGAAATCCTTTTTGTTGAAGGTGATGAGGCTGCAAGTTTGCCTCTGCGCAAAGTTCCCGTGCGAGAGGGTACCATTCGGGTTATCAGGATCGGCGACTTCGACTGGTCAGCCTGTGGAGGGACGCACTGCAACAACACCGCCGAGGTGGTTGTGCTCAAGATAACCGGCGTGGAGAAAATACGCGGACGGTCACTGGTGAAATTTCTGGCCGGCCGGCAGGCTCTGGACGATTACCACAACCGATTCTCGGTAACGAGTCAGTTGTCTAAACAGTTTACCTGCCACGTAAATGACTTGGTTGACAAAGTCAGCAAGCTGGCGGCTGACAACAGCAACATGCGCAAGGAAGTCGCCCGACTCCAAAAGGAGCTCATGCCTGTCTGGGCAGAGGAGTTGGCTGCCGAGGCACAAACATGTGGGACCTACCAACTCGTCTGTCGAGAGATGGAGCTGTCCGATGACCGCCATGCTCGACAGCTCGCCGGCCTCGTGGCCGGTCGCATAGAGGGGGTGGTACTGTTGTTGGCGTCGGAACGTCTTCTTGTTGCAGTGTCACCTGAAAGTAAGCTCCATGCCGGTCACCTGGCAAAGCAGTTTTGTGAATTGACGGGGCTCAGGGGCGGCGGCGGCGACACCCTGGCTCAGATTGGTGGCGCTGAGAAAGAGAAGATGGCTGACTATAAGGAAGTAATCGGAAAGCTGCTGCGCGATGGCTAAGCTTGTTTTCACACTGTTAGCCTTAGGCGTTGTTTTCCTCTCGGCGTCCCTCGTTTCGAGTCAGAGCAGTAACCGCGTCGTGCTGGAGCGGGCTAATGAGTTTGAAGTGTTGCTGGAGGACGACAGGTACATCACCCATGCCATCGGCAATGTGATTTTCCGAACCGAAACCGGTCGCATTTACTGCGACTCCGCCGTCTGGCGCAAAAGGGAGAGCGTCGACCTAAAGGGGAACGTTGTCGTCGATGACGAGGATTACCGGCTGGCGGCGGACTCCGTTTTCTATAACATCGTCACTTCAGAGGCGTTAGCGCGGGGCTCCAACGTGGAACTCTGGTCTTACAAGGATTCACTTTACGCCGTGGGACTCCATGCCTACTTCGACAATGAAAAAGATTTCTTCTACATGGAAGAGCGGCCCGTGCTTTATTTGAACTACCCTGATTCCGCCCGCATGGTTGAGGTTATTGCCGACCTGATCGAATACGATGCAAACTCGAAACGAACGGAAGCCAGCGGGACGGTTATCATCACTTCGAAGGATGTATCTTCGTTCTCCGACTGTGCGATTATGAACACGGCCGACAACACGCTTGATCTTTTCGGCAATCCCCGGGCGAAGCGGGGACATTCCGAAGTTACCGGGGAGTTGATCTCGATCTACTTCGAAGAGGGTATGCTGCGCAAAATCGACGTCATTGATTCGGCTCACGGTGAGTTTTCCGAGCCGGTCGATTCGGCCGAGACAGATTTTGACAGGTCTATCCTGAAAGGGAAGCGGATTATCCTCACGTTGGAGCAGGGACAGCTCGACAACGTTCTGTGCTACGGCCAGGCCTATTCCTGGTATTACCCTTCAACGAGAGGCTCCAATGAGTTTAATGAAAACACTGTCTCGGGCGATACGATCAGGTTCTCCGTGGAAGGGGAAAGGCTGACCAAAGTGGATGTGATCGACGGCGCCATCGGTACTTTTATCACCGGGAAAATCTATGGTGATGACACTCTTGCACCGCCCGTAGTCGACACCATTGATTATAGTTCGCGTTTCATCGAGTATGACCTGATCGACTCCATGATAACTCTGAAGGAAGCCTCGCATATTCACTCGGGCACGGTTGTGCTGGATGCCCACGAGATTTTTTTTGATACCAAAAGACGGGTGATAGAAGCCTACTCG